>Ga0207675_100001765_pt1 | contig 21613 bp, 17 predicted proteins | sample KBSSwiS42_FD_184305 | JGI IMG/M metagenome (GOLD analysis project Ga0207675, IMG submission 184305) | Switchgrass rhizosphere microbial communities from Kellogg Biological Station, Michigan, USA - KBS Switchgrass S4-2 (SPAdes) (version 2) | ecosystem: Host-associated > Plants > Roots >...
GCGCATGGAAATGCCGGAGGACAAGGTGCGCCGCGTCCTCAAGATCGCCAAAGAGCCGATCTCGATGGAAACGCCGATCGGCGACGACGAGGATTCGCATCTGGGAGATTTCATCGAGGACACGTCGGTGGACTCGCCGATCGACTCCGCGACGATGGAATCTCTGCGCGAGACCACGCACGCCGTGCTCGCCGGCCTGACCCCGCGCGAGGCGAAGGTGCTGCGCATGCGTTTCGGCATCGACATGAACACCGACCACACGCTGGAAGAGGTCGGCAAGCAGTTCGACGTCACGCGCGAGCGCATCCGGCAGATCGAAGCGAAAGCCCTGCGCAAGCTGCGTCACCCGAGCCGCAGCGAACAGCTCCGCAGCTTCCTGATGGAAGATTGAGGATGTCAGGCTGAAGCCTGACCCACAGAAAGGCACAAGGCCGGTGGCGAAAGCTACCGGCCTTTTTTCTATGTGTGGTTTTTACGACGGGTTCCACGGGAACTCACCGCAGGCGATCCGCGTCTCAAGAGTCAGGAGTGATGGATTTCGAGGTGGCCAGATGGGCCTGTTCTTCTACTTCATACTGTTCGCGGTTGCCTGCCTCTACGGCTGGGTGTCGCGTTCGACGCGCGTCGAGTAGAGAGCTTCTTCAACGCACGCATCAGCTCGCCGCGGCGGGAAACCACAGCCGCGCTTTCCAACTTGAGCCACCGCGCAAGCTGCGTCAGCTCAGCTGCCAGCGGTTCCACGATCTGACCGACACGCACGCCTGGTTCCGCGCTGCCGCCGCGCACTTCCAGCCGCCCGTCCTGCCGATTGGCCTTGAGATCGACCCTCCCGACCAGCCGGTCGCCCAGCAGGAACGGCAGCACGTAATAGCCGTGCAGGCGCTTGTGGATCGGCGTGTAGATTTCGAGCCGGAAATGAAAATCGAACAAGCGCTCCGTGCGCTGCCGCTCCCAGATCAGCGAATCGAACGGCGATAGCAGTGCGCTCACAGCGGCGCGCCGCGGGCACACAGCATCCTTGTGCAGATACGCCTGCTGCTTCCAGCCTTCGACCGTGACCGGCTGCAGCGTGCCCTCCTCCACGAGCTCTGCGACGCGCAGCGCTGCATCCTCGGCGGGCAGGCGAAAGTAATCGCGCAGGTCTCGCGCCGTGGCGACGCCGAGGGCCCGGGCAGAAACCGCCATCAACTCACGCCGCGCCTGTTCCGGCGACGGCACGCTGGCCTTGCACACGTGCTCCGGCATCACACGTTCGGTGAGATCGTACAGACGCTCGAAATTCCGGCGCCGTGCCGTGGTCACATCACCGATCCAGAACAGCCACTCCATGATCTCTTTGCCCTGGCTCCAGCCCCACCAGCTGCCTTTCGATTTGCCGCAGTTTGTGAGCTCGCTCGCGCCGAGTGCGCCGCGCTCGCGAATCTGCTCCAGCGCTGCGGTGACGAGGTCCTTGTGCGAGGTCGCGTAGCGCCGCATGCGCTTCCACGTACCCTCGCCGTTGCGCGCACGGTCCATCCGCCAGCGGAACAGCGGATAAAGCTCGATCGGCAGGTACGAAGCTTCATGACCCCAATATTCGAACAGCGAGCGACTGTCGTCGTACGCAGCGCGCTCGAGCAATTCCGGCGCGTAGCGGCCGCAGCGCGAATAGATAGGCAAGTAATGCGACCGGACCAGCACGTTCACCGAATCGATCTGCACTGCGCCGAGACGGTGCACGATCTTGCCGAGCGCGGCGGCATTCTTCGGCGCGCCGACGGCTGGCACGAACAACTGCGCCGCCAGCGCGATGCGGCGGGCTTCTGCGAGCGATAGCATTTGACTCAATGTCGTCGGTCCGCTGTCGTTTGAAAATTAATGTTGAGGCCTTACGACAAATTCGTCATCGGCCTCACGCCGCCGCTGTGAACTGCGTTGCACGCCGCCGCCCGCCGCTCTGGCAGCATGCCAGAGTGTTCATAGCGAGGTGCCCGGCCATGCGAGCATCCAAAGAAGTCTCGATCGATCTGACGGCAGAAGACCTGCTGTCACACCTTTCGCATTCGCCCGCCAAGGCTGCGAAGTCGCCCGCTCCGCCGGCGAATTACGAGGATACCGTCGAAATCGAGCTGACAGCCGCACAGATGGACGCGCTGCTGAGCGGACGCGGCCCGTAAGTCGCCCGCTCGGCGCGCGGCTCACATATTCGGCTTGCCCGGATATTTGCGCAGTAGCTCGGTGACGATCGCATTGACCGTCACCTTCGGGTTCGCCAGCGACTCTTCCGTCACGCGGCCCTCCGACACGCCTTCCCAGATCAGCTGTTTCTTCGCTGCGTCGACGAGGTCGAGGTTGATCGTGCCGACCTGGTAGTTGACCGTCTCCTGGTACATCGGCCAGCCGCCGTACAGCCCGTTGCGATACCCGTAGTAGCCCCCGCCCATATTCGGGCGGGTCTCGCTGCGATCACGCGTGTTCATGTAGAAGTTCACGAGCAGGTCCGGGTTCTCCGCGCTGTACTTGTAGCCGCGCGCTTCCAGCATCGTGGTGACCGAGCTCTTGAAATAACTCGTGACCAGCGTCGAATAGCCGCCGCGATCCGTTCCCGTCTCCTTCGGGAAGCCGAAAGTGCGGTAGACGGAGAAATCGGCGCTCCTGTCGTAGTCGACGCGCATGTCCGGCGCGTCCGTGGTCGCACAGCCCGCCAGCAATGCCACGAGCAGCGCCACAGTCGTAAATTTCGCTTTGCACATGGAACACAGTTTGGACTGGCGCAGTCGTCGCGGCAACGCCCCGCACTGTTCCCGGATAGGCAGCACCAGCGCTTGCCGTTACCCTTGCTGCGACCGAGACTTGCGCATGGACCATCGACGAATCGCATCCACCGTTTTCACTCTGCTCGCGTGCATGCTGCTGGCGCCGCCCAGCGCGCGCAGCGCAGAGGCACGCGACCCGTTCGAGAAGGTGCGCGAAACGTTCCGCAAGGCGTACGAACAAGTCGACGATCCGACGGCGAAGCCTCATCCCGACAGCGAGGCGCTGCGCAACTATCCGCTTTACCCCTACCTGCAAGCTGCGCGCATCCGGCGTGCGCTCGTGGATGTTGGAGATGAGCTCGGCACTGTCGATCAGCGTGCGCAGACGTTCATCATGTACTACGAGAACGAGCCTGTCGGCCGCAGCCTGCGCCGCGTCTGGCTGACCAGCCTCGCGGAGCGCGGGCACTGGCAGGAGTTCCTCGATCAGTACCGCGACAATCTCGCGGACGACGCGCTCGAATGTCAGAGCTTCGCAGCGCAAATCGAGCTCGAGCGCACGAACAACCTCGCGCCACTCGTTGCGAAGCGCTGGCTGACTCCGCGCAGCCTGCCGGATTGCGAACGCGCGTTCGATTGGCTGCGTGCACAGAATGCGTTGACGCCCGAGCTCATCGAGCAGCGGGGCCGCATGGCATTGAAGGAAGCCAACAGCGGCTTCGCGAGGGAAATGGCAGCGTTCCTGCCGCCAGACCGGGCGGCCCCGCTGGTGCAATGGGCATCGTTGCTGGAGGACCCGCTGCGACAGATCGACGCGCTGATCGCCGCGCCCTCCACGGCCGTCGAAGACGATGCGCTGCTGGCCGGCTGGACGCGCTACGCGCGCAAGGATCGCGAGCTCGCGATGCGACGCTTCGATGCATTCGCGCGCGCCCGTGGTCTCACCGAAGCGTCGGCGAGCCGGTATGCGCTCGCGCTCGCTCTCGCACTGGCGTGGGATCGCAATCCGCAAGCGCTGCCCTACTTCGATCGCGTCGTGCCGGCCGATCTCGACGATTACGCGTTGGAGTGGGAGGCGCGTGCGTCGATCTGGAACAGCGATTGGCGCCGGCTCGCGAACACGATCGCCGCCATGTCCGACACGCAACGCGGTCTCACGCGATGGCGCTACTGGGCCGCCCGTGCCGCCGAACACAATGACGACGCAAAACTCGCGCGGCAGCTGTACGAATCGACCCTGACCGACGACAACTACTACTCGATCGCGGCAGCCTCGCGGTTGGGCCAAGCGTTCGCGCCGCATCCGGAACGACTGGTCGTCGACGCAACGCAGCTCAAACAGATCGAGCAGCTGCCCGCGCTCGTCCGCGCACGCGAGCTGTTCCGCAGCGAAATGCGCGATCCCGCGAACCAGGAATGGGCGTACGGCTACGACATGCTGCCGCAGCCTGCGCGGCCGCAGGCGGTCCAGCTGGCTTCGCGCTGGGGCTGGCATGAACAGGCGATCATGACGGCTGCGCAGCTGCGCCTGTTCAACGATTACACCCTGCTCTATCCGCAGCCGTTCGCTCGCGAAGTTCGCGCAGCTGCCGAGCTGAGCAAGTTGCCGCGTGAGCTGATCTACAGCGTGATGCGGCAGGAGAGCCTGTATCGCATCGACGCGGTTTCATCAGCCGGCGCTCGCGGCCTGTTGCAAATGATGCCGGACACGGCGCGCCGGACCGCGCGTGCGTTCAAGCAGCCGAAACCGAGTGACGATGCGCTGTTCGATCCGAACGTCGCGATCGTGCTCGGCGCTGCGCACTTGCGAGAGGTACTGGATCGTTTCGGCGGTCAGACGATCGCTGCACTTGCCGCGTACAACGCCGGGCCCAACGCCGCGGCGCGGTGGATTCCGCCGCAGCCGGTCGAAGCAGACGTGTGGATCGAGAACATTCCGTACAACGAGACGCGCACTTACGTGCAGCGCATCGTCTGGCACAACCTGGTGTTCAACTGGCTGAAGAGCGGCGAGCCGCAGAAAGCGGAGGGCTGGCTTGTGGCTGTGGGTCCGGTTGTGGCTGCAGAGCCGGAGTCTGGCTGAATAGCTGTTCGATCGCTGCCACCGCATCTTTGGCATTCGTCACGAAGACGTCGGCGCCTGCCTCGTGCATGCGCGTCGACGTTCGTTCGACATCGACCTCGAACGCCAGGGGGCGCAGTACGATCAGCTTCGTCTCGGGCAAGGCGTTGCGCAGACGACGGCAGAAATTGCGCACTTCGGCGCCCCGCGTCGGCGAAATCGCGCCGATGCACACCGCCAGTGGCCGCTGCTCGATCGTCTTGTTCACGGCCTCTTCCGCCGACAGGTCGAGCGGCACGAGCGTCATCGACTTCGCTCCGACCGCGGCGCGCAGTAGCTCCAGCGCCGTCTGATCTTCAGGGGTGCGTGCCGCCAGGCCGATCACAGGCGCGACTTGTGGAGTGTCCTCGACAGGCGCCATCTGCAGCACGGTCTCGTTGATCACGTCCAGCATGAACAACTCGTCGTCCTCAGTGATTTCGTTCTGTGCCCGATGCTGCGAGACCAGCAGCAGCGCGGGCAGCAGCACCTCGTGGATCACACCGACAGTGCCCTGCTCTTTGCGCATGCGCTCGACGACGAGCGTCGCCTCGTCCTCGTCACGCGCCAGCAGCCGCTGATAGAAGCGGACGTGCGGAGTCAGCGCCGGCTCGTCCGCGAAGATCACCGCAAGGAAGCGCAGCGAGCGCACATTGCGCCCGAGCACCGCGATACACACGGTCAGCGGCGTCGAAAGCAGCAGACCGACCGGCCCCCAGACCCAGATCCAGAACAGCGCCGAGACCAGCAACGCGAACGCCGACACGCCGGTGCGTCGCCCGAACACGAGCGGCTCGATGAACCACGCGGTGACGAAATCGAGCGTCAGGAACAGCGCGATCGTCTGCACGGTTTCGCCCCAACCGGGGAACGTCGCGAACGCCAGCGAAGCCGGCATGAGCACCGCCAGCAACGATCCGACATACGGCACGAAGCGCAGCAGCGCAGTGAAACCGCCCCACAACGCCGCATATGGCACGCCGATCCAGTACAAGCCCCCGGCGATGAGCGCGCCGAACAGGACATTGATCATGGTCTGCCACAGCAGAAACTGACTGACCCGATACGTGGCCTCGTCCATCATCCGCGTCGTCAGACTCACGCTCTCCGAGCCGAGCAGGCGGATGAAACGGTCGCGCAGATCCTCGCGCTGGCCGAGCATGAACGCGACCAGCGCCAGGACGATGATCGTGCTGGCAATGGGCTCGAAGATGGACCCGCCGGTCTCGCGCAGCCGCTGCACTGCTGACCGCGGCTCAACCACACGCACCACCTGCGCGGTCCGCAGGTCCTGGGCATTGTCGTCGAGCTGCTCGGTGACGCGATTGACCGTGCGAGTGAGCTGCTGAAAAGTCGCATCCTTGCCGGGCCGCAGCTCGGCCACCTTGCGACGCATCGATGAGGTGTAGCGCGTGAGCTCGGCCGACAGCTCGGCGAATTGATCGACCACCACATAGCCGATGCCGCCGACAACTCCCAGCGCCAGCAGCATGGTCAGAGTGACGCCAGCGAAGCGCGGCAGACGGTAGCGATCGAACAGCTTGACGACCGGCGTCAAGGCGAACGCCAGGATGATGCCGAGCGCCAGCGGCAGCAGGATCGCTTTCGCGGCCCACAGCACTGCGACGACCAGGACGAGAGTCAGCAGCGACACCCAGACGCCGTTGACTCGGACTCGCGGATGACTCGGCAGCACGATCGAACCTGCGCCCGGGCGGGCACTATAGGGATTGGCGTAGGAACTCCGCGGACCGAGGGCCGGTTCCGCGCGACTTTTGCGGGCTAGCCTTCTTCGGAAGGCGTCGTCCGGGGCGGGCGCGTCAGGGGCCGCGTCGTCGGCATGCGCAGCGTGCGCAAGCGCGTGGCGCTGGCATCGAGATCGACGTTGGGCGCGGGGGCGGTGCGCATCAGCTGTTCGAGATGATGCCGCGACTCGGTCAGGAACGATGGCACGCTCGTGGCCTTGAGCGGACGCGAGACGAGATAGCCTTGAACCTGCACGCCGCGGTCCATCAACAGCGACGCGAGCTGCGACGGGCGCTCCACGCCTTCGGCCGTGACCTGCAGTCCGAGGCTGTGGCACAGACCGACGATCGAACGCACGATCGCCGGCGAGCGCGCGCTGCTATCGAGAGATCCGATCAAGCCACGGTCGATCTTCACCCGCGTGAGCGGCAGCCGCTCGAGCGAAGTGAGCGAGGAGTACCCGGTGCCGAAGTCATCGAGCGCAATGCTCACGCCGAGCTCGCGCAAGCGGTGCAGCGCGGCGATGGTCGTCGGGCCGGTCTGCAGCACGTTCTCGGTCAGCTCGATTTCCAGGCACTCGGCCGGCAAGCCGTGCCGGCTCAACAGAGTCTCCAGGCGCTCGACGAAGTGACCATCGAGGAACTGCTGCGAGGAAATGTTGACCGCGACTTTGGCGCGCGGCCACGGCCCGCTCTGCCAGAATGCCGCCGCCTCGACGGCGCTGCGCAGCGCCCAATCGCTGATGTCCGAGATCAGGCCCGTCTGCTCCGCGACCTCGAAGAAATCGGCCGGCGCGATCACATTGCCGTCCGGCTGCCGCCAACGCAGCAGCGCCTCGACAGTGTGCGTCTCCATCGTTTCGAAACAGACTTCCGGCTGATACAGCAATTCGAACTCGCCCCGCTCCACCGCACGGCGCAGCGACTGCTCGACCTTGAACCGCGACGATGCGGCTTCCAGCAGCTGCGGCACGAACAGGCTCCAACCGTTGCGACCAAGCTCTTTGGCACGGAACAGCGCCGTATCTGCAGCTCGCAGCAACGCATGCGCGTCGCCCGCGTGATCCGGATAGATGCTGGCACCGACGCTGACGCTGATGCGCAGCTCGCGGCCATGGACCGACAGCGAGCGATGAAATTCATCGAGCACGTGCGCGCACACGGATTCGACATCGCTGGCGCTCTGCACGTCCTCGCATACGACCGTGAATTCGTCGCCACCGAGGCGTGCGCTGAAAGACTTGCCGAGCAGGTTCAAGCGCAACCGCTCGCTCACCGCCTGCAGCACGCGGTCGCCGAAGGCGTGACCGAGGCTGTCGTTGATCGTCTTGAAATTGTCGAGGTCGATTGAGAGCAGCGCCAGCTTGGAGTTTTGTGTCTTCGCGCGTTCGATGGACGCTTCCAGGTGCACGAACAGCTGGCGGCGGTTCGGCAGGTCGGTGAGCGGATCGTGATACGCGAGATGGTTCAGCTCGCGCGTGCGTTCGTCGACTTTAGACTCCAGCTCTATCTGGTACGCGCGCACGGCGCTCTGCGCGTGCTGCAGCTGTTCGGCCATCCTGTTGAACGCGACGGCCAGCACGTCGAGCTCGCGGACGCCCGCTCGCGAGACGCGCGTACGGACAGCACCGCCTGCGAGACGACGCGTTGCATCGATCAGTCGGCGCACCGGCGCGGTCACACTCGTCACGGTCATGATCGCAATCACGATGAGCAGCAGCATGACCGCGGCGCTCGCCCAAACGAGCTGCCGGTCCGCCTTGTCGGAGGCGCTCACTGCAAGCCGGTCGGCGTCGGCGAGCGCGTGTCGCGCGGGCTCGACCAGCTGCGTCACGATCAGCGCGGAAATCTCCGCGCCCTTGTCCCGGAACAGCATCGAGCGGTCGTTGAAATCGTCGGTGGCCTTGAAGGCCGCGCGCCGCCCGGCGACCACCTTCGCGAGGTCGCGGAAGACTCCCTTCAGCCACGGCTGCCCATGAACCTTGGCGAGCTCTTCGGAGTGCTCCTGCAGGTAGAGCTTGAAAGCATTCTCAGACGAGACGATGCCCTGGACCGAGCGCGGCGACGAAACGCTCGCTGCGGCGCTGACGCGCTCGCGAATCGTGCTGAGCAGGCGCGTGAGGTCCATCAGCCGCTCGCTCGCGAACACCGCACCGGCAACGCGCACGGCCCGGGCGTGCGGCGCGTTTACGCTGGCCTCGAGCTGATCGAAGTTCCCCCAGTACTCGCGCAAGCGCGCACCGCGCGCTGTGCTTTCGGCGAGCATCTCCTCGCCCATCGTGCGGAACGTATCGAGCTCGGCGGCGAACTGCGGCGCCGAGGCCGCGAGCTGCGGGAAATTCTTGGCGGCTTCGTCGTAGCCGGTCGCCGCATCGGTCATGCGCTGCGCGGCGAGCTGTGCCTGGTGCACGGAGACCGAATTGCTTTCGGACTGGTCGACGATGACGCGCTCGTAGAGTGATACGGCGGCTGCCAGCGACTCGGTCGCACGCACCAGCGGCTCGTGCTGAACGAGCAGCTCGCGCACGCGCTCGCGCGCCTCGCGGGCGCTCTGCTGCGTGATGTAGTTGGCGGCAATGACCGCGATCGCGACGGCGGCGAAGCCGATCGCGACACGCAACGCCATGCCAGGGCGATATCCGCTGGAATCGCCCTCGTCCGGCATCGGTTGCTGGGTGTCGGTCTGAGCAGTCTTATTGATTGGTCGCGCGCTCATTCCCCGTCCGCTCGCGCAAGAACCGTGAGGCACTCTATCAGCTCGGGAAATGTGCCACTACCTCCTACATGGGTCTGTAGGCGGCTGGCAGGAGTGCGTACTGGGTCTCGCTTTGTTGTTACGTCAAACCGCAGGGCAGGCGACCGAGCGCAGCCCGCGCCGCGCCAATTCGCGCAGGAACTCTGGCAGAGCCTGCAGCAGCTGATCCGGGCGATTGTGCTGGTTGCGGCCGTCGTGCATCAGCACGATGTCGCCGGCGCGGACGCGGGCCAGGCGCCCGGCGATGCGCGGCGCCGTACCGAGCCAGCCCCAATCGATCGCGCTTCGATCCCACATGACCATGCGCTCGCCATGCAACCGTGCTTCATCCGTCATGCACGGTCGCGCCCGGCCGTGCGGCGGACGATAAAGGAAGGGCTCGCGGCCGAGCACGTCGCTCAATGCCTTTGCCCCGTCCCGCACTTGCGCGCGAGCAGTGGGCGATCTCATCAGCCAGGGGTGGCGATGACTGAATGTGTGGTTGCCGACAGCGTGCCCGAACGCCGCGATGGAACGCAGCAGCGCCGGCTCCCGTTGCGCGCATTCGCCGATCGCGAAGAAGGTCGCATGCATCTGTGCCTGCGCGAGCACGTCGAGGATCTGCGGCGTCCAGCGCGGATCCGGACCGTCGTCGAACGTCAGGTAGACGTGCTGCGCGCTCACGACTGCACCTTGAGCTTGTTCAAGTTGCGCACCAGCGCCGCGCGCGTGAGCCAGTACAGGCGCGGCTCCGCGTTGCCGCGCTCACGGATGCGCGCCGCCGGCGCGAACACGCTCATCAAAAGTCGGAAGTGAGCGGCGAGTAGACGCGTGCGCCAGCTCTTCGGCATCGGCGTGCTCACGAAGCCTACGACTTCGCCGTGCGCGGGCAGCCACGTCGTGCCTTGAAAAACTGCGATCTCGCGCAGCGAGGGATCGGTCTGGGCGACTTCCGCCAGCGTGCGCATCGACTGCCGCATGAGCTTCGCGAATCTGAATCCGACCCGATGCAGCGAGCCTTCGCCGAGCGCGGCAATGCTCGCGTTGTTGAAATGCAGCCGGCCGATGGGATCGTTGTCACGCAGCAGAGTGCCGTCCTCGAAGCGCAACTCCGGGCCGCGATAGCGTGCGTGCCCGAGAAACAGCACGGGCCCGAGCGTGCGCAGCCGATAGCGCCGGTAGTACCAGGCATCGACGAGACGGAGCACTGCTTGGGCAATACGGCGCAGCACACTAGCTACCGATACATTGCCGACTCACGCGAAGCCGCAAGATCCACTGCGATCTGCGCGACCCGCCGCGCGCCCTCGCGCCGACCCAGTTGCCAGGCACGCATCTGCATGGCTTGCAGCGCTTCGGGGTTGTGCAACAGAGCCGCGAGACGATCGAGCAACTCGCCGTCCGCCACTAGCCCGCCGACCTCGTGGCTCTGCAGAAATGCGATGTTGAAGCCTTCCTGTCCGCCGAGCGAGCGCGTCGCGAGCAGCGGCCGCCCGCATGCGAGTGCTTCGGCCACGCTGATACCGCCCGGCTTGCCGACGACCACGTCCGCAGCGCGCAAGTAAATGTCCATGCGATCGGTCCAGTCGCACACGTGCAGGCGGTCGGGATGCTTGCGCATGAGCACGTCGAGAGCGCTGCGAGCACTGCCGTTGCGGCCCGGCATCGCGATGAGTCGCGGCCCGTCCTTGCGTTCGAGCAAAGCGCTGACCGCGGTGTCGACGCTGAGACCGAGGCCGCCGCCGAGAACCAGAACGATCGGCCCGGCGTGCGGCAGCTGCAATTCCTGACGCGCATCGCCCTGCGACATCGGTCGTACGAAGTCCGGCATCAGCGGCACGCCGGTCGCGATCTCCGCAGCATGCGGAAACTGCGGGCCGACGCTGCCGAGAATCGACTCGTGCGCCACGCAGTAGCGATCGACCCCTTGCTGCTTCCAGAAATCGTGCACGCCGAAATCGGTCATGACGCCGATCAACGGCGCCGTCACTTTGCGCCGCTGCTTCAAGTACGAGGCCATCGCAGCCGGAATCATCTGCGTGCTGATGATCACGTCGGGCGCGAAGCGACGGATCGCCGGCTCCAGGCGGCGGATCAAACGCAGCCAGCACCACGTAATCACGACCAGCCGCGCGCGCACGCCATTGCCTGCGAGACTGTTGGCGTCGTAAGGCAGAGAGGAGTACAGCAACGAGAACAGCATCCTGTCGGACGCATACTTGGCAGAGCGCGCCGATGGAACGCCGACGTCCGCAGCGATTGCGGAAATCAGCTCGAGCACTTCGAGCACCGCGGGCGGTGGTCCGGACTCGCTCTGCAGGATCTGGCGCCAGGTGTGCTCGTCGAGCGTGTAGAGCCGCTCGTACAGCTGCGGATAGTTCTGCACCAGGCTGAGATACGTCTCGTGCACCGCTTGCGCGACACCGGGATGCATCAATGACCACAGGTCGAGCGTGCGCACCGTCGCGGAGTCGTCCAGCGCGGCTTCAATAGCCTGCGCTGCACGGACGTGGCCGAGGCCGAGCCCGGAGGTCAGCAGCAGGATTCGGCAGCGGCCGGCATCGTCGCCGTCCCAGTCGCCGAGGGCGCGGCTGAAGAGCTCGTGCCGCGCGCGGGGGTCGGGAATTCGCGATCGATCCAAACGCATGGAGCAGTTCCAATTCGAGGCAGTCGGCCGTGAATGTTCCGTTTACAGCCCCGGTTCCCGGCATTCTCCGCCAACCTCCTGATTTTTCCCAGCGGAGCGACGTTCGAGCGTCGTGCACGCTCAAACGGAGCACGCCGCTTACAGCGCGTGCGGGCGAGCCGGTCGGCGGCTAGGGCTTCAGTGCTTGCGCAATCTGGCGCGAACGCGCCGTGTGGTGAGCACGCCGAGGTATTGAGTGATCCTGGCGTCCGAGGCGAGCAGCGTCAGCTCCTGCTCGTAGATCTTTTCGACCTCGTCGATCGATGTGTGAGTCTCTTTGGCGATGGCTTCCTTCGACGTCTGGTGATTCTTGGTGTTGGCAAACGCACGAGTCGGGGTGGCCATCGCGAAAAACCTCCGAGCGCATCTTGATTTTTTCTTGAGCGCTGCTCAACGGACGCACAGCGCGCGAATTGATCAATGAACGAGCAAACCAATCGACACGCAATGATCCGCTGCGTACGCGCGATGTCAAGCATGGGTTATCCAGAAGTTTTCCACCGCTTCTGTGGATATCTCGAGTCGCAGAAAAAATTTTTGAAATTTTTTTCCGGCGCCGAGTCGCAAGCGTTGTCAAGAAGCAGACGGCTGAACTTTCGCCGCCTTCCGAAAAAACTTTTGCAGCACGCTTTCGGTCGGGCTTCAGCCCGACTTCTCTCTCTTCTGTGGGTCAGGCTTTAGCCTGACTCCCGCTTCCTGTTGCGCGCGCCGCGCAGCCGCGAAAATTCACGGAGAAAATGCCGTCGCGCGCGAGCATCAGCTAGAATCGCGCGCCCAGGTGTCCCCCAGGGGCCTGTAGCACAATGGTTAGTGCAGGGGACTCATAATCCCTTGGTTGCAGGTTCGAGTCCTGCCAGGCCCACCAACACGCGCGCTGCCGCTCAGCGCCCTTCCTTCATCAGCAGCGCCCTTGCCTGCTTCAATTCCGCAAGCTGCGCCTTCCCGAGCCGCGGATACTTCAGATCGAGCGAGTCCAGCGTCTGGATGATCGCGGACGCGACGACGATGCGCGTGAACCACTTGTTGTCCGCCGGCACGACGTACCACGGGCATTCCGGCGTTGCGGTTTCGCGAATGGCGTCTTCGTACGCTGCCATATAGTCGTTCCAGTAACCGCGCTCCCGCACGTCCGCGGACGACAGCTTCCAGTTCTTCTCGGGCTCGTCGATGCGCTCCAGGAAGCGCCGCTTCTGCTCCGCGCGCGAGACGTACAGAAAGAACTTGCGCACCACTACGCCGTTCGCGCTGAGGTAGCGCTCGTAGGCGCGAATATCGCGATAGCGCTCGTTCCAGATGTCCTTGGTGATCCGCGTCGGCGGCAGCTTCTGCCGCTCCAGCAGATCGCGATGGACGCGCAGCACCAGCACTTCCTCGTAGTACGAGCGGTTGAAGATGCCGATCCGCCCGCGCTCGGGCAGGTTGCGGTTGCAGCGCCAGAGGTAGTCGTGATCGAGCTCCTCCGACGACGGCGCCTTGAACGAGACGACCTGGCAGCCCTGCGGGTTCACGCCCGACATCACGTGCTTGATCGCCCCGTCCTTGCCGGCCGCATCCATGGCCTGGAACACGAGCAGCAACGACCAGCGATCCTGCGCATACAGCTTGTCCTGCAGCTCGGTCAGCGCCTCGACGCCGGCCTGCAGCATCTCCTTGGCGCGCGGCCTGTCTTCGTTGTCCAGGTCGCCCGTGTCGCCGGGATCGACGTCCTTCAGGCGGAACTTGCCCTTGCCCGTAAACCGGAACGGATTCGCGAGCTCGCGCGACTTGGCTACGACTTTGTCGAGCTTCATGCACCACCTTCCCGTTGCTTCTGATAGCGGTCGACTGCGATCTCGAGGTCGAACATCATGCGCTCGGTGCCGAGGACCGCTCCCAGCGGCGAGCGCTGGATGACAGCGTAGACCTGCGGATTCAATCCTACGAGCCACAGCGTGATGCCAGCTTCACGCTGACGCTTCTCGGCTTCGATCAGCATTTTCAACGCCGAGTACTCGAGATCGAAAACGCGGCTCAAGTCGAAGACCACGACGGTCGGATGCGCCGCCGCGATCAACGGCCGGATCTTCTCGCCGATGCGCTCGGCATTGAGGAAGAACAGCCGGCCCTCGGGGCGCAGCAGCAGCAGCCCGGCGAAGGACTCGTCGTCGGGGTTGTCTGGCGAGGGTGGTCGGAAGAAGTTGGTCCCGCGCTTGCGGCCGAGCACGTGCACGGGCGGATCGGCGACCTGCTGCCCGAGCGCGACGAGCGAGACGATGATTGCCACCAGGATGCCTCTGAGAGTTCCTAGCGTGATCACGCCGAGGAACGCTGCCAGCGCCCACATGAACTCGGTGCGGCGGATGCGCAGGATGCCCAGGAAGTCGCCCGGCTTGATCAGCCCGATCGAGTAGACGATCACCGTGCCTGCGAGCACCGCGTGGGGCATGAGACCAATGAAGGGCGACAACAGAAGCATCGTCAGCAACGCCATCATCGCCGTCACCAGCGAAGCGACGTGCGACTGCGCACCGGTCATGCGGTTGACTGCCGTCTGCGACATACCGCCACCCGCAGGCATTGAGCCCGTGAATGCGCCGGCAAGGTTGCCCAAACCAGTGGCCAGCAGCTCGCGATTGGGCCGAAGCGTGGGCTCGTCGCTACGGATGAATGCGCGTCCGACGGCCGCGGTCTCCGCGAAGCTCATGAGCGAGATGCCGAGCGCCGCTGCCCACATCTCCTTGGCGAGGCCCAGATCGGGCAGCGTGAGCGGCGGCAGTCCGGCCGGAATCGCGCCGACGAGCTCGATACCGCGGTCCTGCAGACTGAACATCACCACTGCGGCGATCGCCGCACCGATGACGATCAACGGTGCGGGCCAGCGCGGCCTGAACCATTCGAGCGTCGACAAAGCGAGAATCGTCAGCACGCCGACGACGAGCGTCGGCACCGAAGTTTCCGGCACGTGCTGGACAATCGACTGCAGGTTCTGCAGGAAGTTGCCCTTCGGAAAGTGCACGCCGAGCAGCTTCGGAATCTGATCGATGACGATCACGAGCCCGATGCCGGCCTTGAAGCCGACCAGCACCGGCTCGGAGATGAAGTTCGCCACGAAGCCGAGCCGCAATACGGACGCGAGCGTGAGCAGGATGCCCACCAGCAGCGTCAACGTAACCGCTGCCTGCAGCAGCGCGGCTGGCCCGCCCGCGGCGACTTGCGCAAGCTCGGTGCCGGTCAGGATCGCGATCGTCGTCGTGGTGCTGACGCTCAGCACGCGCGAAGTGCCGAGCACCGCGTAGATGATCATCGGCACGAATGCCGTGTAGAGCCCGACCTGGATCGGCAGGCCGGCGATAGTCGCGTACGCCATCGCCTTGGGGATCACGACCGCGCTGGTCGTGAGCCCCGCGACGACGTCGGCGCGCAGCCAGGTCTTGCGATAGGCTGGAAGCCACTCCAGGAGCGGCAGAGTCGTGGCCACGTTATTGATCCTCCACGCGTGCCGGCCATGCTTGCCGGGCACGCGCTCGGGAATCAATACGTGTGCCGGGCGCAGTCCCGGTCAGGCGACGCGAATCAGACCGAGCTGCTGGAGCGCCGTGACCCCGTCGTCCAGCCCGACTTCCTCGACGATCCTGCCGTCCTTCACCTTCAACACGGTCGTACCCGTGAACTTCATCTTCCGTCCGGTGTTCGCCGGGAGCCCGCCGACCAGGAAGTCGCCGAACGCCGGGCCGCTGTGCGTGCCGCCGCCTTCCCAGCGTCCGACGACATAGTCGCCCTCCGCGATCAGGTCGGCCGTGCCCCAGAAGTTGAGATCCGGGAAGGCCTTGCGGAAGTCCTTCATGAACGCCTTGATGTCGTCGCGGCCGCGACGCGGCGCGTGCAGCGAGTACTGCAGCAGCATGTCGGGAGCAGCGAGCTCGTCGACGATGGCGGGGTTGTATTCCTTACCCCAGAAATGCGTGAACCAGCGCGCGACGATGGCCTTGTTGTCTTCCTGTCTCGACATGATCGATCTCCTCGTTTGCAGTTGGCAGCGCCAGTCTGCGAGCGTGGGAGGCGCGCTACGCTCCGAATCTTGCGTTCGGATTTTGTTACGCGGCGCGACGCGAGCTGCTCTGCCCGAGCAGCAGCGTCGCCTCGCGGCGCAACGCCGAGAGATGTTCGAGCGCCGCGTCATAGGTTCGCGGCACGAGGAAGTCTTCCATCGCGAGCATGCCGCGATAGCCGCGCGCTCCCAGCAAGCGGAACAAGTGCGGCCATTCGACCATACCCTGCTGCAGGCCATCCCATTGCCAGGTCCAGTTGCCGCCTGTGCGGACCCACGATGCATTCTTGATGTGAACGTTCGCCAGATGCTCTCGCAGCAAGTCGATGCCGTATTCCCAGTCTTCCTTGCCTTCGATGATCATGTTCGCGGGATCGAACGTGATCGCGATCGCTTCGGGATCGAGGTCGCGCACCAAGGCGTGTGCACTGGTGAAGCTGCTCATCACGGTTCCCCAATGGATTTCTAGCAACGCGCACACGCCCGCCAGCTTGGTGCGGCGAGCCAGGTGTCGCAGCGCGAGCCGCACGTTGCGGAGCAGCTCTCCGGCCGGCATTCCTTCGCGGTAGGACGGCACGACGGCGCGATCGGTGGCGAAGTTGCGAACTGCAGCAACACCGGCCAGCGGCAGCGCCACGCGGAAGTGCCGCACACCCGTGCGCGCGCAAATGTCGATCATCGCGTCGAGCGAGCCAGGCTCGTTGACGCCGAAGCACGTGCTGTAGACACGCAGCTCGAGCCCGCGCGCTTCGACCTGTCGCTTGATTTCGACGCAACGGCGTTGCAGCTCCTGCAAGCTGACGTGGCAATTGCCGTGGACGCGCAGCTCGACGCCTTCGTAGCCGGCGGCCGCGCCGAGCTGGAGCGCATCGTCGAGCGGGAACGCGGCGAGCGTCGAGGTGCAGATATTCACGGGACGGTTCATAGCCCCGGCAGTCTGCGCAGCCGCGAGTGCACGCAGAACTGCCGGAACGGCAGCCGCCGCACTGACTTTCGGAAGGAGACTAACGAGCCTTGGCGAGGCCAAAACCGCCGACGGGCTCGGTCACGGTCTGCGCGCCGAAATTCGCAATCAGCGGCCTTCCCTTGGCGATTGCCTGCCGCACCGCGGGCAACTGCAACGAGGCCGAGTGGCTCTCCTTGCTGTCCCAGACCTCGGTGATCCAGATCGCGTCGGGCTCCTTCGGGTCGCGGGCGACGACGTAGCTCAGGCAACCGGGCATCGCGCCCACGTCCTGCAACAGGATGGCGATGAACTCGTCGCGCTTGCCCGCGACGCATGTGGCCTTGCCGATCAGTCCGTACATCTTCGATCCCTCTGGAACGTTGGCGCAGCCCGGCACGAGTGCCGCGAGCACGGCTCCGCCGGACAGCAATGTGAAATCGCGACGATCCATGGCGCTCTAGTCTGCGCGAGTCAGCTCGGCCGCGGTGACGAATTTCGGCGCGATGTCGACGGGCACGTTGCCCAGCCGATCGATCACGTGCTTCACCTCGGGACGGATCACGACCATGCGCTCAAACAGCTGCTTCACGCCGGCGTAATCGCCGTGCGCCTGCAGCGTCATGATGTCGTGCGTCAGCCCGCTTACGGCTTTCTTGGTTTTCGCGAGATCGAGCGAGAACAGACCGTCCTTGTCGATGCGAATGGCGCCGTGATCGAGCAGATAGTTGACCTGCAGCGTCATGCCTTGCGCGTGCGCGTCGTTCAGGCCGAAGCGCAACGTGCGGAACGTCGAGGCGAGGAACGTCACGTACATGCTGCGTTCCTGCTTCTTGTCGATCACGCCCTTGTTCATCAGGTGCTGTAGAGCCCACAGCCCGGAGATGTCCGCCTTCGCTTCTTCCAGCGGGCCGTTCAACTCCTTCAGCTCCTGCCGCACCGTGGTGTCGCGGCCGCCAACCTTGATCGTCTGCGGCCCGAGACCGTGCATCAGCTCATGCATCAAGATGTGGGTGAAGAACGAATCGAACGCGAGTGCAGGCTGATCGCTGGCCGCGAGCGCTTGCTTGGAGATCGGCACCAGCACTTGCTCGAACTTCGCCTGCTGGAAATTCTTCAAGAGCACCCGCTTCGAGCCCTTCTCCGCGACGACGCGCTCGTCGTTCGGAAGATTGAACGCGGCAGTCTGCACGCCGTGATTGCCATCGCCGGCGGCGAAGACGACGTTGACGACGCGGATCGGCGAGTAGCCGCCGAGTTTCGAGCGACGGAACTGCGGCTCGATCGGCAGATGATTCTCCAGATCCTGCAGCTCGCTGCTGAAGCGATCGAGCTTTCCAGAGGCATCGCGGTCGGTGACCGTGATGAACGACTCGAACGCAGCCTTGAAGTTGAACCACTCGTCCTCGTACACCTCGTACGGCCCGATCGTCGGCTCGATGGACGCGTCCAGCTCCATCCACGCGACGTCGCTGGCGTAGTAATCGTTGCTCACGAAGGCGTCGGCGCGCTTTTCGAGGAACGACTTCAGCGTTGGCTGCTTGGTCAGCGCGGCCGCTTCGCGCAACAGGCGGGCCATTTCGGCCAGCTCGCCCTGGTATTCGAGCGAGTACGGCACGGTGGTCAGCTTGCCTTCCGGCGTGCGGCGGATGGTGGTGAAGAATCCGGTCGCGGCTGCGTGCTGCTCGCCTTGCAGCGTCTTCATCCATGCATCCACTTCCTCGCGCGTCGCGCCGGCGGGATAGAAGTTGCCGCCCGGCGGTTTGGCAGCGGCGCCCGGCACGAACACCTTGTCCTCGTCGAGCTCCGACCACGGGCCTTTGTTCAACACGAAGTAGCTCAGGCGCGCGCGCCCGGCCGGTGTGTCGTCCGCCAACAGTTGCAGCAGTGTCGACTCGTTACCGGGCCAGCGCTGCCGGACGAACAAGGCGTCGATGTATCTTGACGCTTCGATTAGCCGCACCAGCGCGGCTCGCTCTTCGGCGGGCAGATAGGAAACGTCGACCCGCACGTCGACCGGCGCGAAGCGCGCTTCCATCGATTTGAGCTGGGAGACATCGGGCACGGCCTGATTCTCCGCCGCGGTGCCGGCGGTGCAAGTAAGCGCGCAGAGCGCGGCCATCACGGTTGATACGGGTACGAGACGCATCGGAACCCCTCGAGTTTCTGCACTGTGATACGGGGCTCCGTGCCGAATCGTTAATTAACCTTTCGGCAGCCGTGTTTCAATAGCGCCGGGGGAGGTATCACGCATGATCGACCGCGAGCTCGACATCCAGACCGCCGACGGCGCGATGAACACGTTCGTCACGCATCCCGAAGAGGGCGGCCCGCACCCGGTCGTGCTCTTTTATATGGATGCGCCGGGCAAGCGCAGCGAGTTGCACGACATGGCGCGGCGGCTCGGCAGCGTCGGCTACTTCGTCGTGCTTCCCAATCTCTACTACCGTCGCGTCCGCGACTTTCGCATGGGGACCGGCGACGATGCGCGACGCATCATGTTCGAACACATGCGCTCGCTGGACCGTACGAAGATCCTGACCGATACCGCGGCGATGCTGAAATTTGTCGCGGGCGAGAAGGCCGCACGTGCCGACAAGATCGGCGTCGTCGGCTACTGCATGAGCGGGCCGTTCGTGTTCTGGGCTGCTGCGGAGCATCCGGGCCGCGTGGCCGCTGCCGCGTCCTTCCATGGCGTGAGCCTTTGCACCGACGCCGCGGATTCGCCGCATCGTTTCGCAGACAAGGTCAAAGGCGAGCTGTACGTCGGCTGCGCGCAGACCGACTCCTATGCGCCGCCGGAAATGATCGAAGCGCTCGATGCGCATCTGCGCACGACGCCAGTGCGCTACCGCATCGAGACGTATCCGGACACTCAGCACGGCTTCGTGTTCCCGAAGCGTGAAGGCATGTATCAGAATGCCGGCGCGGAGCGGCACTGGGAGCGGCTGATCGCGCTGTTCCGGCGTAATCTTGGGTGACTAGAACAACAAGGTGACTGCGATGAGAACGACGATACTCGCCGGCACAGTAGCGGCTGTGCTGTTCGCGACCGGCGTAGCGGCCCAAACGAGTCCGGACCGCAACGCCTACTTCGGCGATCTGCACGTCCACACCAAGTTGTCCTTCGATGCTTACATCTTCAACGTGCGCGCCACGCCGGACGATGCGTATCGCTATGCCAAGGGCGAATCGATTCATCACGCCGCCGGTTACGACGTGAGGCTGACCGACGCGCCGCTCGATTTCCTGGCGGTGACCGATCATTCCGAGTATCTCGGCATCATCCCGGCGATGAACGACCCCAAGCATCCGCTCTCGAAGATTCCCTACGCTCCGGATCTGTTCAGCACCGACCGCGACAAGATCAACGCCGCGTTTCAGCGAATTGGTGCGAGCCTGCGTGCCGGCCAATACCTGCCGGAGCTGAAGGACCCGGACACTTCGCGCTCCGCTTGGCGCACGATCATCGACTCTGCCGATCGTAACTACGCGCCCGGCAAGTTCACGACCTTCCGCGGCTACGAGTACACCTCCGCGCCGGACGGCCAGAATCTGCATCGCAACGTGATCTTCGCCGGCACGCGCGCGCCCGACCTGCCGTTCACCGCGCTGGAGTCGCAGAATCCGGAAGAGCTGTGGCGCTGGATGGACCAGCAGCGCAAACAAGGCACCGAAGTCCTCGCGATTCCGCACAACTCGAACGGCAGCGACGGCCGCATGTTCCAGCGCACACAGTTCGATGGGCGGCCGATGGATCGCAGCTATGCAGAGCTGCGCGCGCGTAACGAGCCGCTCGCGGAGATCACGCAGGTCAAGGGGACGTCGGAGACGCATCCGTCGCTGTCGCCGAACGACGAGTGGTCGTCGTTCGAGATCATGGAGATCTACATCGGCTCCGCGACTCCGGTGAAGAAGTTCGCCGGCGGCTACGTACGCGATGCGCTGAAGACGGGCCTGGAGTTCGAGCAGGCGCAGGGCTTCAACCCGTATCACTTCGGCTTCGTCGGCGCGAGCGATACGCACAATGCCGCAGGTCCCTTCGAAGAGAACCGCTACTTCAGCAAGGTCGGCATTCTCGACGGCAAGCCGGAGCAGCGCGGTTCTGTGCCGCCGGCGGGCAAGACGTGGGACAACTACGAGCCGCAGAGCAACGCTGCGCGCTATCAGACGTGGGGCTCGGCGGGCCTGACCGGTGTGTGGGCGGAAGCGAATAATCGCGAGGCGATCTTCGCGGCCTTGCGTCGCAAGGAAACGTTCGCGACGAGCGGCACGCGGATGCGCGTGCGCTTCTTCGCCGGCTACGATTTGCCGGACGACATCGAAAATCGTCGCGATATGGTGGCGCAGAGCTACGCGCATGGCGTGCCGATGGGAGCCGATCTGCTACAGCGAGGTACGCGAGCGCCGCGGTTCCTCGCGTGGGCGCTGCGCGATCCGCATTCCGGCTGGCTGCAACGCGTGCAAATCGTCAAGGGCTGGGTCGAAGAAGGCAAAGCGCAAGAGCGTGTGTTCGACGTCGCGTGCTCCGACGGGCTCACTCCCGACAAGACCACGCATCGCTGTGGCGATAATGGCGCGACCGTCGATCTGCGCACTTGCGCCGTGAGCGAGAACAAGGGTGCCGTCGAGCTGCGCACGG
>Ga0207675_100001766_pt1 | contig 21611 bp, 18 predicted proteins | sample KBSSwiS42_FD_184305 | JGI IMG/M metagenome (GOLD analysis project Ga0207675, IMG submission 184305) | Switchgrass rhizosphere microbial communities from Kellogg Biological Station, Michigan, USA - KBS Switchgrass S4-2 (SPAdes) (version 2) | ecosystem: Host-associated > Plants > Roots >...
CGCGGGTCGAAGGGCAGGGGCGCAGGCACTGGATCGTCGATGACTACTTCGTTTCAGGTCCGCGCGTGACAGAGTGGTTTGGCGCACGCGTGCAGAAGTACCATCGCACGATCGAACAGTACTTCCAGGAGCTGCGCGCGAGCGGCTTCTTGGTCGAGGACCTGCGCGAAGCGACGCCCACCGCGCAGCAGATGGGCAACCCAGGAGAGCTGCGCCGCCGCCAGCGCGTGCCGGTGTTCCTGCTCATCGGCGCGAGCCGCGCGCCGCTGCCGAAGCCCTGACGCGGGCGCGCCCTGGAGAACGCGCCCGCGTCAATCTAAGTCCGCTGGTCAGCGCATCGAGCTCATGTCGATGACTTCGACGCCGCGCTGCCCGAGCGCGCAGTAGGCGGTGTCGGACGCGACCTCGAGCGAGCCGCAACCCCAGCCCGGCATCTCGTGGGTCAGGATGGCGGGCTCCATGCCGGCTGCCGTGTCGACCACGGTCAGGCGGTTGTCGTTGATCTCGAAGACCCGCTCGTCGCGCGCGAACAGCTGCCCGCCGTACCAGCCGTTGCTCTGCGTCTGGCGCAGCTCGGTGGAGGGCAAGCGTACGAGCTGGCCATCTTCGAGCCGGAGCGTCTCGAGCATCACCGGCGACATCGGCAGCTGCGTCGCCGCTGCGCCGCTGCTCGAGCCAGAGCTCGTGCTGGAGCTGGGGCTCACGGGCTCCTGGCGCGGCGGGAAGTCGGTCGTGGTGTAGAACACGCGCGAATCGCTGACGGCGATGTTGCCCACGCGCCGCGTCCGATCCAGCGCGAGCTGGCTGGTGCGCAGCGCACGATCGCCCTCGATGGTGAGCGCATTCAGGCTGCGGCGGAAGACCTGGCAGTCGTGCCGCTGTTCGTCGTAGTAGCCGTACGAGCCGCGATTGCTGCAGTCGTTCCAGTCTGTGCCCGCCTCGCGGGTCTTCACGTAGTCGACCGTGACGAGCTCGCCCGTCTCGGCGTTGAAGTGAATCGCGGTGCCGGGCACGTTGATCTCCGGCAGCACGCGCGGATGGTCCGGATCGCTGACGTCGATGCGATCGAGGTAGTAGCGCACCCGATCGCTGCCATCCGTGAGCGGCTCGACGTGCTGGCTCACCACCAGGTCGCCGTCCGTCAGCGCGACGGAGTTGCCACCGTAGTAGCCGCCGCCGTACCAGCCCCAGCCCATGTCGATCGAACACGCCATCGGGAAGTAACCCCAGCCGCCACCAGCGATCAGCGAGGGCACCTCGAAGCGCGTCGCCAGCCGAGGCGTGCTCGGATCCGCGAGATCGATCACGTCGTAGGAGTAGCTGGGTCGCTGGACGATCTTGCCGTCGCTCCAGTTGAAGTAGCCGCTGCTGCGCCCGACCAGGAGCGTGCTGTCGGTCTGTACGATGCCGGCGAAATACGAGTTTCCGCTCAGCGCCTCCAGCGGGAAGCTGCCCACTGCACGCGGCCCATCCGGGTTGGTCATGTCGACCACGTACAGGGTCAACTGCTGGCTGTAGTTTCCGTACGGGTTGTTGGAGCCGTAGCTGTAGCTGTAGCGCGGCACGTAGGCGTAGTTGCCCTTGGTGAAGACCTCTCCGCCCCAGTACGCCGAGCCGCCGCAGGAGTACTGGTCGTTACCGAACAGCGCGGCGAGATCGATCTCCGACTCCGGTTCCGCGCTGCCGGCTTGCGCCAGCGGCGTCATGTCCAGGATCGTCTGCTGGGTGAACCAGTCGCTGCCGAAGCGCATCAGGTGGTCCCCGACGACGCGTACGGTGCTGACGTTGCGTGCCACATCCAGCTGGGCGTTGGCGACCGGCTGGTCGCGGTTCGAGATGTCGAAGGTCTGCACGGCGTTGTCGCCGATGCCGAACAGCTGGTCGCGGTGCAAGAGCGCCCGGCGCGCGTTGCCCACCTGCGGGGCCACGCCGCGCTTGGTGAGCGTGTCTGCCGTGAAGTCGAGCAGCTGGATGCCGCTGCCGTAGTCGTAGCTGCAGCTCGCCTGGTCATAGCTGCCGCCGCTGAACGGCACCATGATCAAGCCCTGCTCGTCCAGGATCGAGAAGGCCTTCTGGATGCGGTTCTGGTCCTCGGCGAAGCTGCCCCAGTCGCCGCCAAAGTTGACGCGCTGGAGCAACGTGGGGTTATCCAGGTTGCTCACATCGAACAGGCTCACGTTGAGCGAGCCTTGGGGGTTCTGTTGGTCGTAGCCGAGCGCGTACATGCGGTTGCCACGCGGCTCCATGTGGTAGACCCAGCCCGGCATCTCCAGCTGGCCGCGCTGGCGCGGATTGGCCGGGTCGCTCAGGTCGAAGGTGAGCAGCGGGTCGCGCTGCTGGGCGGTGATGGCGTAGGCGCGCGTGCCGTCGAAGCGGGCGCTCTGCAGCACCTCGTTGGCATGCGGCAGCTGCATGGTGAGGCTGCCGGCGCGCCGCACGTCCGTCGCGCTGTTCACCTGGAAGGTCTCGACCACGGGCGCTGTGCCGCTGCCCCAGCCGCCAGGCTGGCTGATCACGCGCAGCACGTCGGCGTACTCATCCATCTGCCAGCGGCTCTGGATCTGCCCGGCGATCGGGAACTTTGCGCCGCGCCCGAGCGCGCCGTACGGATCGGAGATATCGATGACCTGGATCGAGCCGCTGTTGGTCTGGTTACTGGTATTGCTCCACTCCCAGCCGGATACGTAGATGCGCTTGTCCGTGACCGAGATGCTGCGCGAGCCGAGGTACGAATCCTGAGCTGCCGGCAGGCGCAGCTGGTCGACCTGCTTCAGCTTTGTCAGGTCGGCGACGTTGAAAGACGTGATGGTGGTGTTGGGCTGCGTCTGGCAACCCCAGCAGCCACCCCACTCGTGCGTCGCCAGATACAGCACGTCGCCCACGCGCCGCGAGTCGTCGATGCCGCCCGGTACCTCGTAGTCTGCCAGGAGCGCGATGTGCGCCGGGTCGCGCGCGTCGATGGCTTGCATGCGGCTCGTCTGTTGCCAGGTGCAGGCGCCGCGGGTATCACACTGGTAGGAGTACCAGCCGTTGAACATGGCGAACACGAGCCCGTCCTGAACGTACATCTCGAAGGGCTCGGCGGCGGAGCGGTACACGCCTTCGAGCCGCAGCGCCGACGGGTTGGAGACGTCGACGATCGACAGTCCGCTGAAGCGCGACAGCGCATACAGCCGGTCGCCCGAGAGTTGCAGAATGTCTGCCTCGCTGATGGCGCGTTGGGCAGCGTCAGCGCCGCCGGCTTGGCCTGCGTTGTCGGCAGGGGCCGCCGCGGTCGGGGCGCTGCCCGCGGCGCCCACGGCGATGTCCTCGGCCAAGCCGCGGCCGCCGCCCGGAGCGTTCACGTCGGAGATGAAGTCGCTCTCGCCGTCTCCTGGCACCATGGTCTCGGTGTCGACCGTGCCGTCCTCGCCCGTGGTGGGCTCACCGACGTTCGGGCCATCGCCAGGTGAGCGCACCTGGTCATCGTCCCTACATCCCGCCGTCGCGAGCAGCGCGCCGAGCAGCGTCCCGAGGCCCAAGTGAAGTCGTCGAATTACCATGCTCGGCACATGTGCAACGCGCGTGCCAGCCCTGGCTCACTCGCACATTCAAACGATAAAGCAGCCAAATTTGTGCCACAACGCTGATCGTGCTGACACGTGCTGTTCCCCGATCTGCAGGCCGCGTGGCACAGCTGGCACAAGTCGACGTAAGTCGCGGATGTTGCTCGAAAGTGGGCAATGCGAGATGCTTCCCGCTGGCGACGCGGATCGCCGTGCGAGGTGGCTAGAGGAGGGAGGCCAGGGCCAGTGGGTCGCGAGGCGGGCACGGGTACATGACGGTAAAAGACCAGGTCGCACTGGGCTTGCCGCTCGATCCGCGTGCGCGCGCTGTGACCCCGCCCGAGGCTGGCACGCCGGCGTTGCCGGAGACGGAGGCCTCGCTGCCCGAGAACGAGGCAGGCCGCGAGCTCAGCGAGCGCGAGCCAGACGAGCCAGCGTTGCGCGAGCGGAATGAGATACTGGAGCGGCTGCTGCGCGAACGCACGATGCAGCTCATCCTGGCCAATCGCGAGCTCGATACCTTCACGTATTCGGTGGCGCACGACTTGCGCGCGCCGCTGCGCGGTATGAACGGCTTCGCCAAGATCCTGCTCGACGAGCACAGCGACTCGCTGAATGACGACGCTCGCGACTGCCTGCGCCGCATCCAGGGCAACGCGGTGCTCATGAGCGAGCTGATCGACGGGCTCCTGTCGCTGGCCCAGGTGACGCGCGGCGCGCTCGATCTGCAGGCCGTGGATCTCAGCAACGTGGCTCGCGCGGCAGCCGCGGAGCACGCGGCTCGAGCGCCCGAGCGCGCCGTGCAGCTCGTGATCCGGGACGGCCTGCGCGCGCGCGTCGACCGCGCGCTGGCGCGCATGCTGTTCGACGCCCTGCTGGGCAATGCCTGGAAGTTCACGAGCCAGGCGGCGAGCGCGCGCGTCGAGGTGGGCTCGGTCGAGCAGCGCGACGAGGTCGTGTACTTCGTGCGCGACAACGGCGTCGGCTTCAACATGGAGTACGCCAAGAAGCTATTTGTGCCGTTCCAGCGGCTGCATGCCGCGCGGGAGTTTCCGGGCAGGGGCATCGGCCTGGCCGCATGCTACCGCATCGTGGGCCGGCACGGCGGCCGCATCTGGGCCGAGGGTAGGGAGGGCGAGGGGGCGTCGTTCTTCTTTACCTTGACCGATCTGGCGAGCCTCGAGACACCAGCAAGGGAGCAGCCAGCATGAAACTGATCCTGTTGATCGAGGACAACGAAAGCGACGAGGTGCTCACGGTGCGAGCGCTGGAGAAGGCCAAGGTGGCCAACGAGATCCAGGTGGTGCGCGACGGGGAAGAGGCACTCGCCTATCTCTTCGGCACCGGCGCGCACGCGGGGCGCGACACGAGCCAGCTGCCCACGGTGGTCTTGCTCGACCTCAATCTGCCCAAGATCGGCGGGCTCGACGTGCTGAGGCGCATCCGCGCGGACGAGCGCACGCGCCGCTTGCCGGTGGTGGTGCTGACCTCCTCCGGGGAGGAAAAGGACATCGTCCAGAGCTACGAGCTGGGCGCCAACGCCTACGTGCGCAAGCCGGTGGACTTCAACGAGTTCGCCTCGGCTGCCAAGACGCTCGGCCTGTTCTGGCTGCTCGTGAACGAGCCGCCTCCCCGGCGAAATCTCTGAGCAACCTGCAACGCTTGCAGCGTGACGGAGCCCGGCGTAAGAGGGCCTCCCTGCCCATGGTACGAGCTTCGCTCCGTGCAACTCTGAGAAAGCTCTGCTGCATGGCGCTGCCGCTGCTCGGCAGTTGCTCCGAAGCAACGGCCGACACGCCGCTGAGCCCGGAGAACGCAGACGCGCAGCATCAGAACCGGGACCTGCCGGGCGCGAGTGGCCCCCATCAGGCCGTTCCCCTCGTGCCCGACGGCTCCGGCTGGGTCGCTCCCGCCAGCAACTCGCTCGGCATCCAGGGCGCCTGGTCCACGCGCGTGGGCAGCGGCTCCAGCCTGACGCTGTCGTTCGACGGCGGCTCGGTCTGCTTCGACGGCACGGCGGCGCAGATCCCCATGGGCGCAAACGGAGCCGAGTATTTCGGCGTCGCCGCGACGCTCGACTTCTGCCGCTCCGACCCGGCGCTGCCCGCGGCGGACGGCGCACCGCTCGGCGCCTGTGCGAGCGCGCCGGGGCTGGCGGACAAGCTGGTGGGCGTCGGTTTCTCCGTGGACGGCACGCTGCCGGCGGTGCTGCGCGCCGGCTTCCGCGAGCAGCAGCGCCTGGATACGCCCTTCGTGCTGGTGCGCGAGGTCGGTCCCGTCGTGGCGCTGTTCGACGACGCGCTGGTGCGCAACAACCCGATGGCGGAGCTCTCCCACCCGGCGCAGGTGCAGTCGGTCGAGCTCTTGATCCCCGCCGCTCGCCAGGCGGCGCGGCCCTTCAGCTTCTGCGTGCGCGATCTGGCGGCGCTCACCGGCTCGGGCTGGGTCTCGAAAGAGATCCCCGACTGGGCGCTCACGCAGGGTCCCGGCAAGCAGGTCGAGCTCACCGGTGTGAACCTGGCGGGTGCGGAGTTTGGCCAGCAGAACCTGCCCGGCACCTACCCAGCAGACTACCAGTACCCGAGCACGACCGAGATCGACTTCTACGCCGCGGCGGGCATGAACCTGATCCGGCTCCCGTTCCGCTGGGAACGCCTGCAACAGGGACTGAATCGAGAGCTCGACGCGGGCGAGCTCGAACGCCTGAACGGCACCGTCAGCTACGCGACCGAGACGCGCGGTCTGAGCGTGCTGCTCGACCCTCACAACTACGCGCGTTACACGGCCGCAGGCGTCGAGGGCATCGTCGGGGTGGATGTCGACGTGGCGGCGTTTGCCGACTTCTGGCGGCGCCTGGCAGAGCAGTTCTCGGGCAACCCGAGAGTGATGTTCGGCCTGGTCAACGAGCCCCACACCATGGCCACCGAGACCTGGCTCACGGCGGCCAACGCGGCCATCGCCGCAATTCGCGAGGCCGGCGCGCAGAACCGCATCCTGGTCCCCGGCAACGGCTGGACGGGGGCGCACGGCTGGTTTCAGACCTACTATGGCAGCGCCAACGCCGGCGTGATGGGCGGCGTGGTCGACCCCGCTGACAACTTCGTCTACGAGCTGCACCAGTATCTGGACTCTGATTCCTCCGGCACGCTGCCTACGTGCGTGAGCGAGACGATCGGCGTCGAGCGCCTGCAGCAGGTCACGGCCTGGCTGCGCGAGCGCGGTGCGCGCGGCTTTCTCGCGGAATACGGCGCACCCGGCAACAGCCTGTGCCTGAAGGCGATGGATCAACTCCTCGGCTACGTCGAACAAAACACCGACGTCTGGCTCGGCTGGGCGGCGTGGGCGGGCGGGCCCCGCTGGGGCGACAACTTGCTCAGCGTGGAGCCGCTCGCCAACGGCAAAGACCGCCCGCAGCTCGTCGTCATCCGCCGCCACTTGGGCGACGGCAGCGTGTCGCTGGCGCGCCGCACTCCGTAACGCAGCGGCCTCGGTGCCCGCTTCGCGTCCGTCGCTCGCGCAGACGACCGCCGAGTGGGGAAGGGTGCGCCGCCGGCGCCGGTTACATCAGACCGGCGCGCGACCGGAGCTGTTCAGATCGCCCCTATCGTTGTCGCCGCGTCGCCGTAGACTCCAAAGCACGGGCGTTCGCCGGGCGTTCTTCGGGCGCACCGGCACTGGAGTTGATGCACATGCGGTTTCGAGTCACTTCGTCGCTTCTTCTCGTCGGCTGGCTGAGCACACTGAGCGCTGGGTTCGGCTGCAACTCCGACAAGGCCGGTGCAAGTGGTGGCACGGCGGGCACGGCTTCTGCCGCAGCCAAAGCAGGCGCGGAGGCGAAGCTGGTCCTGGTGGCGCCCACTCTCGGGGGCAGCGTGCTCGTGGTCGGCGAGCAGCAGGTGGAGCTGGCGATCCTGGAGAACGGGCTCGTACAGGGGCTGGTGTACGACGCCCAGGGGAAGGCCGTCGCGGCGGCGCAGTTGCCGAAGGTATCGGTGGCCTTGCGCACCAAGGGGGGCGGTCGCCCGAGCGCGGCACTGGTGTGGGTTGCCCCGCACGCTTGTCTCGAGGGGCGCGCGCAGCTCGAGGCAGGGCTCGTGGCAGAGCCCATCGATGTGACGCTGGAGGGCGCCGAGCGCGCCACGGCGATGCTCGCCAACTACGCCATTCTGCCGTTCGCGCGCTTTGGCGGCAGCGTGCTGGCGGTGGGACCGTATGCCGTCGAGCTGGTGGCCAAGCCGGACGCGGTGCTGGCCTACGTGCTGGACGCCACGGGCCAGGCTCGCGGCGGCGCGGACCTGTCGCTCCAGCTGGCGGTCGGTGCGGGCGGAGAGACGAAGCTCGATTTCAAATGGGATCCCGCGCGCGCTGGCTACACGGCAGCGCTCGACGGCAAGCTGGACGTCTCGGGGCAGCCGCTGCGGCTCGCGTTGACCGCGGCAGGTCAGGCGTACCTGGGCGCCGTGCAGTCGTTGCAGGCCCTGGCAGCGGCGCGCCTCGACGCTCGCGCCGGCGCGAGCGCGCAGCTCCCGGCGCCCCAGCTCGATGCGCAGCTGAACGCCGGAGCCCACGCGCTCGGCGACGCCAAGGCGAAGCTGAGCGCGGGCGCCAAGACGGGCGCAGCCGCGCTCGGCAAAGCCAAGGCGAGCGCCTCCGCGAAGCTGGCGGCGCCCTCCGCGAAGGTGCAGAAGTCGGCGAGCCTCACGACCAGCAGCAAGTCCTCGAAGGCGAAGGCGAGCGCGGGCGTGAAGGCCAGCGCCAGCTTTGGCTTCGGCAAGTAGCACGTTCTGAGCGCCCGCGCTGCCCCTGGTCAATGCCCGAGTACGGACGCGAGCGCGCGCAGGGGCCAGGAGCTGAAGCGGCGCCCGAAGACCACGGAGGCGAAGATGCAGGTTTCGTCGCCGACGCGGAAGGAGTGCTCGCTGTCGATCGGCCACTGTCGCAGCTCTCCCGCGCGATGCAACACGCCGGTGCTGTCTTCGTAGCTGCCCTCGAGCACCAGCACGCGCTCCAGACCCACGTGACGATGCAACGGAAAGCGCACTCCGGGGTTGAAGCGCACGAACAGCGTCTCTGCTTCTTGCACCCGAGGCCCGGCCTCGACGCGCACGCTCGAGATGCCCGGCAGGCCCGCGAACGTCCACACGTTGGGGTCCTTCAGACGGGTCAGCTGCGCGATGACGGCGCTCTCCGACAGGTCGAACAGCTCGGCCGCGCGCGCGAAGAACGGCGCGTAGCGATGCGGCGGCTCGCTCAATGCGAGCTTCAGCCGTTCGAGCACGCCGGGCCCCGGCGCGGCTTCTGCCGTCGTCGGTCGCCGCGCCGCGGGTTGCAGGGCCGCGGGTGGCAGGGCCGCGGGTTGCAGGGCCGCGGGTTGCAGGGCTGCGGGTTGCAGGGCTGCGGGTTGCAGGGCTGCGGGTTGTAGGGCTGCCGGTGGCAGGGCTGCCGGTGGCAGGGCTGCCGGTGGCAGAGTGGCTGGTCGCAGGGCGGCCTCCTGCAATGCCGTTTCCAGCGAGAGCAACGTGCCGAGAGCGGCGGGCTCGTCTGCTGTTTCACCCTCGAAGGCTTCGCGGATGAATTGCGGCAAGAGCGCGCGCTCAATCATGACCTTTTCCTAGCACATCCCGCAGCGCTTCGAGCGCGGCACGGGTTCTGGATTTCACCGTTCCGACGGGAATCTGCAGGCGTTCGCTGATTTCGACGCTGCTCAAACCCTCGAAGTAACCGAGCAGCACCACCTGCTGCTGCGGCTCGGGCATGCGCGCGAGCAGCTCTCGCAGCCGGCTCTGGTCGACGGTTTCCAGCGGCGTGGCAGCCGTGGCCGGTGGGTCGTGTGCCGCGTCGCGCTCGGCGCTCGGGCGCCGCCCTGCTGATTTGATGCGGTCGAGCGCGCGGCTGCGCGCACGCAAGACGAGCCAGGCGCGCACGCTGCCGCGCTCGGGCGAGTAGTCGGCGGAGCGCCGCCAGGCTTCGAGAAAAACATCGTGCAACAGGTCTTCGGCCTCGGCGGCGCTGCGCAACATGCCGCGCGCCAGCGCGAACAGCGGCAGCTTGTGGCGCTCGTAGAGCAGTGCCACCGCCGAGCGATCGCCTTGCACCATGCGGGCCACCAGCTCCGGATCGGAGGGCTCCGTCGCGCCGCCGCCGTCGTCCGCTGAAACACGGTCGTCCGAAACGGGCCTCCCGGAAGCCGGGCCGCCGGAGGATGGGCTTTCGGAAGGCGGGCTGCCGGAAATCGAAATAGAACCAGCAGCCGCCTCCGATGGAGCCGGCTTGGGGGCGGCTGGCTTGGAGGCGGACACGCGGCTGCGATAGTGCTCGGGCCACGCACCGTCTGCAAGGTTACCGTCGGCAAGGATCTCGGTGTTCGTGCAGGGGATACGCCGGAGCGGGCGCTCTGGATCGAGCCTGGATGGCGCTCCGGTCACATTTCGAAAACTGCTTGAAGGCCTCCGCCCGAGCGCTTAAGGTTCCCGACACGGGTGCCAGGGGCGCCCCCCGTCCGCGGGAAGGGCCAAGCCCACCAATCGACTGATCGACAGATCACCTCACTTCCTGCCTGAAGCAGCGGACAAACAGGCAACCACGGAAGGAAAGGTGTATCCATGGCTGTCCAAAATCCTAGCGTCGGCGCTATTCAAAGCGCTGGCGCCGTTCAAAGCGCTGGCGCCGTTCAAAGCGCTGGCGCCGTTCAAAGCGCTGGCGCCGTTCGCAGCTTGCCGCCGCGTGCGTCTCTCGAGAATCTCCGCAACCAGGCAAAAACGCTGCAGAAGCAGCATCGCGAGGGCCAGAGCGAAGCCGTCGCCCGAGTGGCTGTTTGGCTCGGCACTGCCCAGCCCTCGGCGACTCTAGATCCCGCTTCGCGACCCGCTCTCGAGCGCCCGCCTCGCGGCTCGGGCCGCTCGGAGCTGGTCGTCCCCTTGCGGCTGCACGACGCGCAGTTCGTGCTCGCGCGCGAGTACGGCTTTGCCAGCTGGCCGCGACTGGTGGGGCACTTCCAGACCTGGCACGCGGGCGACCGAGTGCGGCGCGAAAATGGCCGCGTCTGGCTCGAGGGCGTGCCGCGCCTGCGCTGGGGCACGAGCCCGGAGCCGACCTACATCGGCGCGCTGGAGGCGGCGTTTCGCTCCAGCGATCGCCCCCTCGACATCACCACGTTGCTGGGCGACTCGGGGCTCGCGTTTCGTATGCGCTGGGCGACCCGCGACGGCGGCAATGCCTGGTGCGGCTCGGGTCCGTGCGGCGAATGGCCCGAAGAAGTGGCCGCGCTCGGCACGGCCACGGGCTACGTGTTTCAGTTCGAGCCGCCCGAGCACCGCCGGCCTTTGCCGCCCGAGTTTCTGGCGCGCGTGACCGAGCACATCGATCGCGGCTGGCCTCTGCTCGGCTTCGGCAAGCAAATGGATATGGGCGTGATCTTCGGTTACGAGGACGCCGGTCAGCGGCTCTTGTTCTCGGACTACTGGGCGTCGGAGGAGCCGTCCGTCATGGCGGCGGATGAAGCCAAGGCCGTGTGCGCGTTCCTGCAGCGCATCGCCGAGCCAGCGCCGCGCGCAACCGCCGTGCGCGCGGGGCTCGAGTTGACGCTGCGGCGCTGGAACCAGGGTGTCGTCGATCCCGATCCGATCAGCGGCGGCACGTACTACTACGGCTCGGCGGGCTACCAACGCTGGCTGGCGGATCTGGAGCGGGCGCCGGCGCTGACACCAGCCCAGGTCGGCAACTTGTGGTTCCTCAATGGCTGGACCTACAGCTCGCTGCACATGAACCGCAGCCAGCATGCCGCCCGCTACCTGCGCGCCAACGCCGAACACCTGCCGGCCGCAGCGCACGCGCCGCTCACCGCCGCCGCCGGGCGCTACGATCAGATCGGCGAGCGGCTCGGCAACTGGGACCCCGCCGATCCCACCTTCGGCATGGCGAAACAGAAGAAGGTGGACAGCTGGACGCCCGAGGTGCGCGAGCGCGAGATGGCCCTGCTGCGTGATGTGTACGCGCTCGAGACCCAGGCCATGCGCGACATCGGGCAGGCGCTCTCCGTGACCTAGGCGCTGGCGCTTCGTAGCGACGTAGCGCCGGCACTGCGTAGCTGGCAAACGGGCCAGCTGACACAGAAGCTCGGCCCAGCTCTTGCACCGATCTGGCTCGACCCGGCTTTTTTCGGCTGGGTTGAGCCAGGTCGTGCCGCGAAGCGCCGATCGCTGCGCAGGACGCCGACGCCTGACACCGATGTGGGAGACGCGCGGGCTGGGCGCGGAGTAGATTCGCGCTTTCGCGAGGTCCCTCGAGCATGCCCACCTCTTCCGAGCTCCCCGACGTCTCCGAGCTAGCGCTCCAGCCCCACTTTCCCGATCCGCTCTCGATGCGCGACGGCTCGCGCGTCGGCACGCGCACAGACTGGTTTACGCGCCGCCGGCCCGAGTTGCTGCGGCTGTTCGAGCACTACATGTATGGCTACGCGCCGCCAGCGCCGGCGCTCGAGTTTCGCGTCGAGAGCGCGCCTGCCACGACATTTCGCGGCAAGGCGAGGTTGAAGCTGGTCACGATCGAGTTCAGCGACCCCGAGGGTGTGCCTCCGATCGAGCTCTTGCTCGTGCTGCCGAAGTCAGCACAGGGGCCTGCTCCGGCGTTCGTCGGCATCAACTTTGCCGGCAACCACAGCTTGCTCGCCGATACGGCCGTACCGGAGGCTCGCTGTCATCAGCTCGAGGTGCATCCGCGCGCGGCGCGCGGTTCGGCGGCGGGCGCCTGGAACGTCGAGCAGATCATCGATCGCGGCTATGCGCTCGCCAGCTTTCACACGTGCGACGTCAAGCCGGACCGAGCGCGCCCGAGTGAAGGCATTCAGCGCTACTTCTCGGCGTTCGCGCAGGCGGAGCCCCGCGCCTGGGGCACGTTGCGCGCGTGGGCGTGGGCGTGCTCGCGCGTCATCGACTACTTGTCGACCGACGCTGACGTCGACGCGCGTCGCATCGCCGTGGTCGGCCATTCGCGGCTGGGCAAGGCGGCGCTCGTGGCTGGTGCCTTCGACGAGCGCATCGCGCTCACGATCGCGCTGCAGTCGGGCTGCGGGGGCGCGGGGCCCAGTCGCAGCAGCGTCGGCGAGAGTGTGGGGCAGATCACCCAGGGCTTTCCCCACTGGTTCAACGGCGAGTTCGCGAAGTTCGCGGCTGAGCCGGGACGCTTACCGTTCGACCAGCATTGTCTGGCAGCGCTGGTCGCGCCGCGGGCCCTGTTGTTCTCGAATGCGGCCGAGGATGCCTGGGCGAACCCGCTCGGGCAGTTCGAGGTCCTGCGCGCTGCGGAGCCGGTGTATCGACTGCTCGGCGCGGGCGGGCTCGAGAGCGAGCGCATGCCCGCGGTGGGCGAGCTCAGCGCGGGCATGCTGGGCTACTTTCTGCGTGCGGGCACGCATTCGATGACGGGCGAAGACTGGTCGGCGTTTCTGCGCTTCGCCGACCGACATTTGCGGGGCTAGCTCAGCCGCCGCTCAGCTGGCGCGCCGGCAGCGCGCTCCGTGGACCTGGGCGTCAGATCTGCCGCGCCGCTCGCCTCGCGCACCGGCGCGAACGAGCGCCGATGGATCGCACACGGGCCGTGCGCGGCGAGCGCCGCCAGGTGCTGGCGCACGGGGTAGCCCTTGTGCTGCGCGAAGCCATAGGCGGGGTACTCTGCGTCGTAGGCGAGCATGCGGCGGTCACGCTCGGTCTTTGCCAGGATGGAGGCCGCCGCGATCGACAGGCTCAGCTCGTCGCCCTTGACGATGCGCGTCTGCTCGATGGGCAGCTCGCGCAGGCGCCGGGCATCGATCAGCAAGTGCTGCGGCCGCACGCCCAGCGACTCGACGGCGCGCTGCATCGCCAGGATGCCCGCCCAGTAGATGTTCAGGCGATCGATCTCTTCGGGCTCGACGAAGGCCACCGCAAAGGCGCGCGCTTCCCGCCGGATCACGAGCGCGAGCTCGCTGCGCTGCTCGGGCGTCAACTGCTTGGAGTCGTTGACGTGAGGCGCACGCCAGCCCACCTCGAGCACGACCGCTGCGGCGGCAACGGGGCCTGCGAGCGGGCTCATGCCTGCTTCGTCGATCCCCGCCACCAAGGTCACGTCGCGCTGCCAGAGCTCGCGCTCGTAGCGCAGCATGTGCCGCAGCCGCTGGCCCTCCGCGCGGTTCTCGCGCCGGCGCCGCTGCACCTGAGCCAAGAGCGCGCAGGCACCAGGTCGTGGATCGGCGAGCAGCTGACGTTCCACTTCTGCCGGCAAGGCTCGCCCGCGCTCGAGATAACGCTCCCGGAGCTGCGCGAGGTTCAGCGGCGCCATGGCGCGCAGCATAGCCCGATGTGGCTGGGCCGTGGCGAGCGTCGGCGCTCTCAGCGACTTTGGCCGGTGGATCGGGCAGCGGGCTAGGCGCCGTGCGGCGCGGCACACCGCCCGCTTTTCCCTGCTGACTCGAGCATTCGAGTGACGCGCGTCGCGACGCTTCGCAGCGCTCGACCCCCCTTGTGGCGGTGCCTGTTCTGAGCGATCGTCGAGCAACGGCGCGTGAGGCCCCGGAAAAGTTCGGCCCAGCCACCAACCCAGAGCATGAGATTCTCTGCACAGCAGGTCGAGCAATGGCGAGAAGAAGGCTTCGTCGTCATCGAGCGCTTCTTCGGCACGGACGAGTATCAGCCCGTCTTGCAGGACTTCGAGGCCCTGTACCGGGACGCGGGCAAGGGCGATGGCGTGGGGACCCCGCTGCAGTGGAGCCCGGAGCTGGCCCGCGCCAGCCGCGGCACGCAGTTCAAGAACATCCATGTGCTGCCCTACGAGGGCTCGAGCGCCATCAATCTCATCTCGCTTCACCCCGAGCTGATCGCCCTTGCGCGGGCGCTGCTCGGCGTGAGCGACGTTCGTCTCTACCAGTCTCACACCTGGGCCAAGTACACGGGCGAGGCGGACTACGAACAGGAGTTCCACTGCGACTACGGCAACCACACGCTGCTCGTGCCCAGCGACGAGCCCGCTCTCCGGACCGTGGACTTCGTGCTCTACTTCACCGATGTCACGAAGGAGCACGGTGCCCTGCGCTACGTCACCAAGCCCGATGTGCTCGAGGCTCTGGGGCGACCGGCGCTCTCCGCCCCTGACGAGAGAGACCAGCAGGCGTTACGCGGGCTGGAGCGGGCCGTGGTGGTGCCTGCCGGATCCATCGTCGCGCATGGCATCGACACCCTGCACCGAGGCAGCAATCTCACCGCGCCGAACGGGCGTCGCTTCTCGATGACGGTGGGCTACAAGGCGGCCGGCAGCGAGCACATCGGCTTTCACGTCTGGCAAGCCACGCGCGGCCGCGGCTCCTGGCACAGCGTCTTCGACCACGCGACTCCCGAACAGCTCGCGTGTCTCGGCGTGCCCAGGCCGGGCGATCGCTTCTGGACCCCGCGCACGCTGGAGCTGGCCCATACTCGCTGGCCCGGCTGGGATATGCGGCCGTACGTGGCGGCGTGTCGACGAAGCGAGCCCTGACTCCTCGTGCCAGCGGAGCCGGAGCGCTCGAAGCTCGATCGAGGCGTCAGGCAACGCGCATGCCGGTGAAGCTACGAGCCTATGCCCTGTTGAGCCTGGCCTCCGCGGCGTGGGCGGGGAACGTCGTGCTCGGCCGGGCAGTGCGCGCCGACATTCCGCCGATTGGCATGGCGTTCTGGCGCTGGGCGGTCGCCTGTGCCGTGGCGAGCCCGTTTCTGCTGCCGGCGCTGCTGCGCAACAAGGCGGTCGTGCGGCGCGAGTGGCGGCTGATCCTCAGCCTGGCGACGCTGGGGATGACGCTGTTCCACACGCTCTTGTACCTGGCCGTGCACACCACGACCGCCATCAACGCCACCCTGATCCTGTCCATCTCGCCGATCATCATCCCGACCGCGTCGCGCGTGATCCTCGGCAGGCCGCAGACGCCGAGGGAGCTCGCGGGCGCCGCGCTCTCTACGCTGGGGGTCGTGATCATCATGTCGCGGGGCGACCTCGCCGTGCTGCAACAGCTGGCCTTCACGCGCGGCGATCTGATGATGCTGGGCGCGACAGCTGCCTGGACGCTCTACTCCGTGCTGCTGAAGCGGAAGCCCGCCGATCTCGACTCCCGAGCGCTGCTCGGCGCCTGCATGGCCGTGGCGGCGCTGCTGCTCTTGCCATTGTACCTGTGGGAGACCTCGACGGGCCAGGTCGTGCCGTTGACGCTGAGCTCGCTGCTGGTGTTCGCGTACCTGGTGCTCGGTCCGTCGCTCCTGGCCTACTACTGCTACAATCGGGGCGTGGCCGAGGTGGGCCCCGTGCACGCGGGTCTGTCCATCAACCTGATCCCGGTGTTCGCGACCGTGCTCGCGCTGCTGTTCTTGAAAGAGCAGCTGCATGGCTTCCACGTGCTTGGCATCCTGGTGATCGCGGGGGGATCGTGCTGGGCGCTGAGCGTCAAGCGTGAAGCCCTCAGCGTTCCTTCGCCAGGTCGGCATTGAGGATCGGCATGCTGCCCTGCAGCGAGCGCAGGGTCTCGAGCGCCTCCTCCACGTGCTTGGTCGAGCGCAGCATCGCGTCAAAGCGGTGGCGCAGGACGCCGCTCGCGTCGATGACGTAGGTCACGCGACCGTCAACGAAGCCCAGCATACCGCGGGGAACGCCGAGCCTCTTCCGCAGCGCGCCCCCCTCGTCGGCCAGGAGCGGATAGCTGAGCGAATGCTGATCGACGAAGCGGCGGTGGCTCGCGACGTTGTCGGACGAGACGCCGGCGACCGTCGCCCCGGCCGCGGCAAACTCGGCGCTCGCGTCACGAAAGCTGCACGCTTCGGCGGTGCAACCGGGTGTTCCGTCCTTCGGGTAGAAGAACAGGACGAGCGGCCCCTTTGCGAGCGCGTCGTCGAGTTTGAACGGCTTGCCGTCTTGATCGGGGAGGGTGAACGAGGGAACCTTGTCCCCAACGCGGAGCTCAGTCATGGCGGTCTCAGGCTACCATGATCGGCCGGATTCGGCCGACGCCGCTTTCGGTTCTCAGCGCGAGGGAACAACGGGCTTTGCGACGCGCGCTGCGGCCCAGAGCCCGCTGCTCCACCCTCCGCTCGCAGTACGAGGTTCCGCTCAGCGCGCGAATTGCCCGAGCACCTCGATGCGCTCCAGCGCATCGGGGGGAGCATCCACGGGAAACGGCGCCGACGAACGCGCGAGCCGTTCGAACCAGCGCCGGCTGAGCGGTTGGCGCAGCGCCTCGACGGAGGTGGCTGCGCAGGTGGCGTACTTGCCGGGCGAGACGCGCTCGCCCATACCGACGGCGAAGCCCGCGAGCAGCAGCGCGGCGCGCACGGAGGTCGCGCCGCTGTAGGTGTGCAGCGTGGCTCCGGCGCGACAGCCGCGGCGCGCGGCCGCGAAGGCGGCGCAGGTCCAGAGCTCGGGGTTGGCGCGCGGCGAGAAGGGATCCCAGAACACGATGTCGGCGGGCTCGGCGACGGCGCCGAGCAGCGTGGACTCGAGCTCGCCGAGCCGCAGCTCCCAGGAGGTGTGGGCGCTCTGGTGGCGTCCGTGTTCGGCGAGCGCCCGCGCGGCTTGGCCCACGCTGCCTTCCAGGCCAAAGGCGCGAGCGTGCTCGGGCTGCAGCGCGAGCTCGAGCGCGCTCAGGCTGCGATCAAAGCTGAGCAGGCGCAGCTGGCGGCGTGCCGCGCTGAGCCCCTCGGAGCAGCGCCAGGCCGTGCTGGCATTGGAGGCGGCACCGAGACCGACGTCCCACACGACCAGGGCAGCTCCCGAGGACTGCTGCAGCCGCACGGCGAGCCGTGACGACTCGACATACAGCCGCTGAGACTCGATCAGCGGACCCACCGGATGCATCAGCTCGCCGCTGACCTTGTCGCGCACGGCCTGCGCGCCGCTGCGCGTCTGCACCACCTCGCAGTCGAGCACCTGGGTCATGGCAGCAACGGGCCGGCGCTCGAGCTCAGGACCTCGCCTCGGCGCTCGCAGAACCGAGGCGATACCCGCTGTGTTCGTGGCGATCGATGGCCTCGAGCTTGGCCGCGGCGTACGCCCGGTAGGTGCCGGCAGCGATGGCCGCACGCGCCTCCAGCATCAGGGTCAGATAGTGGTGCAGGTTGTGCAACGAGAGCAGGCGCGGCCCGAGCGGCTCGCTGCACTGGAAGAGGTGATGCAAGTAGGCGCGGCTGAAGCGCCGGCAGGTCGCGCACGAGCACGTGGCATCCAGCGGGTCGTCCGCCTCGGCGCACTGCGAGCGCGTGACCTTCACGCGGCCGGTGGAGGTAAAGGCCGTGCCTTGCCAGGCCAGGTGCGTCGGTAGCACGCAGTCGAACATGTCGACCCCGGCGAGCATCGCCTGTAGCAAGTCGGGCGGAGTGCCGACGCCCATCAGATAGCGCGGGCGATCTTCCGGGAGCAGCTCGGCCGAGAGCGCGGTGATGTGCTCGCGCTCCGCACGCGTGTCCCCCACCGCCAGGCCGCCGATGGCAAAGCCGTCAAAGGCGTGCTGCGTGAGAAAGGCAGCCGACTCGCGCCGCAGCGCCGGGTTCACTCCACCCTGGACGATGGCGAACAGGGCGCGCTCCGGCTCCTGGCGCGCGGCCAGGCTGCGCAACGCCCAGCGATGCGTGCGCTCCATCGCCGCGCGCACCTGCGCTTCTTCCGCGCCCGAGTCGATGCACTCGTCCAGCACCATCATGATGTCGGAGCCGATGGCGCTCTGCACCTCGATGGAGCGCTCGGGCGAGAGCAGATGCAGCCGCTGGTCGACGTAGCTGCGAAAACGTGCGCCCTCCTCGGTCAGCGTGCGCTGCGCGGGCAGCGAGAAGATCTGGTAGCCGCCCGAGTCGGTGAGCACGGCACCGGGCCAGCCCATGAACGCTCCGATCCCGCCGACACGTCGGAACAGCTCGGGCCCGGGCCGGAGCAAGAGGTGGTAGGTGTTGGCCAGCAGCAGCTGAGCGCCCATGCCCTGGAGCTCGGCCGGGTCGAGGCCGGTCACCGTCGCCCGGGTGCCGACGGGCATGAAGGTCGGGGTCTGCACCGCACCGTGCAGCGTGGTCAGCGTTCCCAGGCGCGCACGCGACGCCGCATCTCTGGCGGTCACGACAAAGGGCAACATCGGCGCGGAGACCTTACTATCTTGCGCTCGGCCGTCGAGAACTGGTCGACCGGCGGATGTCGATTTCGTCGATTGCTTTGAACAATCCTCGGCCGAGCGGGAACGACACAGGGTTCTCCAGATCGGAAGGGGTTGCCCATGTTTCCAAAAATTGAGCTCGCTGTTCTCTCCGTCGCTCTGCTCGCCGGCGCCTGTGAGGACGCCCTGTACGGAAATGGCGAGCGCGCCACGGAAACCCGCCCCGTCGCCGACTTTACCCGGGTCGAGAGCGCGGGGTCGGTCGACGTGCGCATCGAGCAGGGAGAGGCGTTCGGCGTGATCGTGAGCGTCGACTCGAATGTGCTGCCGGAGCTGCGGACGCGGGTGGTCGGGGAGACGCTGGTGATCGACAGTCAGCGGGATTTCGAGGACCTCGTGCCGGGGCCGCACGTCTTCGTCACGCTGCCCGCGCTGCGTGCCGCCAGTCTGTCGGGCTCCGGTGCGCTCGGGGTCGCCGCGCCGCAGCCGGGACAGCCGCTGGCTCTGGATCTGTCGGGATCGGGCGACCTGCTGTTCGATGGGGCTGCGTCCGACACGACGGTGAGACTGAGCGGGTCAGGGAACGTCGCTCTGAGAGGCAGCAGCGATTGGCTCGACCTGAAGCTCGACGGCTCCGGCGACATCAACGCTGCCGAGTGGCGGGCCGCCAACGGCAGGTTGAAGCTGAGCGGTTCAGGCAGCATTCGCGCCTCGCTCAGCAGCTCCGTGGAAGTCGATCTCGACGGTTCGGGCGACGTGTATCTGTACGGCGAACCCGACATCCTCCGGCTGTCCATCGACGGTAGCGGTGAGCTGCACCAGCGCTGACCCGCGTCAGTCGAAGCGCGGCCGGCGTTGGGTGCTGGGCGCAGTGTCGGGCGCTTGCAGCGCTCGTGCGAGCTCGGCAGCTTGCGACACGCGCGTCTCGTGATCGATGACGCTGATCGTCGGATCGGGCAGGCGGAAGCCATCGCCCACGAAGCGCGGCACCACATGCACATGCAGATGCAACAGCGTCTGGTCCGGAATGCTGTTGTTCTGCATGATCGTCGTGCCCACCGCTCCGAACGCCCGCGCCATGGCGGCGCTGACGCGCGCCACCACCTCGAACACCTCCGCCAGGAGCGACGGGGGCGCTCCGCTCAGGTCGACGACGTGCTCGTTGGGCAGCACCAGCGCATGCCCGTAGTGGTTGGCGCGCTGGCGGAGCGCCGTGATCACGAACACGTTCTCGGTGCGGTAGGCAACCAGCTCCCCGTCCAGATCATTCGCAGCAATTTCGCAGAATGGGCAGGTCGTCACGTATCCATTCTAACTACCTGACAGAGTCGCAGCCAAGCGGCGAAATGGGCCTTCACGCCGTGCTCGAGGGAATTGCTTTTTCGGTCTGACCGTCAAACAGATAGAGCGCTCGCGACGCGAACCCCAGCGCCACCGCCTGGTCCAATGACAGCTGAACATCGCGGTGAACACGCGCCGTGACCTCGCCCGCTTCGCCCTCCAGGTCCACGATGATCAGCGTTTCTGCGCCCAGCGGCTCGATCGCCGAGACCTTGCCGCGCAGCACGTTGCCTTCAGCCTGCGCTGCCTCGACCACGCCGAGCTCTTCGGGTCGCACGCCGACCAGGGCAGTGCCGCTGCTCGCCGCGAGATCGGCAGCAGACCAGCGGCTGAGAGTGAGTTTTGCGCTGCCGCAGTGAGCGAAACACTGGTCGCCGCGGGTAGCGAGCTGCGCCTTCAGCAGGTTCATGGGCGGACTGCCGAGGAAGCGGGCAACGAACGCGTCCGATGGTTGCCGGTACACATCCAACGGTTTGCCAATCTGGGCAACTCGGCCTCGATTCATCACGATGATGCGCTGGCCCATCGTCATGGCCTCGACCTGGTCGTGAGTGACGTAGAGCATCGTCGCGCCGAGCCGATGGTGAAGCCGGACGAGCTCGTTGCGGGTATTCACGCGTAACGCCGCGTCGAGGTTCGAGAGTGGCTCGTCGAACAAGAAGACCTTGGGTTCGCGCACGATCGCCCGGCCCAGAGCCACCCGCTGGCGTTGCCCGCCGGACAGGGCAGACGGCTTGCGCTGCAGCAACTCGCCCAGTGCCAGGATCTTTGCCACCGTTCGAACACGCTCGGCAATCTGGCTCGCTGGAATCTTGCGTCGCTTCAAGCCGAAGGCGAGATTGTCGGCAACCGTCATGTGTGGGTAGAGCGCGTACGACTGGAATACCATCGCGATGTCCCGGTCCATCGCCGGTACGTCGTTGACGACGCGGCCATCGATGCAGAGCTCGCCGCTGGTGATGGACTCTAGCCCTGCGACCATGCGCAGGGTCGTCGACTTGCCACAGCCGGAGGGTCCGAGCAGAACCATGAACTCGCCATCGGCGACGCTGAACGATACGTCTTCGACGGACGGTGCCAGGGCGCCAGGGTAGCGCTTGAATACATGGGCGAGGCGCACGACGGCCAAAATGCTCTCCGATCAGCTGCGAGTTGCGGCAGGCCCGCGCCTACTTGACGGCACCCGCCGTCATGCCCTGGATGAGCCTCTCCGAGAAGAAGGCGTAGACAATCACGACGGGAAGAACGGCGATCATCATGCCCGTGGCCAGCATTCCGATATCCTGAAAGTAGTCACCCATGAAGTGGCGTATCCCGACCGGCAGAGTGCTGGACTCGTCGTCGCTGATCAGCACCACCGCGAACAAGAACTCATTCCAGAGCTGGATGAAGTTCAGGATGACCGTGGTCGCAATCGCCGGCATGCCGACCGGCAGCACGATGCGAAAGAAAATCGCCAGCTCCGAATAGCGGTCGATCTTGGCGGCATCGAACAGGTCCTGCGGTATGCGCGCGAAGAAGCCCTCCAGCAGGTAGACGGTGAGCGGTAGCTGTAGAGACACATAGACCAGCGTCAGGCCGATCAGCGAGTTGTACAGGTT
>Ga0207675_100001770_pt1 | contig 21580 bp, 15 predicted proteins | sample KBSSwiS42_FD_184305 | JGI IMG/M metagenome (GOLD analysis project Ga0207675, IMG submission 184305) | Switchgrass rhizosphere microbial communities from Kellogg Biological Station, Michigan, USA - KBS Switchgrass S4-2 (SPAdes) (version 2) | ecosystem: Host-associated > Plants > Roots >...
CGAAGAGCCGGAGGCGGGTCTGGGTTCGGGCGAGGGTGAGGAAGCTGCCGAGGCGGTGGCGGCGGCGCCCGAGGTTCATGAAGCGGCGGTTGAGGCCACCGATGAGGCCGAGGCCGTCGCCGATGAGGTCGCCGCTAGCGATGAAGCCGCGGAAGCCGAAGAGGCGGTGCCTGAGGCCGAAGAGGCGCCTGAAGCCGAAGAGCCGGAGGCGGGTCTGGGTTCGGTCGAGGGTGAGGAAGCTGCCGAGGCGGTGGCGGCGGCGCCCGAGGTTCATGAAGCGGCGGTTGAGGCCACCGATGAGGCCGAGACCGTCGCCGATGAGGTGGCATCCGAGGATGAAGAACCGGCCGCGTCGGAGGCGGCAGCCGAAGCCGAAGAACTTGCGGCGGATGTAGCCGAGGCGCCTTCGGAGGACATCGAGGCGGCCGAGGAGTTCGCCGAGGCGGGTGAGGAAGCGGAGCCGGCGGAAGCCGCTGCCGAGTCGGAGGACTCCGAACCCGATGAGCCCGACACCGAGGACGCCGAAGCCGCGGTCGGAGAGGCCGAGGCCGAGTCATCCGAAGAAAAGGCCGCCGAGGAAGCGGAAGCCGTCGCCGAGGAAGCTGATTCTGCTGCTGAGGACGAACCCAAGACGGGCGTCCTCGAGGAGGCGAAGGTCGACGAGCCCGAGCCGACCCCGGAGCCCGCGACGGCTCGGAAGACCGGCGGACGGCTGAGCCGCTGGCTGCGCCGTAATCGCTGACCGACGCGAGAGCCGCGTGGGCGTTCTGGACGATGGCACGCCGACCACTGTGCTCTGAGTGCCGACCGGCCCCGAGGAGTTGAATCGGTTCGGCTGTCCGGCTGGCCACCCCGGATTCCTGAGCAGCCGATCTTCTACTCCGTGCTCAATGAGGGTCGTGCACGAGTTCGGTGATTTATCCACAGGGCCGGAATCTCTGCTGCTGAAAGTGTCGGCCAACGGACCTATGATCGAATGTATGTTCGAGTTGCTGGAACCTCCCGCCGCCGCGGATCCCGCTGCGCTGCTGGATGACGTGCGCGCGGCGTCGCGGGCCGAGACGCGGGCGGCTGCACAGCGACTCACAGGGATATGGAACCTCCACAGGGTGCGCCAGCGGGAAAACGGCGACCGCGCATTGTGGGCAGTGGACACGTGGGACGCGGTGGCCGCGGAGGTGGCCGCGGCGCTGAACATTCCGCTCATGCTGGCGGGCAGCTTCGTGCGGCTGGCTAAAGCGATGTACGAACGTCTACCGCTGCTCGGCATGGTGTTGGCGGCGGGACAGATTGACTACCGCTCGTTCCAGACGATGGTGTACCGCACCGATCTGATCACCGACCCCGACACTCTCGCAGTCGTCGACGGACAGCTCGCCAGCCGCGCGCCCCGCTGGACCGCGCTGTCACAGGGGAAGTTGGGCCTCGAGGTCGACCGGATCGTCGCGAAGGCCGACCAGGACGCGGTGCGCCGGCGCAAGGAGCGTGTCGAGGACCGCGAGGTGGTCGTCGTTGATACCGGGGAAGGGATGGCCGCGGTGTGCGCCAACGTCTTCGCGACTGACGGGCACGCCTTCGAGCAGCGGTTGGATGCCCTCGCGGCCACGGTATGCGACGCCGATCCGCGCACCAAACAACAGCGACGCGCGGACGCGATGGGCGCCATGGCCGCCCGAGCAGACCGACTGGGTTGCCAATGCGGCAAGCCTGATTGCCCGGCCGGCGGGAAGGCGGCCGCGGCTCAGGTAGTCCTGCACCTTGTGGCCGACCAGGCGACCGTCGACGGGACGTCCGACAAGCCCGGCTATCTGGCGGGTTGCGACGACCTCATTCCGGCGGAACTCGTTGCAGAACTTGCGGAGTCTGCCAAAGTGCGGCCGCTGTTCAACCCGATGGACACTCCGCCGGAACCGGGCTATGTGCCCTCGGCCAAGCTGGCCGAGTTCATCCGCTGGCGTGACATGACCTGCCGAGCGCCTGGTTGCGATGTCCCCGCGAGCCAGTGCGACATCGACCATGTAATCCCTTACGGCGATGGTGGTCTCACGCATGCGTCGAACCTGAACTGCAAGTGTCGCCGGCATCACCTCATGAAGACGTTCTGCGGCTGGAATGAAAAGCAGCTTTCGGACGGCACCGTGATTTTCACGCTTCCAGATGGCCAGACGTATGTGACGACACCCGGTAGCGCGCTGTTGTTTCCAAGTCTGTGCGTCCCAACCGGCGAGCTCGATATTCCCGAGCCCCCAGTTGACGACCGGTGCGTCGATCGGACGGCAATGATGCCCAAGCGGCGGCGCACGCGCGCGCAGAACCGCGCGCAGCGCATCGAAGCTGAACGACGACAGAACCGCCAATTCCGACAAGCGAGACGTGCGGCAAGCGATGCCTCCTACGCCGGGCCCATGACGCCCACGGAGGGGGACGGCGAACCGCCGCCCTTCTGATCTGCAGTGGTTAACCGCCCAATACTTGGCGGGTTTCATTACTTACGACCAGACCTCTGACTCTGGCATGCTGGGTGCCATGACGGAGCCGCAGTTCAGTGGCAGCGAGAGCGGAAGCCCCTTTCCGCCACCCCCGCAGCAGCAGGCTTACCCGCCTCCTGGCCAATATCCGCCTCCCCCAGGGCAGTACCCGCCCCCGCCGGGGCAGTACCCGCCGCCGTACCCGGCGGCCTATCTGGATCCGGCAGCGCCGTTCGGCCGTCATCCGCTGACCGGCGAGCCGTTGTCCGACAAATCGAAGGTCGTCGCGGGACTCTTGCAGTTGCTCGGATTATTCGGCCTCGTCGGCATTGGCCGCATCTATCTCGGCTACACCGGACTGGGCATCGCGCAACTCGTCGTCGGGCTGATCACCTGCGGCATCGGCGCGATCGTCTGGGGCATCGTCGACGCGGTCCTGATCCTCACCGACAAGGTCCGCGACCCGGAGGGGCGTCCACTGCGCGATGGCACCTAGCGCCACCAGCCGGGGACGGCTCTACGGCGCACTCGGCACCGGCGCCGTGCTGGTTGGCGGACTCGCCTACGTCGGTTTGGGCGATCCCCACAGCCCGCACTTCATCTTCCCGGTCTGCCCGTTCAAGGCGCTGACGGGCTGGAACTGCCCCGGCTGTGGCGGCTTGCGGATGGCCCACGACGTGCTGCACGGCGACTTCGCCGCCGCCGTCGTCGACAACGCGTTCCTCCTCGTCGGTCTGCCGATGCTCGCGGCCTGGCTTCTGGTGCGCTGGCACCGCGGGCAGTCGTTGATGCCCAGGCCCGCGGTCGTCGTCATCGCCATCGCGGCCGTCACCTGGACGGTGGTGCGAAATCTGCCCGGGTTCCCGCTGGTCCCGACGCTTCTCAGCGGGTAGTCGCGCACCTGCGCTGATACACTCGACAACCGGGCCGGTGCAGTCCCGGACCATGATTTTCCGGACTGCGGAGGTACCGTCCAATGCTGTTTTCGGCATTGCCAGACCGTCAGGGCTTGTACGACCCTGAGAACGAGTCGGACTCGTGTGGCGTCGCCATGGTCACCGACATCCAAGGGCGCCGCTCGCACAGCATCGTTGCCGACGGGCTCATCGCGCTGGAACACCTCGAACACCGCGGCGCCGCGGGCGCAGAGCCCAACAGCGGCGACGGTGCAGGCATCCTCATCCAGCTGCCCGGCGAACTCCTCAGAGAGGTCGTCGACTTCGAACTGCCGGCCGCGACCGAGGACGGCTGCAACACCTTTGCTGCCGGCATCTGTTTTATGCCGCAGGACGCCGATGCCCGCGCTGTCGCCCGCGAGCAGGTCGAGGCCATCGCCGACGAGGAGGGGCTGCAAGTCCTTGGCTGGCGTGAGGTGCCTGTCGACCCGGGCGGCGCCGAAGTCGGCGTAACGGCACTGGGCTGCATGCCCTACATGGCGCAGCTGTTCGTCTCCGCTCCAGAAAACAACATCGGCGGTATCGATCTCGATCGGCGGGCTTACGCCGTGCGTAAACGCGCCGAGCGCAACGGGGTGTACTTCCCGTCACTGTCCAGCCGCACCATGGTCTACAAGGGCATGCTCACGACAATGCAGCTGCCCCAATACTTTCCGGACCTGCGCGACGAACGATGCATGAGTGCGATCGCGATCGTGCACAGCCGGTTCTCGACCAACACGTTTCCGTCTTGGCCGCTTGCGCACCCGTTCCGCTTCGTCGCGCACAACGGTGAGATCAACACCGTCCGCGGCAACCGCAACCGCATGCATGCCCGCGAAGCGATGCTCGCCAGCGCCAACATCCCCGGCGACCTGTCGCGGCTCTCACCGATCTGCACGCCGGAGGCATCCGACTCGGCGTCCTTCGACGAGGTGCTCGAACTGCTGCACCTCGGCGGCCGCAGCCTGCCGCACGCAGTGCTGATGATGATTCCCGAGGCGTGGGAGAACAACACCACCATGGACCCCGCCGAACGCGCGTTCTGGCGGTTCCACGCCTCCCTCATGGAGCCGTGGGACGGCCCCGCTTGCGTGACGTTCACCGACGGCACGCTCGTGGGAGCGGTGTTGGACCGCAACGGGTTACGGCCGGGCCGCTGGTGGCGCACCATCGACGACAAAGTCATCCTTGCCAGCGAAAGCGGCGTGCTCGACGTGCCGTCCGCCGAAATCGTCGCCAAGGGTCGGCTCCAGCCCGGCAAGATGTTCCTGATCGACACCGCGCAGGGCCGCATCGTCTCCGACGACGAGATCAAGGAGGAGCTGGGCAGGCAAGAGCCCTACGGCGAATGGCTGCACGCCGGCCTGCTCGACCTCAAGACGCTTCCCGACCGCGTGCGCGTCCAGCCAAACCACGAATCGGTGGTACGACGCCAGATCTCGTTCGGCTACACCGAAGAGGACCTCCGCATCCTGCTCACCCCGATGGCCGCATCGGGTGCCGAGCCGCTCGGCTCGATGGGCACCGACACCCCGACCGCCGTGCTGTCGCAACGGTCCCGGCTTCTTTACGATTACTTCGTCGAACTGTTCGCCCAGGTGACCAACCCGCCGCTGGACGCCATCCGCGAAGAGGTCGTCACGTCGATGGCCCGCATCATGGGCCCGGAGCAGAACCTGCTCGAGCCGACCGCCGCGTCCTGCCGCCAGATCGTGTTGCGCTGGCCCGTTCTGGACAACGACGAACTCAACAAGATCGTCCACATCAACGACGATCACGAGCATCCCGGCCTCAGGACAGCCGTGCTCAAGGCCCTCTACGAGGTAGAACGCGGTGGCGAGGGCCTCGCCGACGCGCTCGACGACCTGCGGCACCGGGCGTGCGACGCGATCGCCAAAGGCGCACGCACGCTGGTCATCTCGGATCGCGACTCCGACCACACCAGGGCGCCGATCCCGTCGCTCCTGGCTGTCTCTGCGGTACACCACCACCTCGTCCGCACCAAGGAGCGCACCAACGTCGCCCTCGTCGTGGAAAGCGGCGACGCCCGCGAGGTGCACCATATCGCGATGCTCATCGGGTTCGGTGCGGCTGCCGTCAACCCGTACCTGGCCTTCGAGTCCATCGAGGACCTCATCCGCGAAGGCGAACTCACCGGCATCGAACCGGCCACCGCCGTACGCAATTACCTCAAGGCGCTCGGCAAGGGCGTGATGAAGGTGATGAGCAAGATGGGCATCTCGACCGTCGCCTCCTACACCGCCGCGCAGGCGTTCGAGGCCGTCGGCATCAACAAGGACGTCGTCAACGAGTACTTCACCGGTACGCCAAGCCAACTCGGCGGTGCCGGGCTGGACGTGATCGCCGAAGAAGTCAAACAGCGGCACCGCCGCGCCTATCCGGAGAACCCGACCGAGCGTGTGCATCGGCGGCTCGAGGTGGGCGGTGAATACGCCTTCCGGCGCGAAGGCGAGCTGCACCTGTTCACCCCGGAAGTCGTGTTCCTGCTACAACATTCGACCCGCGCCGGTCGGCATGACATCTTCGGCCAGTACTCCGACGAAGTGAACCGGCTGTCCAAAGAAGGCGGCACTCTCAGGGGCCTGTTCGAGTTCAAGCAGGGCCTGCGGCCACCCGTGCCGCTGGAAGAAGTCGAATCGGTCGAGTCGATCGTGACCCGCTTCAACACCGGCGCGATGAGCTACGGGTCGATCTCCGCCGAGGCGCACGAGACCATGGCCATAGCCATGAACAACCTCGGCGGCCGGTCCAACTCCGGCGAGGGCGGTGAGGACGTCGACCGTCTCTACGACCCGAAACGCCGTAGCGCGGTCAAGCAGGTCGCATCGGGCCGCTTCGGCGTCACCAGCGACTACCTGGTCAACGCCACGGACATCCAGATCAAGATGGCTCAGGGCGCCAAACCTGGTGAGGGCGGCCAGCTTCCGGGCTTCAAGGTCTATCCGAACATCGCCAAAACCCGGCACTCGACGCCCGGCGTCGGGCTTATCAGCCCGCCACCGCACCACGACATCTATTCGATCGAGGACCTCGCCCAGCTCATCCACGACCTGAAGAACGCCAACCAGGACGCCCGCATCCACGTGAAGCTGGTCAGCTCCGTGGGTGTGGGCACCGTCGCGGCAGGCGTGTCCAAGGCACACGCCGACGTCGTCCTGATCTCGGGCTACGACGGCGGCACCGGCGCCGCGCCGCTGACGAGCCTTAAACATGCGGGCGTGCCATGGGAGATCGGCCTCGCCGACACCCAGCAGACGTTGATGCTCAACGGCCTGAGGGACCGGATCACCGTGCAATGCGACGGTGGCATGCGCACCGCACGCGACGTGATCGTCGCCGCCCTCCTGGGCGCGGAGGAGTACGGCTTCGCCACCGCGCCGCTTGTGGTGTCCGGCTGCATCATGATGCGGGTCTGTCACCTCGACACCTGTCCGGTCGGCGTCGCCACCCAAAACCCGGAACTTCGTGCCAGATTCAACGGTAAGCCGGAGTTCGTCGAGAACTTCTTCCGCTTCATCGCCGAAGACATCCGGCGCTATCTGGCCGAGCTCGGGTTCCGCAGCATCGACGAGGCCGTCGGCCACGCCGAGGTGCTCGACACCGACAGCGGCGTCTCGCACTGGAAGGCAAAGGGCATCGACCTGACACCGGTGTTCGCCGTCCCGGAGAACGTGACCCAGCGGCGACGGGTCCGTGGTCAGGACCACGGCCTCGAACAAGCGCTGGACCGCACGCTGATCCAGCTTGCGGAGGGTGCGCTCGAGGATGCGCATCCGGTGCGGCTCGAGCTCCCGGTGCGCAACGTCAACCGCACCGTCGGCACGCTCCTCGGTTCCGAGGTCACGCGCCGCTACGGCGCGCAGGGTCTACCCGACGACACCATTCACGTCACGCTCACCGGCTCGGCGGGGCAGTCGATCGGCGCGTTCCTGCCGCCCGGCATCACCCTGGAGCTGATCGGCGACGCCAACGACTATGTCGGCAAGGGCCTTTCGGGTGGCCGCGTCATCGTCCGGCCGCCCGACGACGTGTTGTTCCTGCCGGAGGACAACGTGATCGCAGGAAACACGTTGTTGTTCGGCGCGACGTCCGGCGAGATCTACCTGCGTGGGCGGGTGGGCGAGCGGTTCGCCGCGCGTAACTCCGGCGCGCTTACCGTTGTCGAGGGTGTCGGCGACCACGCCTGCGAGTACATGACGGGTGGCCGGGTCGTGGTGCTCGGCAAGACCGGCCGCAACATGGCGGCGGGGATGTCCGGCGGCATCGCATTCGTGCTGGGCCTCGATCCCGCCAAGGTCAATGCCGAAATGGTCGAGCTGCAGCGCCTCGAGCCCGAGGACCTGATCTGGCTGCACGAGGTCATCGCCAAGCATGCCGTGTACACCGGAAGCACGGTGGCCACGTCGGTGCTGTCCGACTGGCCAAGGCGCAGCGCGCAATTCACCAAGATCATGCCCACCGACTACCAGCGCGTACTGCAGGCCACCCGGATGGCCAAGGCCGAGGGTCGCGACGTGGACACCGCCATCATGGAGGCCAGCCGTGGCTGATCCGCACGGGTTCCTCGAAGTGCCAAAGGTCGAGGCCGCAAAGCGACCTGTCGACGAGCGCGTCGGCGACTGGCGTGAGGTTTATGAGTTGCAGGACCCGCACCAGCGCGCAGGCGAGGTGTCGCAACAGGCCCGCCGCTGCATGGACTGCGGAATCCCGTTCTGCCACTCGGGAACCGCGGGCTGTCCACTGGGCAACCTCATCCCCGAGTGGAACGACCTAGTCCGGCGGGGCCGCTGGGATGCGGCCAGCGACCGCCTGCACGCCACCAACAACTTCCCGGAGTTCACCGGCCGGCTGTGCCCCGCGCCGTGTGAGGCCGCCTGTGTGCTGTCCATCGCCGAGGAGCAGACCGGCGGCAGCGTCACGATCAAGCGGATCGAGCAGACCATCGCCGACCAGGCGTGGATGGACGGCATCGTCGAACCGCAACCCGCCGCGATCTCGACCGGCAAGAAAGTGGCCGTCGTAGGCTCCGGGCCCGCCGGACTTGCTGCGGCACAACAACTCACGCGGGCAGGCCACGATGTCACCGTCTACGAGCGCGACGACCGCATCGGCGGCCTGATGCGCTACGGCATCCCCGAGTACAAGCTGGAGAAGCGCACGCTGAACCAGCGGCTGGCCCAGATGCGCGCGGAGGGAACCCGCTTCGTCACCGAATGCGAGGTCGGGGTCGACCTGCCCGTCGAGCAGCTGCGGAACCAGTACGACGCGGTCGTGCTCGCCGTTGGCGCGCTGAGGGGCCGCGACACCGACGTCGAGGGCCGCCACCTCGAGGGCGTGCACCTGGCGATGGAGCACCTGGTGCCCGCCAACAAGGAATGCGAGGGCGACGGGCTGAGCCCGCTCTCCGCCAAGGACAAGCACGTGGTGATCATCGGCGGCGGCGACACCGGCGCCGACTGCCTCGGCACCGCGCACCGCCAGGGCGCCAGGTCGGTGACCCAACTGGACTACAACCCCGAGCCGCCGGAATACCGCGACGAATCGCGCTCGCCATGGCCGATGTGGCCGATCTTGCTGCGCACCAGACTGTCGCCGGCGCACGCCGAGGGCGGCGCGCGCCGCTACGAGGTCGCGGTGCAGCGATTCCTCGGCGACGAGTACGGGCACCTGCGGGCCATCGAGATCGCCGAAGTCAAGGTCGAACGTGACGCCGACGGGCGCAGGCACATCACCCCGGTGGGGGCATCGCTTGAGATTCCCTGTGAATTGGCGTTGCTGGCGATCGGGTTCGACGGCGTCGAACACATGCCACTGCTGGACGGACTCGGCCTGGAACTCAACCGGCGTGGCGCTTTGCCGTGCGGTTCGGATTGGCAGACAGACACCCCCGGCGTGTTTGTCTGCGGCGACGCGCACCGGGGTGCGTCGCTGATCGTGTGGGCCATCGCGGAGGGCCGAAGTGCCGCCTACGCCGTCGACACCTACCTGATGGGCGACTCGGATCTGCCCGAGCCCGTGAAGCCCGGCGCCATTCCCCTGGCCGTCGTCTGAACCGATTCACGACTATGCTCATCAGTCGTGAATAGACGCGGAAAGATCGTCTGTACGCTTGGCCCTGCCACCGCCAGCGACGAGACCCTCAGGGCCCTGGTGGAGGCCGGGATGGACGTGGCACGGCTGAACTTCAGCCACGGCGACTACGCCGATCACGAGGCCAGTTACAAGCGCGTACGCGCCGCCTCCGACCTGACCGGACACGCCGTCGGCATCCTGGCCGACCTGCAGGGCCCCAAGATCCGCCTCGGCCGGTTCAAGGATGGCCCGACCTTCTGGGCCAACGGTGAAACCGTCCGCATCACCGTCGATGATTGCGAAGGCAATCACGACAGGGTGTCCACCACGTACAAGCAGCTGGCCGACGACGCTCAGAAGGGCGATCGGCTGCTCGTCGACGACGGCAAGGTTGGCCTCGTCGTCGATGACGTCGAAGGAAACGACGTCATCTGCACGGTCACCGAGGGTGGCCCGGTCAGCAACAACAAGGGCCTCTCGCTGCCCGGCATGAACGTGTCCGTGCCTGCGCTCTCACAGAAGGACATCGAGGACCTCGAGTTCGCGCTGAAAGTCGGGGTCGACCTGGTCGCGCTGTCGTTCGTCCGGTCGCCCGCCGATATCGAGCTCGTGCACGAGGTCATGGACCGCGTCGGACGCCGAGTGCCCGTCATCGCCAAGCTCGAAAAGCCGGACGCCATCGACAATCTCGAGGCGATCGTGCTGGCGTTCGACGCGATCATGGTCGCGCGCGGTGATCTCGGCGTCGAGCTGCCGCTCGAGGAAGTGCCGTTGGTGCAGAAGCGCGCCATCCAAATGGCAAGGGAGAACGCCAAACCCGTCATTGTCGCCACCCAGATGCTGGAGTCGATGATCGAAAATTCTCGGCCGACGCGTGCCGAGGCGTCCGATGTCGCCAACGCGGTGCTCGACGGCGCAGACGCGGTGATGCTGTCCGGCGAGACGTCGGTGGGCAAGTATCCGCTGGAGGCCGTCAAGACGATGGCCCGCATCATCTCGGCGGTCGAGGAGAACTCGGTTGCCGCACCGCCTCTCGCGCATGTGCCCCGCACCAAGCGCGGCGTCATTTCCTACGCGGCCCGTGACATCGGTGAACGGCTGGACGCCAAGGCGCTTGTCGCGTTCACCCAATCCGGCGACACCGTGCGCAGGCTGGCTCGCTTGCACACGCCGCTGCCGGTGCTGGCGTTCACCGCGCTGCCCGAGGTGCGCAGCCAACTGGCGCTGACCTGGGGGACAGAGACGTTCATCGTGCCGCACATGAACAGCACCGACAACATGATCCGTCAGGTGGACAAGTCGCTGCTGGAGCTCGGCCGCTACAAGCGCGGTGAGCTGGTGGTCATCGTCGCCGGTGCGCCACCTGGCACAGTAGGCTCGACGAACCTGATCCACGTGCATCGGATCGGGGAGGAAGACGTCTAGTCGGACGACGATAAGGCGGCAGCCGCGGGCTAGGAGGGACTGAGTGTCGACAGCGGATTTCGATGAGCTGCTGGCGGTACTCGACCTCAAGCAAATAGCCGACGACATGTTCGTCGGCTCCCATCCGAGCAAGAACCCGGTGCGCACGTTCGGCGGTCAGATGATGGCGCAGGCGTTCGTGGCCGGCAGCCGGACGGTTTCGGAGAAGCTGCCGCCGAGCAACATCTCGACGCACTTCATCGCCGGCGGCGACCCCGAAAAGGACCTCGAATTCCAGGTGGTGCGGCTGCGAGACGAACGCCGCTTCGCCAACCGCCGCGTTGACGTCATGCAGGACGGCCGGCTGCTGACCACGGCGATGGTCTCCTACCTTGCAGGCGGTCGGAGCATCGAGCATGGCATCGAACCGCCCGAGCTGCCGGACCCTGAGTCGGTGCCGCCCATCGACGAGCTCCTGCGCGGTTACGAGGACGTCGTCCCACATTTCGTGAATGCGCTGCGCCCGATCGACTGGCGGTACACCAACGATCCGACCTGGGTGATGCGCGACAAAGCGGAGCGGCTCACCTACAACCGGGTCTGGATGAAGGCCGAAGGCACCATGCCCGACGACCCGGCGCTGAACTGTGCGGCGCTGGTGTACTCGTCAGACACCACTGTGCTGGACTCGATCATCACCACGCACGGGCTGTCGTGGGGCTACGACCGGATCTTTGCCGCGACCACGAACCACTCAGTGTGGTTTCACCGGCCGGTGCGCTTTGACGAATGGGTGCTGTACTCCACATCGTCGCCGGTGGCTGCGGACTCGCGCGGTCTCGGGACGGGGCATTTCTTCGACCGGTCGGGTCAGTTGTTGGCGACCGTCGTGCAGGAGGGCATCGTCATGTACTTCCCCGGTGCAAACAGGTAGCGGGCGTAACCTTTTGCTGTGAGCGATTCGCGCGTCAATTTTGCCCCGCGGTTGCGGGCCCGCGAACGGGTCGTCGTCCATGTCGATTCGCCCGCCGCCCGCTGGATCGGTGCGCTGGCGGTGCTCAGCCTGTTCTGTTGGTTGATCATCCTGCTGACTCGCGACCACGACCGCGACTGGCAGGCCGCGGGCCGGCTGGCGTGGTCGCTGACCCTTCTCACCGCCGTCGCACTGATCGCCCGCGGCATCTTCCTCGGCAGGCCGGTCACGGCCGCACACGCCTGGCTGGCGTTGGCGGCGGTGCTCGCCGGACTCGGGGCACACATGCTGGTGTTCGACGTGCCCGGCAATCTGCTCATCGCGTCTGCAGGCGGGCTGTTGATGTGGCCGATCGCGGCGCGGCCGAATCCTGCTGAGCTGCCCCGGATTTGGGCTCTGGTGGATATGACCGAGGGCGACCCGCTTGCGCCGTTCGCCATGCAGCCGTCGAAGTGCTATCACTTCAACGCCGACGGCACGGCGGCCATCGCCTACCGCACGCGGATGGGTTATGCGGTGGTCAGCGGCGACCCGATCGGCGACGAAACCTGTTTCGCCGAGCTTGTCGCCGACTTCGCCACGATGTGCCACGGCCGCGGTTGGCGCATGGTCGTGCTGGGCTGCAGCCAGCGGCGGCTGGAACTGTGGGCCGATGCGACGGTGCTCGGCCAGTCGCTGCATGCGGTGCCGATCGGGCGCGACGTGGTCATCGACGTCGCGACGTTCGACATGGTCGGGCGTAAGTACCGCAACCTGCGGCAGGCGGTGCAGCGCACACAGAACGTCGGTGTCACCACGGAGGTTGTTTCCGAGCAGGGCCTCGACGACCGCATGCTTGCCGAGCTGACGGAGGTGCTGCTGGCTTCACCGAGCGGAGCACGCACCCAGCGGGGGTTCTCGATGTGCCTCGACGGTGCACTCGAGGGCCGCTATCCCGGGGTGCAGCTGATCGTCGCCCGCGACAACCACGGCCGGGTGCAGGGCTTTCACCGGTATACGACGGCCGGGCGGGCCAGCGAGGTATCGCTCGACGTGCCGTGGCGGCGCCGCGGCGCGCCCAACGGTATCGACGAGCGGCTGTCGGTGGACATGATCGCGTGGGCCCGCGACAACGGGGGGCAGCGGCTGTCGTTGGCCTTCGCGGCGTTCCCCGAGATCTTCAACGACAAGGACCGGGGCAAGATCTCGAGCCTGATCTACGTGGCGATCCACCTCGGCGACGCGCTGATCGCACTCGAATCGCTGTACCGCTATCTGCGCAAATTCCACGTGCTCGGCGATCGCCGATATGTGATGGCGTCGCTGACGCAGTTGCTGCCGCTGCTGGTCGTGCTGCTGTCGCTGGAGTTCCTGCCGAGGCGGCGCCAGCTGGGCTAGGGGGTCGGCGTGACGGTGATCGAGAACTGGTTCTCGACGCGTTCGCGGAACTGGTCGGCGCACTTCTGGATCGCCTGCTGGTCGGAGCCCGCCTTGGAAAGGCAGTCGACGTAGTCCGTCCCGCCGACCTGTCGGAAGACGCCGATCCAGATCGGGATGAAGATGAGCGACACGATGATCGCCAAGAACCCCAACACGATTCCCGCGATCGCAACGCCGCCGTTAGTGGCTTGACCGCTGTTGACGCGGCCTCGCGCGACGAATCCGATGACGACGGCGATCACACCGAGGATGACGCCGCCGGCCACCGTCCAGCAGAACACCAGTCCGATGATCGCGAGCACCAGGGCGGTGATGCCGAGCCCGTTGCGTGGCCCGGTCGGCGGATACGTGTATCCGGCGTAGGGCAGCGGTGGCGGCGGCGGGTAGCTGCCGGGGTACGCACCCCACTGAGGTGGGGGAGGTGGCGGCGGCGGTTCGCTCATGCCGGTGAGGCTACTCGCCAGAACTGAGATTGAGTACGGGACAACAAACGTCGTCGGGCAGGTGATGGGTGGCGACGACGACCGTGCGTTCGGCAGGGAAAAGGGCGCCAGGGGTGAGGAGTTCGCTCAGCAGTTGGCTGCCGTCCGAGGCATCGAGGTGTTCGGTCGGCTCGTCGAGTAGCACGGTCGGCACCGCCGAGACCAGCGCCCGCGCGAGCAGCAGTCGCCTGCGCTGTCCGGCCGAGACGGCCGAGGCGCCGCCGACCAGGATCGTCGCCAGGCCGTTGGGCAACGCGTCGAGCCAGTCGCCAAGGCCCACGCGCTGCAGGGCATTTCGCAGCTCGTGGTCGGTGGCATCGCCGCGGGCAACGAGCAGATTGTCGCGTACGGTGGTGGCGAACAGATGCGCATCCTCGGCGAAAAACGCTGTTTGCGAAGGGTTTTCGGCCATAGCCATCAACAGCGTGGTCTTGCCCGCACCGCTGGGTCCGGTGACGGCGAGCCGGGCACCCGGTTCGAGCGACACGGGCGCCACCGGCGGCCGCCTGCGCACGTCGCTGTCGGGTTCGGTGAGTTCGCGCAACCGGCGCGCGGCGATCCGCGAGCGGGTGAGTTGCACTGCGGCAGCGGGTAACGCCACGGTCGCCTCGAACGCCGACAGCGGCAACAGCATCAGTATCGCCGCGGTCATCGGTGACACCGCGTCCGCGATCCCGATCGCGGCGACGACGCCGCCGAGCACGCTGACACCGACGGCAGCGGTCGGTGCGGCGGCCGCCACCGCCGCGGGCGCTGCGGCCCGGTCGGTGGCGCGGCCCCACGCGCCGTGCCGGTGCTCGGATTCGGCGATTGCATCGTCGAGGCGGCCCGCGACCCGCAATTCGGGCGCGTGCTCTAGCGCCAACATCACCGCGACGTCACGGCCGGAATGATGTTGTGCCGCAACGTTCTCTGCGGCGGCGGCGGCGCAGGCCGCCAGCCATGGCGCGGCCACACCTGCAATCGTCAGACAGACCGCGAGCACCACGCCCGCAGCGGGGGAAATCAGGGCGATCGTCGCGACGGCGGCCACTGAAAGCACGGCTGCGACCGCAATCGGCAACACCGCGCGCACCAGCACATCGGACAGCTCGTCGACAGAGGCGCCGATACGGGCCACCAATTCGCCGCTGTGCAATCGCATCACGACGTCGGCGGGCGCGTCGGCAAGCCTGCGGTACAAGGTCTCGCGAGCACTCGCCGCGGCCCGCAGCGCGGTGTCGTGAGAGGCCAACCGCTGGCAGTAGCCGAGCACACCGCGCGAGATGCCGAGCGCGCGCACGGACACCACCGCGACCGTAAGGTCCAGCACGGGGGGCATCTGCCAGGCCCGGGTGATCAGCCATGCCGAGACACCGGCCAGCGCCAGCGCGCTGCCGAGCGACAGCACACCCAGCGCCACGGCCAGCAGCAGCCGCGGCAGCCGTGGGCGCAACAGGTCACGCATCGACCATGCTCCCCATATAAAGCACCTTTTCCCCGATGGCCAGCACCGGTTCGCGGTGGCCGACGACGAGCACCGTCGCCCCGGCCCGTGCGCGCGCCACGATGGCCTGCAGGACGCGGGCTTCCATGGGCGCATCGAGGTGCGACGTCGGCTCGTCGAGCAGGAGTAGCGGTGCGGCCGAACAGAGCACCCGCGCGAGGCCGAGTCGCTGCCGCTGACCCAGTGACAGGCCGACCCCTCCGCGGCCTATCACCGTGTCCAGTCCGTCCGGCAACGCGGCCAGCACCTCGTCAAAACCCGCGGCGCGGCAGGCGCTGTCGAGGTCGGCAAGCGTCCCGAACAGCGCGAGGTTGTCGCGGATGCTGCCGGGTACCAACACGGGACGCTGAGCGAGCCATGCCACCTGAGCCCACCACGCCCGTGGATCCAGGTCGGCGACGTCAATGCCGTCGATCCGGACGTCGCCTGGGCTCAACCCGAGAATGGTCTGCAGCAGTGTCGTTTTGCCAACACCATTGGGCCCTGTCAACACCGTTACCAGACCAGGTTCGACGTCGGCGCCCAGCGCACCGATATGGATCGTCGCGCCCTCCGCCGCCACGATGCGCGTGCCCGCAGGCGGCGTGTGCAGCGTGTCGAGTAGCCGGAACGCCTTCTCCGCGGCCGTCTTTCCATCCTGGGCGGCGTGGAACTCCACGCCGACGCGGCGCAGTGGCCAGAAGACCTCCGGTGCCAGCAGCAGGGCGGTCAGAGCGGCCGCAAGCGTCACGTCGCCGAACACAAGGCGCAGGCCGACACTGACCGCGACGAGCGCGACACCGAGGGTGGCCAGCAGTTCCAGTACCAGCGCCGAGAGAAACGCGATACGCAGCGTGGCCATTGCCGACCGGCGATGGGCTGCACCGAGTTCGGCGATCCGCTGTGCGGATCCGCCCACCCGGCCGAGCGCCCGCAGCGTGGGAATCCCCGCCACCAGGTCCAGCAGCCGTGACTGCAGCGTGGTCATCGCGGCGAGTGCCGCCGCGGACCGGTCGCGCGTGAGCATGCCGATGAGCACCATGAAGATCGGGATGAGCGGCAGCGCGATCAGCACGATCACCGCAGAGGAGACATCGTAGGCCGCGATGACCACGACCGCGGCCGGGGTGAGAATGCCCGCGAGGAACAGCGAGGGTAGGTAAGCGGTGAAGTAGGGCCGCAGCCCGTCGAGGCCCCGGGTGATCAACGCGGCCGCCGAATCACGGTGCCCGGCGAGTTGACGCGGCGGCAGCGCGGTGACCGTGCGCAGCACCTCGCCGGCCAGATCCCCGATGACCGCCGTCGCCCCCCGCTGAGACAGCCTGCCCTGCCACCAGTGCGCGACCGTGCGGGTCATCCACAGCGCCACCAGGATCCACAACTGCCCTGCCCAGTGCGCCACCGTGCGCGTCGCCGGGTCGGTGACGACGCCGGCGACGATGTGCGCCAGCACCACGGCGGACACGATGGTGGCGCCGCTGATCACCACACCGCACGCCACCGATGCGGCCAGGAAGCGCCGCATCGCCGGGGAGGCCTGGAAGAGGTTCAGCTCGATCGCCTCGCCAGCCCGATGGACGCGGGTATCGCCTCGGCGGTGATGCGGCGGCGGAACACCCAGTATGTCCACGCCTGGTAGCCGATCACCAGTGGCAGCAACGTGAGCGACGCCCAAGTCATGATCTTCAGCGTGTACGGGGTCGACGACCCGTTGTAGATCGTCACGCTCCACTCCGGGTTGAGCGTGGACGGCAACAGGTTTGGGTACATCGAACCGAACAACAGCACGACGACGGCCGCGATGACGACCACCGTGGACACGAACGCCCACCCCTCGCGGCGCCCGGTCCACATCAGAGCGACCGCCGTCAACAGCGCGACGACCGCGATGCCGAGAGCCAGCCAGGTCCAGCCCTTGCCGTGCGCCAGTTGTGTCCACAAGCCGAACCCGCCTGCCAGCACAATGGCCGGGACCGCCAATATCCGCGCGAACCGGAATGCGTCGTCGTGTACCGGGCCTGCGGTCTTGAGCGCGATGAACACGGCGCCGTAAAAGGCGAACAGCGACGCGGTCGCCAGCCCGCCGAGCAGCGTGTAGGGGTTGAGCACATCGCCGATCGACAGGTGCACGCGGTGGTCGGCGTCGATGGGCAAGCCGCGCACCAGGATTGCGAACGCCACGCCCCACAGGATCGCGGGCAGCCACGACCCGATCGCGATGCCGGCGTCGGCGGCTGCCCGCCACCGTGGGTCGTCGATCTTGCCGCGCCATTCGATACTCACGATGCGCAGGATCATCGCGAACAGGATCGCCAACAGCGGCAGGTACAGCGACGAGAACACCGTCGCGTACCAGTTGGGAAATGCCGCGAACATCGCCGCGCCCGCGGTGATCAGCCACACCTCGTTGGCGTCCCAGACGGGCCCGATGGTGTTCAGCACTGCGCGCCTGCGCTTTTCGGGATCACCTTCACCGGCCGCGCCCAGCGGCACCATCAGCATGCCGACGCCGAAGTCGAACCCCTCGAGGACCAGGAAGCCGAGGAACAGCGCCGCGATGAGGAAGAACCACAGTTCTTGAAGTCCCACGATCTAGTCCTCTCAGTAGGCGAAGGACAGGGGAGCCACGTCGTCCGAGTCGGGCGGTGCGGGCGGTGCGGGTTCGGAGTCGTGTTCCTGGGGTCCTTCGACGATGTAGCGGCGCATCAACCAGAACCAGATCACCGCCAGCACGCCGTAGAGGAGGGTGAACACGGACAGCGAAAAGAACACCATCCCGGCCGAGTGGTCGGACACGCCGTGTTGCACGGTCAGCCGCACCATCTGGTCGCCGGTCGGATTGGGCACCACTACCCATGGCTGTCTGCCCATTTCGGTGAACACCCACCCGGCGGAGTTGGCAAGGAACGGCGTCGGAATGGTGAGCAGCGCGGCCCACCCGAACCAGCGCTGGTCGGGTATTCGCCCGCGACGTGTGAGCCACAGTGCCAACAGCGCGAAAGCCACTGGGACCGCCAAGAATCCGATCATCGCCCGGAACGCCCAATACGTGACGAACAGGTTGGGCCGGTAGTCGCCGGGGCCGAACTTCTGCTCGTATTGCAGCTGGAGGTCCTTGACGCCCTGCAGCGTGACACCGGTGAACTTGCTCTCTGCCAGGAAGGGCAGCACGTAAGGCACCTCGATGGCATGTGTGACGCTGTCGCAGTTGTTGTGCGTACCGACTGTCAGGACCGAGAAGTCGGGATCGTATTCGGTGTGGCACAACGATTCCGCAGACGCCATCTTCATCGGCTGCTGGACGAACATCAGCTTGCCCTGGAAGTCGCCGGTGAAGAACAGTCCCGCCGCGGCCGCCAGTACGATCAGGCTGCCCGCGATCGTCGCCGGCCGATACATCGTCGTGGCGTCCGCGGATTCCTCCGGTCGCTTGTGCGTGCGGACCATCAGCCATGCGGACACCCCCGCGACGAACGCCCCGGCGGTCAGCAGTGATGCGGCGACGACATGAAGGAACGCCCATATCGCGGTGTTGTTCGTCAGCAGTGCGCCGAAGTCGACCAGTTCGGCCCGTTTCGTTTCGGGATTGAATCGGGCCCCCACCGGATGCTGCATGAACGAATTCGCCGCGATGATGAAGAACGCCGAGGCGTTCACCCCGAACGCGACGATCCAGATGCAGGCCAGGTGGACCAGTCGCGGCAACCGGCTCCAGCCGAAAATCCACAGCCCGAGGAACGTCGACTCGAAGAAGAACGCGACCAGGCCTTCGAACGCCAGTGGAGCGCCGAAGATGTCGCCGACGAAGCGTGAGTACTCGCTCCAGTTCATCCCGAACTGGAACTCCTGCACGATTCCGGTGGCCACGCCGATCGCGAAGTTGATCAGGAACAGCTTCCCGAAGAACTTCGTCAGCCGGTACCACCCGGTATTTCCGGTGACGACCCAGGCGGTCTGCATCGCCGCGATGAGCGGAGCCAGGCCGATCGTCAGCGGGACGAAGATGAAGTGGTAGACGGTGGTGATACCGAACTGCCACCGCGAAACATCCAGGACATCCATGCGCCGCTCCCAGGCCTAGATTCTATCTACGACGAATTGTAGTAGTGATTCGGCCGGTGACACCAGGGTTTTCGACCCGTGTTTATGGCGGCCCTACCCGGCAGGTTCGGCGGGTGCGGGCGTCGTCAGCTTTTCCCGCACACCTCCGACGTCCTTGGCCGCTTTCCGGATACCGAAGGCGGAGACCGCCTCGAAGAAGCCGATGACTATCAGCCAGATGCCGACGACGACGGTCAGCGTCGCGATCGATTCGAACGGCGATGCGAGCATCACCACGCCGGCCACCAAGCTGATTACGCCGATGAAGATCTCCCACGCCCGGCCAGGAAGTGTCGGATCGCTGATCGCGGACACGGCGGTCGCCACGCCGCGGAAGATGAATCCGACTCCGATCCAGATGGCCAGCAACAGGATCGACTGCTGCAGGCTGCGGAAGCACAGCACCGCAAGAATCAGCGCCGCGGCGCCACTGATGAACAGCAGAACCCGCCCGCCGGCCGACACATGCAAGCTGAACGCGAATACCACCTGCGAGATGGCATAGACCAATAGAGAGGCACCAAAGAAGATCGCCGCAATGACGATCGTGATCCCTGGCCAAGCCAACACCAGAATGCCGAGAATCACAGCGAGAATCCCGGATAGCAGCGCGGACTTCCACAGATGTTGCAACATGGCGGGAGGAGCGGGGCTTTCCATGGCCGAAGTGTGGCACAACAATTAAGCGATATCTGGTATTTCGCAATTGGCGGTCGGCGGGCGCAAACGGAATCCGCGACTTCAACGCAAAGCGGCCGCCTCATCCCTGGGAATCCAATTTCTGTTAACGCTATGTTTCTTCGGTGCGATGAGCAGACAGCGGGCCCGTTCAGTACAGCTACGTGATTCCCAGCGGCAAACAAGGAGTGCGGAACGAACACGGCGATTCGCCGGATTGCCAGCGCGCGTGTTACGGCTCTGTTCGTGGCGGTCGGCGCGCCACGTCCATCGCACCGGCCTATGCGGACCCGGGATGCGACCGCACGGAGATCGTCCGCTTCGCCCAATCTCGACGAACTGCCCTCAACTCTTGGGTTGATCGGTGGCTTCCGTTCGCCTGCCAGCGCGTTAGGTCTCTACTACTGTTCCGTTACCGGTGTTGCGCGCCGGATCCACGAAGCAGAAAGTAGAGGCAACCGTGTCAGCTGGATGTCAAGACCGTCGGACGAAACTCTGGCGCATCGCAGCGGTGTTTGCTGCGACGGGCGCACTGGCCCTATCGGGCTGCGCAAGCGGCACCAACACGAGCACCCAATCGAGCGCGCCGGCCTCCGGGACAACGGCGGCGTCGGCCCAGAAGGTTGATGAAATCGCGAACACCGTGCCCGAGGACATCAAGTCGTCCGGGAAACTGATCGTCGGCGTCAACATTCCCTACACGCCCAACGAGTTCAAAGACGAAAGCGGCAAGATCGTCGGCTTTGACGTCGATCTGATGAACGCGGTCGCCGCGACGCTCGGCCTGACGGCGGAATACCGCGAGGCGGACTTCGCCAAGATCATCCCATCTATTCAGGGCGGCACCTTCAATGTCGGCATGTCTTCGTTCACCGACACCAAGGAGCGCGAGCAGACCGTCGACTTTGTCACTTACGGCTCGGCGGGCATCTTGTGGGCGCAGCGCCCGGACAACCCGGTCGATCCCAACAACGCCTGCGGCAAGAAAGTGGCCGTGCAAGCCACCACAACGGAGGAGACCGACGAGCTCCCGGCCAAGAGCAAGGCGTGCACGGACGCGGGCAAGCCTGCGATTCAGATCGTTTCGTTCGACGGCCAGGACGCGGCCACCAACGCCGTGGTTCTCGGTCAGGCCGACGCCATGTCGGCGGATTCCCCCGTGACGTTGTACGCAATCAAGCAGAGCAACGGGAAGCTGACCCAGGCCGGTGAGATCGCCGATGCTGCGCCGTACGGATGGCCGGTTAAGAAGGGCTCGCCCCTGGCCCAGTCACTGCAAAAGGCTCTCGAGCACCTGATCGAGACCGGCACTTATAAGCAGATCGCGTCCAACTGGGGTGTCGAAAAAGTGATGATCGACAAGCCGGTGATCAACGGCGCAATCAGCTGACGTTGGAGAACTGAAATGACTGATGTCGACACGTCGCCGGCCACCACACCAGAAGCCATTGATGCCGTACCGCTGCGTCATCCGTGGCGGTGGGCGGCGGCGGTCGTCATCGTCGTTCTTCTGGCACTGTTCCTGTACGGGGCGGCCACCAACGACGCATACAGGTGGC
>Ga0207675_100001771_pt1 | contig 21576 bp, 19 predicted proteins | sample KBSSwiS42_FD_184305 | JGI IMG/M metagenome (GOLD analysis project Ga0207675, IMG submission 184305) | Switchgrass rhizosphere microbial communities from Kellogg Biological Station, Michigan, USA - KBS Switchgrass S4-2 (SPAdes) (version 2) | ecosystem: Host-associated > Plants > Roots >...
ACGGTCTCGAAGCTGACGGTCACCTTCGGATCGGTCTTGAGCATGCCGAGCATCGCCACCGGCGGCTTGATGCCGTAGTCGGTCATCAGCAGCGGCAGGGTGCCGCGGACGGCGAGCGCGCCCTCTTTCCGCTCGGTCGTGAGATCGAGCGCGACCTCGCGCTCGACGCCGGCGATCCGCAGCAGGCCGGCGCCGCGCAGGGCCCCCTGCGCGCCGGCGCCCGGCTCGAGCCGGAGCAGGCGGAAGGTGATGTCCGGATGCTCGGCGACCTTCAACGCCTTGTGCATGTTCTTGTCGAGGCCTTCTCTGGGCGAGGTGAGCGTCGCCGCGGCAATCGCGATCTCGAACGCCTCGATGGCGCCCGGCTTGACGACGCCGTCCCAGAAGTTCGCGCCGATGGCTTCTTTGGCCACCTGCAGGCGCGTCACCCGCACCGCGCTCGTCGAGGCGGTGTAGGCGTGGACGTTGGATGTGCCCGACAGCGATACGCGCGCCGATGCCAGCGTCATCGGCGCCGCCGCATCCTGTGCGGTGACGGCGGCGGAGAGCCCCAGGCCAACGGCCAGGACGAAAAGCGATCCCACGATGTGCTGCGAAGTGTGTCGGAAGGCCATGACGATTCCTCTCAATCCGGGCGTCGATGTGTTCGACGATTCGCCCAGGAAAGGGCAATGGCCGTGCCGCGAGCTTTCAGGCCGTTTTTCGCGCGTTTGTGCGGAATCGCCGGGCGGCGCGGCCCGGCGCCTGCGGGTTATTCCCCGCGGTGCGGAATATTCCCCAGGCCGGGGATCGAGAGCACGTGGAAGGACGACGAATCCCTGTTACGGCGCGGCGGTGATGCGGAACTTCTCGATGCGATAGCGAATCTGATCCCGGTTCAGGCCGAGCAGGATGCCCGCCCTGGTCTGGTTACCGGAGCACCGCCGCAGCGCCTGCACGAGCAGGCTGCGTTCGAGCGTCTCGAGGTCGACGCCGCCGGGCGGCAGCTCGAACGCGGCGGCGTCGGCCAGCGAGCTCGACATCAGCGGAAAATCGCGGAGATCGAGGCGGTCGCGGTCCGCCAGCAGCATCGCGCGTTCGACGACGTTGCGGACTTCGCGCACGTTGCCCGGCCATCCGTACGCCTGCAACAGCCGATACGCGGCGGAGGTCGCGCCGAGGACGTGTTTCCCGAACTCCTGGTTGAAGGCGTCGATGAAGGACTCGACGAGCAGCGGCACGTCCTCGGGGTGCGAGCGCAGCGGCGGCATCGAAATGGCCAGCACGTTGAGGCGCGAGAAGAGGTCGGCGCGAAAACGCTGCGCCGCAACTTCTTCTTCGAGGTTCCGGGTCGTGGCCGCGATCAGCCGGACGTCGACATCGACGTGGGCTGTGCCGCCGGCACTCGTGAAGCGCTTTTCCTCCACGACGCGGAGCAGCTGTGCTTGAAGCGGCGGAGCCATCGCCGCGACTTCGTCGAGAAATATCGTCCCCCCATCGGCCAGTTCGAGCAGGCCCTTCTTCCGTGCTGGCGCGTCGGCGAACGCGCCGCGCTCGTGGCCGAACAGCTCGTGTTCGAGCAACGGCTCGGGGGCCGCGCAGCTGATCGTCACAAACGGCATCGCGGCGCGGTCGCTGATGTAGTGCACGACCCTGGCAACCAGGTTCTTGCCGGCGCCACTCTCGCCGCTCAGGAGGATCGTCGGCGCCGGACTGACGGCGACCCGGGCCACACGATGGCGCAAGGTGACAATCGCCGGCGACGAACCGACGATACGCTGCAGGCTGTAGAGCCGGGCGGCGTCATCGGCCTCGAGCACCTCATAACTGCGGGCCTGGAGGTCATCGGTCAACGTCCGCCGGCCTGCGACGTCGTTGTCGACGACCAGGATCGTCGCGGTGCGCATGTTCGTCAGGACGACACCGCGGTGCGGCCCTCGGCCGCGGCCTGCACCTGACCGAGCATCATCCGCCGGATGAGGATGATGCCCGGCGACAGGAACGCCCAGTACCGCCGGAACTGCACCCGCGCCCACGGATCGGTTGCCGCCGCCCGTGTTTCCGTGCGGAAGATCGACGCGCTGTCGCCGGCCGGGTCGGCGCGCAGCGTCCAGACAATCTTCACGTAATCGCGCTCGTCGAACGCGGCGAACGCCTCCGCTGGAATCGACCGGAAGATGACGTTGGCCTCCCACGGCCTGGTGACGGCGCCGAGCACGATCTCGCGTCCCGGTATCTCTGCCAGGACCACCCAACCGAGCGAGCGCACCTCGGCGAGCAGGCCGCGCGGCCGCGGCCGTTCGTCGAGGGCGCCGCGGAGCATCATCTGGCGTCCCTTGAACACGGCGCGGACGGCGAAGACGTCGAACAGATCGACCTGCGCCGCGGTCGCCAGCGTCACCGCGGCCGGGGCCGCGACGTGGACGTGATGACGATCGACGACGTCGTACACCGGCAGGAATCGATCGAGCAATTCGTCGCGTTCGTCCGGCAGCGGCGGCGCGGGGTGTCCGTATCGGGCCCATGTCGTGCCGACATAGGCCGCGTAGCCGGCGGCGGCGAGGCCGGCGGCGGCGGCGGACCATCGAAGACTGGTGGCGAGAATCGATCGCGTGGACATGTGCGCCTGCTTTCGTCTTGCACTCCCGTCGGTGCGACCCAGATGCATGTTCGTGTCCAGAGGCTCGCTGATAGCGCGGCGGTCTGCGTCGCACGCCGCCTCGCCGGCGATCGTGTTCTGCCGGAAATCCGGCAGTGCCGGCCTGCGTGATGCGTTTCATCGAGCCGGCGCGGGCACAGGGATTGCGTGAAGCGAACGCACGGCCCGGCGACGCGCCGGATCACCACCGCTCGTTCTCGGAGTCCAGATTGGAGGGCTGTCATGCGCGCACGAGTCACCGTCGGCGGCGTTCTCTTCATCGCGTTGTTCATCGTCGGCGTATTCGCCAGCGCGGGCGACCGCGCCGGCCGGCGGCAGTGGACCGTCGTCAACTTCGCGAATCCCGTGCAGGTGATGGATCGCGTGGTGATGGGGCCGACCCTCATCGTCCACGACGACACGAAGATGGCGCAGGGCAAGGCGTGCACGTCGTTCTACCGGTTCGACACACGCACAGGACCGCAGGAAGAAATCCTGTCGTTGCACTGCCGGCCGGAGGCGCGAGCGGTCGTCGAGGCGACCACCTTCACCTATGCACGCGGTGAGCTGGGCTGCCAGAAGCTGGTGGCCTACCAGATCGCCGGTGACGCCGAGGCGCATGGAGTTCCGGCCAGGTGAGCAGCCGCCGCGTGGCGCGTCACGAATTCTGCAGCAGGAGGGTTGAGATGCGTGTGGTAGTCACGACCGTGGTGCTGTGCGCGGGGTTCGCCGCGGCGGCGATCGCCCAGGACGCCAACGTCGCGAAAGGACAGCAGCTCTTCACCGATCAGAAGTGCACGTTGTGCCATTCGATTGGCGACAAGGGCAACAAGAAAGGGCCGCTGGACAGCGTCGCCAGTCGGCTGTCCGCGGATGACATCCGGGCCTGGATTACCGACGCGAAGGGGATGATCGCCAAGACGAAACCGACGCGGAAGCCGGAGATGAAGGCCTTCTCGCTTCCGAAAGAAGACGTGGATGCGCTCGTGGCCTACCTCTCGACCTTGAAACAGTAGGCGACGCGGACGACCGCGTCGCCTGCTCCGGTCTGGGGAAATTTCCCCACGCCCTCGAAGAAATTCGCGTCGCCTGCTGCAGCGCACAGCGGCGACGCGCTCGAGGAGAACCGCCGATGACGTCCTCGCTTCGCCTGGTGTTCTGGGAGACGACGAAGGCCTGCAATCTGAGCTGCCGTCACTGCCGCGCGGTGCCGCAGAAGAAACTCGGGCCGATGGAGCTGACGACCCGGAATGCACTCGATTTGATCGACGAGATTGCCAGGGTGGCGCGGCCGGTGCTGGTGCTGTCCGGCGGCGAGCCGCTGTTCCGGCCGGACCTCTTCGACATCGCCGCCTACGGCGTCGAAAGCGGATTCCGGATGGCGCTGGCCACCAACGGCACGCTGGTCAGCGAATGGGTGGCGGCCAGGATCGCCGACGCCGGGTTTTCGCGCGTCGCCGTCAGCCTCGACGGCGCGTGTGCCGACACGCACGACCGGTTCCGCGGCCTCGACGGCTCGCACCAGCTGGCGCTGCGAGGGCTGCGCAACCTGCGCGACCAGGGCGTTTCGGTCCAGATCAATTCGACCATCGCCCGGCACAACGTCGCCGAGCTGAGCCGGTTGCTCGACCTCGCGCTCGAGATCGGCGCCGACGCGCTGCACCTGTTCATGCTCGTGCCGGTCGGGTGCGGGCTGGAGATCGCGCCGTCGGAGATGCTCCCGGCCGACGAGTACGAGCGCGTGCTGCATTGGTTCGACGAGCGCTCGAAGACATGCCCGATCGACCTGAAAGCCACCTGTGCACCGCACTACTACCGGATTCGCGCGCAGCGGCTGGCCGAGGAGCGCAGCCGCGGCGACACGACGTCGTCGTTCATCGCTCCCGGCACCAGGGCCAAGGCGGCGCCCGCGTTCACAACCCACGGCCACGGCGGCGGTCACGGGCACGGACAGGCGCTGTCGGCGATGACCCGCGGCTGCCTCGCCGGCACCAGCGTCTGTTTCATCTCGAACGAGGGGCGCGTGTACCCGTGCGGCTATCTGCCGGTGAGCGCCGGCGACACGCGGGTGCAGCGATTTGCCGATATCTGGAACGACTCGCCGGTGTTCCGCGATTTGCGAGATCCCGACGCACTCACCGGCAAGTGTCATGACTGCCGGTACCAGGCGCTGTGCGGCGGCTGCCGCGCCCGCGCCTACGCCGCGACCGGCAGCTTCCTGGCCGAGGAGCCCTTCTGCTCGTATCAGCCCGACACCGCGCGGCAATCGCCGAAGATCATCCCGCTGGCGTTGCGCCGTGCCCCGGATCGCGGCGATCGAGCTGCCGGATCTTGAGGCCGAGCGCGACGACGAAGATCAGGATCGCCCCGAGGGATGCGGCCAGCCCGCGGCGGCGGAATCGAAGCTCGGCGACGCCTTTCGCGCCGGCGCGATCGACCGATTCCACCACCTTCATGCCGTCGGCGAGGATCGCCTCGACGGGGGCGACCTCGAACCGGTGCATCTCGGTCCGCGCCAGCGTCAGCTTCGTGCCGGCCTCGCGCAGGGCGAGCTGCTCGTTGCTGACCTCGATGCCGGCATTCCTGATCCGCCGAATCAGGGAGCCGGCGTCGTCGATCTCTGTCTTCAGCCGCGCGATGCCGGTGCGCAGCGTGTCCGCGGCGGCGGCGCCCTTGTCGCTGGCGTCGCCCGCGGTGTGACACGCGGTGCAGGCGCCGCCGGCCCCGGCGGTCAGCATCTGGTCCGACGGGGCGGCCACGGCGTGATTGCCGTGGCACTCCACGCATCCCTTGTCGAAGATCGGCTGGTGGACGCTGGCCGCGAACTTCTGCGCGAACACGGCGTGACACGTGCCGCACACGTTGGTCACGGCGCCGACTCCCGGAGGCGCGGCACCGTGATTGCCGTGGCAGTCGTTGCACGTCGGCGCCGACAGATCGTTGCGTTTCGTCAGCGCGGTGTAGTGAACGCTCTGGCGGTAGTCCGCGTGCTGACGGGTTGGCAGCGCGGCGCCGCCGGACAGGGTGTAGCCCGCCATCCGCTTCGTGTCAGCGTGGCAGGCGGCACAGGTGTTGGCGACGTTGGTGGGGAAGACCGGCGACTTCGCGTCGCTGACGCGGCGGATGCCGTGGGCATGGTGACAGCTCGCGCACGTGGCCACGTTGTGGTCGCCATTGGCCAGTCGCTGGCCGTGCACGCTGGCTGCGTACTCGGTCGCCTGGTCGACGCGTTGCCGCGGCGCGTAGCGGCGCATCAAGGCCGCGTCGCTGTGGCACCGCGCGCAAGTCGCGACCTGCGCCTGCCCCGTGGGCTTGCCCTTGAACCCCTGCGTGGCCGCGTGCGCCACACGCGCCTCAGTCGCGGAGGCGCTGCCGCCGTGGCAGTCGACGCACCCGAACCCGTTGTCGCGGTGAACGTCTGGCTGGGTGAACAGGGCGGCGGGGGCCGACAGCCGCGGGTCGGTCTGCGCCGCGTGGCACGCGATGCAGCCATTTGCGGCCGGCTGCGGCGGCTGCGCGATCGCGCGACTCGCGCCGACCGGCATTGCCACCAGCAGGCACAGGCCGGCCAGCCGCCGCCGGGCTGACATTCTCGTCCAGACGTTGAACGGCATGGGGCTCACCGCCTACTTCGCGAAATGCCCGATGATCGTGAACGACACCAGGTAGAGCAGACCGAGGGCGGCGAGCAGCGTGAACAGCCGGCTCGACTCGCCGCGGCTGGCGCGGCGATCGAGAAACGGGATGAGCACGAGAACGATTGCCACCATGCCGAACCCGACGACCCCCAGATGCTCCCCTTCGATGCCGAGCACGTGGCTCGGGATGAGCTTCAGCGTGTGGAACGTCGCCAGGAAGTACCACTCCGGACGGATGCCCGCCGGCACCGGCGCGAACGGGTCGGCCTTGGTGCCGAGTTCCCATGGATAGAACGCGGCCAGCGCGGCGAGGACGGCGATGACGACATACCAGGCGAGGACGTCGCGCAGGATGTAATTGGGAAAGAACGGCATCTGCGGCAGGCGTTCGCCCGGCCGCAGCCTGCGTTCGACGCCGATCGGCACGCTCATGCCCTGGCGCTGCACGAGCAGCAGGTGGACGGCGACGAGCGCGGTCGTGATCGCCGGCAGCACGGCGACGTGCAATCCGTAGAACCGCGAGAGCGTCGCGCCGGTGACGTCGTCTCCGCCGCGCAGCAGCCGCAGGGCGAATGGTCCGACGAGCGGCACCGCGCCGGCGATGCCGGTGCCGACCTTGGTCGCGAAGAACGCCAGCTCGTTCCACGGCAGCAGATAGCCGCTGAATCCGAAGCCGAGCATCAGGAACAGCAGCAGCACCCCGGACACCCACGTGAGCTCGCGCGGCTTCCGGTACGACTTGAGGAAGAACACGCTGAAGAAATGCGCGAAGGCGAGACCGATCAGCAGGTTCGCGGACCAGCTGTGCAGGTTGCGAATCAGCCAGCCGAACTCCACCTCCGAGACGATGAATTGCACGCTCTCGTAGGCCTCGGCCGCGCTCGGCCGGTAATAGAGCAGCAGCAGGATGCCGGTGAAGATCTGCACGACGAACAGGAACAGCGTCATGCCGCCGAGGTAGTACCAGGCCTTCTGCGCGTGCAGCGGCACGCCCTTCTCGGCGACGAAATGCCGGACGCCGCGGAGATCGACGCGCTCGTCGAGCCAGTCGAGGACGGTCACGTCCGCGTCACCACGATTTCCGCCTCATCGCCTTCGCCGCGCAGGTTGACGGTGAATCTCTGCAGGGCTCGCGGCGGCGGCCCCGACACCACGTTGCCGCCCAGGTCGTACAGGCCGTTGTGGCAGGCGCACCAGAGCTGCGTCGTGTCGGCCTTGAACTGCACGGTGCAATCGAGGTGCGTGCAGACGGCGCTGAAGGCGCGCACCTCGCCGTCGGCGGTGCGCAGGACGATTCCCGGCCTGGTGCCGAACTTGAAGAGCGCCGCCGAATTGGGGTGGAGCATGCCGGCGCGGCCGGCGACGGTGGCGTCGACGGCCGGTTCGCCGCTGGCCGGCGGGATGAGAAAACGGCCGACCGGGTAGACGATGGCGATCGCGGTCGACACGAATCCGACCGTCAGCAAGGCGTCGAGGAAGCGGCGTCGATCGAAGGCGATCGACTCCGGCGGCGGCGGCGTCAATGCACGGCACCAAAGCACACGGCATGCCCGTGCTGCGATGCGACAAACACCCAATCTCGCGGGGATCGACCGCGGCGTCCGCCGGATTTCCGGCAGCGGCGGCGCTCGCTCCGCCGCCGATCCGGCATGCGTCCGGCCGGTGCACGCGTGGCGAGCTTCTTGAAGCACGACCTCTCGTCATGGCCACCAACGTGTTGACGACGAGAGATTTTTCCCGCAGCGGCGTCGAATCGCCATTACGCGTCCTGGTGGTCGACGACGAGCCGCTGATTCGCTGGTCGGTGGCCGAAACATTGGGCGAGCGCGGGTTCGAAGTCGTCGAGACCGGCGATGCGCTCGCCACTCGAGTGGCGGTCCGAGCCGACCCGTCGTTCGACGTCGTGCTGCTCGACTATCGCCTGCCGGATTCCGACGATCTGTCGCTGCTCGCGTCGATCCGGCATGCGGTGCCGTCGGCGCAGGTGATCGTGATGACGGCGTTCGGCCGGCCCGAGGTGGTGCAGGCCGCGCTCGACCTCGGGGCTTTTCAGGTGATCAGCAAGCCGTTCGCGATGGAGACCATTGCTGCCCTCGTGATCGAGGCGGCGCGTTCACGGCGGCGCGTCCACTGATGGAGCGCAGGCGGCCGCCACGTGATATGTCGCGGCAGGCGCGAAAAAATCCCCACCCGCGCCGCAGCTGCGGCAGGGCGGGTTTCGCAAACCGGAGGCAGCCATGAAGACCGCATTCGAAGTGCTGTTCGTGATCTCGATGATCGTGCCGCCAGCCGCAGTCGTGGTCGGCATGGGAGTCCTGTTCGGCGCGTTACGAGCCAGTGGGCGTGGCCGCGCGCGACACACCGCGGCGGCGCACCCCGAAGGGATCGCGCTGGCGCACCCGGTCGGCCATTGATCGCCCCGATTCGGTCCCGCTCGCCCCGGCGTGGTGGCGAATGACGATCGTGGCGCCGCGCGAGCACGGAGCGTACGGGCAGCTGAGGTTGGAGCGCGGCAGAAATGGGTGACCCATGTTCACGCTTGCCGAACCGATCGATCTCGACGCGCTGCGAATCCGTCACGAATTCCTCGAGACCGCTGATCTGAGGCTGTCGGCGGATGCCGCTGCCGCACTCCTGTCTGTGTCCCAGCGCCACGCGCTCGTCGCCCTCGAGTCGCTCGTCGCCGAGCGCTTTCTCGTCCGCCTGCCCGACGGCTGCTACTCACGTCCCAGTCCGACGGGTGCATCGTCCCGTTGATTCGGGTCCCGGTCGACGCGGACGCCAATGCACGGCATTGCACTTGCTGCCACGACATTGCGAATGGTGGTGGGCGACGCACAACGCGTTCGACCATCATCCGCAACGGGGGAATTGTTCGCGGCGGCGGGGAATTGTTCGCGGTCGTCGAGCCGTATCCGCCTCGCTGTCGGTGAATACTGACCGGAAGGCGCGCGCATTGCCGCCGAGGCCTGTGGCACTTGGGTTGCCCTTGTCCGTGCCATGGGTGCACTCGTTGCGCAACAAGACCGGATCGCTCCGCATACTCCCGCCGGACCCGAGGAATTGCTCCGCCTTCGCCTGGCCGTCGAAGCCTCGGGCGAGATCGTCTTCATGACCGACCCGCGCGGGATCATCACCTACGTCAACCCGGAGTTCGTCCGCGTTTACGGCTACGAGCCGTCGGAAGCGATCGGCCGGACACCGCGGCTGCTGAAGAGCGGTGCGATGGCCGCCGACGAATACGAGCCGTTCTGGCAGCAGCTCATCGCCAGGCGCGTGGTCCGGAAGGAATTCACCAACCGCACGAAATCCGGGACGCTGGTCCACGTCGACAGTTCAGCCAATCCTATTTTCAACGGCTCCGAGCTGGTCGGGTTCCTGGCGGTGCAACGCGACATCACCGCCCGCAAGGCGACCGAAGCCGCTCTTCGCGAGAGCGAGTATCGCTATCGGACGCTGGCTGACGCCGCCCACGATTCGATCTTCATCGTCGGCCCGACCGGTGAAATCGAATACGCCAACATCGCGAGCATCGAGCGATTTGGCGTCGCCGGCGACGGGCCGATCGGGAAGCGGCTGCACGACGTCTTTCCGCCGGGAACGGCCGACGAGATGTGGCGCGAACTCTCGACGGTCTTCGCCACGCGGGCGCGGCATTATTTCGAGTGCCGCTTCGCAACCGCGAACGGCGACCTCTGGCTCGGCACCTGGCTGGTGCCGATGTCGGACGGAGCGTCAGACCCGCGGGCGGTGATGGGCGTCGCGCGCGACATCACCGAACAGAAGCGGCTGGAAAGACAGTTCCTCCAGGCGCAGAAGATGGAGGCGATCGGCCAGCTGACCGGCGGAATCGCGCACGACTTCAACAATCTGCTGACCGCCATTCTCGGTTACAGCGAGCTGCTCCTCGGACGGACCGATGTCGAGCCGAGCGTCCTTGCCGACGTCGAACAGATCAAGAAGGCAGGCGAACGAGGCGGCCGCCTGACGCGGCAGTTGCTGACGTTCAGTCGAAAGCAGGTCACCACGCCGCAGGTACTGGACCTGAACGCGGTGGTTCGAGAAATTCACAAGATGCTGCGTCGGGTCATCAACGAAGACATCGATCTCGAGATTGTCGCCGGGCCTGACCTCGACCGGGTGAAGGCGGACGTGGGTCAAATCGACCAGCTGATCCTGAATCTTGCGGTCAATGCGCGCGACGCCATGCCGCGAGGCGGAACGCTGCGAGTCGCGACCGCCAACGTTCATCTCGATACCGAGTTCGCCCGCCGGCATGTCGGAGCGGTGCCGGGCGGATACGTATCGCTCACGGTGCAGGACACCGGTTGCGGGATGACACGCGCGGTGCTCGCCCATGTCTTCGAGCCATTCTTTACCACCAAGCCGGCCGGCCAGGGCACCGGCCTGGGCCTGGCGACGGTCTACGGCATCGTGAAACAAAGCGGCGGCTACGTCTCGATCGCCAGCGAACCGAACCGGGGCACGACTGTCACCGTGTATCTGCCGCGGGTCGACGAAGAGGCAGCGCCACCCCCAGTCCAGCCGCCTCGCGCGAGGACGCTCGCGGGCAGGGAAACGATTCTGCTCGTCGAGGACGAGCCGGGACTCAGGATGCTCATGCACCGAGTCCTGCAGCAGCACGGTTATGTGATCTTGAACGCGGCGAATGTGACGGAAGCGCTTGAAATCGCACGCGGCCGACAGACGCCGATCGACCTGTTGGTGACCGACGTCGTGATGCCGGGGCTGAGCGGCCCCGAGCTGGCTCAGAGGGTCGTGGTGTCGCAGCCGGCAATCAAGCTGCTTTACGTGTCGGGTTTCGCGGACGTCGCCGCGGAGGCCTTGCGGCATCGACACGCGCCTCTCCTGGCCAAGCCGTTCACGGCTCTTACGCTCGCCGAGAGGGTTCGCGCGTGCCTCGACTCCTGAAAGCCGCGAGTGGACTAGTACCCCCCACTTTCGTGCTATGCGCGTTCGTGGCCTTTCCTGTTCGCCAATCGTAACCCAGCTGTAAAATTGGTCCGGCGAAGCGCTCGGACCAATTCCACCGTGTCGCGCTTCGTTGAAGGGAACGATGCGCGTACCGCTGCGGTTCGGGGGGTTGCGCACCCGGCTTGTCGTGCCGGTGGTGATTGCCGTCGTTCCAGCCATCTGGCTCGTGCTCCAGACCGCGGATGCCTGGCGCCGCCACGAAGTAGCCGACGCCGTCGCGGCGGGCATGCAGCTGACCCGCCATGCGTCTACGGTTCACGCCCGCACGATGACGCATGCGCACCGGACGCTCGCGACCATCGCCTCGGCTTCGGAACACGTCGACGCCGCTGCGCTCGATCGACTGCTGCGTGCCGCGGTCGAGGGCGAGGCGCTGTTCGTCAATGCCGGCATCCTCGACGAGGGCGGCGAGATTGTCGCGACCTATCGCCGCGTCGACGACCCCCTCGTCCGCAGGTTGCGCAGCCTGGGCGAGCGCCAGGCCGGAAGCCTCGGCCAGTACAGCGTCGATGCCGACTCGGGTCGCATCACGATGCTGCTGACCGAACCAATGGAAGCCGCCGGGGCCGCTGCGCGGCGGATCGCGTTTGGCGTGGTCGCGTTGTCGTGGCTGGACGATGCGGTCGAGCGGGTGACGCTGCCGGCGGACAGCGTGATCGCGATTTTCGATCGCGACGCGCACATGCTGGTGCGCAACGCGAAGCCGTCGGAAGGCAACGGGCGGCACGAGCCCGCGCCGGCCGTGGTCCGCGCAGCGCTGGCCGGTGCTGAAGGCACCGCGGATGCGAGCGACCCGGTGGCACGCGTCTATGCGTACGCGCCGCTCAGGGGAACCGCGCCGCAGGAACAGCTCTACATGAGCGTCGGCATCTCGAAAGCGTCGGCCACCGCTGCCGCAGACCAGCTGCTCCAGCACACCACGATCGCGCTCGTGCTCGCCGCGGTGTTTGCGGGCGCCGTGGCCTGTGTGTCGAGCGGGCGCCTGTCCAGGGAAGTCGAAGCGCTGGTCGCGACCACGGCGCGGTTGACGGACGGCGACATGACGGCGCGGACCGGAACGGTGGAGGCCACGCCGGAGCTGGCGCGCCTGGCGACCAGCCTGGACACGCTGGCCAGCGCCCTCGGCCAACGCGAGCGCGATCATCTTCGCCGCCGCGACGAGCTGGTGCACGAGGATCGAAAGCAGCGCGCGACGCAGGAAGCGCTCGAGGCGCGCGTCCACGAACGCACGTCGGAGCTCGTCGCCGCCAACCAGACGCTGCAGCGCCTGTCGAGCGCGATCGAGCAGACCGCCGACAGCGTCTTCATCACCAACCGCGACGGCGTGATCGAGTACGTCAACCCGGCGTTCGAGACGATGACCGGCTACAGCCGCAGCGAAGCCGTGGGCCGGACGCCCCGCCTGTTTGCGTCGCAACTGCACGACCAGAAGTTCTACGAAGGCCTGTGGGCGACCATCCTCTCGGGCCGTGTCTTTCGCGCGATTGTGACCAACCGGATGAAGAACGGTCAGCTGTTCAACGAAGACCAGACGATCACGCCGATCCGCGGCGCCGACGGCGCGATCACGCATTTCGTCTCGACCGGCCGCGACATCACCGACCGACGGCGCACCGAGCAGGCGCTGCGCCGCCTGAACGCCGAGCTCGAAAACCAGGCGGCGCGGATTGCCGCGATGCTGCACGACGAAGCGGGCCAGTTCCTCGCCTCGGCCCACATCACGCTCGCCGACGTCGCCCGCGATCTGCCGCCGGAGATGCGCTGCCGCGTGCAGCAGGTGCGGAGCCACCTGGATCAGGCGGAAGAACAGCTCCGCCACGTGTCGCACGCGCTGCATCCGCGCATGCTCGACGATCTCGGGCTGACCGAGGCGATTCAGTTCCTCGCGACCACCTTCGGCCGTCGCACCGGCGTCGCCGCCGAGGTCGACGTCGCCCTCGATGGTCCGTGCCCGCGGCCGGTCGAAGCGGTGTTCTACCGCTTCGTGCAGGAAGCGCTGAACAACGTCGCCAAGCACGCCCGGGCGACGCGCGTCTCGATCCGGCTCGGGCGCGAGGACGAGCGGCTCTGCTGCACGGTGTGCGACAACGGCGTCGGCTTCGACATCGAGACGCTCCACGAGCGCGACGACTTCAGCCTCGGTCTCACCGTGATCAGGGATCGTCTCGAGGCGGTCGGCGGCTCGCTCGCGATCGCGTCGGCGCCCAACGCAGGCACGCAATTGCACGCGACCGCCCCTCTGGAGGCTTGAGATGCCGCTGCGGATCGTCCTCGCCGATGACCATTCGATCGTGCGGCAGGGGCTGCGCCTGCTGCTCGAGCGCGACGGGCTGCAGGTGGTCGCCGAAGCCGCCAACGGGCAGGAAGCGGTGCGGCTGGCGCAGGCCCACAAGCCGGACGTCGTCGTCCTCGACCTGATGATGCCGCTGCTCAACGGGCTGGAAGCGGGACGGGAGATCATTCAGAGCGGCGCCGCGAAGGGCGCGATTCTGCTGACGATGCACACGCAGGAGCATCAGATTGCCGCCGCGCTGCGTGCCGGCATCCGCGGCTACCTGCTGAAGACGCAGGCCGCCGAAGATCTGGTCCACGCGATTCGCGACGTCGTCCGCGGCGAGATTTACCTCAGTCCCGGCGTGTCGCAGGTGGTCGTCGACGGCTATCTCCACGGCGGCCAGCCGGCCGGGGATCCGCTCGCGCCGCGTGAGCGCCAGGTGCTGCAACTGGTCGCCGAAGGGAAGACGTCGAAGGAGATTGCGGTGCTGCTCGGGCTGACGGTCAAGACCGCGGAGTCGTATCGCGCGAGGCTGATGGAGAAGCTGGATCTTCACGAAACGGCGGCGCTCGTGCGTTATGCGATTCGCCACGGCATCATCGATCCGTAGAACGTCACTCGCGAACGGTAAAGTCATGCGGCCCCCGGTCTTTCCCGGTGCTGCACCCGGTAGATCCCCGCTTGTGAGCGCCGCGGCCGCGGCGTAGCGTCGTCCTCAGGCTTTCGCGAGCCGGTCCGGCGCACGCGCCCGCTGCGGGGCGACGCGCTCGGCCGGCCAACCCCCGGCGGAGGCGATGATGGCTTTGCAGGTCATGGTCGCGGAAGATTCGACGCTGGTGCAGCAGGCCGTGCGCGAGCTGCTCGAGGCGGCGGACTGCTCGGTCGTCGGCCAGGCGTACGACGGAGAAGAGGCGGTGCGGCTGGCCGACCGCTGCGAACCCGACGTCGTCATCCTCGACTACTACATGCCGCGGCTGAACGGCGTCGGCGCCGCCCGCGCGATCAGGCGGTCGCACCCGGCGCTGCCGCTGATCATGCTGACGCTGTCGGCGACCGAATACCAGATCGCGGCGGCGTTCGCCGCCGGCATCCGCGGCTACGTGTTGAAATCGGACGCGGCCGACGATCTGGTGCGCGCGATTCACGAGGTCACGCGCGGCGCCACCTTCGTCAGCCCGGCGGCCTCGCGGGCGCTGTGCGCCCCGTATCTGTCCGGGCCGGAACCGCACTGACCGGCGCTCGGCCACCCGAAGGTTTCCTCCGGCCGGTACCCTGAAATCCCCGCAGTTCCACCGGAGTTCACCCGCTACTGCGTCTTGCCCGGCGCTTCTATCGTGTCCAGCAGGCACGAAGGAGGCACATCATGCCGGGCAAGCGCGTTTGGTTCGCTCCGATCGTCACGGCGTTCGTGGTGCTCGCGACCGCCGCCACCCTGCTGGTCGTCGTCGCGCCCGTGCAGGCGCAGCTGCCATTTGCCGCTGCCGCCTGCGGGCCGGCTGACAATCGGCCGCCGGTCGCTGCCGCCGACTCGGCGACGACCTATCTGACCGCTCCCGTGACGATCAACGTGCTCGCCAACGACACGGATCCGGACGGGAATCCGCTGACGGTCACGAGCGTCACCCAGCCGATCAAAGGGTCGGCGGTGATCAACGGCGGCCAGACGATCACCTTCAAGCCGGCCGCCGGGTCGAACGGGCCGGTGCAGTTCACCTACATCGTCAAGGACGGCGCCGGCGGCATGGCGTCGGCCACCGTCGACGTGATGGTGACCACGCTCGTGCTCGCGCTGGGGTTCGACGACGGCGCGGGCGCCACGGCGACCGACACGTCGGGGTTGAAGAACAACGCCGCCATGAACGGCGCGAAGTGGGCGATCGAGGGACGCTACGGCGGCGGCGCCGCGTTCACCGCCGCGAGCCGGACGCTGGTCAGCGTGCCGGCCAGCGGGTCGCTGACCCTCGCGCAGATGACGCTCGAAGCGTGGGTGAAGCCGACCAACCTCACCGGCTGGCGCAACGTGATCTTCCGTTCGCTGACCGCGAGCGGCGCCGATGGCGTGGCCTACGCGTTGTACGCGAACAGCGCCACCGACGGCGGACCGGGGGTTTACGTCCGCCCGACCGGCTGGGCCTCGGACCAGCACACCGCGGCGGCGGCGATGTTGACCCGGGGCGAGTGGCATCACCTCGCCGCGACCTACGACGGCACCGTGCTTCGCCTCTACGTCGATGGCGCGCAGGCCGCGAAGAAGAACCTCTCCACGCCGCTGCGCTCGTCGCCGCGGCCGCTGTATGTCGGCGGCAATCCGCTCTGGGGCGAGTACTTCGACGGCACGCTCGACGACGTCCGCGTCTACAACCGTGCGCTGAGCGAGATCGAAATCCTGACCGACATGAACACGCCGGTGCGCTGACATCCGCTCGCGCGGCGGTCGCGCCGACCGCCGGCGCCGCAGAGTGGCCGTTTGTGAGCAGAAGGAGCACGACATGATCACGCATCGCGTTTCGAACCGTCGGCTGGTCACCGCCACTGCCGTCGTGATCTACGTCCTCGTGCTGGGCTTTGCGGCAAGCCGCCCGGTGCGAGCGCAGGTTCAGACCTACAACTGCAACGCCCCGGGCGGGTTCGCGGGCGAGGCCGCGCTGCCCGTGGTGCCGCCGATCCTCCTCGCGTCGCTCAAGACCGTGGAGAACCCGGTGCTGCCGAAGGATCCGGCCACCGGCGCATTGATGGTGCGCGCCGACCTCGCTGAATACATCGCCAACCTGCCGGCGGCGATTCAGCTCGGCAAGGCGCTGTTCTGGGACATGCAGGCCGGCAGCGACAACAAGATCGCCTGCGCGTCGTGCCATTACAACGCCGGCGGCGATATCAGGGAGCGGAACCAGCTGAGCCCGGGCCCGAACGGGCAGTGGGACCTCACCGCCTACGGCCCCAACTCCACGCTGTGGCAGGGCGGGTTCCCGTTCACGCAGAACAGCTTCGACACCGACAACATCGCCGGCTCGCAGGGCATTCGCAAGAGCCGCTTTCTCAGCATCGACGCCAGCGGCAACGAGCTCATCGAACCGGTGGCCGACGCCGTCTTCAACGTCGGCGGACGGAATGTCCGCCAGGCGACCGGCAAGAACGCGCCGTCGGTCGTCAACGCGGTGTTCAACCACCGCAACTTCGGCAACGGCCGGGCACAGCCCGAGTTCAACGGCGTCAACCCGTTCGGCAGCCGTGACACGTCCGCGCGCGTGTGGACGGTCAACAGCCTCGGCGGCGTGACCAGGATGAACGTGCTGATCCAGAACGCCAGCCTGGCGTCGCAGGCGGTCGGACCGGTCCTCAACGAGACCGAGATGTCCGCTGCCGGCCGGACGTTTCCCGACGTCGGCCGCAAGCTGCTGCGGCGAAAGCCGCTCGGGCTGCAGCAGGTGCGCGCCGACGACAGCGTGCTCGGGGTGCTCGCCGATTCGCCGAAAGGGCTGGCGACGACCTACAGCGCGCTGATCCAACAGGCGTTCAAGCCGAAGTACTGGAACTCCAGCGCGGCGATCCTCATCGGCACGAAGTCGTACACGATGAAGGAAGCGAACTTCTCGCTCTACTGGGGTCTCGCGCTGATGCTGTACGAGGCGACGCTGGTCGCCGACGACAGCCCGCTGGATCAGTACCTCCTCTATCGCAACATCGCCGGCGGCGTGCCCGACCCGAGCCTGCTCGATCCGGTCGGCCTGCCGCGCGACGCGATCCTGAACGGCCTCACGCTGTTCGAGATGCCGCCGCCGCCGGCGCCGGGACCGAACGGCGTCGGCTGCATCTTCTGCCACGGCGGCGCCGAGCTGACCAACGCCGCGGTGCGCCACCTGACAATGGGGGTCGAACCGCTTGACCAGGACTTCAAGCGGTCCGGCTTCGACCTGCGCATGGAGCGGATGTTCATGCAGATCCCGCCGCTGCCTGCCAACACCAACCAGGTGACGCTCGACCCGATGACCTACGCGGTGACGGCGAAGAACACGTTGACCGGGGCGTCGGCGCCGGTGCGGCTCGGCACCTACGACACCGGCTTCTACAACATCGGCGTGCGGCCGACCGCGGACGATCTCGGGCTCGACGGCACCGATCCGTTCGGCAAGCCGCTTTCCTACACGAAGTACTTCCAGGGCAAGTACGCGGATCCCAGCTTCATCAAGGTGCCGGGCAATGGCCTCGCCTGCAACGGCCTGATGGTCAACAACACCTCCGGATTCCCGCTGCTCTCGGGCGGGCTTCGCAAGCTGGAGGCAGCGGTGACCGCCGGCAGCTTCAAGGTGGCGGCGCTGCGCAACGTCGAGTTGAACGGCCCGTACTTCCACACCGGCGGCAAGGCGACGCTCGCCCAGGTGCTCGACTTCTACAGCGCCGGCGGCGACTTCTCCAACCCGACGCTGGCGCCGCTGATCGTGCCGCTCAACCTGAACGACACGCAGAAGCACGACCTCGTCACGCTGCTGCTCGCGCTGACCGACGAGCGGGTGCGCCGGCAGCAGGCGCCGTTCGATCATCCGCAGCTGTTCGTCCCCGACGGCGACGAGCCGATCACGATCGGCGTCGACAGCATGGTCGAAGTCCCGGCCGTCGGCGCCGCCGGCGGCTTCAACCTGACGTCGTTTTTGAACCTGAGTCCCTTTGCCCGCTAACGGCGATTGATCCTGACGGATGCGATTGCTGGAGACTGATCATGGATAAACATCAACCGCTCAAACTGAATCGCCGGGACCTGTTCAAGGTGGGTGGCGGCCTGCTGCTCGGATCGGCGGCCGCGCTTCGCCCGTCCGGCGCGTCGGCGCAGTTCGGCTGCGATGTCGGCAGCGAACCGTTCCCGACCACGCCGTTCGTCCTCCACCCGTTCACCGATCCGCTGCCGGTTCCGGCGCCGCTGGCGCCGTGCTCGCCCGCGGACCTGGGCGGGCCGGCGCCGGATCGCTTCTATCAGGACTGCGATCACGGCATGCATCAGGTGATGCCGTCCGACCTCGGCCTGCCCGATCCGGTCTACTACAAGATCAAGCTGCAGGTCGCGCCGCACAGCTTCACGACGTCGAAGGTGCAGCCGATCGATCGCAACGGCCTCGCCGTGGTGCCGCCCGATCAGATTGCCGGTCCGCGCGTGCTGCCGCCCAGCACCATCTACGGCTTCAACGGCACCTTCCCCGGCCCGATGATCTACGCCCGGTATGGTCAGCCGGCCTGCGTCCGGTTCATCAACGATCTCGAGTCGAACCCCTACGGCCTCGACCGCGGCGACTTCGGCGATCCGGAGTACGCCTTCCTGACCCATTTGCACAACGGCCACACCGCGCCCGAGAGCGACGGCAACCCGCATTACCGCGCCAGCGCCTACCGGCCGGATCAGTGGTGCGACAACATGTACCTGAACTGGCCGGCCGGCGGTGACGACGCGGAGAAGCAGTCCTTCTTCTGGTTCCACGATCACCGCATGGACCACACCGGCGCGAACGTCTACAAGGGGATGGTCGGCCTCTACCCGATCTACGACCCGAAGCTCGATCCGGGCAACGAGGCGATCACGACCGGCCTGCGGCTCCCGGGCGTGCCGAACGCGTCGACCGGCCGGATCGACTACGACATCCCGCTCGCCTTCTACGACTGCGCGCTCGACGACGGCGTGACGCCGCACCAGGACTTCCACAACGGCTGCGGCGAGCTGCATCCGGAGTGGTGGGGCCAGTCCTTCTTCCGGCACTACCCGAATCACGGGTTCGTCGGCGACCTGTTCACGGTCAACGGCATCGCCTTCCCGGTGCTCGAGGTGAAGCGGCGCAAGTACCGTTTCCGCTGCCTCGACGCCTCGATCGCGCGCATCTACGAGCTGGCGATCATGAGCTCGACCTGCGGGCCGGTGGCGGCGCCCGGCCAGCAGGGTCAGTACTCGCTGCCCGACGGTCAGCAGTCGATGCAGTTCACGCAGGTCGCGACCGACGGCGGGCTGATGCCGTTTCCGATCGTCCGCAACTCGTTCGAGCTCTGGCCGGCCAAGCGCCGCGAGGTGGTCGTCGACTTCAAGAAGTACATGGACGGCACGCCGACCACCAAGGGCGACGTGCTCTACCTCGTCAACCTGAAGCAGATGACCAACGGCCGCAAGCCGAACGAGAGCACGATGACGCTCGACGACGGGACGATCGTGCCGGATCCGGAGTTCGATCCGAACTACTGCGTGCCGCTGATGAAGATCGTCATCGGCGACGACGCGCCCGACGTCAGCGTGGTGCCGGCGAAGCTGCGGCCGCTGCCGCTGATCGATCCGCGCATCGTCGCCGCGGCGCCGCGGCGCGAGTTCGAGCTGATGCGCAGCGGCCAATTCGGCGGGGAAGTGCAGTGGCTGATCAACGGCCTGCCGTTCGATCCGACGACGCCCCTGGCCTTCCCGCAGCGCGACGTGCCCGAAGTGTGGACCGTCCGCAACGGCGGCGGCGGTTGGGTGCATCCATTGCACCTGCACATGGAGGAGCACCGCGTCATCTCGCGCAACGGCGTGCCGACGCCGTTGAACCGCGCCCATCCCGACGACGACTCGCGAGAGGACGTGGTCGCGCTGGGACCGGGCGAGTCGGTCGACGTCTTCCGGAACTTCCGCACCTTCCTCGGGCCGTACGTGGCGCACTGCCACAACCTCGCGCACGAGGACCACGCGATGATGTTCGGCTGGGAAATCGTCGAATGAGGTTGTGAGGTGTGTCGGGTCGCGTCGCTGCAGATGCGCTTGCTGGAGAGACTGCCATGAAGACCATCACGTTCAAGGTCGTGCTCGTGCCCGCCGCCGCGGCGATGCTCGCCGGTGGCGCCTGGCTCAACCAGCTGGCGACGGCGCGCGCCGAAACGCGCGACGTGCGCCGGGCGCTCTACTACGTCGACCCGATGCACCCGTCGTACACCTCGCCGCGGCCCGGCACCGCGCCGGACTGCGGCATGGCGCTCGAGCCGGTCTACGCCGGCGCGCCGCAGGCACGGGATGTTGCCGCGGCCGCCGGCGCGGCGCCGGCCGCAATCGAGGCGACACCCGATCAGCAGCGTCTGATCGGCGTGCAGGTGGCGGAGGTCGGGCACACCTCCGCTGCCTACACGCAGCGTGTGTTCGGCCGCGTGGTCGCCGATGAAACGCGCGCCTACCAGATCAACGTCGGCGTCGCCGGCTACGTCCGCGAGGTGTCGCCGGTGACGACGGGCAGCGGCGTGGTGAAGGGGCAGCCGCTGGCCGTCTTCTCCTCGCCCGATGTGCGGCAGCCGGTCCAGTCGTACCTCGTGGCGCTCGACGTGGTCGATCGCGCCGAAAAACAGGGTGGCTCCGCGTCGCAGATCAACCTGGCGCAAGCCGCGGTGACGCAGGCGATCGACCGGCTGCGGACCATCGGGATGTCGTCCGGGCAGATCGAGGAGATCCGCCGGACGCGGGTCGTTCCGCCGGCGATCGAGATCGCCGCGCCCGCAACCGGCATCATCACCGCGCGGCACGCGACGCCCGGCCAGCAGGTGGAGAGCGGCACCGAGTTGTTCCGGGTCGCCGACCTGCGCACGGTGTGGATCCAGGCCGACGTGTTCGGCCTGGAAGCCGACACCCTCCGCGCCGGCGTCGACGTGGCGGTGAGAGTCCCGGGCCGCCCGAGGGCCGCTCACGCGCGGGTGACCGACGTGCTGCCGCAATTCGATGCGGCCACGCAGTCGCTGAGGATCCGGCTGCAGGCCGACAACCCCGGATATCTGCTGCGGCCCGACATGTTCGTCGACGTCGAGCTGCCGATGCCGGCGTCGGCGGTGACCAGCGTGCCGCATGACGCGCTGGTGCAGACCGGGCTCGAGACGCTGGTATTCGTCGAGATTGAGCAAGAAGGTGCGCAACTCCGCACCCTCTAGCGTGTTCTTCACACCCTCGCCGGTAGCTTGAAATTCGAGCGTCAGATTCTCTGTCGCCCGGCGCATGATTTCCTTGGTGAATTCCTTCTCGTCCTTGATGTACTTTTCGCTCTTGCCCTTCTTGATGCGATACAAGGGTGGCT
>Ga0207675_100001774_pt1 | contig 21561 bp, 23 predicted proteins | sample KBSSwiS42_FD_184305 | JGI IMG/M metagenome (GOLD analysis project Ga0207675, IMG submission 184305) | Switchgrass rhizosphere microbial communities from Kellogg Biological Station, Michigan, USA - KBS Switchgrass S4-2 (SPAdes) (version 2) | ecosystem: Host-associated > Plants > Roots >...
AATGCCTCGACGGCGCGCGGCGTGGGCTCGTCGCCGATCCAGACGCAGCCGTCGAGATCGAGGATGAACTGCTCGTAGCGCTGGGCGATGGGGCTGAGTTGCACGTCGCTAGCCTACGCCGCCGTGCTCAGGCCGCTTTCAGTGCTGCTGTGCGCGCTCGCGCTGGTCCTCGCCGCCTGCGGTGGCGACGACGATGACTCGTCCGCGAAGGGCACGACCTCCACCGCGGCCCCGGCGGCCGATCAGCAGCAGGCGAAGTGCAAGGACGTGCCGCAGCCCGCCCCGCGCGACGGCGGCGGCCAGACGAAGCCCAAGCAGCCGCTCGACCCGGCAAAGACCTACACGGTCGAGCTCCAGACGAGCTGCGGCTCGTTCACGATCCGGCTCGACCAGAAGACCTCGCCCCAGGCGACAGCGTCGTTCGCCTCGCTCGCGAAGAGCGGCTTCTTCGACGACACGATCTTCCACCGCATCGTCCCGGGCTTCGTGATCCAGGGCGGCGACCCGACCGCGAGCGGCACGGGCGGGCCGGGCTATTCGACGCGCGATCGGGTGCCGCGGAATGCGGCCTATACACCGGGTGTGGTGGCGATGGCGAAGGCCGGGAACGAGCCCCCGGGGACGGCGGGGAGCCAGTTCTTCGTGGTCACGGCCGCGGGCACGGGGCTCACGCCCGACTACGCGCTTCTCGGCCGGGTGACGAAGGGCATGGACGTCGTGCGGGAGATCGGAAAGCTCGGCGATCCCGCGAGTGGCGGCGCGGGCACGCCTCTACAGTCAGTGGTGATCGAAAAGGCCACCGTCAATGAGCGCTGAGACCCAGGACATCCACACGATCTACGACGTCGACGAGGCGGACTTCGAGCGGCGCGTCCTCGAGCGCTCGCGAGAGCTGCCGGTGGTGGTGGACTTCTGGGCCGACTGGTGTGGCCCGTGCAAGCAGCTGACGCCGGTTCTGGAGCGCGCGGCGACCGCCCGCGCCGGAAGGGTCGAGCTCGCCAAGGTCGACGTCGAGAAGAACCGCAGCCTCCAGACGGCCTTCCGGATCCAGGGCATCCCGGCGGTGAAGGCATTCAGGGATGGCCGCGTGGCCGCCGAGTTCACCGGCGCTCTGCCGCCGGCGCAGGTCGAGAGCTTCTTCGACTCGCTGGTGCCGTCGGAGGCCGACGAGCTGGCGGCGAGTGGGGAGGAGGGGGACCTCCGGCGTGCGCTCGAGCTCGAGCCGAACCACCCCACCGCCCGCCGAGACCTCGGCAGGCTGCTGCTGGAGCGCGGCGATCGCGACGGGGCGGTCGAGCTGCTGAAGGGCGCGACGGGCGACTTCGTCGCCGACGGCCTGCTCGCACGCGTCGAGCTGGCGGACGATCCGGCGCTCGCAGCGGCCTTCCAGGCGTGGGACGCCGGCGATCGCGCCGGCGCGCTGGAGCGCCTGCAGGAGGCGCTCGCAAGCGAGACCGATCCAGCTCGCAAGGACGTCATCCGGCGCGCCATGGTCGGCTTCTTCACCGAGCTGGGGCCGGACGACGCGCTCGCACGAGAGCACCGGCGCCGGCTGTCGGCCGCCCTGAACTGAGCTAGCGGGCCGCGTTGCGCGCGGCGGCGGCTCTGGATTGCCTGCGTCTGCCCAAGAGGACGAGCACGCCGATCGCGGCCACCACCAGCAGGAAGCCGAAGAAGATCGAGCTGCCCAGGCTGATGCCCCCGAAGATGAGGCCGATCGCCTGGACGACGCCGGTTCCGATCGCGAGCAGGGCGACCACGATCAGGACGATCAGGACGATGCCGCGGATGCGGGCCAGGATGCCGGCGCTCGACGGCGGCACCAGCAGCCCCATCATGCGGAGCATGAACATCTGGCGGCCTGACGGCGCCTCCTGGCCGAGCTTCTCCATCGCATCCCTGAGCTCGTCCGGGCGCCGCTCGGCGAGCGCGAGCGAGGCCTTCATCATCTGCCGCAACGCGGGACGCTCCTGCGGGTGCGCGCCGGCAAGCGCTTCGTTGAAGTAGGCGCGCGCGGTTTTGGCGTCGTAGCGCTCCGCGGCGCGGGCCCCGAGGATGGCCTTGGCGGCCACGCGGTGGCGGGACTCGCCCTGGAGCTGCTCGTCGGTGCGCGACTCGAGCTGCGGGATCGCAGCGAGCGCGCCCATCTGCACCTGCATCTTGATCTGCTTCTGCTTCGCCACGGGCGTGAGAGTCTAGGCGGTTTGCGGGCGTCGCCCCAGGGGGTACCGGGACGACATGACCATCCTCGCAATCGTCGCCGTCTGCATCGTGCTGCTCATACTGGGCTTCCTGCTGCCGCGCCTGTCGATCTGGCCGCAGCGCGGCGTCGACCGCACGCTCGGCGCCGGGCAGCGCGCCGGTGGCAAGGCCCCTGGCCCGATCGGGAAACTGTTCTCGAAGTCGTTCGGAACCTCGCGCAAGGCGACGAACAAGAGCGCGTCGACGGGCCGCCGCGGGCGCAGCAAGCTGCCGCTCTAGCTGGGCTCCTCTTCCTGGGTCGGCTCGTCGGCGTCGGTCGAACCGGCCGCGCCGCCGGGTAGGACGTCGAGCTCCACCTCGTTGGTGGTCGGGTCGGCTTCCTCGGCGGGCGTGCTCGCCTGCTCGGCGTTGTCCTCGCTGAGCATCTGCGGCATCGTGACCCGCTCGGAGGCGTCGTCGGCCGTGTTCAGCACGTCGTCGGCGAACTGCCGGAGATCCTCGATCAGGCGCTGACGCTCCTCCCAGAGCAGCCGCGTCTCCACGACGATCTTCTCCGAGTAGGCGTCCGCTTGGCGGCGGACGAGCTCGGCCTCCCGCTCGGCTCGCTGTATGCGGCCCTCGGCCTGCGCGCGCGAGCGCGCGGCGATCTCGTCGGCGGTCTCGTGGGCGCGCTGCAGGATGCTGCTCGTCTCCTCGCCGACCTCGGCGAGCGCGCGCTGCACCACCGTCTCCTGCGACTGGCGGCTCTCCAGGTCGGCGACCAGCTCGCGGACCTCCTGGACGAACGCGTCGACCGCTGCGCGGTCGTACCCGCGCATGACGACCGGAAAGCTGCGCTCACCGATCTCGTCGGCTCGGCTGCGGGCGAAGCGGGTCGCCCTGAATTCGCTTGTGTCGAAGTCGGCCATTGGAGCTATATCCCTTCCTAGCGGACCTTCACCACCTGTGACATAAGCACGGGGTGGATCGAGCAGTACAACCTGTACTCGCCCGGCACCCTGAACCGGTAGCTCTGGTTCTTGTTGCGGACGGTCGCCGTGGCGAAGCCGCGCGGGCCCCGCACGACCGTGGCGTCGTGGATGTAGCGGTCACGGAAGCGCCAGCGGATCGTCGCGCCGCGCGGGATCGAGACGAGCGCCGGCTGGAACGTGAAGTTGTCGACGAGGACGCGGCCGTTGCCGTTCAGGCGCTGGTATGAGCCCGCGGGCCTCTGGATCAGCCTCGCCTTGCCCTGGCCGCGCCACTGAGCGAGCGTCAGGTTGACCGCCGGAGGCTCGGCGCGGCCGCCCTGGAAGTCGGGGCCGAGCGTCTCCTCCTGCTTGGGCGGCGGCGAGCAGCCCTTGGGCACGGACTCGTCCTCGGAGAGGTACACGTGCGAGATGCCCATCACGCGCATGTGCGGGCGGCTGGCGTCGTAGCTGGCCGTGACGCGCAGCTTGTCGCCGCGGGCGATGGCCCAGCCGTCGCTCCACTGGTGCCAGTTGATCGACTTCGGGTCCGGCTCGTGGAGGAGCGGGTGGACTCTGTAGACCGGATCGTCCGCGCGTGCATAGGTCGGGTCGTTGAGCGCGATGGTGCGGTTGCCACAGGCCGGCTGCGTGAGCCGCAGGTCGTGGGAGCCGCCGTGGAGGTGGCCGCCGACCGCGACTATCCGCCCGCCCTTCGGCATCGTGAAGGTCTTCGACCTGCGTGCGATCGAGCCAGGCCTGCCGCCGCCGGCAACCGTGTACTGCGGGTCCGAGACGCACGGCACGACGCTCAGCCAGTACGGAGTGACCGGCTTGAGCTTCGCCGGGTCCACCGTCACGCGGTACTCGACGTACGCCTCGCGGCGCACGTGGCGGTGGTTCATGACCATCCAGATCATCTTCCAGTGGTCGCGGGGGTCGGTCGGGTATCCATAACCACTGGGCAGCGTGAGCGGCCGGAGCTCCTCGCTGGAGCCGTAGAAGCGCTCCGTGACCGCGCGGTCCGGGCAGGCGCCGTCCTTTCGCGTGTTGTCAGGGCCACCGTTCGTGAAGACGTTGTGATGCAGCATGAGCTGTGACTGCGGGATCTCGTTGCCGCCGGTGTCCACGACGCGGACGTCCATGCCGACGATCGACCCGGGCACGGGCGGCGGCTTGACGATGTCGTTGTGCCTGAAGGTCTGGTAGCCGCCGATGCTGAACGGCCCGACGCGGAACACGTAGGTCTTGAGCGACGGATCCGCATGATGGTTCGGCGGAGGCGACGTGATCGCCGTCGCCGGCAGCTGAGCAGCCGCGCTCGAGCGCTCGTCGTCGCCGGCCGTGACAAGCAGCACGGCAGCACAAGCGCCCACGAGTGCGGCAATGACCAAGAGGGCACGCACCGGGCCTCAGTATGCCGATCGCCTCGGCAGTCCGTCTGAGGTGGGTGCGAACATACGTTCGCTTACCACAAGCATGCGGAAAACGAGATGCCCCAGAACACCGATTATGTCCCCTAACTACGAAACGTCATCAGGCGCTCGAGGCGGCCGGCCTCGAGGGTCGTGCCGCTCGGCGTCCGTCAGCTCGTTAGCTGCGCGTCCAGCTCGATCGTCTCCACGGCCGCCAGGGCCTGTGAGACCGGGCAGCCCTTCTTGGCCGCGTCGGCGGCGTCGCGGAACGTGGATTCGTCCACGCCGGGCGCGGTCACCCGGGTCTGGAGGTCGATGCGCTTGATGGCGAAGCCGCCGTCGACCTTGTCCAGGTGGACCGTTGCCTCCGTCTCCACGCTCTCGGGCGTTACGCCTGCCCTTCCCAGCTCGCCGGAGAGGGCCATCGAGAAGCAGCCGGCGTGGGCGGCCGCGATCAGCTCCTCGGGGTTCGTCCCCTCGCCCTCCTCGAAGCGGGACTGGAATGAATAGGGGCCCTCGTAGGCGCCGCTCGCCATCCGCATCGTCCCGTTGCCCTCGGTCAGCGAGCCGTTCCAGACGGCGCTCGCTCTTCTCGTCGGCATCGTGAGCCTCCTCGTCGAATTGGGTGGAGCCGAAGGATCGCGCAGAATGCCTCCTCGTGGACGACCCGCTGACACGGTTCGAGAGCTGGCTGGAGGAGGCGCGCGCCGCCGAGGGCGTCGGCGCCGAGGCGCTCGCCGTCGCGACGGCGACGCCGGCCGGCGAGCCGTCGGTTCGGATGGTGCTCCTGAAGGGCTTCGACGAGCACGGGTTCGTCTTCTTCACGAACTACTCCAGCCGCAAGGGCGCCGAGCTCGAGCAGAACCCGCGCGCGGCGCTGCTCTTCCACTGGCCCGTGCTCGGGCGGCAGGTGCGCGTCGAGGGGCCGGTCACTCGCGTGACCCGCGAAGAGAGCGAGGCGTACGCCCACGGCCGGCCGCGTCAGAGCCAGCTGAGTGCGCTGGCGTCGCCGCAGAGCCGGCCCGTGCCGGACCGCGAATGGCTCGAGCGCCGCGTGGAGGAGCTCGACCGTGAGCATCCCGGCGCCGAGCTGCCGGTGCGCGAGGACTGGGGCGGCTACCGAGTCGCGCCCGATGCCTGGGAGTTCTGGCAGCACCGCGACAACCGGCTGCACGACCGGCAGCGCTACGAGAAAACCGCGGACGGGTGGAGGGTGGAGCGCCTCGCTCCGTAGCTACCATCGAGCCGAGGCAGAGCATGGGTAACCCCGGCGTTACGAGGCAGGATCCCTTCGACGCACTCGGCGATCCCAACCGCCGCGCGATCCTGGCACTGCTCGGCACCCACGAGCGCTCCGTCCAGCAGCTGACCGGGGCCCTGCCGATCAGCCGGCCCGCGGTGTCACGTCACCTGCGCGTCCTGAAGCAGGCGGGTCTCGTCACGGATCGCCCGGACGGCACGCGTCGCCTGTACTCGCTCCACGACGACGGTGCGAACGCGGTGCGCGCCTACGTCGAGCAGGTCTGGGGCTAGGCCCTCATCCGTCGGGATAGGGCTGGATCTCGATCCCGTGGTCGCGCTCGCGCATGCCGAGCTCGTACGCGGCCGCGTGCGGCACCACCAGCTCCGTGGCCGCAGCTCCCTTCCGGCTCACGCTGAGCCGCATCTCGGCGATCGAGCAGTTCACGGCGTGATGGTCCGACCCGTCCGGGTCGGCGTAGACCCAGCCGACGAAGCGCTCGGGCGGCGCCTCCACGGTGCCGCGCACCTCGACTCCGCGCCCGGACAGCGTGAACGTGCAGTGACTCGGCGACTCCGTAACCCGGACGCGACGGAGCACGTGGCGGTCGCCGGCGATACTGAGCGCGCCGTTTGCGACCCACGGCGTGGTCAGCGGGCCCACCTTCACGCGCCCGATCGCCGCGTCGAGCCAGTCGCCGTCCGGCGTCAGCCCGTGCAGCCAGATCCAGCGCTCGGCGTGCTGGGCGCCCCAGTTGTGACCCGCCATTCCGCGCCAGCTGTCGACCTCGATCGAGCGGCCGTCGATCTCGATCCGGCCGGAGAAGCGCGCCGCCGGAGCCGGTGAGAGCAGCTTCGTCCGCGGAAGCGGCGCTCGATACAGCCAGGAGGCCGGAAGATGGAATAAGGGTTCCTCGGCGCCCTCGAGCGCAAGCTCCCATGCGGCGTCGGCCGCCGTCGACCCGCGCGACGGAATCGAACCCGTCGCCCCATCCGAGCCGATCCGCGCCTCCCCCACTCTCAGCCAGTCGGCGCCGCCGCTCTCCGGCCCGGGCACGGTCAGCTTCGCCGCTCTCGGCCCGCTCGCCTCGAACAGCGTGAACCAGAGCGAGCCAGTCGCGGCCGCGCCCGGGCGCTTATGGACCGTGTAGCGGACCCACGCGCCCAGCGGCTCCGACGGATGGCACAGCTTCAGGTAGAAGCTCTCGTAGTGGCCGGCCTTGGCCGGCACCGCCGGGTAGCGGGCCGCGGTGGCGTCTACAGGCGACACGGGCGCGCAGCGTAACCTCCTCGCCCATGGCAGACGACGACCCAGTCCTCGTGATCACCGGCGCAAGCTCCGGCATCGGCGCCGCCACAGCCCACCGAGCCGTCGAGTTCGGGCATCGCGTCGTGCTCGCCGCGCGCTCGGAGGACAGGCTCCAGGAGCTCGCGCAGGAGCTGGGAGGCGAGGAGCGGGCGCTCGCAGTGCGCTGCGACGTTACGAGCTGGGATGACCAGCAGGCGCTCGTGCGGACGGCCCTCGACCGCTTCGGCCGTATGGATGCCTACTTCGCGAACGCCGGGTTCGGCGCCAAGCGCGGGTTCCTCGAGGAGACCCCGGAGTTCTGGAGGTCGATGGTCGACACCAACGTGCTCGGCGCGGCGTACTCGATCCGCGCCTCGCTGGCCCACTTCCGCGAGCAGAACAGCGGCCACATGCTCTTGACCAGCTCGGTTGCGGGTCGCCGCGTGCTTCCGGGATCGCTCTACTCGGCGACGAAGCACGCCGTCACCGCCATGGGCGAGGCACTCCGCCAGGAGGTGGCCGACACCGGCATCAAGGTCACCCTGATCGAACCCGGCGCGGTCGATACCCCCTTCTTCGACAGCACGCCGACGAACGCGCTCGAGCCCGACGACATCGCCCGCGCCGTCCTGTTCGCGCTCACGCAGCCGCCGCACGTCGACGTCAACGAGATCCTGATTCGACCCATCCACCAGCCCACGTAACCTCATCGGCGTGAGAATTGCTCACGTCGACATGGACGCCTTCTACGTGAGCGTCGAGCTCCAGCGGCGGCCCGAGCTCGCGGGTCTGCCCGTGGTCGTGGCGGGGAGCAGCCCGCGCGCCGTCGTGACCACGGCGAGCTACGAGGCGCGCAGGTACGGGATCTTCTCCGCCACGCCCGCCGAGCGCGCGCGCCGGCTGTGCCCGGAGGCCGTCTTCGTCCCGCCGGACTTCGAGAACTACAGGGCGCGATCGAAGGAGGTCATGGCGGTCCTGAGGCGCCACGTGGAGCGCGTCGAGGTCGTGGGCCTCGACGAGGCATACCTGGACCTCACCGGGCTCGACCGGCATCGCTCCGCCGCCCGGCGGGTGAAGGAGGCCGTGAAGGCCGAGACGGGGCTCACCTGCAGCGTCGGAATCGGGCCTAACAAGCTCGTGGCGAAGGTGGCGTCCGACGCTGAGAAGCCGGACGGCTTTCTCGAGCTGACCGCGGAGGGCGCGCGCATCCGCTTCGCCGAGGCGTCGCCGGGCCTCGTGCCCGGCATCGGGCCGAAGACCGTCGCGCGGCTCGAGCAGCTCGGCATCGCCACGCTCGGACGCCTGGGCGCCACGCCCGACGAGCAGCTCACACAGTGGTTCGGGCCGCGGCTCGGACCCCATCTCGCCGCGCTCGCGCGCTTCGAGGACGCGCGCACCATCGAGACCGTCCGGGTCGCCAAGTCGGAGTCGCGCGAGACCACCTTCGACCGCGACCTCCACGGCCTTCCCCAGCTCGAGCCGGTCCTGGAGCGCCTCACTGGAGAGCTGTGCGAGACGCTGGCGCGCGAGGAGCGGCGCGGCCGCACGATCGGCATCAAGGTCCGGTTCGACGACTTCAGCACCGTGACGCGTGCCCGCAGCCTCGACGCCGCCGTCAACGACCGAAGGACCGTCGGGACGGTCGCCCTCGAGCTCCTGCGCCGCCTCGATCCGCGGCGCCCGGTGCGGCTCCTGGGCGTGCGCGTGGCGGGGTTGGACGAGGACGCCGGGCTGGGCGTGTCGGACGATCAGCTCAGCCTTTCGCTCTGACGTAGTCTTGGAGCATGTCCTCGGATCGCCTGACAGGCCTTGATGCCTCCTTCCTCCACCTGGAGGACGCGACCTCCCACATGCACGTGGCCGGGGTGATGATCTTCGAGGGCTCCCCGCCGCCGTACGACGAGCTGCTCGAGGCCATCGAGCGCCGGCTCGGGCTCGTGCCGCGCTACCGCCAGCGGCTGGCCTTCGTGCCGTTCGCACAGGGCCGGCCCAAGTGGGTCGACGACCCGCACCTGAACCTCCGCTACCACGTCCGCTCCACGGCGCTCCCGGCGCCGGGCTCCGAGCAGCAGCTCCGCGAGCTCGCCGGGCGCGTGTTCTCCCAGCAGCTCGACCGCGACAAGCCGCTGTGGGAGATCTGGCTCGTGGACGGGCTGGAGGGCGACCGCTTCGCGATGCTGTCGAAGACGCACCATGCGCTCGTGGACGGCATCTCAGGCGTGGACATCATGTCGGTGCTGTTCGACACCTCGCCCGAGCCCGCCACGCCGACCGACACCGGCGAGCGCTGGCTTCCGCGACCCCTCCCCTCCTCCGCGCAGCTGCTCGGCGAGGCGCTCGTCGAGCGCGCCACCGTCCCGACGGAGATCGCCCGCTCGGTCCGCGCCGTGCTGCGCGGGCCGCGCATGGTCGCCGAGGGCCTGCGCGACGCCGCCGTCGGCGTGGGCGCCATGGCCTGGGCAGGCCTCAACCCCGCGCCCTCGAGCCCCTACAACAAGTCGATCGGCCCGCACCGGCGCTTCACCTGGGTGCGCGTGAACCTCGCCGACGTCAAGGCGATCAAGAACGAGCTCGGCGGTACGGTGAACGACGTGGTGCTCGCGACGATCGCCGGCGCGCTCGGCAAGCATCTCCGCCGCCGTGGCCAGAACACCGACGGCCTCGAGCTGAAGGCGATGGTGCCGGTGAGCGTCCGCGCCGACGTCGAGCGCGGCGCGCTCGGCAACCGCGTCGCCGCGATGATGGCGCCGCTGCCGGTCTGGTGCCAGGACCCGGTCGCCCGCCTCGACATCGTCCGCGAGGAGCTCAAGGGGCTCAAGTCCGGCGGGCAGGCGGTCGGCGCGCAGGTGCTCACACAGCTGTCGGGCTTCGCGCCCGCGACCGTGATGGGCCAGGCCTCGCGCGTGATGGCGCGCCAGCGCTTCTTCAACCTGGTCGTGACGAACGTTCCCGGGCCGCAGATCCCGCTCTACCTGGCGGGCAAGCGCATGATCGACACGTTCCCGATGGTGCCGCTCGCCAAGAACCAGGCGCTCGGCGTGGCCCTGCTCTCCTATGCGGGTCGCATCAACTTCGGGCTGGTCGGCGACTACGACCTGATGTGGGACCTCGACGAGTTCACCGAGGACGTCCGTGAGTCGCTCGCCGAGCTCGCCGCCGAGGCGGGCGTCGAGCTCACGGCCGAGACCGAGACCCCCGGCCAGGCGGTGCGTGCGTGAGGGACAGGCTCGCGGACTGCGCCCGCGACCTGGGGATCGAGGTGAAGGTGCAGCGTCTCGAAGCCTCGACGCGCACCGTCGCCGATGCCGCCAGCGCGGTCGGGTGTGAGGAGTCCGAGATCGCCAAGTCGATCGTCTTCGTGGCGGACGGCGACCCGGTCGTGTGCGTCACGTCGGGCCGCCACCGCGTGGACACCGCGAAGGTCGCCGAGGCCCTCGACGTGGCGGAGGTGCGCCAGGCTCAGGCGGACGAGGTGCGGGCCGCCACCGGCTTCGCGATCGGTGGCGTCCCCCCGTTCGGCCACGACCTGCCCGTGCTCTTCGACGAGGCTCTCATGGAGCACGGGCGCGTCTGGGCGGCAGCGGGTGACCCGCACAGCCTCTTCTGCGTCGACCCGCGCGAGCTCGCGCGCTGCACGGGCGCGCGAGTGGTCGCGCTGGGCGAGTAGCGGCCGGCCTCAGGCCGCGGGCCTCAACTCTTCGGGCAAGGCGCCGCGAACTTCGGCCGGCTGCTCCTCTTTCCTCCGTTCTGGCCTCGTAGCACCAGCCGTCCTCGCAGCGAACCGGTGCAGAGGTTCGCCCGGGTCGGCGCCAGGATGCCGTCCGAGCCGCCCCCGAGCCGCAGCGTGAACCGGCTGAGCGGCACGTCGGGGATCAGGCCGAACCGGCTCGTGAGGCCGCGTCGGGTGAACGAGGTCACGCCCTCGATCACGATCGTGATCTGGCCTCGCAGGATGGCCGCGAGACCCGGGAGCGACGCTCCCGGCCCGGCAGCCACCAGGTAGACCGGGCCCGACAGCGGCGCGTCCAACAGCGGCGTCACGGCCCTCGAGGTCCCGACCTGCGCCGAGTCCGGGCAGCTCAGCGCGGCGAGCTGCTCGCGCGTGCACGGATCCGGGAGCGTGTCGATGTCGAGCGACACGCCCTGCGGCAGGGTCACGCCCACCGCGCGCAGGTGCGCCTGTCCGGGTCCCTGGCGCAGCCGCGCGAGGAGTCCGGGATGGCGACCGCGCCTGAGCTGGTTGCGCCCGGTCAGCTGCAGCCTCATCCGAGGTGTGAACCGGAGCGACGCGCAGTCAGCGACCTGGTAGCGGCTCTGCGGCGTCGCGGAGCCGCCGGCGGTCGATCCGACCGCGGCCATGACCGACTTCTCGGCGCACGAGGTCGGGTTGATCGCGAAGTTGTCACGATCGATCCGGACCGTGAGCGTGCGCATGCGCAGCGGGACTCCGCCGACGATCGTCGGCAGCGGGTCCGCAAGCACGGTGAGGTGGGCGTCGCGGGTATCCACCTGGATCGCGGCACGCACCACGACCGTCCCGAGGTCGATCGGGCCGACCCTCGCGGGCACGACGAACACGAGCGAGAACGGGGCGCCCTTGTACGGCCCGCCGAGGTACGCCGTCCCCGGCACGTCGACCGGGCTGGAGCCCGCCCCGGCGCCCACCACCACCGATCCGACACGCGAGTCCGCACCGCAGGTCCCGGCCGCCGCGTTGGCGTCGGGGCAGAGCGGCACGCCGGCGACCTGAGCCGTGAATCCCGGCGGCAGGTCGACCTTCAGCGTGGACAGCTCCTGCTGGCCGTCGTCACGCCCGACCCTCAGCACGAACGGGCTGAACGCGCCGGCGATCGGGTTGGTCGACCCGGCGAACAGCGACGGTGCGAACGGAAGCGCTCCGCACGGTCCGCCGTTGGCAGCCTGGTCGATCGCGTAGTGGTACGAGGTGTTCTCGACCTCGCCGGAGTGCGCGGTGAGCTCCGCGCTCGCCGTCTTCGTGCCGCACGAGCTGGGGTTCGTCAGGACCGCGTGCGGCCCACCGAAGAAGCTCAGGTGCAGGTCTGAGAACGGCAGCTCCGGGTTGTCGTTGAAGACGGTCGTGAGCTGGCCCGTGTTCGGGTCGGCCTGCACGCTGCCCTTGACCCGCAGCACCACGCCGGAGCGCTCCGCGTGCAGGAACAGCCTGAACGTGTCGCCCGGCTGCTGCTGGCCGAGGTACAGGCCGCCGACGAGCGGCTTCGGCAGCGACGGCGTCTCGATGTCGACCGTCCCCACCTTCGACGCGTCCGGACAGTTCATCGGGTTCTTGGTGCCGGCACCGAACTGCGCGTCCGTGCAGGACGCGAGGCCGCCGGCCGCCGCCGGTGAGATCGACACGCCGGGCGGCAGCGTCACGACGGCGCTCTTCAGGTCCGCCGTGCCGAGGACGGCCGGGTTGTCGCTCTGCGGGAGCCGGATGTGGATGTCGTAGCCCGAGGGCGAGTCGGCGCGGTGCGACTTCGGCTCGACGCTGACGGTCGGCTCGAAGGGCACCTTCTCGCAGCCGGTCGGCGCCGGAACCGTCGTGTCGAATTCCTTGACGTCGCTCGGATCCTCGAACGAGTTGATCTTCAGCTTCACCGTCATGGGATCCGTCGGGCAGCTCGTCGGCATCCGCAGGAGCCACTTCCGCGGCCCGCTGCCGGGCTGGTTCCAGTCCGGTGAGGTCGGGTCGACGGAGTTTTTGTTGTGGTCCGCGGGGACGCCGAACAGCGTGAGCCTCGAGCCGTAGAGGCCTGCCGCCTGGTTCGTGTTCGCGATCGAGCTGTTGAGCCCGTAGTCGCTCTCGCCGCGCACGCTCGAGATCACGTTTACCGGCGGGATGAGCACCTTCCAGCCGAACCGCGCGGCCTGGTTCGGCCCGGGCTCGAGGTTGAACACGGCGAACGTCTGGATCGTCGGCGGGCCGAACAGAGACAGGTTGAGCTCCGCGATGCCGACCATCGTGTCCGGCGGGCAGGTCGCGCCGAAGCCGGTCCCGAACTGCTCGTTCGAGCACACCGGCGCGCCGTTGGCGCTGCCGGCGAGACCCGCCGGCAGCTCGACGACGATGTCCTTGATCTTCTCGTCGGGGACTTCGCTGCCGTTGAGGTCCACCGTCGCGAGCTGGAAGTCGGTAATGAACCGGTCAGGATGCGAGCCGGCCTGCGTCTGCGGGTCCCCGTTCTGGTCGAGGAGCTCCGCGACGAAGTCGGTGCCCGGCTTCAGTCCGATCTCCGCGCTCGCCGGGGCCGCCGCGACGCCCAGGATGGTGAGCGCCGCGACGCACGCCACGGATGTGATTCGACGACGGGTCATCGGTCCGCTCCTCTCCGTAGCGTGAGTTCCGCTCTGCTGGCTCTCTGCACCTCCGAATAGCTCACCCGGAGGGCCACCTTCAGCCGCCGGGTCGCATGCAGGCGGGCTCTCGCGGCACGCGAGAGGCGCAGGGTCAGCTTGACCGTGCCGCCTCCACGAGCCGTCCGCGCGGCCGAGCTGACCACGCGCTTGCGAGCGCCGAGCCGTGCCAGCGCTCGCGCCGACACGAGCCCGGCCCCGCTGACCCTCACCCTCAGGGCAAGTCGGCCCGTGCGCGCGAAGCGCGAGCGCGCCGCGGCGCTGATCCGCTGCACGCTGAACGCCGCCGCCCCCACGGTCTGGTTGCCGTGGCTGATCAGATCCATGCTCCCCGGCGGGTTGAACTGCGTCGGGGCAGGCGCGTCGGGCTTGCACTCGTCGCCCTGACAGGGACCCGCGGGGATCTGCTGCTGGTCCGCGAGCCCGCCGCCGACGCGAGCGTCGTAGACGTCGTAGATGCCGGCGTCCTGGTCCGCGGGCACGAGGCTCTCACGGGTCATGAAGAACGCGTCGTTGCCGTCGTCGGAGAGGCCGCCGATGATCCCTGGGGAGGCGCTGCTCCCCGACCCGAGCAGGTGCAGGGCGCCGCTCTCCCACAGGTAGACGTCGGGCTGGTTGTTGCTGTCGTTCGGGTCCAGGGCGTCGTTCGACTGGAACAGGATCACCTGGCCGTCGTCCGAGATGTCGCCGGGAATCGAGCTCAGGAACAGGGTGTTTCCGAGCTCGTCGAGCGTCCCGCCCTGTCCCTGGAAGTTCGTCGGCGTGCCCTCCGGGCAGGAGATGCACGTCGTCTCGTCCGTACCCGCGTCGTACAGGTAGACCTGGCTGAAGCCGCCGTCGTTGTCAGGCGTGAGGTCCGCGAACGACGTGAAGACGAGGCGCGAGCCGTCGGGCGTCGCCTTCGCGATCCGCGTGCCCTCGCCGGAGCCGGACCAGACCCCCGAGTCCTGGGAGCTGAGCGTTCCGATGAAGGTCAGCCCACTGCCGTCGGCCATGTATAGGTTGGGCTGGCCGAGGGTCCCGTTCCCGCCGAGCGCGTCGTTGGCGACGAAGTACGCCCGCGAGCCGTCGTCCGACACGCGCACCACGCCCTGGACCGCTGCTCCGCCCGGATCCGTCGAGCCCGTGGACAGGTAGTCGAGGGCGCCCGTGTCGACGTTGTATCGGTAGAGGCCGCCGCCGAGCGTCGCGTCATCCGTGAGCTGCGAGCCGCTGATGAAGAAGACGTTGCCGCCGTCCGGCGTCGCCATCTGGAAGTCCGCGTTCGAATCGGCGGGATCGCCGACGGAACCGGTCCGCTGGGACAGCGAGATCTGGGTCGTCGAGGTCAGGTCCTCGCGCACGTAGAGCTGGCGAGGCGAAACGCTCGGGCCGTCCGAGAAGAAGATGCGCGACCCGTCACGGGACATCGCCGAAGGCTCGGCGAGGGTGCCTATGAGACCCAGACCCTGCTGCGCCCGGCCGCCTCCGAGCGATGCGCTCGGAAGCTCCGTGCCGCCCGGGTCGATCCCCACGACGTCCGTAGTGCCGCCGTGAACGTCGAAGACCTGGGGCTGGTCCGGAGTGGCCGTCGGCGCCGATTGGAACGCAAAGTGGCTCCCATCGCCCGACACCGCGCCCGCTGCGTTCTCGGCTGTCGGGTCGGGCACGTCGTTGCTGAGCAGAGTGACGTTGAGCGCATTCTGGATCGCGTAGAAGTCCGTCACCGCATCGGTGTCGCCCGGCGCGTACGGGGCCAGCGCTCCCGCGAACATCAAGCTGTAGTCGTCGGTGAGCGCAACGGGCGCCAGCACGCTGAGGAAGCCCGCCGGGCCCAGAGTGACCGGATGCCGGTCGATGAGGTTCCACCCGTCAGAGTCGCGGACGCTTGAGTACTCGGAGATGAGCGCTGCGCCGCCGCCGGACGCGTCGAACGCAGAGAACCCGGCGTAGCTCACGCCTCCGCCGGCGGGGCGCGCGTGCCACGCGGACACGATGTCCCCCCCACCCTTGTCGGCGGGAGTCACGCGCTCATACGCCCGTCCGGGCGGAGCGCCCGCCACAGCGGTGCCGGCGCACGCCAGCGACACGCTCACTGCCAAGGCCCAAGCGCCGAAACGCAGGACGTAGCGGATCCTTCCGACACGGATAGGCAAAGCACGCATTGACTCTCCCCTCAGCCCAAATTAGCTGGGTTGACCGCCGTCCCAGGCGGCTCATGCGGACCATAAACATCCCATTCTCTAGTTGTCAAGGCTTGGCGTTACAAAATTTAGAAACGCGTGTGGCTGCAATTGCCCTGACCCGCTATTGTGCGAGAATGGACGGCCGCCAACGCGCTCCGCATCAGCTGCCTCCGGGACGGCACGGCCTCTCGCATGCGTACGTGGCCCAGAACCAGCGCGAGCGGATCATGAGCGCCGTGGTGCAGGTCGCGCGCGAGACCGGCTACTCCGGTCTGACGATCCGGGAGGTCATCACCGCGGCCGGCGTCTCGCGGCGCACGTTCTACGAGCTGTTCTCGGACAAGGACTCCGTGTTCCTGGCCGCGTACGACCACGTGGTGGGACGCCTGGCCCACGACGTGCGCGAGTCGACGACTCGCGGCGGCGACTGGCCACAGCAGATTTCCCTTGGTTTAGCCACTTTCCTGGGCCGTTTGGCCTCGGATCCGGCCGTCGCCCACCTCTGCGTGGTCGAGATCCTCGCCGCGGGGCCGGCCGCGCTCAGCCGCCGATCCGCGGCGATGGACGCCTTCCGGCCCTTCCTCGAGCCCGGCTGCAGGGAGGCTCCGGACGGCGTCGAGCCCCCGCCGCTCGCGGTGGAGCTGGCGATCGGGGGCGTGTACGAGGTCGTCTACACGTACGTCCTCGAGGACCGCACCTCAGAGCTCCCGCGCCTCCACGCGGACCTCCTGCAGATCGCGCTGCTCCCGTTTCTGGGGCTGCGCCGCGCCGCCGCTGAGGCGGCGCGGGCGCGCCGGCGAGTACCCGTTTAACTAAAAATCGCGTGCCGTGGCCTTTCGAAACGTGTATGTTTCGAACATCATGCGCTCCCCCGGGGGGACCCAGAGCTGGGCGCAACTGCCGCCAGGCCGGCACGGCCTCCCGCGGAGCTTCGTGGCGCAGAACCAGCGCGACCGCATCCTCGCCGCCGTGGCCGACGTGACCAGCGCGGCCAGCTACGCGGAGATGACCGTGGCGGACATCATCGCGTGCGCCGGCGTCTCCAGACGCACCTTCTACGAGCACTTCCAGAACAAGGAGGGCGCCTACCTCGCCGCGTATGACGAGGCGGTCGGCCGGCTGCTCGAGAGCGTGCGTTGGGCGTACTCGAGCCACGAGCGGTTCGCGGACCGGGTCCGGGCCGGGGTCGAGATGTTCGTCGCCATGGTGACCGCGGATCCCGGCTTCGCCCGGATGTGCCTCGTCGAGGTGATGGGAGCCGGCCCCGACGCCCTGCGTCGCCGCGACGCTGCCATGGCGCAATTCGCCGCGATGCTGGACGAGAACGCGCGCTCCCTACTCGACGCCCCGCCTTCGAGCATCATCGCGGAGACGGTCGTCGGCGGCCTCTACGAGGTGATCTACAGCCGCCTGGTGCGCGGGGAGCTGAGGCAGCTTCCCGAGCTCGTGCCGGAGCTGGTGCACGCGCTGCTCCTCCCCTACCTCGGCCCTGAGCGCGCGATCGAGGAGCGCGATCGCGTCGAGCGCGAGGGGCCGATGCTCGCGATCCCGCAGCTGGGTCAGCTCGCTAGAGCGCCGCGGGCTCCAGAGCAGCAATGATCTCGCGCGCGCGCCGCCGCATGAGCGGGACGTCGAACTTCGGGCTCTGCGTCTGTTCCTGAGCGGCCCGGTAGAGCGCGCCAATCAGGAACTCCAGATGCACCTCGGGCACGTCCGGCGCGTGGTCGGCTAGCAGCTCGACGTAGCGTGTGCGCCTCCGAGCCTGGAACACGCGGAGCCACTCGGGTCCGCTGCGCGCGGCCTCGTAGACATGGAGCGCTCCGGGCATCCGCTCGAGCCGCGCAGATGTCTGGACGACCGCGTCCGTGAGCCGTTCGGGCCACTCGCCCGGACCGTCCATTGCCGACTCGAACGCCTCGCCGATTGTGGCGTCGACCTCGCTGTACGCCGCGCCCAGACAGGTGTCGAGGTTTTCGTAGTGTCCGCTCAGGCTGGTCCCGGCGGCCGCCGCGACCCGCTCTTCGCTGATTGAGTCGTAGTCGCGCCTCGCCAGCTCGGCGAGTAGCGCCGCGCGGAGCCGCGTGCACTCCGGGCACTCGGGGTTGGAAGCGTGCACGGGTGTGACAAGCGGACTCCCTTCCCCCATCGGGGTGACTCTATATGAGGCGCAGCGTGAAAAACAACCTCGTCTCCCGGCCGCCGAGACAGCTATGTTTTCGTACCGAGTGGCCAGTCCGGACCGCACGGGAGGGCGCGAACCGCACCAGCTGCCGCCAGGCCGTCATGGCCTGTCGCGCAGCTTCGTTGCGGAGAACCAGCGCGAGCGCATCCTCGCCGCCGTGGCCGACGTGACGAGCGCGGCCAGCTACGGCGAGATGACGGTCGAGGGCGTCATCGGTGTCGCCGGCATCTCTCGCCGGACCTTCTACGAGCACTTCAAGAACAAGGAGGAGGCGTTTCTCGCCGCGTACGACGCGGTGGTCGAGCAGCTCTTCAGGGGCGTCGTCGAGGCCATCGAGCGCGAGACCACCTTCGCCCGGCGCGTGAGCGCGGGCCTGGGCGCCTTCCTCGACTTCCTCGCGCGTGAGCCCGCGTTCGCCCGGATGTGCCTGGTCGAGGTCATGGCCGCGGGGCCGGATGCGGTGGCGCGCCGGAACGGGGCCATGAGCGGCTTCGGCAACCTGATCCAGGAGAACGCGGTGGCGCTTCTGGAGCCTCCGCTGCCGCCCGGCGTGATCGCCGAGACGATCGTCGGCGGCGTCTACGAGGTCGTCTACAGCCGCGTGCTCCGCGGCGAGATCCGCACCCTGCCGGAGCTCCTGCCCGACCTCACCTTCTCGATGCTCCTGCCCTACGTGGGCGCGGAGGCCGCGCTGGCGGAGCGCGGCCGGCTCGAGAACGGCGTCCCGGCCTCTCCCTAGACCCATGTACAAACGGCTCCCGCCGAATCCTGTACGGCGGGCGCATGACGGATCGGGCCCGGCTGCGGACCATTTCGGGTCATGGAACCCACTCTCAACGACGCCATCCCGGCGATCGAGACCACCTGGGTCATCGTCGCCGCTGTGCTCGTCATGTTCATGCAGGTCGGCTTCCTCTTCCTCGAGGTCGGCTTCTCACGTATGAAGAACGCGGGCACGGTCGTGCCGAAGATCCTCGCGAACTTCTCCATAGCGGCCGTCTGCTACTGGGCCGTGGGCTTTGCGCTCGCATTCGGCGGCGCGGGTTGGTTCGCCGGGACGGAGGGCACCTTCCTGGGGACGACGGACCCGTCGGCATTCCCGGCGATGGAATTCTCCCAGGCGGCGGTTCCAGCGAAGTTCTTCTTCCAGTTCGTCTTCTGTGCCGTGTCGCTCGCGATCGTCTGGGGCACGACGATCGAGCGCATCAAGTTCGGCGCCTACCTGATCTACGCAGTCATCTTCAGCGCAGTGATCTACCCGATCATCAGCCACTGGATCTTCGGTGGCGGCTGGCTGCAGGCCAACCTCGGCATGCAGGACTTCGCCGGCTCGACGGTCGTGCACCTCACCGGCGCGACCGGGGCCTTCGCCGCGCTGCTGCTGCTCGGCCCGCGCCTCGGCAAGTACGGTGACGACGGCAAGCCGAACGTCATCCCCGGCCACAACATGCCGCTCGTCGGCCTCGCGGTGCTGGTGCTGTGGTTCGGCTGGTTCGGGTTCAACGCCGGCTCGACCCTCGGCGCGGTCGGCTTGCGCTTCGCCGACGTGGTCGTGGTCACCCAGCTGGGCGCGGCCGCGGGCGTGCTCGGCGCGATGCTCGTGAGCTACGTGATCACGCGGAAGTTCGACATGGGCATGACGGCGAACGGCGCGATCGCCGCGCTGGTCGCCATCACCGCGCCGTCCGGCTACGTGGAGTACTGGGCGGCGCCGATCATCGGGTTCGTGGCCGGCGTGATCGTGGTGGGCGCGATCGTCTGGATCGACCACAGGCTCGACGACCCGGTCGGCGCGCTGTCGGCACACGGGATCGCAGGCATCTGGGGCACGCTCGCCTGCGGGCTGTTCACGAGCCCGCGGCTCGCCGAGCTGAACGGGATCGGCGACGGCGGCCTGTTCTACACCGGCTCGTTCCACCAGCTCGGCGTGCAGGCGGTCGGGGTCGGCGCGGCGTTCGTCTCTGTGTTCGCGGCGAGCTTCGCGGTCTTCTACGCGATCAAGAGGGTCCACGGCCTGCGCGTGGCCGAGGAGGAGGAGCGCTACGGCCTCGACATCGTCGAGCACGGCATGTGGGGCTACCCGGAGGCGTTCATGCCCGTCCCCGGATCGGAGTACCGTCCCCCGGCGATGCCGAGGGGCTGGCCGCCGCGGCAGCCGGCTCCGGTCACCCAGTCACAGATGGCGACCCGTTTCCAGGAGGGCTAGAGCGTGATGAAGAAGATCGAGGCGATCATCCGCCACGAGCGGCTCCAATACGTGCAGGACGCACTCGACCAGCTCGGGGTGTCCGGCCTCACGGTGAGCGAGGTCGTGGGCTGCGGGCGCCAGAAGGGCTACACGGAGCAGTACCGCGGCCAGCGGGCGAACATCTCGCTCCTGCCCAAGATCAAGGTGGAGTCCGTGGTGCCCTCGGACGTGGTCGACGAGGCCGTCGAGGCGATCGTCGCGGCCGCGCGCACGGGAGCGATCGGCGACGGCCGCGTCTTCGTCTACGACGTGGACCAGTCGATCCGGATCCGCACCGGCGAGCACGGCGAGGACAGCGTGCGCCACGAGGAGCCCGTGGGCTGGGGGCATTAGCCCGCCCTACCAACTTCGGGGGGCCGGCGATGCCGGCCCCCCGTTGCCACCTTCTGGTCTAGCGGCGCTTCCTGAACTCCGAGTGGCCTCCGCCGGCCGATCCGGTGAAGAGCACCGGATCGTTCGCCACAGCGGTGCCGCCCGACGCGGCCAGGCCGGTCGTCGGCGAGTAGGTCGCTTGGTCGCAGTTCGGCGTTGCGGTCGCGCAGTTGCTCCCGCCCGCTGTGGGCGCCTTCGCGACCACGATGACCGGATGGGCCAGGCCGTCGGAGCCGAACGAGGTCGAGATGTAGTCGCCGACCATCCGGCCCTGTGACGTGTCCGGCAGCCAGCTCATCGTCATCGGCCCGGCGAGCTGGGTGGCCGCGCTCCATGACGAGCCGCCGTTCGCCGACGAGATGTAGCCGACGGCGAGCTGACAGGTCGCCAGCGTGCAGTTCGTGTTTGGATAGAAGTAGTACGTCACGCCCACGTGAATTCCGCCTCCCGACGTGGCTCTGTCCACCCCGACGCCTGGGATGAAGTGGTCCACCGTGCTGGTGACCGGGTCGATCGGAATCCGCTGCACCGCCGACCAGGTCGAGCCGTTGGTCGAGGTGACGTAGACAAGGTCGTTCGGCGTGCCCGTGGCCGGACACCCGGCGCGGAAGCGGCAGTCCTCCCAGAGCACGTAGATCTTGCCGTCGCCCGAGACCTCGGCCGACGGGAGCGGGCCGCTGCGGATGTTCCCCGGATCTTCGGCGGCCGCGATCGACGTGATCACGAACGCCTGGCCGAACTTCACGCCGCCGTTGGTCGAGATCGTGTACCCGAGCGCCGTCTCACTGCCGTTGTCCAGGGGGACGACCACGTTCCCATTCGGGAGCACCACCGGCTGACCGCCGATGATGCTGGCGCGGGGAACCCTGCCCGCCGTCCAGGTCAGCCCGCCGTCGCGCGAGTAGTACATCTTGAGCGCGTTGCCGTGCCCGAAGTCGTCGAACTGGGTGTAGCAGGAGCCGTAGAACGGGCTCGTGGGCGTGTTGTCGCACACGATCCAGTTCTTGTCGAAGTCCTCGGTGCCCGTCTGGACGAACACGGGGTGTTCGATGACGGTGCTGCGCGCCGCTCACTCTCGATTCGCCTACGGCGCGACGTGTGGATGTTCGCCCAGATCGTCCGCGCGTT
>Ga0207675_100001776_pt1 | contig 21554 bp, 12 predicted proteins | sample KBSSwiS42_FD_184305 | JGI IMG/M metagenome (GOLD analysis project Ga0207675, IMG submission 184305) | Switchgrass rhizosphere microbial communities from Kellogg Biological Station, Michigan, USA - KBS Switchgrass S4-2 (SPAdes) (version 2) | ecosystem: Host-associated > Plants > Roots >...
TCTCGATCGCGCGCAGCTTGACGTCGAACAGGTTGCCGACGCGGCGGTGCGAGTTGGCGGCGTTGCCGATGCCGTCGAACTGCAGGTAGGCGTAGCGGAGGCCCGCCTCGGCGGCTTCTTTCGCGAACTCGGGACGCTTGGCGAACTCGATGCCGTTGGTCGCCGCCTGGACGCTGTTATAGCCGACCTTGCGGGCGTAGCGGACCGCGTCGAGGAAGTAGGGCGAGATCGTCGGCTCGCCGCCCGAGAACTGCACCGACATCTGCCGGCGCGGCTTGATGCTGATCGCGTTGTCGAGGACGGTCTTGATGTCTTCCCACGACAGCTCATGCACGAAGCCGACCTGGTTCGCATCCATGAAGCACGGGTCGCACATCATGTTGCAGCGGTTGGTGAGGTCGACGGTCAGGACCGACCCACGGCCGTGCTTGATCGTGCTGCTGCCGTGGTTGTGCAGCTTCTCGTCGTTGTGCGCCCGGATGTCGCGGCCCGGAAAGACTTCCTCGAGGTGCTTGAAGAAATCGGTGTCGATCGCCATCACGTCCTCGAAGTGGCCGTGAATCGGGCAGTCCTTCACCATCAGGATCTTGCCGTCGCGTTCGAGGATCGTCGCCTTGATCTCGCCGACCTTCTCGTTCAGCAGCACGCTGACGTCTTTCTTGCCATCGAGAATCGCCTGGCGCGCCTCGCGCGTGCACATCGGGCAGAGCGAGTCGGTCTCACGCGGCCAGCCCAGCGGCGGCTTGGTTTTTTCCCAGGACTTCAACAGCGGCTTGTCCGACCATTTGGGTGTGAACGACGGGTTCGGGTTGATTCGATTCAAACCATTGAAGACCGTCCAGGCACCGTTGGCGGCGATCGAGAGCCCCTTCTCGAAGTACTTGATGGGCGCGTGCATCTTCTCAACTCCTCACAGTTCGGGCCATTTCGGCCCAGAAAATCCTGTAAAGCATAGTGGAGAAAAGATTTGGGACGATTACATTTTCAGCCAACGGGCCGCTGGCGCATTGAACGGGCAGATGGAAGGGCTGGATGGTCATACCCGACCGCGGCGGTCGCCTATAATTCGCGCCCAGGAAAGGCTTCCCGATGACGCAAAAGCTCAGCGGTGCGGCGGTGATGCTCGCCGTCGCCGGCTTCGCATCCGGCGCGATTCAGCCGCCGGAGTCACCGCGCGCCGACGCGATCGCGATCGTCAACGCGAACCTCGTGAATGTCCGCGACGGGCGCGTCACCGCCAACGCGTTGGTGGTGATTCGTAACGGCCGGATCGATTCGATTGGATCGGGATCGGCGCCGGCGGGTGTGCGCGTCATCGACGTGAAGGGGAAGTACGTCGTGCCCGGCCTGATCGATGCGCACACGCACGCCGCCGACTTCGAGTCGTTCCGCCGCGCGCTCGAATCAGGGGTGACGACGGTGAGGAGCGCGGGCGTGTCGTTCTACGCCGACGTCGGGTTCCACAACCTGGTCAAGAGCGGCGCCGTCGCCGGCCCCGACGTCGTCCCCGCCGGGTATCACGTCCGGCCGCGGATCGCGGAGGAAGCGTTTCTCTCGGATCCGGCTTACGCCGATTTGATGTCCGGGGTCACGACGATCGAGAAGATGCGGCGCGCCGTCCAGCTCAACCTGTCGCACGGCGTCGCGTGGATCAAGATCCTCGCAACCGAGCGGGCCGGCACCGCTGATACGGATCCGCGCAAGCAGGTCTACACCGAGGACGAGATCCGCGCCATCGTGCAGGAGGCGGCGACGAGAAACGTGCCGGTCGAGGCGCATGCCCACGGCGACGAAGGCGCGATGGCGGCGGTGAAGGCCGGCGTCCGCAGCATCGAGCACGGCACCTATCTGTCGGAGGCGACGCTGCGGCTCATGAAGGAGCGCGGCACCTTTTTCGACCCGACTTATACGACGGTGATCGATCTCACCGAAGCCGGCGGCGACTACGACGTGCCGGCGCTGCGCGTGCGCGGCGAACACATGCTGCCGCGGCTGCGCGAGACGGTGGTGCGCGCCCACAAGCTCGGGGTGAAGATCGTCGCCGGCAGCGACACCAGCTACGGCCGCAACAGCCTGACGCGTATCAGCCAGGAGCTGGCGCATTTTGTCGAGATGGGGCTGACGCCGCTCGAGGCGCTGCAGTCGGGGACGATCGTCAGCGCCGAGATGCTGCGGATGGAGAAATCGATCGGCGCGCTCGAGAGCGGGTTCGATGCCGATCTGATTGCCGTCGAACACAATCCGCTCGAGAACATCGCGACGCTGCAGGATCCGCTGCTCGTCGTCAGCAACGGGCGGGTCGGGCTCGACCGACTGAACTTCGCGCGCTGAGACGGGGCTAGGGGCTGGGAGCTAGGGGCTGGGGGCTGGCTCAGCCGGCTCAAATGCCGAGCCGGTCCTTCAGTTCGCGCACGCGGTCACGCGCCACGGACAGCTCCGTCTTCTTCTCGTCCTTCAATCGAACGAGCACGCCGCCATCGACCGCCGGGAACAGCTCCTGGACGAATGACAAGTTGACGATCGTCGCGCGGTGAATGCGCGCGAAGCGGCGCGGGTCGAGCCGCGCTTCGAGCTCGTTGAGGGTGTAGTCGATCACGTGCTCTTTGCCGTTGACCACGGCGAAGCTCAGCTTGTCTTTGGCGTTGAAGTATCCGATGCGGGGGACTTCCAGCACCGTGGTCCGCTCGCCGACTCGCGACGCGATCCGCTCGAGCCGACGGTTCGGCGCCAGTTCGGCGGCGAGCTCGCGCGCGAGCGCGCGCACGTCCGGAGGCGGCTGGCCGGCGAAGCGCGCCAGCTTGTCGAGCGCCTGGTCGAGGCGGCCGGCGTCGATCGGTTTCAGCAGATAGTCGATCGAGTTCACGCCGAACGCCTCGATCGCATAGCGGTCGTAGGCGGTGGTGAACACCACGGCCACGTTGGTCCCCAGCTGCTCGAGGAGCTCGAAGCCGGTGAGGCCGGGCATCTGGATGTCGAGAAAGAGCACGTCGACCGGGTTGGTACGCAGAAATTGCAACGCCTCCTCGGGGTCGGTTGCGCTACCGGCAATCGTGACCCTGCCGGTTGCCTCGAGCAGCCGCTTCAGCCGCTCCACCGCCAGCCGCTCGTCGTCCACCACGTAGGCGCGCATCGGCGTCAGCGCTTGTCCCCGGGGTCGCAGACCGTCTCCGAGACGGGGTCGGAGACGGTCTCGCAGACGGGGTCAGAGTCGGGGTCGGAGACGGTCTGCGACACCGTCTGCGACCCGGTCTGCGACCCCGTCTCCGAGACGGTCTGCGGCACCAGGAGGGTCACGGCGGTCCGGCCGGGCCGGGATTCGACGCGCATCGACGCCTGATCCCCGAACAGCATCGCCAGGCGGCCGGCGAGCAGGTCCAGGCCGTGGCCGGCCGGACGCGTCGACGCGTCGAACCCCGGCCCGTCATCCTCGACCGCGACCGCCACCCTGCTGCCGTCCATCGTCGCTCGCACGGCGATCGATGCGCCCTGCCGCCGCGCCGACACGGCGAACTTGACGCTGTTCTCCACCAGCGTCTGCAGCGACATGCGCGGCACCAGCTTCCGCCCGGTACCGTTGGCGATCTCCACCGAATACCGCAGCCGATCGCCGAACCGGACCCGCTCGATATCCAGGTAGGCGCGCACCACGCGCAGTTCGTCCTCCAGCGTCACGCGCGGCGTCGCTTCGCTGTCGAGCGCCGAGCGGAGCAGCGCCGCCAGCTGACCGGTCATCCGTTCGGCGCCGGCCGGATCGTCGTGCACCAGCGCGGCGATCGAATTGAGCGTGTTGAAGAGGAAGTGCGGCTGCACCCGCGATTCGATCGACGCCAGCTGCGCCTCGGCGGCAAGGCGGCGCGCCTCCGCCGCGTCGCGCTCCTTCGTCCGCAACGCCACCATCGCGTCGTCGAGCTGGCCTCGCAGCGATTCGTAGGCGGTGATCGAGACGCCGAGGATCAGCGAGATCACGAGCGCCGTGCTGATGCCGTCGCGCATCCACAGGATGAAGCGCCCGCGCGGCACGTAGCCGACGGCATACAGCAGCACGTTCGCGACGAACAGGCCGGCTATCGTGACGACGGCCATCGATGCCAGCAGCCCCGCCCATCGCGCGCGCACCGGCCGCTCCCACCAACGGCGGACGACATGCGGCATGGTCACGGCCAGCAGCGTGCCGATGATGTTCGCATACACCATCGACACGGCGAGGGCGCGCAGCAGCGAACGCAGCTGCACGCCGGGCGCGAAGCCGCCGCTGATGCCGACGACCGCCAGCGCGCCGGCGAAGTTGGCGAGGAGGATGCGGCCCCAGTACTGGCGGCCGCGGCGCCGTGTTACTTGTGGCATCCGACGCAGCTCGCGCCGTTCGACTTCGGGATCGTGCCGGTCGCAATCCACTCGCGCGCCTTCACCGTCTGACCCGACGCCGGCGCGTCGGCAATCAACCGATCGAAGTAGCGGCGCGCTTTCTCTCGATCGCCCAGCCGGCTCCAGCCGTCGGCAAGGCCGAAGAGCAGCTCCCCCTTGGGGTGATCGCCGAGCGTAGCGAAGATCGGCGCCTGGATCTCGAGGACACGCTCGTAGTTCTGCACCGCCGACTCGACCAGCGGGCGCGCCATCTCGGGTGGCATCTGCCGCGTGGCCTCGAGCAGCACCGCGCCGCGCGGGATGAGGACGCCGGGATCGTTCGGCGCGAGCGCCACCGCCTCGGCCATCTCCTTCAACCCGCGCTCGAACAGCGGGCCGCCTGCTGCCATATCGCCCCGACGAAAGGCGAGCCCGGCCCGCACGAGCAGCCCGGCGCCGTGCCAGACGAGCGCCTCGGGATGTTGCGGATCAGCCTCGAGCGTGCGCTCGCAGGCCTCGATGGCTTTCATCAGCCGCGCCTCGTCGCCCGCAACCCCGGCAAAGAAATCGGCGCGAACCAGGTAGTCGAACCGCTGCGAGCGAGCCGGTGCGTCCTGCGGTGCGAAGAACAGTGAGAGTAGAAACGTCAACAGTAGCGTCATGGAAACTCCTTCCAGACGCAGGCTAACCGCGCGAGTGCAGAACTCGGCGACAACTCCGACGAGAGGCGGTTCGGCCTGGACGGACGGTCGCCGTGGGGGCCCTTCCCGCCTTTCAGCCTTCCCGCCTTTCAGCCTTCCCGCCTTTCAGCCTTCCCGCCTTCCAGCCCTCCACGCGCTCATTGCGTATACGCCTCGTTCTTCTTCCCCTGCAGCCACTGGTCCATCCAGCCGACGATGTGCCGCAGGCGCTCGATCCGATGCCACGGCTCGCCGGATCGCGACAGCTCGTGGCTCTCGCGCGGGAAGCGGACCATCACCGTGGGAATGTGGCGATACTTCAGCGCCCGGAACATCATCTCCCCGCCGTTGGCCGGCGGCGTGCGGTAGTCGGCGTCGCCGTTGATCAGCATCAGCGGCGTCGTCACCTTCGCGACGTGCGTGATCGGCGAGCGCGCGGCGAAGTCCTGCGGATCCTCCCACGGCGCTTTCCGGAACCACGTCGGCTGGTAGAGCGTGAAGTCGGCGGTGTACCAGAAGCCGCTCCAGTCGGCGATGTCGCGCTGGGCGACCGCCGCCTTGAAGCGCTGCGTCTGCGTGATCGTCCAGTTGGTGAGGAGGCCGCCGCCGCTGCCGCCGGTGACGCCGAGCCGGTTCGCGTCGACGTAGCCGCGCTTCACCACCTCGTCGACGCCGGCCATCAGATCCTTGTAGTCGTCGCCGGGATAGCGGTACTGGATGATGTTGCCGAACTCCTGGCCATAGGTGGTGCTGCCGCGCGGGTTGGTGAACAGCACGACGTAGCCCTTCGCCGCCATCCACATGAACTCGTGCGTGTAGGTGTTGCCGTAGGCTGCGTGCGGGCCGCCGTGGATCTCGAGAATCAACGGGTACTTCTTCGACGGATCGAAATCCGGCGGCTTGAGGATCCACCCTTGGATGTTCCTGCCATCGAAGCTCTTGTACCAGATTTCTTCAGGCGTGCTCTGTTGGATGTCCTTGAAGAGTTCCTCGTTGACGCGCGTGATTTGAGTTGGCGCCGCTTTGGATCCGGGATCGAGGACCGACAGGTCGCCGATGTTGGTCTGCGTCGACAGCGTCGCGGCGATTTTCGAGCCGTCCGGCGTGGCGCTGAACGCGACGACGTCGTGCTCGCCCGTGGTCACGGGTTCCAGCTTGCCGCTCGCAACGGTGAGGCGCTTGATGTTCGAGCTGCCCTTTTCGGCGCCGACCACGAAGATCGACGCACCATCCCTGGACCACACGAGCGGCTTGCGGTTCTGGCCCCGCGGCGCCGCCTGATCGCCGCCGATGCCGCTGGCGATGTCGAAGTCGTAGTCGGCGGTGAGGTTTTTCGGCGCGCTGCCAGGCGTCGCGCCGGTCAGCCACAGGTCGGTCTGGCTGTACGAGCGAATTGGCGTCCCTCGCAGCTCGCCGACAAACGCGATCCGCGATCCATCGGGCGAGATCGAGATGTTGCTGATGCTGCCCTCGATGGCCGCCACTTTCGTGATCGCGCCGCCCCCGGCCGGCACCGAGAACAATTCGGCGCCCTTCTCCTCGTAATACGGTTCTGGCACCCGGGTCGAGACGAAGTAGATCTTCGAGCCGTCCGGCGCCCACTGCAGCCCGCCCTCGCTGAACTCGCCGTCGGTCAACTGCACCGGCGCGGCGGGTTTTTGCGACGGGGCCGGCGGCGCGTCGGCGCCGACGCCGGCGACGGTGAAGATGTGCGTGCGATGTTCGTTGTCGACGTAGCCGGGATTGCCGTTCTCGCGGTAGACCGCGCGCGTGATCACCTGCACGTCGCTCTTCCGCTCGCCCGACGGCTTCGGTTCGCCGGCCGCCTTCGGGTCCTTGAACTCGGTTGCGCTCGTGAACGCGAGGCGCATGCCGTCGGGCGACCAGGCGGGGTTGCCGGCGCCGGCGGCGAGCTCGGTCACCGGCCGCGCCTCGCCGCCATCCATCGCCAGCACGTAGATCTGTCCCGGCTGCGTCTTGCCGTCGCGCTCGGACGCGCGCACGAAGGCGAGGCGCTTCCCGTCGGGCGACCAGCGCGGCGCCGTGTCGCGATTGCCCGCCGTCAGCCGGCGCGGCGCGTCGCGGCCATCCGCCGGCACGGCGAAGATCGCGGTGTCGTAGCGGTCGTCACGCTCGTTCACCGTCACGCGCACGAACGCGACCGCCGACCCGTCGGGCGACAGCTGCGGATCGGCAATCCACGTGAATTTGAGCAGGTCCTTCTCGGTGATGAATCGCTTGCTGCCCTGGCCCTGCACGGGCAGGACCGCGGCGGCGGCGACGATGCAGGCGGCGACGCAGAACTTCTTCATGGCCGCGATATTATCAAGGACCATGTCGGTGAGGGACGTCATCATCGTCGGCGGCGGGCCGTCGGGCCTGTCGGCGGCGATTGCCGCGAAGCAGCGCAATCTCGACTACGTCGTCGTCGAGCAGGGCGTGCTCGTCAATTCGATTTACCGCTTTCCGCCGCAGATGGTGTTCTTCACGACGCCGGAGCTGCTCGAGATTGGCGGGCTGCCGTTCGTTTCGCCCTTCGACAAGCCGACCCGTGCCGAGGCGTTGAGGTACTACCGCAAGGTCGTCGACACCTACGACCTGCAGATCGCCTACGACGAGAAAGTGATGGCGATCGACCGCGAGGCGGCCGACGCGTCAAGTGAGTCGAGTGGGTCAAGTGAGTCGAGTGGGTCAAGTGGGTCGGGTGGGTCAAGTGGGTCGGGTCATTCGGGTGAAGGGCATGAAGGCAGCGACGGGCCGATCTTTACGTTGACGACGCGATCGTCACGCGGCGTCCAGCGCGTACGCCACGCGCGTAACGTGATCATGGCCATCGGCTACTACGATCATCCGGTGATGATCGGCGTGCCGGGCGAAGATCTGCCGCACGTCCACCATTACTACGGCGAGCCGCATCCGCATTATCAGCAGCGCGTCGTGATTGTCGGCGGCGGCAACTCGGCGGCCGAGTCGGCGCTGGAGATGTACCGCGCGGGCGCCAGGGTCACGATCGTCCATCGCGCGCCGGCGCTCAAGAAGACGATCAAGTACTGGGTGCGCCCCGACATCGAGAACCGGATCAAGGAAGGCTCGATTGCCGCGCGGTTCAACGCATGCATCACCGCGATACGTCCGAACTCGGTTGTGGTGAGATCGACCGGGGCGAGCGCCGGGCAGCTCGTCGGATCCGGTCCGCACGATGAGGCCATCGTGCCCGGCAGCCAGAACCAGGACACGGCGATCGATCCATCGATCGCGGCGCGCACGGTCGGCGATGCCGGCCAGGAAGAAGAAATCCCGGCCGACTCGGTGTACCTCTTGACCGGCTACCGCACCGACACCGATCTCTTGTGCCGCGCGGGCGTGGCGCTCAACGATCGGTCGGCGCCGGTCTACGACCCGCAGACTTTCGAGACCAACGTGCCGGGTCTCTTCGTCGCCGGCGGTGCAGTCGCCGGAATTGATACAGGCACGATCTTCATCGAGAACGGTCGCTTTCACGGCGAGCGGATCATCGATGTCATCGCCCGCCGCGTCGCGTAGCCGCCGCGGCGCCAGCCCCTGCTTTTTGCGCGTTTTTTCAGTCGGTCGCGCGCGTTCGCCCGCGCGCTGAAACGATGTTTTGGATCCGATCGCCGACCGCCGCGCGATTTCAGGGCAGAACGGGCAAATAGGACTGGTGCCCCTCCCACCAGCGCGTAGAATACGCGCAAAGTCCACGTTTGGAGGCGGTTTGATGCGGCGGAGAGCGCTTGCGGTCGGCGTCCTGGGCCTCGTGACCTCGTTGAACGGCGCGCCTGCTGCGCCCGCGCCGACCCTCGACGTGACGGTCCACGAAGGGACTTCGATGTCCGTGGCCGTTTCCCCGGACGGGCGCACGCTCGCGGTCGACCTGCAGGGCAGCATCTGGACCATTCCGGCTTCCGGCGGCGCCGCCAGGCGCATCACCGACATCTACAATGACGCGCGCCAGCCGGCCTGGGCGCCCGACGGCAAGTCGATCGCCTTCTTCGCGTATCGCGACGGCGGCTACGACCTCTGGTCGATCGCGCCCGATGGATCGAATCAGCACAAGCTGACGTGGGGCTCCTTCGACGACCGCGAGCCGGCGTGGTCGCACGACGGCACGCGGCTGGCGTTCTCGTCCGATCGCGGCGATCCGCTCGGCAGCGACTACAACATCTGGGTGCTCGACGTCCGCAGCGGCGAGATGCGACAGCTGACGAAGGCGCCGTCCGACGACTTCATGCCCTCGTGGTCGCCCGACGACAGGGAGATCGCGTTCGCGTCGGCGCGCGAAGACGGGCAGTCAGTGTGGGCGATCGATGTCGCCAGCGGCGCCGAGCGCAAGGTCTCGACTGCGAAAGGGCGCGTCGACTCGCCCTCGTGGGGACCCGACGGCCGCATCGTCTACCACGTCACCACTGGCGGCTCGAGCCGGTTCGAGATCGACGGCCAGCCGCAGACCGGCAACGAGAACGTATTCGCGTTCCGCGCATCGTGGGCCTCTCCCTCTGACTACTGGTACGTCTCCGACGGCCGCATCCGCCGGCGCGGTGTCAACGCCGCCGCCGCGCAGACCATCGACTTCAACGCGACGCTGCAGGTGACGCGGGCGGAGAACTCCTACGTGCGCCGCAAGCGCGACTTCACCTCGACGACGCCGCGCCAGGTGCTCGGCATCGTGCGCCCGGTGATTTCACCCGACGGCAAGCAGGTCGCATTCGCCGCGGTCGGCGACATCTACGTGATGCCGGTCGATGGCAAACCGGTCAACCTCACCAAAGATCAGGCGCTCGATACCGACCCCGCATGGTCGCCCGACGGTTCGCAGCTGGTGTACTCGTCCGACAAGGACAGCGAGCATCTGCAGCTGTGGATTCGCGACATGCGGACAGGGCAGAGCCGCAAGGTCACGTCGCTGACGACGCAACCGCAGGGGGCCACGTGGTCGCCCGACGGCAAGCGCATCGTCTTCTTCAACGTCGACGGCATGTGGCGCGTGGGCCAGATGTCGGTGCTGGACGTGGCGACCGGCGCGGTCACCAGAATCCACGACACGCTGGCGCAGCCGGGCACGCCGACCTGGTCGCCCGACGGCAAGCGCATCGCGCTCGCCGAGGTCGCCCCGTATACGCGCCGCTTCCGCGAGGGCACCAACCAGGTGCTGACGATGTCGGCCGCCGGCGCCACGCCGAATACCGACAAGTGGTACGCGCCGATCCCGACGCTGTCGATTGATTCGCGCGGCGGCTGCGGGCCGGTGTGGTCGCCCGACGGCACCAAGATGGCGGCGATCTACGAGGGCGTGCTGGCGGTGTGGCCGGTGAGCGCCGCCGGCGAGCCGCTCGGCGCCCCGAGGCGGATGACGACCGAGAGCGCGCACTCGCCGAGCTGGGCGGGCGACTCGCGACGCATCCTCTACCAGTCGCTCGACACGCTGAAGATCCTGGACATCGAGACCGGCGAGACGCGGACCGTCCCGCTCGACCTGAAATACACGCCGGCGGTGCCGACGACGCGCACCGTGGTCCACGCCGGACGGCTCGTCGACATGAAGAGCCCGGAGGCGCGCACCAACGTCGACATCACGATCGACGGCAACCGCATCGTCAGCGTGGTGCCGCACGCGGCAGCCAACCATGCCGGCCGCCAGGTGGTTGACGCCTCGAACCTGACCGTGATGCCAGGCCTGGTCGAGTTCCACTCCCACCTGCAGAAGGACTACGGCGAAGCGCAGGGGCGGGCGTGGCTGTCGTTCGGCATCACCACCGTGCGCAGCCCGGGCAACACGCCGTACGAAGCGGTCGAGGATCGCGAGGCGAACGAGGCGGGCGTGCGCCCCGGCCCGCGCGTCTACGGCACCGGCTACCTGATGGAGTGGCAGCGGGTCTACTACAAGATGGGCATCGCCATCTCCAGCCCGGCGCAGTTCGAGATGGAGCTGCAGCGGGCGAAGGTGCTGCAGCACGATTTGATCAAGAGCTACGTGCGCCTGCCCGATCTGCAGCAGAAGCGGATGGTGGAGTTCGCGCACAGCATCGGCGTGCCGGTGGCGACCCACGAGATCTACCCGGCGGCGTTCGTCGGCGTCGACAACACCGAGCACACCGCCGCCACCAGCCGCCGCGGCTACTCGCCGAAGATGGCGACGCTGCAGCGCAGCTACGAGGATGTCGTCCAGCTGTTCGGCAAGAGCGGGCGCATCCTCTGCCCGATGATCTCGGGCGGCGGCGCCCGCGCGCTGTTCACGAACGAGCCCGGGCTGAAGAACGATCCGCGCTTCAAGCTCTATCCGGCGTGGATCCAGGCGCAGGTCGCGCAGCAGCCGGTCGCGGCCAACGCCGGCGGCGGCGGCGACCCGGCCGGCGGCAGCGGCAAGATGGTCCTCGACATCATGCGCGCCGGCGGGTTGATCGTCGCCGGCACCGACACGCCGAATGCCGTGAACCTGCACGGCGAGCTGATGTCCTACACGCTGGCCGGGATGAGCAACTTCGAGGCGCTCAAGGCCGCGACCGTGAACCCGGCGCGCGCGCTCGGCCTCGACGCCGGCACTATCGAGGCAGGCAAGCTCGCCGATCTCGTCATCGTCGACGGCGATCCGCTGGCCGACATCGCCAACGCGCACAGGGTGCGCCGCGTCGTCGCCAACGGCCGCGTCTTCGAACTCGATCAGCTCCTCAATCGCACCGCGTCTCCCACTCAATAGTCGGCACTTTTACAAGGGGGTTCACCCGTGAGCAGGTTACGAATCGCGCTCCTTGCGGCAATGGCAGTGCTCGTGGGCTCGGCGGCCTTCGCGCAGCAGGCCTCAATCATCGGCACGGCCGTCGACGATACCAAGTCGGTGCTGCCGGGCGTCAGCGTGACGGCGACCGATCAGGAGGCAGGCCGCCAGATGGTCGCGATCACCAACGAGCGGGGCGAGTACCGGCTGCTCAACGTCCCGCCGGGCAAGTACACCGTGCAGGCCGAGCTCGCCGGCTTCTCCAGCGTCGTGCTGAAGGACGTCGAGCTGCTGGTCGGCCAGAACGCCACCATCCCGTTCGTGATGAAGCTGGCGCAGGTCAGCGAGACGCTGACCGTCGTCGGCGAGACGCCGCTCGTCGACACCACCTCGTCACAGGTGACCGGCAACGTCGATCGCCGCCAGATGGAGGAGTTGCCGCTGCAGGGGCGCAACTGGATGGAACTGTCGAAGCTGATCAAGGGCATCACCGCCAACGACGTCACCAATACGCCGGGCGTCAGCCGCGACGACGACTTCCAGCTGAATCTCGACGGCCAGCAGATTACCCAGAAGGTGGCAGGCTCCGGGTTCGGCCAGCCGAAGTTCAGCCGCGAGGCGATCGCGGAATTCCAGATCGTCACGAACCTGTTCGACGTCACCCAGGGCCGCTCCGCCGGCATCCAGGTGCAGGCGATCTCACGGTCGGGGACGAACACGATGGCGGGCAGCGTCTACGGCTTCTTCCGCGACGACAAGTTCAACGCGCCCGATCCGGTCGCCAACCGCGTGCTGCCGTACCAGAACCAGCAGGTCGGCGGCTCGCTGGGCGGGCCGATTGTGAAGGACAAGGTGCATTTCTTCGCCTCGGTCGAGTACGAGCGCGAGCCGGGCACGATCTTCACGTCGCCGTCGCTGCTCCCGGGCCAGAGCTTCACGCTGCCGTACAAGAACACGCAGAAGAGCGTCCTCGCGCGCGTCGACGATCAGCTGTCCGCCAACGATCGGTTGACGATGCGCGGCTCGCTCTATTACCTCGACAACCCGCTGGTGCTGACCGCCGGCGCGCACCCGACCAACGGCTACATCAACACGCAGCAGGCCACCAACGTCGTCGGCAACTGGTCGAAGGTGCTCAGCAACAACCGCGTGCAGGAAGTCCGCATCGGCTACAACCACTTCGACTGGACCCGGACACCGGTGCCCGGCCAGGAGGGCGTCGAGTACAACTTCGCCGGAGGGTTGATCGTCGGCAAGGCGTACAACTACCCGCAGCTCTTCTATCAGAACAACTTCGAGTCGCGCTACGACCTGAGCCTCCACCACAACGCCCACGATCTGAAGGTCGGCGGCGAATTCATCTACGTCAAGAACACCGGCGACTGGCGCATCCAGTCGGTCGGCCGGATGATCTTCAACTCGAACCCGACCAACCTGAACCAGATCATCGTCGGCACCGATCCGGCGGGCTGGAACATCGCCGCGATCCCGGTCAACACCATCCGCGAGTTCGATCAGAACTTCCATCCCGGCGGCTGGGAGATCAACGTGCCGCGGCCGACCTGGGCGGCGTGGATTGGCGACAACTGGCGCGTCAGCGACCAGTTGACGCTGAACTACGGCGTGCGCTGGGACGTCGACTGGGGGGTCGCCTCACCGCCTGACGTGGTGCTGAACTCGATCCCGATCAACAACAATGCGGCGGCGGCGGGCACGGACATCCCCGACATGCTGGGGACCGATTTCGGCTTCAAGGACAACATCCACGACAACACGAACTTCGCGCCGCGCGCCGGCTTCACCTACAACGTCCGCGGCAACAACGATCTGGTGATTCGCGGCGGCACCGGCCTCTACTACACGACGCCGGTGTCGAACATGACCTTCAGCCCGCAGATCTACAGCCAGATGGTGACCGCGGCCTTCCTGCCGCCGGCCAGCGGCCGCTGTGCCGACGGGTCGCTGTTCGTCACCAACCCCTCCTGCGGCGTCACGACCTACGACCAGGCGAAGGCGGTGGCGCCGGCGCAGTCGCCGCGCATCATCAGCCCGGATTACAAGAACCCCTTCACCTGGCAGAGCAGCATCGGCTTCCAGAAGCAGATCAACCAGGTGACCGGCTTCGAGATCGACCTCACGCATTTCAATCAGTACCGCGACACGCGGACGATCGATCCGAACCTGTTCTTCAATCCTGCGACCGGCTACAACCAGAACCCGGCCGCGGTCAATGGCCTCGCCAACCGGCCGAACCGGGGCTACACGCAGATCGCCTACTTCGTCAGCACCGGCCACCGCGATCAGACGCAGGTGTCGATGGCATTGAACCGCCGCTTCAAGAACAACTTCCAGAGCGGCGTCACCTACACCTACATGGTGTCGATGCACGACGACGGGAACATCGGCTACACGGCGCCGGGGCAGAACAACCAGTTCGACTACCTCGACGGCGAGTACGCGACGTCCACCGACTATCAGAAGAACACGCTGCGCCTGTACGGGCTCTACCGCTTCCCGTTCGGCATCTCGGCCAGCGTGTCGTACTTCTACGGGTCGGGCAACCGGTTCGCGGCCAACATCGCCGCGGCGGTGTACGGCAAGCCGGGCACCAACCGTCTGAACCTGACGGCGGCCGGGACGCCGACCAACGCGATCGTCATCCCGGCGACGGCGACGCTCCTCAACGGCGACGTGATCGACATCGCCAGCCGGTTCAACGGGCCGTCGACGATCAATTCGGGCGACACGATCCCCCGCAACGCGCTGCAGGGCCTGCCGCTGCACAAGGTCGATCTCCGGCTCACCAAGGACATCGCCCTGGTCGGGCGCACGAAGATCTCGCTGATCGGCGAGGTCTACAACGTGTTCAACCATCACAACTACGGCAGCTACAACACGGCGCTGAGCGCGACCGCGGCCGCGACCACGGCGCTCTTCGGCCAGCCGCAGCAGAACACCGGCAACGCCTACGTGCCGCGCCAGGCGCAGTTCGCGTTCAGGCTCGGGTTCTAACAAGGGCGGGTAGGGCAGGCAGGGCGGGTGGGGCAGGTGGGTTCCTGCTCCGACCCGCCCTTTCTGCTTTCAGTGGCAACATCGCTGGCTTGCCGCGTTTGTCACGAAAGACACGAAAACACGAAAGACACGAAAAAGACCTTTTTTCTCCGTGCCACGCCGGGCGACAGGCTGACTAGAATGGGCGTCGATTCGAATTTCTTTCAGAGGCTGGGTGGCTGGCTCGGCTGACTGGAAAGAGTGTCGATTCGAGCGCGGACGCTACTGAAAGTACCCCGAGTACAAGAGATTTTTTCGTGTCTTTCGTGTTTTCGTGTCTTTCGTGGCGAGCAAGACGCCGCTGAAAGCAATCGGTGGCTGTCGCCCTGAAAGCACTCAGTGCGCGACGTTCGACGTCCCCGGCGTGCGCGCCATCAGGATCTTCATCTCCAGCAGCTCGACCAGCGACTCCGCCCGCGTCCGCAGCGACGCTTTCTCGAGCAGCGCCTGCTTCTCCAGCGGCTCGAAATCGAGATACTGCGCCAGCGCGTTGATCGTGTCCTCGTCGGACATCGACGCCGGCATCGTCCGATCCGAGCTCTTCGTCCCGCGCCGCGCCTCGAGGCCGGCGGCCTTCTGCGCCGCCGGCGACAGCAGCGCCTCGAGCTTCGATCGCTGACGCCGGATCACGGCGCGATCGTCCTCGCCCGGCGGCAGCTCCGGCAGCGGCTCGAACACCGCACGCCGGTAGCTGCGCTGCTGATCCTCCTCGACGATCTGGAAGCGATCGAGCCCGCGCAGCACCAGGTTGTATTCGCCGTCGGGCAGCTTCTCGTAGTGCGTAATCACGCCGATGCAGCCGACGCGGTAGATCGGCGGCCGTCCCTCGTAGTCGCGCTCCCAGCCGGGACGCAGCAGCACCATCCCGATCAGGCGGTCGGTGGCGATCGCGTCGGCCGTCATCTCGCGATAGCGCGACTCGAAGATGTGCAGCGGCAGGAAGACGTTGGGGAACAGGACGACGTTGGGGAGCGGAAACAGCGGCAGCAGGTCAGCCATGGACTAATGAATCGTCTTGGTCTTCTTGTCCATGTAGTCCATCAGCACGTACTGGCCGAGGGTGTATGGGGTGGTGAAGTACGCCTTGCCCTTGCAGATGTCGGCGACGCGGCGGACGAAGCTGACCAGGTCGTAGTCGCGCGCCAGCATGAAGGTGTTGATCATGATGCCGCTCTTGCGGCAGGCGGCGACCTCGGCGCAGGTCTCGGCGACGATGAACGGGTCGAGCCCGAAGGCGTTCTTGTAGATGCGGCCGTCGGGCTGGGTGAGCGCCGACGGCTTGCCGTCGGTGATCATGATGATCTGCCGCATGTCCTTGCGCTGGCGATCGAGGATCCGCCGCGACAGCCGCAGCCCTTCGCGGGTGTTGGTGTAGTAGGGTCCAACGCGCACCCGCCCCAGCTCGGCGAGCGGGATCTCCTCGGCCGAATCGTGGAAGAGGACGCACTTCAACGCGTCGCCCGGATACTGGGTCTTGATCAGCTGCGCCAGCGCGAGCGCGACGCGCTTGGCTGGCGTGAAGCGATCCTCGCCGTAGAGGATCATGCTGTGGCTGCAGTCGAGCATCAGCACCGTCGCGCACGAGCTCTGGTACTCGCCCTGCACGACCATCAGGTCTTCGTGCCTGACGTGGATGCGCGGCCGCGTCCGTCCGGCCGCGTCGGCCAGCCGCGCGGTCTCGCGATCGGCGGCGGCCGCCTGTTCCTGCGCTTCGCGCGCTTCGCGCTGCACCGCGTTCAAGAGCGTGCTCGCGCAATCGAGGTTGAGCGTGTCGCCGAACTCGTACGGCTTGGGCGCACCGGTCGTTTCGACGCCGGTCGCCTGCTCGCGCGTATCGTGGCGGCCGTAGCTGCTCTTGCCGAGCGATCCCAGCAGGTCGCGCAGCGCGCGGTAGCCGAGGAAATCGAGCGTCTTGTCGGTGACCTCGAAGGTGACCTGCCCCTGATCGCGCCCCTGGCCGGGGCCGACCTGTCCCTGCCGGCGCTCGCGCTCGGCGCGTAGATCGGGCGGTGCGGTGATGTAGCCCTGCTCGGTCATCCGCTCGATGATCTGCTGAATCAATTCCTCGAGCTTCGAGCGCGCGTCGGATTGATCGCCGTCGGCCGGGTCGCCGAGCAGCCGCTCGATCGTTTCCTCCGGCAGCACGCCGCCGTTGAACAGCGCCTCAAGGATCGCGTCGTGCAGCGCCTGCATCGTCCGCTCTTCCTCGTCCATGCCGTGCGGGTTGCCGAACCCGCTGGACAGGAGCAGATCGGACAGCTTCGACACCAGATCTTCGAGATCCAGGTCGTCGAGATCGCCGCCGGTGAATTTCGTATAGCGGTACTTCATGCCCTAGTTGTAGTACTTCTTTTTGCCCGGCAAACGGATCTCTTCGTCCAGCGACGCTTCCTCTCGCCGCTGGTTGCGCCTCGGCGACGATTCGGCGGCGAGATAGCCGCGCTCCTCGCTGCGGCTGATCTTCTTCTGCGCGTACAGGCCTTCGAGCACGAGGTCGACCGCCGAGGCGACCGCCGGCGCGGTCGCGCCGGGCTCGAGGCCGGCGTGGGCGGCGAGCTCGCGCAGGCCCTGCACCCCGCGCGTCTGCTGAATCACATCGTCGGCGGAGGTGGTGTCGCTCAGCGGCAGCGAGCCGCCCAGGTCGAACCACTCGACGACGGTGCGGGTGTCGACGCCGTCGAAGATGCCGGTGAAGACGGAGCCGACGGCAGAGCGGATCAGATCGCGGGCGATCTGTTCCGCGCCGCGCAGCTCGCCCTCGTACTCGAGTTCGAACTTGCCGGTGATCGACGGCAGCGCCGCGTAGACGTCGGTGACGCGCGGGACGACGACGTGTTCGCCGTTGGCGAGGGCGCGCCGCTCGGCGTTGGACAGCACCAGTTCGAGCGTGGTGATCGGCAGCCGCTGGCTGACCCCGGAGCGCTTGTCGACCTTGCGGTCGGTGCGCGCCTGGAAGGCGATCTCCTCGACCACCTCGCGGACGTAATCGGGGATCTGGACCTTCAGCGCGCCCGGGCGATCGGTCCACGCTTCCTGCCTGGTGATCGCCATCGCGTGGCCGCGCGTGGTCGGGTAGTGAGTGCGGATCTCCGAGCCGATGCGGTCCTTCAGCGGCGTGATGATCTTGCCGCGCGCGGTGTAGTCCTCGGGGTTGGCGGTGAACACCAGCATCACGTCGAGCTTGAGGCGGATCGGGTAGCCCTTAATCTGGACGTCGCCTTCCTGCAGGATGTTGAACAGGCCGACCTGGATCTTGCCGGCGAGATCGGGCAGCTCGTTGATGGCGAAGATGCCGCGGTTGGCGCGCGGCAGCAGGCCGTAGTGCATGGTCAGCTCGTCGGAGAGGTTGAGCCCGGCCGCGGCTGCCTTGATCGGATCGATGTCGCCGACCATGTCGGCGATGGTGACGTCGGGCGTGGCGAGCTTCTCGACGTACCGATCCTCGCGGCGCAGCCAGCCGATGCGCAGGGCGTCGCCCTCGGCGGCGACGCGGGCGCGGCACGAGGCGCACAGCGGCGCCAGCGGGTCGTCGTGGATCTCGCAGCCGGGCACGACCGGAATCTTCTCGTCCAGCAGATCGACCAGGCCGCGCAGGATGCGGCTCTTCGCCTGGCCGCGCAGGCCGAGCAGGATGAAGTTGTGCCGCGAGAGCACCGCGTTGACCAGTTGCGGGATGACCGTCTCGTCGTAGCCGATGATGCCGGGAAACAGGCTCTCGCCCGCGCGCAGCTTGCACACCAGGTTGTCGCGAATCTCCTGCTTGACCGGCCGCGAGCGATAACCGGAGTGCCGCAGATCGCCAAGGGTCTCAATGGCCGCCATAGAATGAATTCTATAGCAGATGAGACATTCCTTCTTCGCGGCGTCGCGGCCGCTGGTCTTCGCGCATCGCGGCGGCAGCGCGCTCGCGCCGGAGAACACGATCGCGGCGTTCGACAACGGGCTCGCGCTCGGCGCCGACGGCCTGGAGCTCGATGTGCACCTGTCGCGCGATGGCGTCGTCGTCGTGCATCACGATCGGACGCTGAATCGAACAACGACGCTCGCCGGTCCGGTTGCGGCGCGCTCTGCGGATGAGCTCGCCCGTGTCAACGTCCCGGCGCTGGCCGACGTGCTCGCGCGCTATCCGGATGTCCGGATCATCGTCGAGATGAAAGAGAACCGCGCGGAGCTGGCGGCGGCGACGATCGAGGTGATTCGCCGCGCCGGCGCGGTGGAGCGCGTCTGCCTCGGCTCGTTCGGGCGGCGCGTGCTCCGCGCCGCGCGGGCGATCGAGCCGTCGATTGCCACCAGCGCGGCGCGCGAGGAGGTGCGCTGGTGGCTCTATCGATCGTGGTGCCGCTGGCCGGTCGCCCGGGTCGGGTATTCAGGTTTTCAGGTGCCTGAAGTGTCGGGCGCGACGCGCGTCGTCTCGCGGCGATTCGTCGACTACGCGCACCGCGCGGGGCTCGGCGTGCAGGTGTGGACCGTCGACGAGGAAGCGGATGCGCGCCGGCTGCTCGGGTGGGGCGTCGACGCGCTGATCACGGACCGGCCGGATCGGATCGTGCCGCTGGTGCGATCGGCGCTGTTGTAGCGCAGGCCTTCAGGCCTGCCCCCGGCAGCTTGAGGCAGCCCTGAAGGGCTGCGCTACGAACAACGACGACTAGAACACTACACGCAACGAAAGCTGCACGCTGCGCGGCGCGCCGGGCGAGATGTTGTTGTCGCCGTTGGCGGTGGAGTAGTAGCCGGTGTCGAACAGGTTCTCGGCGTTCAGCGCGATGCGGTAGCGGTTCATCCGGTAGTAGACCAGCGCATCGGCCCGCGTGAAGGCCGGCAGTTCCACCTGGTTGCTGAACGAGGCGAACATCTTCGCCTGGTGGACGATGCCGCCGCCCGCGCCCCAGCGGGCGGACAGGTCGTAGGTCGACCAGAGGTTGAACTGCGACCGCGGCACCAGACCCACCAGCCGCCCTGCCGGCGCAGCCGACGTGTTCCCGGTGATGCGCGCGTTGAGGTACGAATAGCCGCCGAACACGCTCCACTTCGGCAGCAGCGTGCCCGAGGTCGAGATCGTGACGCCGTCGGTGCGCTGCCGGCCGGTCAGCACCAGGCGCGTCGGGTCGTTCGGATCGGTGTTCTTGACGTTGTTGCGATCGAGACGGAACAGCGCCGCCGAGACGTTGAGGCGCTGATCGAGGAGATCGAGCTTCGCGCCCACCTCGTAGTTGCGCGCGTTCTCCGGCGTCAGCTGCGCGGTGTTGGCCGCCAGGCCGAGCGTCTGCCCGCTCGGCAGGAAGGTGTAGCTGTAGCTGCTGTAGATCGAGGCCGAGCGCGTCGGCTGGTAGATCACCCCGGCGCGTGGGCTGGTCGCGACGTCGGTGCGCGCCAGGTCGACGTTGACCGGCAGCCGATCGTCGACGCTGACCGCAAAGCGATCGGTCCGCGCGCCCACCACCGCCTTGAAGCCGGCGCCAAGCGCCAACTGATCCTGAACGTAAACGGCGGCGATGTCCGAGGTCGCGTGCCGGTTGACGGTCGTCGGCGCCGATGCGAAATCGGCGTCGCGTACCGGCGAGGCGGCCGGGACGTTGTTGATCGCCGCCGCGGTCATCCGCAGCTCGTCCTGGAACTGGTGGCCGAACTCGGTCCCGGCCAGGAGCGTGTGCGAGATGCCACCGGTCCGCACCGTGTAAATCAGGTCCGTCTGGTTGAAGGTGTTGGTTCGATCGACTTCGTGGTTATAGGCAGCGAGCGAGAAGGTTCCCGAGGCATTGACGGCGCTGCCGGGATAGACGTTCTGGTAGAACTTGTCGTACTGGCCCGACAGGAAGCTGTTGCGCAGCAGCAGCTGCGGCGAGAAGCGGTGCTCGAAGACGACCGAGGCGGTGTCGTTGCCGTTGCGCGCGTCGTTCTGGTTTGCCGAGCCGAAGAGCTGATGCGCCGCGGCCGCGAACGGCCGGCCGGCCTGCGACGGCACGCCGCGATCCGCCAGCCGGTGATCGGAGAGGTGCTCGAAGCTGACCGTCAGGTTGGTCGACTCGCTGAACTCGAACCCGAGCGTCGGGTTGAGCGCGTAGCGCTTCAGGAAGAAGGCGTCGCGGAAGCCGCCCGAGTCCTCGGTCATCAGGTTCAGGCGGTACGCGGCCTTGCCGTTCAGCGCGCCGCCGAGCTGCGCCGTCGCGCGCTTGTGACCGAACGAGCCGGCGCTCACCGTGACCTCCGACGGCGTGTAGCGTGACGGCCGCGAGGTGACGAGGTTGACCACGCCGCCGGCGCCGCCGCGGCCGAACAGCACCGCCGCCGGGCCCTGCAGCACCTCGACGCTCTGGACGTTGTAGAGATCGCGGAAGCGCTCCTGATCGTCGCGCACGCCGTTGACGAAGAAGTCGGATGCCGTGCTGATGCCGCGGATCACGAGCTGGTCGCGGTTGCCTTCACCCTGCGCGACGGTCACGCCGGCGACGTTTCTCATCGCGCCGCCCAGCGACTGCGCGTTCTGATCGGCGAGCAGCTCGCGCGGCAGCACGGTCAGCGTCTGCGGCACGTCTCGCAGCGCGGTCAGCGTCCTGGTCGCGGTCGACGAGGCGCCGGGCCGATACGGTTCCGCGTGCGCGGTCACCTCCACCCGTTCCGGGTGCAGCCGCAGCTCCAGCGTGTAGGCCCTGGTCGCGGCGTCGGCATTCGTGTTGCGGCGCGCGGCGAGCGCCGTGCCAGCGAGCAACTCCTCGAGCGCCTGCTCGGCGGTGTAGATGCCGGTGACGCCG
>Ga0207675_100001777_pt1 | contig 21552 bp, 21 predicted proteins | sample KBSSwiS42_FD_184305 | JGI IMG/M metagenome (GOLD analysis project Ga0207675, IMG submission 184305) | Switchgrass rhizosphere microbial communities from Kellogg Biological Station, Michigan, USA - KBS Switchgrass S4-2 (SPAdes) (version 2) | ecosystem: Host-associated > Plants > Roots >...
GTGGTTGGCGACGTGATGGGCAAATACCACCCGCACGGCGATCAGGCGATCTACGACGCGCTGGTGCGCATGGCGCAGGATTTCTCCATGCGACTGCCACTGATCGATGGGCAGGGCAATTACGGCTCGGTCGACGGCGATCCGCCGGCGGCCATGCGTTACACCGAATGCCGCCTCGGCCGGCCGGCCATGGAGCTGCTCGAGGATATCGACAAGGACACCGTCGATTTCCAGGCGAACTACGACGGCAACGAAAGGGAGCCGGTGGTGCTCCCGGCCCGTTTCCCCAATCTCCTGGTCAACGGGGCGGGGGGCATCGCGGTCGGCATGGCCACCAACATCCCGCCGCACAATCTCGGCGAGGTGATCGATGCCTGCATCGCGCTGATTGAAAATCCCGCGCTCGGAATCGATGAGTTGATGGGCATCATTCCGGGCCCCGACTTCCCGACCGGGGGCATTATTCTCGGCCGCGCCGGCATTCGCGCCGCCTACCACCTCGGCCGCGGCTCGATCGTCATGCGCGGCAAGGTAGAGATCGAGACGTCGCGCGGGGACCGCGAGACGATCGTGGTCAGCGAGATTCCCTATCAGGTGAACAAGGCCACGATGGTCGAGCGCATCGGCGAACTGTGGCGCGACAAGAAGATCGACGGCATCTCGGCGCTACGCGATGAATCCGACCGCGACGGCTATCGCGTCGTCATCGAGATCAAGCGCGACGCCATGGCGGAGGTCGTGCTCAACCAGCTCTACCGTTACACGCCGCTGCAATCGAGCTTCGGGGCGAACGTGGTCGCGCTCGATGGCGGCCGCCCGCTGGTGATGAACCTCAAGGACATGCTCACGTCCTTCATCGCCTTCCGCGAGGAAGTGATTTCCCGGCGCACCAAATATCTGCTCGGCAAGGCGCGCGACCGCGCCCACATCCTCGTCGGGCTTGCCATCGCGGTGGCCAATATCGACGAGGTGATCAGGCTGATCCGCGCCTCGAAGGATGCCAACGAGGCGCGTGAGGCGTTGATGGGCCGCGACTGGCCGGCCACCACGGCCGCGTCGCTCATCGAGCTGATCGACGATCCTCGCCACAAGGTGACCGCAGCCGGCACCGCGCGGCTCTCCGCCGAGCAGGCCAAGGCCATTCTCGACCTGCGGCTCCAGCGCCTCACCGCGCTCGGCCGGGACGAGATCAAGGCCGAGCTCGACAAGCTCGCGGAAGAGATCGCCGACTATCTCGAGATCCTGCGCTCGCGCGCGCGCATCCAGACCATCGTCAAGGACGAGCTGAGAGCCGTGCGGGAGAAATTCGCCACGCCGCGCCGCACGGTGATCGTCGACCAGGAGGGCGAGGTCGAGGAGGAAGACCTGATCCACCGCGAGGACATGGTGGTGACCGTTTCGCACCTCGGCTATGTCAAACGCGTGCCGCTTTCCACCTATCGGGCGCAACGTCGCGGCGGCAAGGGCCGCTCGGGGATGCAGACCCGCGAGGAAGATTTCGTCTCGCGCCTATTCGTCGCGTCGACGCACACTCCGGTGCTGTTCTTCTCGTCCCATGGCCGGGTCTACAAGGAAAAGGTCTGGCGGCTGCCGGCGGCGGCGCCGCAGGCGCGCGGCAAGGCGCTGATCAACATCCTGCCGCTCGAGCAGGGCGAGCTGGTCACCACCGTGATGCCGCTCCCAGAGGACGAAAAGACCTGGGCTCAGCTCGACGTGATGTTCGCCACCACGCGCGGCACCGTGCGCCGGAACAAGCTCTCCGATTTCGTCGACGTGCGCCGTTCCGGCATCATCGCCATGAAGCTCGACGAGGGCGAGGGGATCGTCGACGTGCAGATCTGCACCGAGCACGACGACGTGCTGCTGACCTCGGCGGACGGCCAATGCATCCGTTTTGCGGTCACCGACGTGCGCGTGTTCCAGGGTCGTACCTCCATGGGCGTGCGCGGCATCGCGCTCGCGGAGGGCGACAAGGTGATCTCGCTGTCGATTCTGCGGCACACCGATGCGACCGGCGACGAGCGTGCGGCCTATCTCAAGCACGCTGGCGCAGTGCGGCGCGGGCTCAACGGCGTCGAAGCCGAAGAGGGCGCGCCCGACGTCGAGGAGGCGCAGGAATCCGTCGGCAATGACGCGATCGAGCTGGGCGAGCAGCGCTATGTGTCGATGTCCGCGGCGGAGCAGTTCGTGCTTACGATTTCCGAACGCGGCTACGGCAAGCGCTCGTCGTCCTACGAATATCGGATCACCGGCCGGGGCGGCAAAGGCATCGTCGCCATGGACGTCCGCGAGCGCGATGGCACGATCAGGAAAAAGACCGGCAAGTTGATCGCTTCGTTCCCGGTGGAGGATGGGGATCAGCTCATGCTCGTCACTGACGGCGGCCAGCTCATCCGCACCCGCGTCGAAGGCATCCGCATTGTCGGGCGGTCGACCCAGGGCGTCATCGTGTTCGATACCGCGGAAGGCGAGCGCGTGGTCTCGGTCGAGCGGATCAGCGAAGAAGGCGACGATAACGGCGGTTAACGGCGGTCACGCCCGCCGAAATCGGACATCCATCAGCACGGGCGGACAGGCGCGCCATGAACTGGGAACTGTTCACTGCCTTTCTGCTGATCACTGCGGTTCTCGTCATCACTCCGGGCCCGATCGTAACCCTGGTTATCGCGACTGGGGCGAGCCAAGGGATCCGCGCCGCCCTGACCACGGTGGCGGGCACGACGCTGGGCAACGCCATCCTGCTGGCCGCCATCGCCTTCGGTTTGAGCTGGGTGCTCAAGAACGCAGCCATCCTGTTCGACATCCTGCGCTGGGTCGGCGCTGTCTATCTGGTCTGGCTCGGCATTCAGGCGTGGCGTCACGCCGGCGCAAACGGCACCGCGGCCGCTCCGGGCAGGCACGTGCATTTCTGGCGCGGCTTTGTGGTCGCGCTGTCCAACCCTAAGTCCATTGCCTTCTTCACGGCCTTCCTGCCGCAATTCGTCGATGCGAGCCTGCCGGCCGGGCGACAGCTCGCGGTGATGTGTGCTGTTTCAGTCGCTCTGGCGGCGGTCACCGATTCCAGCTGGGGCGTTGCGGCCGGACTCGGCCGGGCATGGTTCATGCAGTCGTGGCGGACGAAGCTGCTGGGCCGGCTGTCTGGGCTGGCGCTGATCAGCGGCGGCCTGTGGCTCTCGCTGGCACGCCGCCCAGCCTGAGCACGTCGGATGCAAGGGCGACTCGTCATTCCGCCTTGAGGTTGAGCGCACGCACGATCGGCGCCCATTTCTGGTTCTCCGCCACAAGCAATTGTGCGAGCGCGTCCGGAGGGCCCCCTATCGGCACATTTCCGACTTTGGCGAGGGCAGCGGTGAGCCCGGGCGACCGCAGCCCTTCGTTGACGGCCTCGTTGAGCTTGCGGACAATCGCGGCGTCAGTGCCCGCGGGCGCGAACAGCCCGGTCCATGTCGTCACCACGAGCCCGGGCTGGCCGATCTCAACCGCGGTCGGAACGTCGGGCAGATCGGGCAGGCGTGACTTGCTCAGCACCGCGAGTGCGCGTAGCCGGCCGTCACGGATGTGCGGCAGAAGCGGGCTCGATGCCTCGAACGTCATCTGCACGTTTCCGCCAATGACGTCGGCGATCGACAAGGCGCCGCCGCGATACGGCACGTGGACCAGGTCGACGCCCGCAGCCGATCTGAACAATTCACCGCTCAGGTGCGGAACCGTCCCCGTGCCGGCGGAGCCATAGTTGAGCTTTCCCGGATTGGCTTTGGCATCGGCGACCAGCTCCGCCACGGATCGCCAGCGCTGCAAGGGATTGACCACAAGGATGATCGAACCCTCAGCAATGAGACCGATCGGCTCAAAGCTCCTGATCGGATCATAGTCGATGGCCTTGTAGACCAGCGGACTGATAACCTGGCCGCTGGCGCTGCTCATCAGCAAGGTGTGGCCGTCGGGCTCGCTGCGCGCGGCCTCGCGTGAGCCGAGCGTGTTCCCGGCGCCGCTGCGATTGTCGACGAAGAAGCTCACGCCGAGGCGCGACGACAGATCGTTCGCGATCAGCCGGGTGATGACATCGACGGTACCCCCGGCGACCGTCGGCACGATGATCTTCACCGGGCGCGCCGGGTAGGGCTGGGCGTGCCCGGGGTGAACCAGAAACAGGCTCAATGCCAGGATGGCTGCCGACGAGACGGTTCTGCCCGGCATTTGTCCTCCTCCTTTCGACCCCTTATGATCCGGCATAGGAATTCGACGGGGGCATGCAATCGACAAGCCCGCGCGTTCAGTCTACAGACGACGCCATTGCGCGTCACACGGCTGGCAAGCCGCGCAGCGGAACCTTTGTGCTGTGACGGCGTTGATAACTTTCGACCGCGGCTGGAGTTTTAAGGTAGGCCGATCCGAAATGTCCTTGCCCGACAACAGCAACGCCGACGACACGGAACACGGCGACAACATTATTCGCTTGGGCACCGAGACGCTGTTCGCGATCGCGGAACAGCTTCGCCAGATGTACGATATGGATCTGCGCACCAAGCCCTCGGAAAAACTCGAGCGACTGATGCGGCGGATCGAACGGGGGGATGAGCCTTGCTAGCCCGCGTGTGCGTGCAGTCCGCGCGGATCTATTGACCCATCCGCGCATGTCGGCGGACAGCGCAAACCGGCCTCCATTCCCGCGGGCATCCGAATCGCTTCACATCGTCGCGCCAATCGCGCTGCGCCCGCCGCCGCCTCAAGGAGCCTGCTGGCGCGGGCTCGCAAGATTTGCGAGGAGGGCGCGAACTGACGAGGCCGTCTCGCGCGCATACGTTGGCGAATAATTCGGTAACGATGGCAGCATGGATGGCGTAGCGCACGGCCCGGCCTCGATCGCCGCCCTCCGCGACGCCGTCCAGAAAGGACGCGAGCCGCCGGCGGCGGATAGCGTCGCGCGCCTGCCCTCCTATTGGCTGTTCGTGATCGGCACCGTCTGCATCGGCGCCTTCATGGGCCAGGTCGATTCCAGCATCGCGCAACTGCTGCTTCCGAAGCTCGAGCTGGAGTTCAATGCCCGACTGAGCACCGTGAGCTGGGTCGCCGTCTCCTATCTGCTCGCCATGGCGGCGTTTCTGCCGATCTTTGGCCGCCTCGCCGACATGATGGGGCGCAAGCTGTTGTATACCGGTGGCTTCCTGCTGTTCGTGCTGAGCTCGGGGTTGTGCGGCCTTGCGCCAAGCCTCCCGGTGCTCATCGCCTTTCGCGTCCTGCAAGGGATCGGCGCGGCGCTGCTGTCGTCGAACAGCGTCGCCATCGTGGTGGCGGCAGCCGGTCCCGCGCGGCGCGGCCGCGCGCTCGGTATCCTGTCGGCGGCCCAAGCCGTCGGTCTGAGCACCGGGCCCGCGCTCGGAGGGCTGGTGCTGGATCTGCTGGACTGGCGCTGGGTGTTCTGGATCAACGTGCCGGTCGGGCTCGCCGGCACCGTCCTGGGATGGTTCCTGCTTCCGCCCACCAAAGACCTGCCGGATGAGGGCCGCTTCGACTGGAAAGGCGCGCTGCTGATCGCACCGGCCCTCACGGCCGTCGTGGCCATGCTGAACGAGGGCTACGCATGGGGAGTGACGTCGCCAACTCTCATCGGCTGTGCGGTGCTGGCGCTCATCCTGCTGACATTGTTCGTTCGCTGCGAACGGCGTGCCGAGGCGCCCCTCATCGACTTCGCGTTGTTCCGCCGGAGCGCGTTCCTGACCGGCAATGTCGCCGGCCTCCTGTCCTACGCAGCGTTGTTCGGGCTTTTCTTCCTGATGCCGTTCATGTTCGTGCGGGTCTACCAGGATTCGATTTTTTCGGCCGGAGTGCGGCTCTCGATCGTTCCAGTGATGCTGGGCCTGGTCGCGCCGGTCGGAGGCGCGCTCTACGACCGGCTCGGCGCCCGCCTTCTCACCGCGACAGGCATGCTGATCTGCGTGCTCGCCCTGGCCTTGCTGTTCGCCGTCATGGATGGAACGCAGGCAAGCCTCGCTCTCGTGATGCTGGCGCTGGCCATTTTCGGCGTCGGACAGGGGTTGTTCATCTCACCCAACAACAGCGCGATCATGGCTGCCGCGCCGGTCAGCCTGACCGGCGAAGCCGGGGGACTTCTCAACGTGATGCGCTCGCTTGGCATCAGCGTCGGCGTTGCCGCCGCCTCGTCGCTGCTCGCGTGGCGGCTGGCGGTGCTGACGGGTTCTGGCCACAACACCCTTGCCGCCGAAGGGCGGCACCTGCTGGCCGCAGGGCACGACGTGATCATACTGCTCGGCAGTTTCGTCGCCGTCGCCGCTGCACTCTCGCTGACGCGAATCGTGCCGCGCTCCTCCCGCGGAGCAGTGATGCGACTTGAGTAATCGCAGTCCTCCGGCGTTATTCGAAACTCACTTCGTTTCCGAAACGGTTGCGACCAACGCCGCATTGGATCATTCGGCGCTGACGCCGGCGACTTTGGCCATGCTCTGCCATTTCGGAATTTCACCGGCGATGAAGGTCGCAAGCTCCTCCGGCGTTCCGGGCCGGGCATCGGCCGCGAGCTGCTTGAAGCGCGCCTGCATCTGCGGCGTATTGAGCCCGGCATTGATCGACTCGTTGAGCTTGCCGACGATGTCCTTGGGCGTTCCGGCCGGCGCCATCACGCTGGTCCAGGAGCTGGCAATGAAACCGGGGAAGCCGCTTTCGATCATCGTCGGCACCTCGGGCAGATCCGGCAGCCGCGCTGGCGTGGCGACCGCGAGCGCGTTGATCTTCTTGTCCTGCAAGTGGCTGAACAGCACCGATGTGGTCTCGAACCCGGCCTGAATCTGCCCGCCCAGCAGATCGGTGAGCACCGCCGACGCGCCTTTATAGGGTACGATCACGACGTCGGTGCCGGTGAGCGCCTTGAACCAGGCCGCCAGCATGTGGGGTGGGGCGGCGTTCGGCACCCCGAAGCTCAGCTTGCCGGGATGCGCCTTGGCGTAGGCGACAAGCTCCGGCACCGTCCGGACCGGAAGGCTCGGCGATACGATCAGCACGTACGGCACGCTCGCGAGGAACGCCACCGGCGCGAAGCTCGTGAGCGGATCGTAGCCGGCGCTCTTGTACAGAGTGGGGCCGATCGCCAGGGTCGCCGCATTCCCCAACAGAAGGGTGTAGCCATCCGGTTCGGCGCTTGCCACTGCCTTGGCGCCCAGGGTCGTGCCGGCGCCAGCACGGTTCTCGACGAACACCTGGCCGAATGTCGACGACAGGTGCTGCGCGATCAGCCGTCCCATGACATCCATCGGCCCGCCGGGAAGCACGGCGACGATCAGCTTGATCGGCCGGTTCGGATAGGATTGCGCGTGTGCCGGCACGATCTTGGGCGCCAAGGCGGCGGCGAGTATTGCCGCGAGCACTAGCGCCACGCGCGGCAGCCCCGCGAACGGGCGACGCTTCCCGCCATCGCGCCTTCGATGCGGCGTATTCATTCGCCCTTCACGCCGGCGAGCTTGGCCATCGCCTGCCATTTCGGCACCTCCCGCACGATGAATGCCGCGAAGTCCTCGGGCGTGCCGGGGCTTGCCTCGGCGGCGAGCTTCTTGAAGCGGTCCTGCAGCTCCGGGGACTTCAGCGCCGCATTCACCTCGGCATTGAGCCTGCCGATGATGTCCTTGGGGGTACCGGCCGGAGTCACGATCCCGGTCCATGAGCTGGCAATAAAGTCGGGCAGGCCGCTTTCGATCATGGTCGGCACATCGGGAAGCTCCGGCAGCCGCGCCTGGGTGGCGACGCCGAGTGCCTTGACCTTGCCTTCGTGGACATGGCCGAACGTGACCGAGGTCGTTTCAAAGCCGAGATCGATCTGCCCGCCCATGAGATCAGTGATGACGTTGGAGGCGCCCTTGTAGGGAACGATCACAATGTCCGTGCGCGTCGCCGACCTGAACCAGGCGGCGATCATATGCGGCGGCGCGCCGTTGGGGACGCCGACGTTCAGCTTGCCGGGATTGGCCCTGGCGTAGGCGATGAGATCCGGAAGCGTCCTGGCGGACACGCTGGGACCTGCGATCATCACATACGGCACGCTGGAAACCATCGCGATCGGCGCGAAGCTGGTTGCCGGGTCGTAGCCGATATTGTTGTAGAGCGCGGGGCCGATCGCGAGCGACGCGGCGCTCGCCACCAGGAGCGTATATCCGTCGGGATCGGCGCCGGCGGCCGCGCGCGCGGCGAGCGTGCTGCCGGCACCGGGACGATTTTCAAGGATCACCTGCTGACCGATCGTCGATGACAGCCGTTGAGCGATCAGGCGCCCCATGACGTCGACCGGCCCGCCGGCAGGGAAGGGCACCAGCAGCCTGATCGGCCGCGTCGGATACTTCTCCTCCTGTGCGTGCGCTGTGGTGCCGAAGCCGATCAGGAGAGCAGCAAGCAAAAAGTCCCTTCGATCGTATATCAACGTTTCACTCCGTCACTCGCGGGGCTGGGCGTGCTTCAGGCGGCCGCCTACATCATACCGCGCATCCCGGCGCCGCGTCCGGTGACGAGCGCGCTGAATCAGCGCGCACCGGCGTTCTCGAGGATGCGTGCGATCTGCGAATAGCCGCGGGTGCGGGCATGTCCCAATGCGGTCGTACCGTGCCGGTCAGGCAGCGTGACGTCGGCGCCGGCCTTGACCAAGGCCTCGACGACCGCCGTGTGGTCCCGTCCACCGTTGCCGAGCACGACTGCCTCAAGCAACGCGGTCCAGCCGAGATTGTTGACGTGATTGAGCGGCGCCTTGGCCGCGATCAGGGCACGCACGACGTCGACGTGTCCGCGATGAGCGGCGGCGATCAAGGCGGTTCCGTCGTAGGGGCTGGTGATGGCGCGCGCATTGCCGCCGCCCTCGAGCGCGATCTTGAGCATCTCGAGGTCGCTGTTCACGGCGGCGATAGTGATGATGTCGTAGCGTTCGGCATCGAGCGCGTTGGGGTCGGCGCCCAGCCGTAACAAAGCGCGGGCCGCATCATGTTTGCGCAGGAAGACAGCGACGTGAAGGGGCGTGCGGCTCTTGGCGTCCTGGATGTTGAGCTTTTCACCCTCCGCGGCCAGCTTCTCGATTTCGGCGACGTCTCCACGCGCGGCGGCGTCGTGAAGGCCGGCATAGATGCGCAGCTCCCGTTCGCTCGGCGACGTTTGGGCGACGGCGCCGCTGACAACGGCCGCAAACACCGTCACACCGGCGGTGGCAAGGACCACCTTGAAAAGGCGCCGTGTCATGGCTGAGCCGAGAGACCGAAAGGCGGGACGCTTGCTCAGTCGAGCTTCACGCCCGATGCCGTTATGATCGCTCCCCATTTTGTCGTCTCATCGGCGATGAACGCCGCAAAATCCTGCGGCGAGCCCGCGTTCGGTTCCGCGCCCAGCCGCCCCAGATTCGAATTCATCGCCGGCGATTTCAAGCCCTGATTGATGGCTGCATTGAGCCTATCCACGATCTCGGGCGAGGTACCTGCGGGCGCCAGGATCCCGCTCCACGAATAGGAGGTGAAGCCGGCAAGCCCGCTTTCGATCATGGTCGGCACATCCGGAAGCTGCGGACTGCGCACCGCACCGGTGACGGCCAGCGGCCGCACCTTGGCGTCCTGGATGTGAGCCACGAGCACCGAGGTCGGCTCGAAGGTCATGTCGACCTGCCCACCCAGTATGTCGGTGACGGCAGTTGCGGCGCCCTTGTATGGAATGACCACGATGTCGATGCCGGTCCTGACCCGAAACAACTCCCCGGTCAGGTGTGCCAAAGTTCCCGCCGGAGTACCGAAATTCAACTTGCCGGGATTGCGGCGCGCATAGGCGATGAATTCCTCCAGCGTCTTGGGCGGCATCGACGAGGCAACAACGAGTGCAAACGGCGTGCTGGCGAGCATCGCAACGGGGACAAGGTCCTTGAGCGGGTCGTAACCTACATTCTTGGAAAGCAGGGGACCGGTCACGAGCGTGGTCACACTGCCGATCAGCAGGGTGTGACCGTCAGGCTCGGCCGCCGTCGCAGCGCGTGTCCCGATGGCCCCGCTGGCCCCCGGCCTGTTGTCGACCACGACTTGCTGCCCGAGCGTTGGACGAGAGCCACTGCGCGACCAGACGACCCATGACGTCGATCGGGCCGCCGGCCGCGAATGGAACGATCAGCCTGACCGGCTTGCTCGGGTAGGATTGCGCGCGGGCCGAATCCAGCGCGAAGGCGGCGAGGCCGAGCGCCAGGATGGCCGTCCACACTCTGCGCGTCTGCGTCACCTGGAACCCGCTGTCCGGAATCTCTCCATGTTAGCATCGCCACGAGCGGCGCGAACCGCGTTGCGAGGCCTTTGGCCCGCCCGACTGGAATTGATAATCCAGTGCCGCCATACTCCGCAAAGCACTGAAGGCCAACGGAATTGGCATTGCCGGGAACCCGGCCCGGATGACCTGGAATTAGGCCCAGGCGGTTAGAGAGCCCGGCGCCCGGCCGTGGTCCGGGACCTTGCGGCGGTTCCGGCCGCGCGCTAGACCCCCGCTCCATGCCGCGCACCGCGCTTTTTCCGGGGTCGTTCGATCCCGTCACCAATGGCCACCTCGACTTGGTCCGCCAAGCCGCGCGGCTCGCCGACCGGCTCGTGCTGGCGATCGGCACCCATTCGGGCAAGACGCCCCTGTTCAGCGTCGATGAGCGCCGCGACATGATCGAGGAGACCTGCGGTCAGGTCATGCGCGCGAGCGGCATCGATTTCGCCTGCATCACCTTTTCCGACCTCGTGGTCGCGGCCGCCCAGCGCGAGGGGGCCACGCTCCTCATTCGCGGGCTGCGCAGCGCGACGGATTTCGACTACGAGATGGAAATGGCGGGAATGAACGGAGCCATGGCGCCAGCCGTGCAGACGGTGTTTCTGCCGGCATCGCCGATCATCCGCCCGATCACCGCCACACTGGTGCGGCAGATCGCATCCATGGGCGGCGACGTGTCGCAATTCGTTCCGTCGTCCGTTGCCGCCCGCCTGAAGGCAAAATTCGCCGGCAAAGCCGGCCGTTGACCCCGGGAGATTTCATGATCCGTCTGCTTGCAGCTCTTGCCGTGCTGATCTGTGCGGCGCCCGCCCTTGCGCAACAACTGCCGGCAGGGGCCGATCCGCAGAACACGCTGTTGATCGACACCAAACACGGCCGCATCGTCGTCAAGCTGCGCAACGATCTCGCGCCCAAGCATGTCGAACGCATCAAGCAACTCGCGCGCGAAAAGTACTACGACAATGTGCCGTTCCATCGGGTCATCGCCGGCTTCATGGCGCAGACCGGCGACGGCGCGCGTGGCGACGGCACCGGTGGCTCGAAATATCCCAATTTGCCGGCCGAGTTCTCGAGTGTGCCGTTCAAGCGCGGCATCGTCGGCATGGCCCGGGCGAACGACCCGAACTCGGCGAATTCGCAATTCTTCATCATGTATGCCGATGGCGCCTTTCTCAACGGCAAGTACACTGTCGTGGGAGAAGTCCTCTCCGGGATGGACGCGGTCGACAAGATCAAGAAAGGCGAGCCGGTGGCCGATCCCGATCGCATGACCCGCGTGCAGGTGGCAGCCGACGCCAAGTAACAAGGAGAATGGGTGCGCAGGGCCCAAGCGCTGATAGGATTGGGTTCGTTGATGCTGGCCACATCCGCTCTCGAGGTGCGGTCAGCAGACGCCATGTGTGGTGTCTTCGCCAGGCATCCATGCTTTCCGACCGTGTGCGGCGTGTTCGGCCGCCACCCCTGCTATCCCGATTACTGGATCGGCCAGGATTTGCGATTGACCATCGAGAGCGTGTCCACGGTTGAACGGCCTCCGGACGGCGACGACCACGGTCGGTCCGATGCCTCGGACCACAAGCTCGACACCCTGCGCGCGATGTTCGATGCGCTCCGCGCCTGCTGGATTCCGCCTGCGAAGGACGAAGCCCGGGCCGGCATGCAAATGTCGGTGCGATTTGCCTTCAGGCGCAGCGGCGAGATCATCGCCACGCCGCGCGTGACCTATGTCAGCCCCGGCGCGCCGCCTGAGGCGCGGGAAACCTACCTTTATGCGATCAACGCCGCACTCGAACGCTGCACTCCGCTGCCGTTCAGCCAAGGGTTGGGCGGGGCGGTGGCGGGCCGGCCGATCGCAATCCGCTTTGTCGACAACCGGGACAAGCCCTGATGAACCCGGTCGAGTTCGCGGGGGCGGCGCTGGCTATCGCCGCGTGTGCGACCGTCGCGGCCGCGCAGGCGCCACAACGGCAAATCAATACCCTCAACGAACTCGGGGCCACGCTGCGGGCCTGCTGGATTCCGCCCCCGCTTGATCAGGCGCGGGTCGGCATGCAAGTGACTGTCCAGATGACCTTCCGACGCAACGGTGAGCTCTTCGGCAAGCCGAGGATCACATTCGAATCGTCCGGCGCGTCTGACGACGAGCGGCTGGTCTACCGCGTTGCGGTGGCGGAAATGCTCAAGCGCTGCGCGCCCCTGCCGTTCACCGATGCGCTCGGGAACGCAGTGGCGGGCCGTCCGTTTACCATGCGATTGGTCGACGATCGAAAACTCAAACAAGCAGAGAACGCCCCATGACCGACGACAACACGCTCACGCTCGATACCACCAAAGGCAAGGTCGTTATTCAGATGCGCCCGGACCTCGCACCCGGCCATGTCGCACGCATCAAGGAACTGGTGCGCGATGGCTTCTACGATGGCATCGTGTTTCACCGCGTCATCGACGGGTTCATGGCGCAGACCGGCTGTCCGAATGGGACCGGCACCGGCGGCTCCGGCAAGAAGCTCAAGGCCGAGTTCAACAAGGAGCCGCACAAGCGCGGCACGGTGTCGATGGCACGGGCGCAGAACCCGGACTCCGGCGACAGCCAGTTCTTCATCTGCTTCGCGGACGCACCGTTTCTCAACGGCCAGTACACCGTCTGGGGACAGGTGACCGAAGGCATGGGGAACGTGGACAAGATCAAGCGGGGCGAGCCGGTCACCGATCCGGATCGCATCATCTCCGCGAAGATGACGGCAGACGCCTAATCACCTCCACCCTGGCGGCTCCTGGCGCCAGGTTCTTTCAACACGCGAGCTGGACAGAAACGGAGGCGGCGGCCCTGCTCGGTCGACGTCTCCAAAAATGGTAGTTCAGGCGAGAGCGCCTTGTCGTCGGCGCGGCTCCGCTTCGCACACCCAAGCTTCCCTGGCGAACCACTCGTGCTCGGTCCGACAAATCGGACAGTATGCGCGCGCGAAAAAAACCGGCGTGGCCGCGAAGCTCTTGCGGTCGGCGACGATGCCCGTGGGAATGTCTTGTCCCGTCTCGGGGCATCTGATCATGACGGCGCCCATTGGCCTCTCCCATCTCAAGCGGTGCTGCCAATTTCCATAGAGCGCAGGTGTGAACATGGTTTGACGCAATGGCGACGGGATCGCGGAGTGCGCGCGTTACGCGACTTTTACCCAAGAAAATCGCCATCAGCCTGGGAACCAACGTGATCACAAGTGCGTTGGCATCAACCTGGGACTTATAAAAAATGAGAGCCGTCATGCCTCGACCTCAAATCCGTGACGATGCCCGGGTTGCGGCCTTCGTGCTGGGTGCATCGCGCACGCGCTACCTGGTGATGCGACAGGAAGATGTCTGGTTCATCACTTTCAACGGCGAAGAATTCGGGCCCTACCGGAGCGAACGCGAAGCCATGCTGTTCGCGACCGACGCGGCCCATAAGCTGGGCGAACTGGGGGAGGACACCCAGGTCTTCCGGGTCGATGAAAACGGGGCGGCGGAGCCGGTTTGGACCTACGGTCTCGACCCCTATCCGCCGGCGTCGTAGGTCGAGGCCTCTTCGGTCCCATTCTTGCGCCTTTCTGCAAGCGATGACCGCATGCTCCTGCGCCTGTATGAAGGGGCATGCGCACCGACCTGTTCGATTTTGACCTGCCGCCTGAGCGCATCGCGCTGCGTCCCGCCGCGCCCCGGGACACGGCGCGGCTATTGGTCGTGCGTCCGGGCCAGACACCCGAATGGGATGATCGCGGCGTGCGCGACCTGCCGGATCTGTTGCGTTCCGGCGACGCAATTGTGGTCAACGACACAAAGGTGATCCCGGCCCGGCTGCGCGGCCGGCGTGTCGGACGCGGCGCGGCGGAACCGATGATCGAGGCGACGCTGCACCGGCGTCTCGACGGGTCACACTGGCGCGCCTTCGTGAGACCCGCCAAGCGGCTTTCCCCCGGCGACCTGCTCCGCTTCGGGAGCGAAGGAAACATCTGCTTCCTCGGCCAGCTCGACGCCACCGTCGAGGCCAAAGGCGAGGGGGGCGAAGTGACGTTGGCGTTCGCATTCCACGGGCCGATACTCGACCAGGCCATTGACGAGCGCGGCGCCATGCCGCTGCCGCCCTACATCGCCGCGCGGCGTGCACCCGATGAGCGCGACCGGGGCGACTATCAGACCATGTTCGCGCAGCTCGAAGGATCGGTGGCGGCGCCTACCGCGGGACTGCACTTCACCGAGGCTCTGCTTGCAGCTCTGACGGCGCGCGGGATCACGATCCACAAGACGACGCTCCACGTCGGGGCAGGGACGTTCCTCCCGGTCAAGGTTGCCGACACCGACGGGCATGGCATGCATGCTGAACATGGCAGCCTAAGCGGGGAAACCGCGGATGCACTCAACGCCGTGCGGCGCGCCGGTGGACGCATCATCGCGGTGGGGTCGACCTCCTTGCGGCTGCTCGAAAGCGCGAGCGGGGAGGACGGTGTGATCCGAGCCTTCCAGGGGGAGACGGCGTTGTTCATCACGCCGGGCTACCGCTTCCGCGTCGTCGACGTGATGATGACCAATTTCCACCTGCCGCGCTCGACCCTGTTCATGCTGGCGACAGCGTTTTCCGGCCTCGACGTGATGCAGCGCGCCTACGGGCACGCCATCCAGGACGACTATCGATTCTACTCCTATGGCGATGCTTGCCTGCTGTTCCGTCCTTGAGCCGCACGAGCCGAGGGGGGCGCTTGCCATCTCATGCGATGCGCGCTAAGCATGAATACCAATATAGATTACATCTATTCTGATATCTAAGACATGATAACTGGACCTCAGATGCGGGCCGCGCGGGCGCTGCTGGACATCGATCAACGCGAACTCGCCCAGCGTTCAGGGCTCTCGCTGCCTACGATCCAACGCATGGAATCGAGCGGCGGGGTCGTGCGCGGGAACGTCGATTCGCTGATGAAGCTCGTCGATGCGCTTGCGGCCGCCGGGATCGAACTGATCGTGGAAGGCGCCGCCAGCCACGATGGTGGTCGTGGCGTGCGGCTGAAACGGTGAACGCGAGAATTGCACCTCGGCGACCCGTGCGCTGTTGCCACCACGCGCAAGGGACATAGCTGATGGTGCTGCTCGCCCTTGCCTGCGCCGCCGTGCTGATCGCGACCGCCCCCCTTGCCCTCGCAATCCAAGAGCCGACGCGTGCCCGCCAGGCGATCTACGGCATTTGCCTGATCGCTTCGTCGGCGCTGCTGGTGATCGCGGTCCTTGCGCTGCTGGGCATCGCCCGGACGCCGTCCACCGCCATCCTTCCGCTCGGCATTCCCTGGCTGGGCGCGCGTTTTCGCCTCGATGCGCTCTCGGCCTTTTTCCTGGCCGTGGTCGCGGTCGGCGCGGCCGCGGCCAGCCTGTTTGCGCTTGGATACGGCCGCCACGAGGCGGCACCGCGCCGGGTGCTGCCGTTCTATCCGGCCTTTCTCGCCGGCATGTGCATCGTCGTGCTGGCCGACGACGCATTCACGTTTCTGGTGTCCTGGGAGTTCATGTCGTTGTCGTCATGGGCGCTGGTCATGGCGCATCAACGCGTGCCCGACAACGTGCGTGCCGGATACGTCTATCTCATCATGGCGAGTTTCGGCACGCTTGCGCTGCTGCTGATGTTCGGATTGTTCGCGGGCCCCGACGGAAGTTATGCCTTCGCCGACATGCGTGCGGCCGAGCTTTCGGCAGGCGCCGCGGGCGCCGTTCTCATCCTTGCGCTGATCGGCGCCGGTTCCAAAGCCGGTCTCGTGCCGCTGCATGTCTGGTTGCCGCTCGCGCATCCGGCCGCGCCGAGCCACGTCTCGGCCCTGATGAGCGGCGTGATGACCAAGGTCGCCGTCTACGGCTTCGTGCGCATCGTATTCGATCTGCTCGGAACACCCGCCTGGTGGTGGAGCATGGTGGTGCTTGCGCTTGGCGGCATCACCGCCGTGATGGGCGTGCTCTATGCCCTGATGCAGCACGACCTCAAACGGCTGCTCGCATACCACACGGTCGAGAACATCGGGATCATCTTTATCGGGCTCGGCCTCGCGCTCGCATTCGAGGCCCATGGCATGGCGCTGGCGGCGGCGCTCGCCCTGACGGCCGGCCTGCTGCATGTTTTCAATCATTCGATCTTCAAAAGTCTTCTGTTCTTTGGCGCCGGCGCGGTGCTTACGGCAACCGGCGAGCGTGACATGGAGCACCTCGGCGGCCTCATCCACAGGATGCCCCAGACCGCTTTCGTGTTCCTGGTCGGGTGCGCGGCGATCTCGGCGCTGCCGCCGCTCAACGGCTTCGTTTCGGAATGGTTGACCTTCCAGGCGATCTTGCTCAGCCCGCAGATTCCGTCCTGGGGACTCAAGCTATTGGTGCCGGCCGTCGGCGCGCTCCTCGCGCTCTCGGCAGCACTTGCCGCCGCCTGCTTCGTCAAGGCATTCGGCGTGACCTTTCTCGGCCGCGCACGCACGCCGGCGGCCGCGCATGCGCGCGAAACCGACCGGTTTTCGCTGGCGGCGATGTTCTTCTTTGCCGCGCTCTGCCTGGTCGCCGGCATTCTGCCCGGCGCCTTCATCGATGCGCTGGCGCCCGTGGTGCAAAGCCTGGTGGGGGCTCGCATGCCGGTGCAAAGCGGCGTCGACTGGCTCTCGATCGTGCCGGTCGCCGAAAGCCGCAGCTCGTATAACGGCCTCCTGGTCTTCCTGTTCATGCTGCTGTCGGGGGCGCTCGCGGCCTGGGCAATCCACCGCTGGGCGTCCGACAAGGTGCGCCGTGCCCCGCCGTGGGACTGCGGGTACCCCGATGCGAGCCCGGCAACCCAGTACACCGCATCGAGCTTCGCGCAGCCGATCCGTCGCGTGTTCGGCGCGGTCGTGTTTCGCGCCCGCGAACATGTCCATATGCCCGCGCCAGGCGCGCTGGAGCCCGCGCGACTGACGGTGGACATGCGCGACCTGGTCTGGGATTCCCTCTACGCGCCCGTCGCCGGCGGCGTGAGCTTTGCCGCCGATCGGCTCAATCATTTGCAGTTCCTGACGATCCGACAATTCCTCAGCCTGGTCTTCGCCGCGCTCGTGCTCCTGCTGCTGGTACTTGCGATATGGCCTTGATCCTCGATCTCGTCGTTCAGGGTTTGCAGATGCTTTTGGTGCTGCTGCTGGCACCGCTGCTCACCGGCTTCGTGCGCAAGGTGAAGGCGCGCCTGCTGCTCCGGCGAGGGCCGCCCCTGATCCAGCCCTATCGCGACCTGGCGCGGCTCATGCGCAAGGAGGTCGTGCTGGCGGAGAATGCTTCCTGGCTGTTCCGCGTCAGTCCCTACCTCATCTTCGCCGCTACCTGGGTGGCGGCATCATTGGTGCCGACCTTCCGCACCGGTCTGCTGTTTTCCTGGTCGGCCGACCTCATCGTCATCATCGCGCTCCTGGGCAGTGCGCGCTTCTTCCTGGCGTTGGCCGGGCTGGATGTCGGCACCAGCTTCGGCGGCATCGGCTCCAGCCGCGAGATGATGATCGCCTCGCTCGCGGAGCCCGCCATGATCATGGTGGTGTTTACGGTCGCGCTGCTCGCCGGCTCGACCCAGCTCTCGACCATGGCCGCTTTCCTGGTGTCGTCGGACGTGGGCCTGAGGGTGTCGCTGGGACTGGCGCTGTTCGCATTGATCATGGTGGCCATTGCCGAGAATGCCCGGATTCCGGTCGACAATCCGGCAACGCATCTCGAATTGACCATGGTGCATGAGGCCATGGTGCTCGAATATTCCGGGCGCCATCTGGCGCTGATCGAGCTTTCCGCTTCCCTGAAGCTCCTGCTCTATCTGTCGTTGATCGCCTGCCTGTTCGTTCCATGGGGATTAATGCCTGCCGGGGCCGCCGTCGCGCTGCTGGCGATCGGTATCCTCGCCTACATCGTCAAGCTCGCGGCTGGCGGATTTCTGCTTGCGCTGTTCGAGACCTCGATCGCCAAGATGCGGGTCTTCCGCGTGCCGGAATTCCTGGGCGCCGCACTGATGCTCGGTCTGTTGGCGACCCTTCTCCTGTTCGTCTCACGGAGCCTGTAGATGCGCGGGAGCCTGAACTTCGACATCGCCCATCTGCTCGCAGGCTCGCTGGTGCTGGTGAGCTTCCTCGAGCTCTACCAAGACCGTCTCTATGCGCTGCTCAACATGTTTGCGCTCCACGCCTTGGTATTGGCGCTCTCGGTGGCGTGGCAGGCTCATATCCAGGACGCACCGCATCTGTACGTGACCGCGGCGATCGCGCTCGTGTTCAAGGCAATCATTATTCCGGTCGCACTGCATCGGATCATCGTTCGCCTGGGCATCCATCGCGAAATCGAAAAGGTGGTCGGCGTCGGGCCGGCGATGTTGCTGGGAATGGGCTTGGTCGCCCTGTCGATGGTGGTGATGCTGCGGGTGACGGCCGACGCCGACCCGCTCGCGCGCGAAGATCTCGCCTTCGCGCTCTCGGTGGTGTTGCTCGGCCTGCTGATGATGGTGACACGGCGCAACGCGGTGAGCCAGGTCATCGGCTTCATGTCGCTCGAGAACGGCCTCGTGCTCGCCGCGACCGGCGCCAAGGGCATGCCGCTGGTCGTCGAGATCAGCGTCGCGTTTTCGATTCTCATCGCTTTCATTGTCATCGGCATTTTCTTGTTCCGCATTCGCGAACGCTTCGACACCGTGGACGTCCAGGCGCTCGATCGCTTCCGCGGAGAGCGGCGATGACGGTGTTTGAACCGGCCGCAGCGGTTCTCGGCATTCCCGCCGTCGCGGCGGGGCTGCTGGTGGTGTTGCCGGGCTACAGGCTCACTGCGGCCCTCAATGTGACCGCCACGTTCCTCACGTTCCTCGCGGCGGTGTCGCTGTTCTTCGGCCGTCCGACACCCGGTCCATATCTGCTGGTGGACGACCTCAACAATGTCTTCATCGTACTGACGACATTCGTCGGCTTCACCACCAGCGTGTTCAGCGCGAGCTATATCGGTCATGAGCTCGAGATCGGGCGCCTGACCCCGAGAGTGCTGCGCTTCTACCACGCGATGTACCAGGTGCTGATGTTCGCGATGAACCTCGCGCTCATCACCAACAATATCGGCGTGATGTGGGTGGCGATTGAGCTCGCGACGCTGACGACCGTGCTCATGGTCGGCATCTATCGCACGCACGAAGCGCTCGAGGCGGCGTGGAAATATTTCATCCTCGGCAGCGTGGGCATTGCCCTTGCGCTGTTCGGCACCATCCTCGTCTATATGGCGGCGCGGCCGGTGATCGGGGAGGGGCTCGATGCCATGGTGTGGACCGTGCTGATGACGCGTGGGGGCGCCTTCGACCCGGCATTGCTCAATGTCGCGTTCGTATTCCTTCTGCTCGGCTACGGTACCAAGGTCGGTCTGGCGCCGCTGCACGCCTGGCTGCCCGACGCCCACGCCGAAGGCCCGACGCCGATATCCGCGGTGCTCTCGGGACTGCTGCTCAACGTCGCGCTTTACGCGCTGCTGCGTTTCAAGATGCTGCTCGCACTCAATCCAGGTGCGCTGGCGCCGGGCCCGCTGATGGTGACGATGGGCCTCATCTCGCTCGTGTTCGCGGCGTTCATGCTGTACCGCCGCCGCGACATCAAGCGGATGTTCGCCTACTCATCGATCGAGCATATGGGCATCATCACCTTTGCCTTCGGCATGGGAGGTCCGCTCGCGAATTTTGCCGGTCTCCTTCACATGACCATGCATTCGCTGACCAAATCGGCGATCTTTTTCGCCGTCGGTCACATTGCTCAGGTCAAAGGCACGCAACGCATCGCCGATATGGGCGGGCTTACCACAACGAATCCGGTGCTCGGCTGGGGGTTGGTGCTCGGCGTCGTCGCCATTGCAGGATTCCCGCCGCTCGGGATCTTCATGAGCGAGTTTCTGGTTATCACCTCGACCTTCGCGCGCGCGCCGTGGCTGGCCATTGTGCTTGTCGTCGGCATCCTCGTCGGCGTCGCCGCGCTGTTCCTGCGGTTGAACACGATTGCATTCGGCGAACCGCGCGGCACGACGGCGGAAGCCAAGGCCTCCTACGTCCCGATGTTCGCGCATCTCGCGCTCGTGTTCGTCGCCGGCATCTATCTGCCGCCGGCGCTGGTCACCTGGTTCCAGAACGTCGCGAGGGTGTTGGGATAGAGCGATGTCGGCGCTGACAGACATGATCGCAGGAGAGGCGGTCCCAGGTCACGGCGGGTGCCCGCGAGTGGTTGTGAACGAGGATGGCTGGCGCCTCGCGATCAACCAGCTGTCGGCCGGCTCCTGGACGCTGCTCGGCTTGTGGGGCGACACGGGCGCGGTGCACATGGCCACGCTGGCCGAGGATACGCGTGAGATTGCGGTCGTCACCATTCCGTGCCCGGACGGGCGCTTCCCCTCGGTCGGGGCGCTGCATCCGCCGGCCATCCGCCTGGAACGGGCCATCCGCGACCTCTATGGCGTCGTGCCGGTCGGCTTGCCCGATGACCGGCCCTGGCTCGATCTCGGTTTCTGGGATGTTCAACACCCCCTCGGGAAGCGCCGCGACGCTCCATCGTCGCGCGCGCCGTATACCTTCCTGCCGGCCGAGGGCGAGAATCTCCACCAGATCCCGGTCGGTCCGGTTCATGCCGGCATCATCGAGCCCGGGCATTTCCGCTTCACCGCCAATGGCGAGACGGTCGTGCGGCTGGAAGAGCGCCTCGGCTACGTTCACAAGGGCATCGAGGGCCTGATGGCGGGCGCTACCCTCGACGAGGCCGCGCGACTGGCCGGTCGCACCTCGGGCGACAGCACCGTGGCTTATGCTCTTGCCTATGCCCACGCTGTGGAAGCGGCGGCAGGAGTGCAGGTCCCCCCACGCGCGAGCCATCTGCGCGCGCTGATGGCCGAGCTCGAGCGGCTCGCCAACCACTTCGGGGATATCGGGGCTGTCTGCAATGACGCCTCGTTCTCGCTCATGCACGCGCATTGCGGCGTTCTGCGCGAGCGGACCTTGCGGGCGGCGGATGCATGCTTCGGTCATCGGCTGATGATGGATGCCGTGCTGCCCGGCGGGATCGCTCGTGACCTCGCCGCCGATGGCGTAGGGCACGTCACGGCCTTGTTGCAGGACATCCGGCGGTCGTTCCCCGAACTGATCGAGCTCTACGACAACACGGCCTCACTGCAGGACCGCACCGCCTCCACCGGAATCCTGCGCGCCGAGCTGGCACGGCAGTTTGGCGCCGGCGGCTACGTCGGGCGTGCCAGCGGCCGCGCCTTCGACGCGCGCAAGAT
>Ga0207675_100001779_pt1 | contig 21537 bp, 22 predicted proteins | sample KBSSwiS42_FD_184305 | JGI IMG/M metagenome (GOLD analysis project Ga0207675, IMG submission 184305) | Switchgrass rhizosphere microbial communities from Kellogg Biological Station, Michigan, USA - KBS Switchgrass S4-2 (SPAdes) (version 2) | ecosystem: Host-associated > Plants > Roots >...
GCACCGGGGTGTCCGGGTCTTCCTTCCGCATCTCGCTGAGGACGGTGAATCCATCCTTCTCGGGAAGCATGACGTCGAGCAGCACCAGGTGGGGACGCGTGCTCCGCCAGGCGTTCTGGCCGGCGACTCCGGTCTTCGCGGTCACGACCTCGAAGCCTTCGAACTCCAAGTTGTGCTGCAGCCCGAAGAGCATATCGGGCTCATCTTCAACGATCAAAATGCGAGCGGTACGGACGTTCACGGCGCTGAGTTCCTCATGTCTTCTGGACTTCCCCCGTTGGTGAGGGGCAACACGATGGAAAAGCGGCTGCCTTCACCGGGGCGGCTGGTCACCAAGATCCGTCCTCCATGCGCTTCGACGATGTGCTTCACCAGCGAGAGGCCGAGGCCCGATCCTTTGACCGAGTGCACCAGGCCCCGCTCCACACGGTAAAACATATCGAAGATCTTGTCCTGTTCGCGCTCCGGAATGCCCACCCCATGGTCCTCGACCGAGATCAACGCCTCGCCATCCTGCCGTTCCAACTCCACCGACAGGGCCTTGCGGTCCGGGGAGTACTTGATCGCGTTATCGATCAAGTTGAGCAGGGCCTGGGTGAGGGCGTCCGGGTCTGCGGAAATCGGGGGCAGGTTGTCGGCGATGCGAGACTCCACCGAGAAGCCTTGTTGCTGGAGCTGGAAGCGGTAGGCCTCCAGCGTCTCCCGTACCACCCCGGCCAGGTCGGTGGGTTGCATGGTGTAGCTCTTCCGGCCCTGTTCGATGCGATTGAGATCGAGCACGTTGTCGATCAAGTGGGTGAGCCGTTCGCTTTCCTTGTGAATGATGCGCAGGAACTCCTTGGCTTTCTCCGGATCAGGCGCCCGGCCCATCTCCAGAGTCTCCGAAAAGAGGCGGATGAGAGCCAGCGGCGTTCGTAATTCGTGAGACACGTTACTGACCAGAGTGGACTTGAGCTCGGCCAGCTCCAGCTCGTGGATGAGAAAACGAAGCGCAAAGAGAACCGCGGCCACGGTGAACAAGAAGAAGAGCGCGATGAGGGCGACGTTCGTGCGCACGACGCTCGCCACCCAACTCCCGAAACGATCTTCGCGAAGCTCGACCCCTACTTCGTAAAAGGGAAGGAGGCGGGCAAAGTGCCGCTCGGCGATAAACCGGTTCTTCTGTGCCGTCCGGATCGTATCGGCGGTTTCCACGCTGGCGCTGGTGTAAAACGGCACCCCATGGTTATCGAGCAGGGAAATCACGATGCCGCGCGAGCGGGGATCTGTGGGAGTGCGGCCTGGCCCGCCCAGAAAGATGAAGCTCTTGAACACATTGGGATCGCTCAAGGGTTGCTCCAGAGCTCGGGCAAAAATACCCTCGCTTCGCTGGACCACGCTCAAGTCCCAGATGAATCCCAGCGCTCCCAGGAGATTGCCCGACGAATCATGAATATTGAAAAACGTGACTTGTTCCGGCGTCAGGGAATCCGGGGCGGCAAGGTGCATGAGACCGCTGGGCCGGCCCGGGTTCTGCTCCAGCATCTTGAGCACCGGGTCGAGGATCCAGTGCGGCAAGGGGCGGAATCCTTGCGTACGCTTCAAATCGACTTGTGAGTACTGGACGAGACCCTCGGGCGCGACGAAGAATGGCATCAAGTAGTACGGATACTCTTCTCGTCCAAACCGCTTGAGAAACGCCGGCACCTCATGGCCGTCCAGAGGCGGGTCGAGTCGAGCCGCCACCATGTTGAGCTGCTCTTGTTCCCAGAGTGCGTTCTCAACCCGCGACGCCGAAACGCGAGCAATGTAATCCCCGTATTCGGTGCGAAAGTTCCGCGTGATGGTGGTGAAATCGCGGAGCAGCTTGAGGCCCAAGAGGCACAGCAAGAGCGTGGGCACGAGCAGAGACCCAACCAATAAGAGCAGGGACCTGCGCCGGCGGGGTCGTCTCATGGCGGGACTTTAGCAGCCGTCTGCCGCTCGAACGAGCTAGAACCAGACGGGGATCTTGCCCCTCACGGCTCGTCCCGCTTCGGCTCGAAGTTCGTCCTGCATGGCTGGATCGGCCGAGGTGAGCAAGGCGAAGATGCCGCGCGCGCTGGTCGTGATCTCCAGGTGTACCGACCCCTCGTGATAGCGATGTCCACATGATTCGCCTAGCCGGTGCCGCAGGAGGGGGACCTCGCGAAGGCGCGCCTCCAGCTCCTCCCGCTCATGCGCGAACCGGATGAGTGGTTCGATGATCGAGGGATCCTCGGCGTGGTAGAAGTAAAACACACCCTGGTGAAGCGCTCCGACCTCCTGCTGGGTTTGGAGCACGATGCTCTCATATTGAAGCCAGAGATCGCATACCGGACACCCCGGAACCGGAGCCTTGAGCCGGAGTGAGGTGGGCGATTCGGCGGTGGTGGAGTGAGGGAAGAGGCCGACGAGCGGAAGGAGCATGGCCGCCGCTACGAGGGCAAAACGAACGCGCATGAGGGCATAAGCATACCGCATCGGCCCCCGGGGACGCGTTGACACACCTTCTTCAAAACCGTCACCCTCATCCGCAATGAAACCGCTACTTGGGACCCATGCCTTCCGTCTTCTTGCCGGTGTACTCCTTGCTCATAGCAGCGCGGCGATCGCCCAGACCCCTGCCATCCCCGACACCCTCCTCGCCCCAGGTGAAACGCATTTACGCAACCTCCGGCAACTTACCTTCGGGGGCGAAAATGCCGAAGCGTACTTTTCTCCGGACGGACGCCAACTCGTGTTTCAGTCGACTCACCCGCCGTATGACTGCGACCAGATCTTCGTGATGCCCATGAGCGGAGGAACTCCAGCCTTGGTGTCCACCGGGAAAGGACGCACGACGTGCTCCTACTTCCTCCCCGACGGTACGTCCATTCTCTATGCATCGACGCATCTCGAATCCGCGGCCTGTCCCACCGCACCCGACCGCAGCCATGGTTACGTATGGGGGCTCTATCCTGGTTTCGACATCTTCGTAAGGACGGCGGGTAGCGATTCGCTTCTCCGTCTCACCAACACCCCGGGCTATGACGCCGAGGCGACGGTGAGCCCCAAGGGAGACAAGATCGTGTTCACCTCGCTTCGAAGCGGTGATCTCGATCTGTACTCCATGAACCTGGACGGCACGGGCGTGAAGCGGCTCACCGACGAAGATGGGTATGACGGCGGCGCGTTTTTCTCTGCGGACGGAACAGAAATCGTTTTCCGGGCGTTTCATCCCAAGACCGAGGCCGAGAAAAAGGATTACCACGATCTTCTCGCCAAGAATCTCATCCGACCGGGGGTCCTGAGTCTTTACGTAATGAATGCGGACGGCACGAACAAACGTTTGGTCCTGGAGAATAAGGCCGCCAACTTCGCGCCGTATTTTTTCCCGGATGGAGACCGCATCATTTTTGCATCGAACATGGGCGATCCCAAGGGCCGCAACTTCGATTTGTACGCCATTCACAAGAACGGTAAAGGTCTCGAACGCATCACGACCAACGACACCTTCGATGGCTTTCCCATGTTTTCTCCGGACGGGCGGTCCCTTGTGTTCGCGTCCAACCGAAACAACGGGGGGACGCATTTCACCAACATCTTCGTGGCCGATTGGGTCGAATGACGAAAGGACATGGCGCAATGCGCAAATTTGGAATGTTCGTGCTGGCGACGATGCTCGTCGGGATGATCGGATGCGGGGGCGGCAAGCTTCCCCAGGAATCCAAGAACAAGGATCAATCCGCGCTGCCCGAAGGCCATCCCCCTATTGACGGCGGCACGTCCGCGGCGGGAGCCATGGGGAACTCCGGTCCCTCGGACGGGAACGCCATCCCCCTGCCCCTGCAAGGCCTGTCCAGCGTGGCGGAAATGGAGCGCGGCAAGGGGATGACCCAGAACGCCGATGCCCAGGCGGCCTTCGAATCGGGGTTCAGGAAGACCTTCACCTCCGACCAGTCCAAACGGGACTACCAGGGGGCCGTCCAGGAACTCGATAAGGCCATCAGCCTGGACCCCAATTTTGCTGCGGCCTATCGCGCCCGGGGGTATGCCAAGTTCAACCTGGGATTCAATGTCCAGGACGCCATGACCGATTATTTAAAGGCGGTTGAGCTCAAGCCGGACTACGGCGAGGCGCATTATGCCCTCGCCTTCATGTACGCGATGCCGGGTCAGGGCGACCGCGCCAAGGGCGAAGAGCACTTCAAGCGCGCGATGGAACTTGGCGTGCCGGACGAACGGGGTCTCAAGGAGCGGTTCTACACGAACCCCTGAGCCAGGAAGGAGCCGGCGTGCAAATCAAGATCATCTACTGCGCGGTTTGAAACTACGAGCCCAAAGCCGTCAGTTTGACGGCTGAGATCCTGCCCCATTTCAAGCAGGACATTGCCGAAGTCGTCCTCGTCCCGTCCGACAAGGGGCGTTTCGAGGTGCTGGTGGACGGTGAGCTGGTCCACTCCAAGTTGAAGACAGGGGAGTTTCCCAAACCGCGGGACATCGTGAAGGCAATTGAAAGCCGCATGACGTCCTGACAAAAGGCTTTTCTAGCGAAGCCTGCTTGGCCGGCAAGGAGGGCATCATGAAAGAGGGGGCGTTTCGATGGCTCGTAGTCGCCGTGATTGCGGCCACCACCGTGAGTTGTTCCGGGAAATCAGTGGAGCGAATTGATCCCGACACCACCGTGGATCTATCCGGCTACTGGAACGATACCGATTCGCGCTTCGTTTCCGACGCCATGATCAGCGATGTGTTGAGCGCGACCTGGTACACCGATTACATGAAATCGAACCAGGACAAGCCGACCGTGATCGTGGGCACCATCCGCAATCAGACCACCGAGCACATTCCGGTGGAAACCTTCATCGGGGATCTGGAGCGGGCCTTCGTGAACTCGCAGAAGGTGCGCGTGGTCGCGACTGCGGAAGAGCGCGAAGAAGTACGGGACGAGCGTATGGATCAAGGCACCTACGCCTCCGACGAGACGATCAAGCAGTTCGGTCGCGAGCACGGGGCCGATTACATGTTGATTGGCAACGTGTCCTCGATCATTGATCAGAAGAACGGGGACGAGATGCGTTATTACCAGATCGACATGACCCTCGTGAACATCGAGACGAACGAGAAGTCTTGGATCGGCCAGCACGAGATCAAGAAGCTCGTCGGCCGGAGCGCTTACAAGAGCTGAGCGCTCCTGGAGCGAGCCTCATGAAGGGCGCGCGGCTTCTCATCTTCACCGCATGGCTCCTGGCCGGGTGTGCCGGGGCCGGGTTCAACGGCGCCGGTTTCCAATCCGACGTGGCGTCGGGGAACTATGAGGCTGCGCTCAAGAGCCTGAACGCGTTCCCCAAGAATGATGTCTCGTCACTGCTCGATCGTGCGCTCCTGTTTCAAGCGGAGGGCAAGCTCGACGAGTCCAATCGAGCGTTCGATGCCGCCGAGCTTCGCATTGCCGATCTTTACACCCGAAGTTTGAGCCGGGAAGCACTATCGCTCGTCACCAATGATCGCGCGCTCGAGTATCGGGCCGCGGCGTATGAGCACGTCTACATTGCTTATTTTCGGTCCTGGAACTATCTGGACCGAAAGGACGTCGAGGGCACGCTGGTGGAGGCGCGCCGCATCAATCAACGGCTCGATTTTCTCGCCGCGTCCTGCCCGGAAGAAGATGGCACGTGCGGCAACGATGTCTTCCTGCGGTACTGGAGCGGACTCCTGTTCGAGTGGGGACACGCGACCAACGACGCCTATGTCTCCTACAAGAAAGCCCATGAAGCGCTGAACTCGGAAGGGGAGTTCCACCCCAACTTGGCTCCCGCCGATCTGGGACAACGGCTCACGGATCTTGCGAATCGGCTTGGTTTCAGGGATGAGGCCAAGTACTACGCCGGTCTCTATGGCGTTGACCCGCACCCCAAGTCTCCCTCCCAAAACGGAACCGTGATCTGGGTTTGGGAAAACGGGTTCGTGGGCCGGCGTGAGCAAGCCACCACCGTGATCCCGATCTTGAAAGGGGAGACCGAAGAGATACGCAAGGACCGCGGGGCGTGGACGCAGACGCTCGCCAATCGCAAAGGCATGAACTACGACGGGGTCGAGGTCGATTACCTGTTGCGTGTCTCCCTTCCCATCTTCGTCGACGTCCCCCCGCGGGCCGGGAGTGCGGAATTCGCTGCCGGGGAGTACTCCAGCCAGGCGCAACTCCTGGCCCCGCTGTCGACCATGGCTCAGAACGCGCTCGATCGAGCCATGGGAGGCATCTTTCTGCGGGCGACCGCGCGAAGCCTCGCGAAGTATCTGGCCAAGAAAGCAGCGGACAAGGAAGTCGGGAAGGACGCGGGAACGTTGGTGAACTTACTGGGGCTGGCTCTCGAACAAACTGACACGCGCTCCTGGCGGTCGCTTCCCCATGAAATCCGTGTGGCGGTGTTGCCGGTGACGCCCGGCACGCATCCGTCCCGGATTTGGGTGAAGGGATCCGACGGTCGGACCCTCGAAGACCTTACACAATCAGGCCTCCGGGTGGCCCCCGGTGACCTCGTGTTTTTGCGGCATCGCACGATTTGAAAGAATAGAACACTCCATATGAACCCACTTTTCACACAGGGCTGGACATTTTTCCGAAATCGTTGGAGGATGGATGCTGGTTCGCAGATCCCCAGGCAAACCGTAGTGACAGGAAAAAAAGAGGGGGCAAGGTGATGGAAATCACCGAAGTCAAGGTTCGCCTCTGGGACGACAAAAGGCTTAGAGCCCTGGTTACCATTGTGTTCGACGATTGTTTCGTCGTGCGCAACATCAAGGTGATCGAAGGGCGTGATCAAAAGCTTTTTGTTGCCATGCCGAGTCGGCGCCAAGCCGACGGCACCTACGTTGATATCGCTCACCCCATTACTCGCGACTTCCGGCGTCAGATGGAAACCACCATTCTGAACGCGTTCATGGAAGAGCGTGAGCTAGCCGGAGACGATGCGGATTACGAAGGGGATGAAGACGGGGTTTGGGAAGAGGACTCCGAGGTCGGCATGGACGGGGACGAGCCGGAAAACGACAACGTGGGGAACACCTGGGAGCCCCGCGTGGAGCGCACCCCAACCCGCGAGCGCTAAATGCGCCTAGCCAACTCTGATCGTCAATCGTAAATCGACGATTTATCTTCGAATTCCATCAAGTAACGCCTGACCTTTCCCATAGCTCCGTCTTGAAACCGGTATCGGCGCCGAGGCCCCTCAGTGGTGTCCGTCACGATGCCCGCGCTCTTCAGCACCTTCAAGTGCTGAGATACCGTTGATTGAGAGATTGGGAGTCGATCCACGATCTCCTGGCAGGCTCCCACACTGCCGTCGAGGAGCAAGCGGACGATCTTGAGGCGAATGGGATGGGCAAGGGCGTGAAAAATTCGAGCGACCTCGACCTCGTCGGTGGTCGATTTGCTCTTCCAAACCAAGCTCATAAGGCCCCCCTTTGGCTCGTGAGCAATCGTCAATCGTCGATAAACTATGAAAGCGCTTCGGGGCTGTCAAGCGACCGGCCGAGAGGCCGAGAGGACCGGCGGGGCTTCATCACCTACAATGACAGGTAGGTTTTGGCGAGCCCGAGTTGGGTCCTGATCACTTTTCCGGAATTCCAGCCCGTCTTGAACGGGTAAAACGCTCTATCCAGGCGCCCTCCCAGGGGGAACTCATTCATGCCCAAGATTCCATTCGATTCCCTACCCGATAGCTCGCGTCTCTGGATGTTTCCGGCCGACCGGCCGCTCTCCCCTGAAGAGCAGGACGCGCTCATGCGCTCCGCGGAGGAGGGATTGGACGACTGGAGCGCCCATGGCAGCCCGGTCACCTGGGGATGCCGGATCGAACGCGAACAGGTGCTCATCATTGGGGTGGACGAGACCCGCACGGCCCTCACCGGCTGCTCCATCGACGGGGCGATCCGCCACATCCGGGATCTGGAATCGCGGTTCAAGACCTCCTTGCTCGATCATGGACGCGTTTTTTTCCGGGACGGTGATCGCATGCGGTCGGTCACCCGGCCCGCCTTCAAGAAGTTAGTGGCCGAGGGGGCGATCCGAAACGAGACGCTCGTGTACAACAACGTCATTGCCACGCTGGGGGAATTGCGGCGCGGCGCGTGGGAAGTTCCGTATCGCAGCTCCTGGCACAGCGAAGCGTTCTCGGCCAAGACCTAAATCGCGGGGATACGTTGCCCCTGCGGTAGACTGAGCGGTCTCTATGCGCCGCCTGCTGCCTATCTTCCTCCTGTGTCTACTTGCCGGGAGCCTCTGCTCGGCGGGAACCCCCGTACCCAGCGATTGGGACGAAGAGATCCAGCGCCTCGGCCTGGAGCGTCCCGATATCCAGCTTGGTTATGAGGTCGTGATCGAGGGCAGAGGCGTGGTGAAGAGCCGCGCGGCGGGCGTGTCGCGTGCGGCCGCCAGTGCCATCAAGACCGCGATCGCCGTGGATTTCCTAAGCGAACACGGCATGAACCTGGACGACGTGCTTCAGGGATCCGCATCGTTGCTCGAGCCCGGCACCCATCCCGCCATGTCCGGGTTCACGTCCGACGAGCTGGCCCAGTGCCGCACCGAGCTGGCCGGAAAAACGTATCGCGATCTCTTGTCGATCATGATGGGACGGAAAGCAACTTCGAACGAGGCCTACAACGCTGCGTGCAACTTGATCATGATCAAGCTCGGCGGACCGGAATCGATCACACGACGGTTGCACGGTCTCGATCCTTCATTGCGAGGGATCGTGCTCAATCGGTACATGCAGCAGTGGAATGGAGACGGGGATAATCGGGCCACTCCCGAAGCGCTGGTGTCACTCTATCGGATGATGGCCAGTGGTGCGGTGCCGGGTTTGCGCGCCAGCGAGGTCACGGAATTGCGAGAGCTGTTGCGGCGGGACGGAGCGGACGAACCGCTCTACGAAAAAGAAGGCACGCTCTTTCCCCGGCCCATGGTGCGCGTTCGGGCGGGATTCGTTCAAAAACCCCAGGGCTGCCTCGTCTACGCCATCATGGGCGAAGTCCCCGAACCGAAAACCCCGGCTTCCAGTGATCTGTTCCTCCAGCTCATGCGCGGCGTCGATGCAATGGCGGTGCAGTGCCGCAGCCTCTATCCCAGCCGCTGACCGCGTCTGGCCCGTCCTTTAGCCTTTGCGTATGCTTCCCGCATGGGTAATACCTTCGGCCGGCTGTTCCGCCTCACCAGCTTCGGTGAATCGCACGGGGGCGGCGTCGGCTGTGTCATCGACGGATGCCCTCCGCTCCTGGAACTATCCGAAACCGACATCCAAAACGATCTCGACCGGCGCCGGCCGGGCCAGAATCGGCTCATGAGCGCGCGCCAGGAAGCGGATCGCGTAGAAATCTTGTCCGGGGTATTCGAGGGGAAAACGTTGGGCAGCCCGATCGCGCTTCTGGTGAGGAACGAAGACGCGCGACCGCAGGATTACGACCCCTTGCGTGACGTGTACCGGCCGTCTCACGGTGACTTCACGCAAGAAGCCAAGTACGGCGTGCGCAACTGGCGGGGAGGCGGCCGGGTGAGCGCGCGCGAGACGGTGGGCCGGGTGGCGGGGGGCGCGGTGGCGCGAAAGCTCTTACACGTGGAGTGTGGGGTGGAGATCGTGGGTTGCGTGGAGCGTATCCACACTCTCGCCGCTCGTATCGATGCCGAGTCGCTGTCGCGGGCGGACATTGAGGCAAGCCCGGTGCGCTGCCCGGATCCAGAAGCCTCGAACGCTATGGTTGCCGCGATCGATGCGGTGCGAACCGAGGGCGATTCCCTCGGCGGTGTCATCCTGTGTGTGGCTCGCGGTGTTCCGGCGGGCTGGGGATCTCCGGTATTCGACAAGCTGGAAGCCGATCTCGGACGCGGCATGCTATCCATTCCCGCGGCGAAGGGATTCGAGATTGGATCGGGCTTTGCCGGCACGAGCATGAAAGGCAGCGAGCACAATGACGCGTACCGTATGCGCGACGGACGCGTGCGTACGGAGACAAATCGCTCGGGAGGGGTGCAGGCGGGGATCTCGAACGGAGAAACCATCGTGTTTCGGGTTGCGTTCAAACCCACCGCCACCGTTCGCAAACCGCAGCGCACCGTCACTCGGGATGGAAGGGAAACCACCATCGAGGTGCGGGGGCGTCATGACCCTTGTGTGTTGCCGCGAGCGGTCCCGATCGTCGAAGCCATGGCCGCCTTGACGCTGGCCGATCACTACTTGCGGCATCGCGGACAGACCGGACGCGCGGGTTCGGCGATCTAGCGGAAGGCTTGCCGGATTTGTGGGGGTGCTCTAGGCTGCCCCTATCCTCGAAAGGAGGAACGAATGGCGGATCAGGAAGTTCTTGTGGTGGTATCGAAGCTAAAGACCTACATCAAAGATAAATCGGGTATGAATACGTCGGGTGGGGTGGCCTCGGTTCTTTCCGACGCCGTACGCCGTATGTGCGACGAAGCTATGGAAAAAGCGCGCAGCGAGGGCCGCAAAACGGTAATGGATAGGGATTTCTCCTAGTCCTGCCTTCGAGAGGTCTGCCTCTCGCATCCTCATGTGGTAGCGTCGAGCCGTGCCCGTCCACGGCTCGACCAATGACGTAACGCTCCTATCGCGACGGGCCTTTTTGTGCCTCACTGCGATATCGGGCGCTGCGTTGGCGGCCGGAAATATTTCGTTCCTGGCCGGGTGTGCGAGCACCCGGCCTCGCTCGTTTCATCCGCGCCCGCGCGTGCTGGCCGATTTGCATTGCCATCCCCGTCTTGCCGCCTGGATCGAAGGCGAACCGGTATCGGTGAAAGTGCCCGGTCTCGCGCGCACTGCCGATGCGTGGCTCAACACCACGCAAATCGCCTGGGACGCCTGCCATGCCTCCGGGGTCGATGTGTTGTGCGTGGCCCACTACAACCCATTCGACGAAATCGCTTCGATGGGCACCGACCCCAGCCGGGACGCGCCGCATAATTTGATTCGCATGATGGATGCGCTGGAAGAGCATCTCGCGCTCCCGCAAGTGTCGCGGTTTGCGCGCCTGGTTCGTAACCGATCCGAGCTCGAAGCCTTGGTGTCCATTCCCAAGAGCAGTCCGGACTACCGTATTGCCGTGGTACATGCGGTGGAGGGCGCTCACGCGCTCGGTGGCTCGCCCCAACCGCTCGCGGAGCTCGCGCGGCGTGGCGTGTTCACGATTTCGATCGCGCATTTCTTCGACAAGGGTCTGGTGAGCACCGCCAACGCGATCCCGTACTTTCCGGACGCGGGAAGCGGCCAGGCAATGACCGGTCTCACCGAGCAGGGCCGGGAAGTCATTCAGGAAATGGAGCGGCTGGGCATGGTCGTGGACGTGACCCACGCCACCCAGGCGGGTCTGGACGACATCCTGAAGGTTGCCAAAGGCCCCGTGGTGGCCTCGCATTCCGGAGCGCGCACGCTGGGGCACCACCCGTACAACTTGGTTGACGAGCATATCCAGGAGATTGCGCACCGCGGCGGCTTGATCGGGATCGTGCTCTACCCCTACATCCTTTCCAACTACACGCAAGTCAGCGATGCCGAATCCGACGCATCGCTCATCGAGGTGGCGCGCACGGTTCTGTACGTGCGCAGACTCCTGGCCGGCACGCGCGGCTTGAGTCGCAAACCGGAGGCCTGCATCGCGCTGGGGAGCGACTTCGGTGGCTATATCCCCCCGGTGAAAGGCATGAACGATCTCTCCGAGATCGAGCTCTTGCGGGACGCCATCCATGATCGCCTTGCCCATGATCCCTCCCTGGCCGGTCAAGATGTAGAACCCATGCTGGATGCGATCATGGCCGGCAACGTCATCGCGTTCTTGCGCGAGAACTGGGGGCGCTCGCGGTGAGGCATTTGGGCTCTTTCGTGGCGATGGCCGTGCTGGCATTCGGTTTCGAATCCGCTTCGGCCTCGAGCGGCGAATCCGAGGTCGCGGATCATGCGCTGGCCATCGTGCTGGCACAGCTTGGGGCGAGTATCGACTCCGCCGGTATATCGCTGCCCGGAATAGAGACACGCATCCCCGAAGAGCTATGGGCCGGCGCAACGTTTGGAGATGTGTCAGAACAATTGGTCGGCAATGACCTCCGTCCCACGCGTTTTCACGAACCCGGAAAAACGATTTGGGAAGAGTTGAGACAGTTGAATCGAGGGACACTCGAAGCACGGTCGAAGGAGGCCTCCTCGGCAGCCGCCGCAGGCGCGCCCGGAAACGAACCCAGTCCGGCAACCCTGGAACAAGGCCAAGGCAACGTCGTCACCAGTTATTTGGCCCTTCACGTCATAGCGCTGCGGTTCGCGACCGGGAGCGCCTCAACGCTTCGCCTGGCTCTCCTTTATGAGGCCGGGGCACAGGCTTACCTACGGGCCGCGTTCTTTTCCGCCCACATGCTCGTTCCGTTCGGATCGCCGTTATGGGCGCTTCATGCCGAGAACACTCGGAGTATGCACGACCATTTTCGGGACACGGGCCTCTACGTACGAAACAGCGCCGGAGACGCGTGGCAGACGTTCGGGGACGAGGTGCTGGAGAGTCACCCGCCGACGTACCGGTTCATTCTCGAGGCGTCGGCGATGTCGTTGCGCGAGGTCTTCACTGTATTTCTACTGAACACGGTCGATAGGCCCGGACTAGCACGGCTCTTTTCGCCGAGCGTTTCGGATTCCGATCTCGTTGCCGCGGCCCAACATTGGACGCCGCACTACCGAAATATCATTCTGGGCCATCACGCTCTTTTGCCGTCCACACGGTGGACGAATCGTTATGTGGATTACGCCAAGGCGGTTGTGCTTTCTGAAAAAACGTTACGTTGGCTGAATCCACCTCCCGACACACTAGATTGGATGGACCCACCCCATCATTTCGATGACGCCTTCCCGCCGACGTTGCGTCTGTTCCCCGTTCCGGTGACCGCCACCATGGTGGAGCAGGACTCGAGCGGGACGTTCTCGACTTACGAACATCCTCAGCTCAAGGAGGCCGGATACCACGATCCGGAGCTGAGCAGCGTGGAGCTAGAGCGGCTGCCCTCGAGATCACAATTTCCAACCATGGGCGACTTGCGCCAGTGGAATCCACGGTCCGTGTCCATTCTCTATCCGTCACCGCATGCCTATCCCCCAAGTTTTCTTGGAGCGCGAACCGACGTGGGGCTGGCGCAGCTCGCGGGCCAAGACGGCAGTACGGTCGGGTTTTCGGCCGGGCTGGGGTACGCCTGGCCGGTGGGACTCTATGACTTGTTCTTTCGATTGGGTTACATCTCGGGGATCGGGGACGGCTTTCTCACCGGAACGTTCGGACCACGCATTGAAAGCCCGTCTCCGGGCCCTCGTTGGATAGACGCGTATCTGCTCGAGGTCGGCTACGTCCACGACCTCGAAGGTTCATGGTCGGAAAGCGGCGGCGTGCTGAGCCTTTCCGCCCTCACGCGAGCCTGGCCGGGACTCACGTCCTTCGTGAACATGGGACCGGCGCTTCAGTTCGGTGGCCGCGTGTATGTGCGCAAGCTTCCGTTGGTCGGTGTCTTCGTAGGGGTTGGATTTCAGTAGGGGTGCTCGAGCTCGGGCGATTCGAGCTGTGGCGCGAAGGTGCGTACCTCGATCAATACGCCGTCACGAAAGATATAGAGCGCGCCCAGATCGGCATACAGCCACTGTTCCGTCCGATCGCCGCCGTAGTTTTCGAAGTGACGATTGGTGGGAAATCCAACCGGGTCGTAAACGAACCGCCGATCTCCGGAAAGGCCGTCCAGCCATCGTGCGAAGCGGACCTGGCGCCGCTCCTTTTCTCCGCGAACCGCCTGAACTACCCCGGGAGCCATCTCCACGTAATGCTTGGAAATGGGAAGAGAACTCAGCCCCGCTTGGGCGGCATATTCCCGGGCCCGGTCAATTTGGGGCAAAAGACTCGATTCAGCCGGGGCGGAATGGAGAAGGAGCCCGGCCAAAGCCGGAAGACATAGCAATGCTGCCGTGCGCATGATGTGGACCCTCGTGTTGCTAGAGCAGAACGGCCGCACATTAAGTATATCAGTAGGTGAGCATCAGCCGAAGCGACGTGTGCCGGCGAAAACCGACGTGTTCGTAAGCGCGGATGGCGGGAAGATTGTCGCGGTTCACGTGCAGGGCAAGCAGGGTAAGGCCGCGGTCGAACAAAATGTTCGCCCACGTTCCGATGCCACGACGGGCGAGACCGCGCCCGCGGCATTCCGGATCCGTGAAGACTCCACCGATCAGCACGCCGTCTTCGGAGCGCGCGGATTCCTCGGTCTTGAAGACAAGACGCGGTCCCTCCGACACCAGCCACACCTTCCCGCTACTGATACGACGCCGGGAAATCTCGCGAAGCCGGCTGTAGTCGATGTGATTGCGGGGAACGGAGAGGTCCTCCTCGGTCATTGCCGCCTGGGCCAGGGTAACGCTTTCCACGTCCTCCAGCTCGGCCGGGCGAAGGGCCACATGCTCCTGCTCGACCAGCATCTCCGGAGTCAGCACGTAGTAGTACTGCTCCCGATCCAGAAACGGCATCGCGCCGTGCTTCGCGAAAGCTTCCCGCACCAGACGCGCGTGGTCCGCCGGCCCAACGAAGAGGCGGGGAGGCTGAGGCCCTTCGAACGTGCGCGCAACCACCGGCACGAGATCGGCGGCCTCGCCCAGCGTGGTGAGATTCCGGGAATTGCCGGAGAACGCGACCGCGGTCAACTCGGAGCCGCGCATGGCGCCAAAAAACCGCCCATGCTCCAGATGCGCGGTGGGGGACACGCCGAACTCGTGGACCAGGCTGCGCAGATACAGGGACGTCCAGCGCTCCTGATCCAGAAGCTGCATCAACCGGGGCCGATTCTCTTCAGAAAGCAGAATGATGTCGAGGCGTTGTGGCGGCGTGGTGAGATTCATGGGTTTATTTCTCCAAGTGAGAATACCATCAGCTTGCCTGTCCGGGCGCCTTGCCCCTGATAAAATGAGGCGCCACCGCGATGAGGAGGCTTGGCTGCCGGATGAATCGCCGCGTGTTCGAACGGTACGTGGAAGAAGCCATCGAGAGCTTGCCGCCCAAGTTCAAGGATGCGCTTCAAAACCTCGAGATCGTCATCGAAGACTTCCCGGACCCCGAGATCTACGAAGACTCGGATATCGAGCCGCCCCTGCTTGGCCTCTACCAGGGTGTGCCACTCACCGAACGGGGCTTAAGTGACACCCTCATGCCCGACAAGATTTCCATCTACATGGGTGAGTTTCTTCGCGGCGACTATCGCGGCAAAGAGTTGGTTGAAGAAATCCGGCTGACCATATTTCATGAAATCGGACACTACTTCGGTTTGGACGATGATGCCCTGGAAGAACTGGAGTCCTCCTGATGCAATCCACCTTGCTCGTTGTTCGCGACCCCAACCCACCCGCGCCGGCTCCTCGTCTGGTTCGGATGGGCGCGGTTCAAATGGACACGCGGATCGGCGACACCCCAACCAACGTCGCGCGCTGCCGGACTGCGGCACAAGCCGCCGCACGCGAGGGATGTGCGTTGGCCGTGTTCCCCGAATGCGCGCTCACCGGATACTGCTTCGATTCCCTCGAAGCGGCGCGGGAGGCAGCCATCTACCGGGATGGGGAGGCGATGGAAGAGCTGTGCCGCGTGGTGCGTGAGACTGAGGTGCACCTGGTGGTGGGCTATCTCGAGCGCACGCCGGTGGGCGTGTCCAATGCCGTTTCCGTGCTTGGGCCTGATGGCATTCTGGCGCACTATCAGAAGACCCATTTGCCGTTTCTGGGTGCCGATCGCTTCACCGAAGCCGGTTGCCAACCGTATCGCGTGCACGAAGTGGCGGGGCTTCGCATTGGATTGCTCATTTGCTATGACGCATCGTTTCCGGAGGCCTCGCGTCTTTTGGCTCTGGAGGGAGCCGATCTCATTCTTCTCCCCACCAACTGGCCGCAGGAGGCGGAAGAAAAAGCGGCATGGCTCCCCAACACCCGCGCGTACGAAAACGTCGTGTACTTTGCGTCGGTGAACCGCATCGGAGAGGAGCGGGGATTTCGCTTCCATGGCCGAAGCCGCGTGTGCGGCCCCACCGGCCGCACCATCGTGGAAGGGCCGCCGGATACCGAGTGCCTGCTCGTGTGCGATGTAGATCCGGATCGCGCGCGCCAGAAGCGTATCGAGCGACGGGATGGTTACTGGGTGGATCGCATCGCGGGACGCCGCGAGGATCTGTATCGCTTGGGTCCCCCAGCGGAGTCTGAACGCTGACGTGAGCTGGCCGGGAAAGCGGATTGTCATCGGAGACACCGTTCAGAACCCGGAGACGAAGCCCGCCCTGGGCTATGGCTTCGCCGTTCTTGCGGCGATGATCTCTGCCTTGGCCTGGATCACCGCAAAGCCGGTCTTGGGCTATCTCGATCCGTTGTCGTTCAGCCTGAGCCAGCTTGGACTGGCCGCGGTGTACTCATTCCTCTGGCTCGCATTTCGGCGCCGAATCGGATGGATCACCCGCATCTCACCGGGGCAATGGACATTCCTGGTCGTCATTGCGCTCTTGTTCTTGAGCGCGGTGTACACGATGTGGATTGGTCTCTCACGCCTTCCCGTCACCGCGGCGAGCTTGTTGTCGCGCCTGGAAATTCTCGTCACCGTGTTTCTTGGCATGGCGCTTCTGGGCGATCGCTTTCGGCCCAAGGAAATTGCTGGCGCCGTGGTGCTGTTCCTGGGTGTGGTCGTGTTGCGTTATCAGGCACCCGCCTCGTTTGCCGAAGGCTTCTGGATGATGGTGCTCTCGAGCATGCTGTTCGGGCTGATCGAAGTCATGATCAAGACGCGCATTCACGTCATTCCTCCCGACGTGTTTGCGTTTGCGCGAAACGGCCTCGTATTTGCGGCGTTCTTCATTGCGGCGTTGTGGCGTGTGCTATTGGAGGGGGACACATGGTGGAAGGGCATCGTCGACTGGAACGGCATTCAACGAGGACTGCCGCTCATCGCCGCGACCGCACTCGCGGGACCGTTCCTGGCCCGAACCCTCTATTTGCATGCGCTCCGGAATTTGGACATTTCGCGGGCCGCCGTTATCAACCAATCGCAACCGCTTTTTGTGGCGCTGTATTCTTCCGTGCTTTTGCGCGCGCTACCCACCCGGAGAGAGTGGACCGGTGGCCTCCTCATTCTGGCGGGGGCGCTGCTCCTCGTAAGTTGGCGACGGGGAATGCACTGGAGCATGAACCGCCTAAGACGCCGACGCAGCCGGCGGGAGAATGCCTGAACATTTGCATTGTAATGTTCTAATGTGGTGCTAGAATCCATGGCATAGGTTCTATTTTCCCCTGATAGAACTCGCAGAATATCTTCAGGCCTCGATGTGAGATCTGAAGGTTCGAGGAATAGGCCGCCATGCCCCGGAACATCTCGCTGCCATTGGGCTGTGCTCTTTGGCTATGCGTGTCTAGCTGCACGCAATCGGATCCCTCCGCACCCTACTTGGGCCGCACCACCATTGCGACCCAGGTCAATCCCCAAGACCCGGTCACCTCGGTCGATCTGTTTGCCATGCGCGAGCGTTCCGAACCGGGCGCCGCAACCCTGGGACGCATCAACCGGCAACTCAAGATGGCCGGGCTTCCCGTTGCCATTTCGAAAGCGGAGTTCCTGGTCAAGCCCGGCTTTGAAACTCAGGGTCGCACGATCTATGCATCCGATCACGTGCGCGAACTGGGAAATCGCTGGGTTCCCGATGACCAACGCCGTCTAGCCGATGGAGACCGGTTGAGCTACATGGTGGTGAAGAGCGGGTGCGAGTTTCCGGGGATGTTTTCCGGGGCGGTGGAAACCGCGATCACGAACGCGTTCATGAGTTGGCAATCCACCATGCGCTGTGGCGATATTGTGATGGAGGAACGTCCCGACGTGGGTACGGATCCGACTATAGCGGACTACTTCCTCGGTTTGGGTGGCCGCGGGCAAACCTTCCAGGCCGACATCGTGAACGCGGGGTTCGAGTCGGGGGAGATGTTCGAACAACTTGCTCCCAATGGACGCTTGTTCATTCTCGGGGTGACGTTCACCTTCATCTTCATGGACGAAGATGGGCGCGCGACCGACTTGGACGGTAACGGATTATTCGATACTGCGTGTTCCGAGATCTATTTGAACCGCGAATTCTGGTGGTCGCCCGATGGCTCGGGCGGTTATGACATCGAGACCGTAGCCATGCATGAGACTGGACACGCGTTGGGATTGGGACATTATGGGAATGTGTTCCGCACTTCGAACGGCGAGGTCCATGCCACGCCCCGCGCGGTGATGAACGCCGTGTACCTGGGTCCCATGTCCGCTCCCCAGCGCACCGACCGCTCTTCCTTCTGCGGTCTCTACGCGAACTGGCCCTGAGACCGGGCCCGTGCATCACCTGGATGAATCGACCGGGCGATTCGCGCCCGAGCGAAGGTCAGGGTTTTCCCTCGCTACGCGTGCAGGCTTTTCTCCGCGCTTGCCCGGAGCTTGCGTCCCTGCCAGAGCGCGTAGATGGCGGGGTAGACGGTCAGCTCCAGCAGGAACGAGGTCACCAGCCCACCCACCATCGGTGCGGCAATGCGCTTCATCACGTCCGACCCCGTGCCGGTGCTCCAAAGTATTGGCACCAACCCGATCATCGTCGTAAGCACCGTCATGAGCTTGGGGCGGATCCGGCGCGCCGCACCGTCGACGATCGCCTGCTCGAGGTCGCCGAACGTCTTCAGCCGTCCTCGCCGCACCCAATCGTCGTGAGAGAGGGTCAAGTAAAGCAGCATGACTACGCCCGTTTCTGCGTCGAGGCCGGCTAAGGCGATGAGACCCACCCACACCGCCACGCTCAAGTTGTAGCCCAGGATCCACAACAGCCAGATCGCCCCGATGAGGGAAAAGGGCACAGCCAAGAGCACGATCGCGGTTTTGGCCAGCGACCGCGTATTGAAATAGAGCAGTAACGCGACGATGAACAGGGTGAGCGGCAGGACGAGCTTGAGCCGCGCTTTGGCACGCTCGTAATACTGGAACTGTCCCGTCCATTCGGTTCGAATGCCGGGAGGCAGGGTCACGGTGTGAGCCAGCGTCTTTCTGGCGTCGGAGACGTAATCCGCGATCGGCCGTCCGGTAACATCCACGAAGACGTAACCGACCAGCTTTCCGTCTTCGCTCCGGATCATGTCGGGCCCGGTGGAATACCGCACCTGAGCGACCTGGGTCAGCGGAACCTGGGCGCCGGTGGAGGTGGGAACGAGAATCCGATCCAGCGCCCCGGGATCTTCACGAAAATCGCGCGCGTAGCGCACCGTCACCGGATAGCGCTCCCGGCCCTCCACGGTACTGGTTGCCTGCGTGCCTCCGATCGCGGTCTCCACGATCTCGTTCACATCGGCCATGCTCAAGCCATATCGCGCAGCTTCGTCCCGATCGGGTGTGATGTCGAGGTAGAAGCCACCGGTCGTTCGTTCGGCATAGGCGCTGCGTGTGCCTCGCACCGTTCCAAGCGCGTCGCTGATCGCAATCGCCGACTTCTCGATTTCGGCCAGATCGTCGCCGAAGATCTTGATTCCAAGCTGGCTTCGAATGCCGGTGGCGAGCATCTCGGTCCGGGTTTGAATGGGCATCCACCAGATGTTGGGCATTCCGGGGAGCTGGATCTTGCGATCCATCTCGTCAATCAAACCGTCCCAGGTGAGCCCTTTCCGCCAGGCCTTTTTCGGTTTGAGCTGCACGACGGTTTCGAACATCGATAACGGAGCAGGATCGGTGGCCGTGTCCGCGCGTCCCGCCTTCCCGAATACGCGCTCCACTTCCGGAAACTCCATGAGATGACGGTCCATGATCTGAAGAGCGTGAACCGCTTCCCGCACCGACATGCCCGGAGGTGCGGTAGGCATGTAGAGGACCACCCCTTCATTGAGGGGGGGCATGAACTCGTTCCCGAGCTGGAAAAAAACCGGGACGGTGATGGCAAGGAGAATGGCGGCGACAACGATCACCGCTTTCCGGTGGTGCACCACGAAGTGGACCAGCGGCACATACATCCGAATGAGCCAGCGATTGAGCGGATTCTCTTCTTCTCGTTTGATCCGGCCGCGCAGCATGAGAGCAGCCAACGCCGGAGTGAGCGTCACGGCGAGGATGGCCGAGAACCCCATGGAGTAGGTCTTGGTGAAGGCGAGGGGTTTGAACAATCGCCCCTCGTTCGCCTCCAGGGTGAATACCGGCATGAAGGCGACCGTGATCACGAGCAGGGAATAGAAAATGCTCGGACCCACTTGTTGCATTGCTTCGATAACCACCGCTCGTCGGGGCTCGTGACGTCCTTCTTCTTCCCAGGTCTCCAGGCGTTTGTGGATGTTTTCGATGATGATGATCGAGGCGTCCACCATTGCGCCGATCGCAACCGCAATCCCTCCCAGCGACATGATGTTGATGGTGAGCCGCTGATAGAGCATGGGAATGAAGGCCAGGAGCACGGCAAGAGGAAGGGTCAGGATGGGAACGAGGGCGCTGCGTGCATGGAGCAGGAAGAGGAAGATGATGAGGCTCACCACGATCATTTCCTCGATCAGCGTGTGCTTGAGCGTATCGAGGGAGGCCTGGATGAGCTCGGAACGATCGTACGTGACCACCAGCTTCACTCCGGGTGGCAGTGTGCGGCGAACCGCATCGAGACGTTCCTTCACCCGCTTAATGATCCGGAGCGCGTTCTCGGAATAACGCATGACGACGATCCCGCCCACCGTTTCGCCTTTTCCGTCAAGCTCTGCGACTCCGCGCCGCATCGCCGGCCCGAGCGTCACTTGGGCCACATCCCGCAAATAAACCGGTGTTCCCGTCTCACTGGCCCGAAGGGGAATGCGTTCGAGGTCCTCGGTCGACTTCACATAGCCATGGCCTCGCACCATGACCTCGTGTCCGGCCATCTCGACGACCTCCCCGCCGGTTTCGGTGTTCGACGCGCGGACCGCGGCGAGGACTTGCGGTAGCGTGATGCCGTAGGCGAGCAGGCGGTTGGGATCGACCTGGACCTGGTATTCCTTGACGAACCCGCCTACCGACGCCACTTCCGCCACTCCCGGCACGCTCTGGAGGGCAAAGCGCAGGTTCCAGTCCTGAATGCTCCGCAGCTCCTGGAGATCATGCTGTCCGGTCGTGTCGATCAACGCGTACTGAAACACCCATCCCACGCTGGTAGCGTCGGGGCCTAGTTTTGGAGACACCCCGTCCGGAAGCTTGGACTGGATCTCGTTCATGTACTCGAGAATCCGGGAGCGAGCCCAGTAAATATCTGTACCGTCTTCGAACACCAGATAGACCAGGGACAGGCCGTAGAACGATTGACCCCGCACATAGCGTACGCGGGGTGTGGAGAGCAGGGCCGACGAGATGGGATACGTGATTTGATCCTCGATCAAATCGGGACTCTTGCCCGGCCAGTCCGTGGAAATGATCACCTGAACGTCGGAGAGATCGGGAATCGCGTCGAGCGGCCCGCGCTTGAGTGCGTACACGCCCCAGAACGCGGCCGCAATGACG
>Ga0207675_100001780_pt1 | contig 21532 bp, 19 predicted proteins | sample KBSSwiS42_FD_184305 | JGI IMG/M metagenome (GOLD analysis project Ga0207675, IMG submission 184305) | Switchgrass rhizosphere microbial communities from Kellogg Biological Station, Michigan, USA - KBS Switchgrass S4-2 (SPAdes) (version 2) | ecosystem: Host-associated > Plants > Roots >...
ATCGGTTTCCATGGACATGATGATGTCTTCCTTGTGCAGAACGAGGTCAATTTTCCTGTCTAGAACTTCCAGGCGTCGCATGACCTCGCAACGCGCCTCGAAGGAGTGGTGATGGTGAATGTGGATTGGCATGTCAGCATCCTTTGCAGACGCGTGGGTTAAACGGCTCAGCCGCAGGCATTAAGGGAACGTCCGACCCCTCATCCGCGCTAGTGAATGGGACTCCCGAACACGCGCAGCCCGAGAATGCCCACGAGGAGAAAGGTGATGAACCAACCTCCAAACGGCCCCCACGAGTATGGAGCGGGGCGCCACGGGTTCATTCCCCATGTGCCAAAAACCAAGACCAGCACGTAGATCAACCAAAACCAAATATTCGCACTCATATCGTCTCCTTTCAGTGCTTCAGGAACAGCGCACCCGCCGCGATTAGGATTCCGCCAACTGCGACGAGATAACCCCAGACATCACCAGCTCCCTTGGATCTGCTTTCAATCGTGGTCAGCCGATCCTTCACATCACCAAGCTTATCGTCCGCGCTCTTGGCCTTCTCATTGACGATCGTCGTGAGCCCTTTAATTTGCTCGGTGAATCCGGTCTCGCTTTTCCCGAAGGTCTCTTTCGCCGCAGCAAAAGCAGCATCCACTGCCAGCTTGGTATCGCCCGCCCGCTGGTCAATACGGATGTCGCGCTCCTTGAACTGGGTGGCTATGCCAGCGAACTTCTCGTCGTGAAGTTCTTTTAGATGGCTGATTGCGACATCGATCGCAGTTGGAAACTGCTGCAAAAGTTCAACGGCTTTATCCATCGCGTCGAGCCGGGCTTGGATAATCTCGATCCGAGCGATATTCAGGGCGTCGAGATTCGCTATCGCCCTGTCGAGCTGCGCCGTCGTCATCGCGGTCGGATCAGGATCAGGCCGGATGATCTGCGGCTGCGCGACCATCAGCGCAGCTCTACCGCTGCGGCTTCCCCGGACTCTGCAATAGAGCTTTGATATCCGCGATGCCCGTGTTCACCGCAACGAGCTTCTCCTCGACGCGTGTCAAGCGCTCGCCCTGCGGAGCGGCCTGTACCTGCGCGCGCTCGATAGCCTCGACCCGGAAGGACATGGCACTGGCGAACCATGCTGCGGTCGCCGTCTGAGTGATGAACATCACGGCCATGGTTATGATAAAGGCTACCGGGATGCCGCGCGTGACATGCCAGTGCTGGTCGGCAGCAGCGGTTTCCTCGTCCACTGGGGGCTCTCCTCGAGACGTCATATTGCGTCCCAGTATGAGCAATTTTGAACATCATAAGTTCCAGGACCTGTGATTGAATATCTGGCAGCCATTGATCGACCCCTCATCCGGGTTGTTCGTGGTTAGGGCCTGTAGCTCTGTTCGCGCAGGGCTATGGGTCCGCTCTTTACGCGCTACACGTCGTCATGCTGTTTTCGGCGGAAGTGGTGCGTTGAACTCGTCGAGATCACGATCCGTCTGCGCTCGGATAGCATCGATTTGAGCCTTGGTGACGGTGCCGGCTTTGGCATCCTCGGCCAGCTTTTTCATCTGATTGATGCGGTCGATCACATTCGTTCCGCCTTCAATCAGGGTGGGCAACGCCGACAGGCCCTTGGCGATCAGGGCGAGAATTTCCTGAGCGTTGATCTTCATGGCAGGCTCCCGACGTTCATACCGACCGCTGCGGCGGATGCTTTCAAGTTTCCGTACAGCCCCACCAACTGGTTGTAGGCGACCACGGCATTCACTTGGTCATTGTTGTCGACGAACGATCGAAGCTGCACGATCAACGGCTTTGCCTGCCTTGTGTATGGCTGGATGACTTCGATGTTCCGGCGGCAGTTGACGTCGGCATTTCCGGCTATGCACGCCCGCCGATAGGAAAGCAGGATCTGGATCGCGGCGTCGAACCCGAGTTCGATCTGCGCCTCCATTTCCTTCGTCACCGGATTGCTGATGGTCGCCGTGGAAAAATGGGCGAGGCTTTGCAGCGTTTGAAGCTGAACGCAGCCGGCAACCGAGAGCGTCAGCGCGAGGACGATAAGGATTTTGCGCATTATGCCGCCTTTGCTGAGATGCCGGGGGACGTGTTCTGGGTGATGTCGGCCGGCTTAATGATTTCCTCATCAACCTTGACCTGGACTTCTTTGACGCCAGCCTTTTCCTTGGCAAATTCAAGCAGGCCATTGAGGCGCGTGCCGTATGCGGTCCAGGCAAGCGTTGCTAGCCCCCCGACGACGGCAACAATGATGGACTGATAGCCGTCCCCGACAGCAAACCCGTGCTGAGCGAGCGCACCGAAAAGGGTATATAGGGCGATACGCACGTACTGCTGGATTGCTTGGGTGTTCGAGGTCATGTTCTGGTTTCCTAGTGATGGGCCGAACATGGCAGGGTGTGGCGCATCGGCAACGTACCGGACGGCTTGCTCGCGGTCGGGTTGTGGTGATAGAAGTTTCCCCTCTCAGGGGGAATATCCGTGAAGATCAGCAAAGACCAGTTTGGGCTCTACGCGGAGTGCATCGGTTCCGGGCAGATAGAGCAGCAAGACGTTCCGAAACTCCTGGCCGAGAACCCGGAATTCGATGCTTGGTATCGGTCGGAATTAGCGGGCTCGTCTGGCACCAATGAAACCGTACGATTGCATGGTGTTGACGGTGAATGTGGCAAAGGACGATAGGAACACCGTGGTGGTGCCGGAGACGCTAATTCTCTTTTGGCCGCAAGGGAAAAACTGGGTCACCCCCGTCGTAAATGATAATTGCTGAAAAAACTCCGCGCCTTCGTTCGGGGCGGTCGGCACCGTCGCTGATGTGACGCTTATCCAGCAGCCCAAGACAGTCGGAACGGTCGCGGCGTTGGGGGCGAAGACCACGTTGCCGTAGACTTGCCAATCCCCAGCGGTCAGCGATATCGAAGTAACGTTAGCTGCCGTAGCCGTCGTGTTGGATATGGCTGCCCCAGCCAGCACCGTGGCGCTGATAAATTCCCCGACTTCACCCGCCGCCGCGCTGCCCGCTCCGGGCTCGCCATTCATGTGCCCGTTGGTGCGGGCGGCAGGCAGTGTGCCAGAACTCAAGTTCGAAGCATTCAACGCGGTAAGGTTGCTGCCGACACCAGCCGATGGCGTACCGATATCGCCGCCCTGGAAATAGGCCAGCCCGGTTCCAGTCTCGTCCGTGATGGCTGCCCGCAGGTTCGCGCTTGAGGGCGTGCCGAGCCAGGTTGCGACGTTGGCAGCGAGCCCGGTGATGCTGCCGACGGCTGGCGTGCAGGTTGCCGCTGAGGCCGCGGTGATCAGGCCCTTGGCATTGACCGTGACGGCCGCGCACTGCGTCGCCGACCCGAAGCTGCCCACATTGGAGTTGACGGTGCCTAATGTGAACACGCCGGCATTCGACATCGTGAGATCGCCGGACGGTGTTTGCGGCGTGGCGACGCTGCCGACAGAGCCGATCCAGATTTTCCCGGCAGCGAGCGGCAGGCCAGCATTGACCAGATTGTTGACCCATGCCGTCGTCGCGATCTGGTTGTTATTTGCCGCAGTCGGTGCCGTCGGTGCGATCAGCGCGAGGCTCGATTGATTGCTCGGCCCGCCCCACTCCGTGCCGGGTTGCTGGGCGAGCGCGGGCAGCGCGAGGGAAGCGGCCAGCAGCGATCCGAGGGCAATGCGGCGCATTATCTTATTCCCACTCGAACACGGTTAGGCTGGACGCGCCGGCGCTTGCGATGGCGTTCCATGCCGTATTGACCTGTGGCTGCTGGCCAACGCCGTCCACCCGGTAGGACTGATAGGGCAGCAGCGTGATCGAGCCGGCGCCGTTCACCGTACACGTGATGGTCGGCGTCGCGGTGCGGCTGATGGTCGGGCAGACCGCGATCTTGGCGGTGTCGCTCGAGTTGTAGAATTCGATGCGCTTACGGGCTGCATTGACCCCGATCGCCTGCGCCGAGCTGGTGCCGACCACGACGGGATAGGTGTATGGCAACGCTGCCACCTGTGCAAAGGCGGACCCAGCAAGGCAGAGCGCAAAGAGAGTGGCGGCAAGGCGGATCATTCGTGAGGCTCCCTACGGTGACGTTGCATCAGAAGCACTTCCATGCGCCGTTTTGGCGGAATGCTGTGGTGCCAGTACCACCTCCGGCACAGGTGGCTGGAGTACCATCAGCAACGAAAATGCTACTTGCATTCGCAGCGGCGGGCAGCGTGGCGACGGTGAAGAACATCCCCACGTTACCAGAGTAGGTCTGCGTGCCGGTGATGGAGCCGAAGCTATTGGTGCCTCCAGTAACAGTGTTGTTGGAAACGATTAAAGCTCCTGAGAAGAAGTTCACGCCAAAGTTTATCGCTGAGGTGGTGCCGACGATGGTGTTGCCAACAAGCTCGAGGTAGTTAAATCGATTGGTGGTGCTCGAAACGCCCAAGACAGTTGTGTCGAAGGCGTCGAAGTAGTTGCCACGAATGATAACCCGTTCGGTGTTGGTAGTGCCAACGCCAGCACGACTGTTATAGCATTGCGAAGTGCCGGCGGTTGAAATGCAAGAGTTGCCAGTTACAAAAATGGAGCCAGCAAGTTGGGAACCAACACCAATTCCAAGCTGGTTTTGCGTAAGGATGTTGTTAGCTACGGTGATGCCTGCTGCACCATTGATAGCTATGCCACCACGAATGAGCAAGGAGTCGAGGAAGGTCTGTCCGGTGATTGTATTTTCGGCAAGCAATAAGCCATATGTAGTGCCAGCACCGACCACATAAATCCCAGCACCAATTGGTGTGGAGATATAGTTACGTGCAACGATACCATCGCCGGGCGGATTGCCATCGGAGTTGAGGTCGTACACGGCAATGCCATAGGCATTCGTTGACGCGAGGGTGTTGGTGCAATGGGAGCTTAGATTCCCTGCGCCGGGGTTGAGGAATTGATTATCAGTGATGCGGTACTTTTGAAAATTGGAAAAGAGGATGATTCCGAAGCAAACCCCGTCGGCCTCGACCTTGGAGTTCTGGAACTTGAAGTTTTCCCAACGCGATCCACCGGTGCCGGTGAATAAGGCAATGGCGTAGTTCGTGTTATTGGGCAGCGTAGGATCGGTGGGGATATCTGCGGTGACAGAAGCGATCCAAATGTTGTCGAATGTAACGTTGTTGACGACATGTGCTGCGCCGGATTGGTTGCTTACAATCCAATAGCTAGAGTTGAAATTGCTAAGCTTGAGATTCCGCAGGGTTAGATTGTTTTGGGCAGAGCTTGTGGTGATTGAAATCGCGCCGATGTTGGATGCGGTCCACGAAGTATAGGTGCGATTGCCAAGGAGCCAAAGGTCGCGGATAGTGAGGTTGCTGACATTATCAATATTGATGATCCAATCAGCGCCGGTCTGCTTGATGATGGAGAGATTGCGGTCAACACCAGTAATGGTGATTCCGCTAGCAGGCATGTTCAAATGCGCGGTGATTACGCAGGTGCTCGCAGGGATCAATAGGGTCTTACCTGCGGAGGCGGTTACGGCAGCTTGTAGAGCAGTCGTGTCATTGGTAACGCCATCGCACACGGCGCCGTAATCTCTCGGCAGGACATACGGCGCCGCCGGCGGGGTAGGTGTGCTGATAATGATCGGATTCGTTCCGGTGAAAACGATGCCCGAACCGGCCTGAATGTTGTTGGTGATCGTGGTCGGATTGACGCCGGTGAAGCTGATGCCGTTGCCCGCCGCGAAGGTAGAGCTCGGCACCGAGACGCACGGGACTAGGTTTCCGCCACTGTCGAAACACGCACCTTGATTGGCCCGTGAGGCCAGCACCGGCAGCAGCGCCAGCGTCTCGCCTGGCGGCGTGCGCACCGAGCGCCCGGTGACGTCGTTTATCTTGTCCCATACCTCGCGGCTCTGCGCGGTCAGGTCGGATAGCACCACATTGAAACTGCGGGTCGGAACGCCGGTGCCCTCATTGAATTGCGAGGTGCGGCGCGGGCGGCGGGCGCCGACGATCTGCACGGTACCGGTCTGGGCCGTGGCGAAGGTCAGCACCGCATCGGTGATCGGCCGCGGAATGGTCGCCAGCGCCCCGGTCGGCGAGGTGATCGTCCAGCCGCTGGGCTGCCGCGCGCCGTTGACGAAAACCTCAACCCAATTCGTATAGTCCGTCGAATCGCCATAGAGCTGAAAGCCGACCGCGCAGGCGCAGGTCGAGGCGCTGATGACGTAGCTTGTCCGCCTTTCGGTGTCCGGCAACGCTGGGACAGGCGGCGGGACTTGCGCGCAGGCCGGAGCTAATCCGGCGAACAGGGCGGCGGCGAGGATGGCAGATCGGATTGAGTTTCGCATGCACGGCAAGGTGCCGTCACGGTCAAAACGGGCAACGTACCGCCTACGGTTTGGCCTTCATCGGGATGCCGAGCGCGTGGTTGGCGCCCTGCTCCACCTTGTCGAAAAGCTGCGGGATGAACGGGAAATTCGCGCCCAACGTCATCATCCGCAACGCATGGGTATCGCTCTCGCCCCACTCCGACGGATGCGTGGCACCGCGGGTGACCTGCATCATGTTCTTGAGCTTCCCGTAGGTCGGACCGAGGAACATGCTGGCGGCGTCCTGGCTGACGAATTTGGACAGCGGCTTGTCGGCGCCGATCGCGCGGTAGATGTCCGCCTTTCCGCCCGTCGCTTTCGATACTATCGAATTGGAATCCTCGATCGCGGCCAGGATGCCGCTGCGCGATACGCCTTCCTTGACCCAATCCTGCACGCGGTCGGAGGTCGGGCGGCCGGACGACAGGCTGTTGATGCGGTAGGACAGCATGCCCATGCCGACCGCCGTGATCATCCCGGCCATGGTGCCGGCGTCGTGGCGCTGCAGGTTCGCTATCAGGATCCGCTGCGTCGCCGAGACCGTAAATTTCTTGTACTGCACCAGCACGTTGTAGCCGGGCTTTGACATGAATTTGGGAACTTCGCCGTATCCGGGCTGCACCACGGCAATATCGACGTCGCGGCCAACCGCCCCCCGGAAAACCTTGGCCGCGGTCTGGTCGGTCCACTTGTCCATGTTCGGCAGGATGATGCCCTTGACCCGCTCGCCGCCGTTGTTCGACCACTGCTCCCAGATGCGGGCGGCCTGCGCCTCGGTGATGTTGCCCTCGGCCAGGCGCTGGATCTGCTTCGCGGTCGCCTTGCCGCCCGCCACCGCCTCGGCCGCGCGCAGGATGTTGCTCGCCACAGCGTTCGTGGCCATCCGCTTCTGGATATCGGTCAGCGGCGCCAGCAGGTTCGCGATGAAGGCCTTGTCGCTCGCCCATGTCAGCGCCCTCTCGAATTTGGAATTCGGCCGGTAGTGCTCGGCGATGTCGGACAGGGCATGGTTGCGCGAGGCCGAATGCATCTCGATCCCGATGCCGAACGCCTTCCATTCGTCGCCCGCGGCCTTCACCGCCGCCCAGGCTTCCTTGTCCATCATCGAACTGGCGAACGGTACCCATGCATCCTTGAAGGCGCTCTCGATGCCGTGGCGGAACACGACGCCGGCGAAGTCCGGCAGGGACGATACCGCCATGCCGTGGCTGGAGATGATGTTGTTGACCTTGAGCGCGTTCTGCGAGAACCGGGCCAGCCCCTGCATCGTCGGGTCATAGCCGAACGTGCCCCGGTTGCGGTCGCGCATCGCGGCGACGTTCTTGAAGTCGGAATCCATCTGGTCTTTGAGCTTGTTCTGCGCGGCCTCGGTCTTGGCACTGGCGCGCGCCGCGGCATAGTCGCTTTCGATCTCCTTGAACACGCTGGTCATGTTCGGATCGCCGCCGAACCGCTCGGCCAGCAGCGCGTCGGGCAGCACCGAATGGGTGTAGGATTTCAGCGCCTCGCTCGCGTTCCGGCGCAACCACGGCTTGGCCATCTCATAGGGAATGTCGATCTCGCGATGCGCCCCGTGGCCGCGGAGCTCGGGCGCCGTCCCGGGGATCGCCTGGCCGCTGCTCGACGCGTCGTAAGGCAGCCGCCCCTCCGGCGTGCCGAGGACGCGGCTGGCGATCTCCTCGGCGCGGGCCCTGAGCTCCTGCGGCGACAGATCACGATCGGACTCGATGATGCGCCGCACGGCCTTGTCCACCGCCTTGTCGGCCGATGCCAGCCGGTCGCCCTTGCTCTTGGACGTCCCGGCAGCCTTTGCGGCGTCCCTGGCCTGCTCGGCTTCCGCGCGCGCCTTCAGGGCCGCCTTGGCTTCCGCGGCCGACGTGCCTTCCCAATTCGCGATCTCCTCCTCGAGCTTCTTCCGCATCTCGTCGTGCGCGGCGCTGGCGCGGATCAGATCGTCCTCATGCCCGCCGCGGAACAGGTCATCTTCCTTCATCTTGGCGAGCTTGGCGGTGGAACTGTCGATCGTGGCGCGCGCTTCCTGGAGCTTCTGCGCGAGGCCCTCGATGCGGGTCTTGGCCTGCGCCTTCATCGTCTGCTCGCTGACCAGGTGATTGGTCCACGTCGCGACGTAATCATTCCAGTTGGCGCTGATCTTCTCCTTGTCCCACAGCCGCGGCGCGTAGGTCTCGCCCGGCCGGGTCACGGTTTCCTTGAAGCCCTCGATCGATTTGAGCGCGCGTTCCTTGATCGGGTCGAGGCCATTCTTCCGGAACCACTGCGCGGTTGCCGCGACCTGCGGGTTCGGGTGGGTGTCGCCGGTCGAGAGCGCGTCATAGACCGCCGCGTTGAAGTCGTCGAACGACAGCTTCCCCTCGGGCGCCGCCCCGGTCTGGCGCTGCAGGAAGGTTGCGCCGCCCTCGCCCTGGTCGAGATAGCTGCCCCACTGCTTCATCATTTCCTGGTCGGCTTGCCAGTGCAGACCCTCGCGGATCTGCTTCAGCTCGCGCTCGACCGTCGGGCCGCCGAACTGTGTCGCGGTCTGGCCTTCCTTGTTGGCCTTGAGCATGAACGCCGTGTCGGTGAGTTCCGTCACCGCCGCCTTGGCGCGCGGCGAGGCGCTGTTCGTCAGGACGTTGAGGTTCGGGAACGACTTCGACATCACCGTGCTGACGCCCGGGACGCTGTCAAGGCCGTAGGGCACCGGCGACAGGTCGCGGGTATCGGACGGAGCCGCGCCGGCCGCCATCGCCTGACCGGTGCTGCCGCCCGGTGCGGGCTCCTGCGGCAGCCCTGGGACGGCATCGGCGATATTGCCGGCCGGGCCAGTCTGGGCCGGATCGGTCTGCGGCGCCTTCTCCATCGCACCATTGTGCTCGGACAGCTTCACGCGCGCGCTGTCGAGCGAGCTGACGCCCTTTTCGAGCAGACCCTCGCGGGCCAGCAGCGCATAGCCGCCGGCGCCCAGCAGGCCGCTGAGAAGGGTATTGGTGCCGATGTTGATGGCCGACTCCGTCAGCGTCCGCTCGGGCTGGCTGGCCTGCAGCAGGGCCTCTTGGGCGGTGGACTGCATCGCCGCCACCTTGGCCACCGACAGGCCGACATTCGCCGCCTCGCCGCCGACGGTCGCTGCGCGCGCCAGCCGGAAGGCATTGCCGACCGGAAGGAACATGGTGGGGTCGATCATTTGCGTCGCGATCCCGACCGCCACGCCGTTCGCGCCGCCGGCCGCCAGCAGTTCGCGATCCTTCTTGCCCTGGCCGATCTCGGCCCAGATCGCCAGCGTCTCCGCCGGGGACTGCGAGCCGAGGAACGACTGGCCGTGCATGCGCAGCGCCTCGTCGTCGGGCCAGTTCTGCTTCAGGTCGTCGATCGGGTTGTAGCCGGGCTGGGGCGTGTAGGTTCCGCGGCTGAGGCGCTGGATGACGGAACCCAGCGCGTTCTCCGTGCGGAAGGCGGCGCCGAACAGTTCGTCGGCCTCCGGCGCGGTCGGCGTCGGCTTGGGCGTCTGGCCGAGGCCGGGGCTCAGGCCCGGGGCGACGTCGTTGAAGTCGCTCATGGCTGCGGCATCGCGTTGTTGAACTGGTTCCTCATCGCGTCCAGCTTGCCGCGCAGGTCGGCCTCATGCTTGGCCAGATACTTGGTCGCGTCGAAGGTGATCCGGTTCGGCAGCACGTCGATGTCGCCGTTGGCCCGCTTGACCGCCACGTAATAGGACGGCGGCTGGCCATTGGAGACCTCGGATTCGGTGCGGCCGTCGGCGACCAGGCCGGACACCGACCAGCCCGGGGTCTTCACGCCCATCATGCCGAGCCGCGGCACGTCCACCCCTCCGGGCGGCCCCAGCCGCTCGGTGATGAAGTCCTTGAGCTGCTCGCCAATCCAGTTCGGCGCGCCCTCGATCGGCTTGTTGTAGTTCTCGGGCGGCAGCCGCATCAACTGGTTGCCGGCCGCCTGCGACGGTCCCCAGGTCGATTTCAGCCGCTCCACCGCCTTGTCGCTGGCCTTGTCCGCGGGCACGCCCATCGAGCGCAACTGGGCATAGGTCGCCTTGTAGTCGTTCACCAGCGCCCCGCCCATCAGTGAACCGCCGGGCATATTGGCCGTGTCGGGCACGTCCAGCGGCGCGTTCGGGGTGTTGCCGGTCAGGCCGCCGAGCAGCCACGAACCGGTTCCCATCTTGTAGGCCATGTCGCCGGTGGTCAGCTTTTCGGTCTCCTTCTCGGCCGCGTCGCGGGCTTCCTTGCGGGCCTTCGCGGTCGCCGGGTCGTCGGACTGGTTGAGCCGCTTCGCCAGTTCCTCGGGCGGAAACGCGCCCTTCAGCGCCTGCCAGGCCTGCAGCTTGTCGAGTGAGCCCTTGCCGAGCGCCTGTTCCGCCAGCGCAGCAGAATGCTGCCAGACCTTCTCGGCCACCGCGTTGGCGGTCGACATCTTGACCGGGTCGAGGCTCGACTGCATCGAGGTCAGGGTGTCGGTGAAGCCCTTCTGCGCCAGCATGGTCTGCATGTCTTCCGGCTTCAGATTGGTCGCGATCGAGGCCAGCACCTGGGCGCCGGCCGGGCCTTCCAGCGCGCCCTGCAGTTGCGGCATCTCGTCCTTGGTGATGACCGGCGGGGGCGGCGTATGGTTCATGGCCGCGATGCGCTGCGAGGCCGCCACGCGCTCGGCCAGCGCCGCCGGGATGCTGTCGGGCCGGCCCGGGTCGATCGGCGCCACCGGTGCGATCCATCCGCGGGTGGCCGCCTCCTGATAGGGCTTCTCGGCCAGGTTCTTTTCCGACTTCGAATACTGGTCCAGCGCGGACGCCGCCACGTTCATGTGGTGGACGTCCTGCCCGTTGGTGGCGTCGCGATAGGCCGCGATCACCCGGTCCCGCTCCGGCTTCTCCATCTGCGCCAGCGCGCCGCCGAGCAATTGACCGTTCATCTTCTCGGCGACCGGGCCGAACTTCTCGGGGTAGATCAGCGCGGTCTGGTTCACCAGCGCAACGTCATCGGGTCGGGCCAAAAGGCCCTTATCCACAGCCTTTGACACCCCGTCAGCGGCCTGGGTGGCCGATTGGATGCGCAGGCTCTCATCCGCCGCGATGGTCCGGACATAGGCCGAGCCGAGGAACGGGTTCCGCTGGAGGTCGGCGGCGGTGAAGCCGGGGCGGCCCGGGGCCGCCGCGGGGGCCATCACGCGCGGGCGAGCCGTCGACGCCTTGAACGAGGCGGTGTCCTGCTCCATGAAACCGTGCATTTTCTGATAGCGCGCCTCAGCCTCTTCCGGGTTTTTGTAAGCGGGGAACTTGTCCCAACCCTCGGCGCGCACGCGCTCCACCGCCTGATCGACAGAAAGGATTTTGCCATCCCAAACTGTCGGAATGGCATAGGTCTTGCCGTCGTGATCCACGGTCGCTTGGAACAGCGTCGATCGGCTGCCGTCTGGATTGTCGACGCCGCCGGGGCCCGTCAGGTTGGTCAGGTGGCGCTGATAGAGCGAACGTTCCTGCGGCGTCAGCTTCATCGCCGCATCGGCATCAGCAAGGCTGGGACGGAAGGCCGGCGCACCACCCGCCGGCTGCCGGCCGCCGGGCAGCGACGCCCACTGGCCGGAAAGCTGGCGCGGCACGTCCTCGATCGCTGCCGCGTCGCCGGATTTCAGCGTCGCCAGCAGGTCGCGACCGGTCTTTGACTTGTATTCGGTCTGCGCCAGGTCCCATGCCGCGGCGTCCTGGTTGGCCGGCGAGAAGTCCTTCAGGCCGAGCTTCTTGGCCTGCTGGTCCCAGGTCGAGCCGAGGAACTGATACAGGCCGGCCGCGCTGGTCTTCTTGCCGACGTCGGGGCCGGAGGTGATCGGCGCGTAGACGCGGGGATGGTCGCCATAACCCTGGAACCGGCCGCCGCCATAGAGCATGTCGTAGCTGGTGGCCTCGCCGCTCGCGATCCGGCCCAACAGCGCGCGGCCCTCGGCCGGGATGGTTTCGTTGGCGATCGGCGTGCGCTTCAGCCCAAGCATCTCGGCCTGGATCGCCTGCGGCAGGGTCTGGATGCCGGTCAGGTTCATCCGCACCGTAGTCGCCGCGAGGATGCGGTTGGCGCTCTCGGGATCGCCGCGCTGCTTGGCCTGCTGGATCTCCATGCCGATGATCGGGTCGGTCGGCTTGATGGTGCCGTTGGCGATGTTAGTCTCGAGCTCGGTCACCACCTTGCGGCCGGCGTCGATCTTCTCCTTGGAGTCCGCGGTCAGATATTGCAGCCGCGCCATGCCGTGCGAATAGAGTCGGTTGCGATCGGCCTCGGTGATATTCGTGTTCTGCAGGACGTTCTCGCTGAGCGCCTTCTGCGCCTCGGCCTTGCCCTTCTTGGTGAAGGTGGCATCGATCTCCGAGACGATCGCCTCGCCCTGCAGCAAGCCGCGAAAGCTTTTCTTCTCCAGATCGATCTGCTCGCGCGGCATCTTGAACAGCGGATTGGTGCCGAGCGCCTCATAGGAGGCATCGAGCTTTTCCTGTGCCGCCTTGAACTCCGGCGTATAGGTTCCGCCGGGCTGGCGGGCGAGGCCCTGCAGCGTGTTCTTCTGATCGTCGATCGTGGCCGTGATCGACTTCTGCTGATTGACGATGTCGAGCTTGCTGGCGGTGTTGCTGATCGAGTTGTAATGCTGCGTCGCCTGCGAATCGAACTGCTGCGAGATCGCCTCGCCGACGAGGCCGCCGCCGTGCTCCTTGGCGTACTTCGCCTTCCACGCGTCTGCTGCCGCCTTGAACGCGGCCGGATCGGTCGGATGCTTCTGATGCAGGTCATTCAGATCGGTCGAGATGACGTTGCTGTGCTGCGCGATCGTACCGACCTCGACGGCGTGCTTGTAGGCCTGTCCGGCGCGCCCGACGATCACCGAGTTGGCTGGGTCGGCGACCGAGACCGAACCGTCCGGATTGCGCATGACCTTCTGCTGCTGCAGATCGTCGGCCGCTTGCTCCTTGGCCTGCCGGGTGGCGATCTCCATCTGCGCGTCGGCCACGTCGCTGATCGCCTTCGCCATCAGGTTGGTATTGCCGATGATGTCCTGCCGCGATACCGAGGAGGTCGGTGCCTCGGATGTGACGATGCGATCGGGTACGGTTGCGAGTTGAACCATCAGAAGATTCCCTTGGCAATTCCCGCCGCTGCCGAAATCCCGCCGGCAAACAGGGCATCACTCGCCGCCGATTTGTAATAGGCCGCGTCGTTCCGCTGCTGGGTTGCCTGCGCCAGGATGCTGTTCACCGTCGTGGTCTTTTGATCCATGCCGAGCTGTTCCTGATTGTCCCGGAAGGCATTCCCGGTCGGCGAGGTCGGGTCGGTGTTGGCCGCGGCGCGCACCGCGTCGATGTTGCCGAGCGTCTGGTTGAGGCTGCGGGTCATCGCGCCGCCGGTCTGCACGGCTTTCAACTCGCCATAGACCGCGGCCTGCTCCAGCTTGGCGGCCTGGAATTCGTTCGCCGCTGCAACCCCCTGCGACTGCAGGATGGTCGAATAGGCCGACAGCCCGATCGACATCAGCGAATTGCCGCCGGCTGCCGAGCCACCTCCGCCTCCACTGGCACCCATTATGTGGCTCCGATCATATTGTCACTTCCGATGCGAACTCCGCGATGAGCAGCGGGCCCGGGGTACGTTTGATGATGGCGGCGCGCGGATCGTAGGTGCTGCCGACAGGCGCATATGATTCCACGGTCTCGCGCTGGGTCGGCGGCAAGGTCGCGTCCTCGCCCGCGTTATAGGCCGGCACGGTGCGCTGGTTCATGACGGTGCCGAGCGGCGGGGACGTCGGAAGTTGCTGCGACGAGAACAACCCCGCCATGTCGAAGCCGGTCGAATTGATGACATAGACGTTGAAATAGGAATACTGCCGCTTCTTCATCCGCTGACCGGCATCGGCGCCGGACTGCGCGTCGGGCGCGAACGGCTCGCTGGTCATCGTCCATATCTGCCCCGCGGCGAGCGAGGCGCGCGTCAGGTCTTCGCCACCCTGCCCCTGCGGAATGATAAAGCCGTCGGGGTCGATCTGATAGGTGCCCATGTAGCGCGTGCCCTGATCCATCAGCGCAACCGTCTGGCCCTGGATCCACCACAGCGGGCCCTTGCCGAGCGGCGGCGCAAAGGCTGCCGGCAGCGCGTTCACGAACAGGTTGGCATCGAGATAAACGCTGTCGTCGAGCACTTCGCAGATGCCGGCGCCAAAATACTGCGTGGTGAACAGCACGTCGGCATTCCACGCCGATATCCACTTGACCGTGCCGGCGCCGGACCACGGGCCCCAGCCGATCGTTCCCGCAAGCTGGCCATCCTGCGTCGTGTACTTGCCGCATACGATCGATCCATCGCCGTTGAGCACGTAGGCATAGCGTTCCGCGAATGTGTCATCCGCGGTCGGCACCGCGATGGCCACGACATTGTGGAACAGGTGGTTGTGAAAGTCGGTCAGGTTCTTGACGTTGAACGGGCGATAATAGGCACCGGGTGCTACCACCGCCATCACGCTGTTGCCGCCGGCGTTGACGTACAGCACGGTCTCCTGCGCCGCGCGCGGCTGCACCTGGGCAACACCATCGCTGGACAATATCTTGAATGCGACGCTGCCGGGCTTGAGCGGATTGGTTTCGTTGATCGGAATGTAATAGACCTTCTTGTCGCAGAACACGATCTCCGAACTTTCCGGACCTGACGTCACATAGTGCACCCGCACCTTGGCGGGCGCGATCTCGAACATGCCGGAGTTCGGATTGACGCCGACATAGATATCGGTCGGCGCGTTGATCGATGACCATGAAATGCCGCCAGGCACCGATGGAAAATCACAGAACCCGAGCCGGAATTGATCGACAAAGCAGGAGGCGGGATAGCCCCGAAAGGCATTCATCACCTCGTCATCCCATATGGCCACCGCCAAGGGCGCCCCGACGGCGGCGGCGCCGGAGATCGCACTGCTGCCGCTTGGTCCGGCCACGACCTCGAGCTGCTGAAACGCCGTCGTGATCGTTTGATATCCGACCCTGTCGAATGTCGTCGTGGAGGTCGTGGACGTCGAAAGCAGTTGAACATTCATCGTAAAGGTTGCCGGGATATAGCCAACCACTATTCCCTTGGAGCCGGAGGTGGCGCCGACGACCTGGTCACCGATGCTGAAAGTCAGTCTGGGATCCGTCGCAAACGCGATCGACTGGCTCCCGGGAAGCGCTTCCTGCACCGTGCCGGTGACGCTCAAGGCGCTGGTGTAGCCCGTGATCAGGATTTGCCGATTGACGTAGCGCAGGATGGTGCCAACCCATGCCGGCGTGAACAGCGGATCGGACGCTGTCACGGTAATGACTCCGGTCGCCGCCGATGGCAATAGCGTGATGCCCTGCGGGGAGATGCGATAGAACGGCGTCCGCTTCTGACTGCCAATGACAAGCTCGGTATAGTCCGCGATGCTCCACGTCGAGGCGCCGTTCCACGACACCACTTGCGGACGCATGGTGTGGCCGAACGTGATATAGATCGACAGCCCGATCACCGCATACACGATCTGATTGACGTTGAGCGCCGTCCACGGCAGCGCCACGCCCGAGCCCTGGTTGTTGAAGCTCGCGACCTGCACCCCGGACGAATTGAAAACCTGCAGACGTCCCGCGCCGAACACCAGCTTGAAATCGTTGCCGGGTGACATCGTGAGTTCTTCGGTGCGCGTCGCGGTCAGCACCGGAAACAGGGCCGAGCGGCCCGGACGGTTCTGCAGGCCGCCGGCGTTGAGAATGCGGGAATTCGCCATCTGGCGCAGCCCGGCCTTGCGCGCCGGGTGATCGTCACGCCGCTTGAGTGCGACGTCGACCTCGCCATAGGAAAAATCGAACTGTGAGCCCTGGATCTGTTTCGGCATGGCTCACGTCCCGGGCCAGCCGGGCCTCCCCAAGCCGGGAGTGGTCGGCGAGCCGGGCCGGCGGCTGCGGCGCGAGAGCGTCATCCGCGACACGAATATCGCACGCTTCGGCATCTGCATGTCGTGGCGGGCCTTGGCGTCCTTGAGCATCTGCATCGCGGTGGCGAACAGTCGGCCGGATTCGGCGACGTCCTTGTGGATGCCGCGATAGATGCCCGACATCACGAACATCTGCAGCACGATCACCGCGGTCGGCGTCGCAAAGGTCGGGTCGGAATTGGTCGAGAAGATGCCCTTGATCACGACCGGCAATGCCGGGCCAGGCACCGGCGCCGGCGGCGGGCCGCCGCGCGAGTTGACGATGAGCTGATCGTGCAGAAGATCCCAGACGCAATCCCGGTCGTTGACGCGGACCATGATCAGATGAATGAGATCGTCCGGCAGATTATAGGCGGTGTCGAAGCGGAGGTCGGCCGGCGCGGTCGGATCGGGATTCAGCGTGCGCCATTCGGTCAGCCAGCTCCACGAATGGCTTTCGCAGACATAGGCGAGGCCGCGCTCATAGGCGGGCGAAGAGACGTTCCACTCGACCGAGCCGTCGTCCGCAACCGCCACCTGGTTGTCGCCGGTCTGCGACAAGGCGCTGTTGATGATTTCGGTCTTCGACAAGGGCCATTGAAAAGCTGCCATGCGCGACCGTCTGCCGGGCGGACCTCAATCGCAACGTACCCAAGAAAAACCCTCCCGCTTGTGACGGGAGGGGTGCAGGTTGCGGCCTCGTGGATCTCAGAATGTCGTCTTGGCTTCGGAGTTGGCCAGCCTGTCGGCCTCGGCTTTCTCGCGTACCATCTTTTCGTCGGCCGCCTTCTTCTCGGCGGCGGCCTTCTTGGCAGCAGCATCCTTGTCGGCCGCTTCCTGGATTGCCGCCCGCTTCTTCAGTTGCTGCGGCGAGAGAGCGCCGCGGCCGGCGGGCATCACCGGGTTGGGCGTGGGCGGCGGTGACTTGAGCAGAAGTTCATCGGCGGCGACCTGGTCGGCCTCGATCCGCTCCTTCTCCTTGCGGGCGTAATACTCCTTGAGCCGCTCGGCCGCTTCGGCGACCGCCTTGTTGTGCTCGTCGAGCGCGGCCTGGTCCGCAGGCGTCAACGGCGCGGGCGGGGGCGGCGGGGGGGCCGGCTCCGGAACGCCGCGGGCCTTGGCGTCTGCCACCTCGGCTTGATAGCGCTCGTCACGCTGCTTGCGCGCCGCGTCGGCATCTTCCTGGCTCCACGGCGTCATGCTCCATTCACCGGGGTGCGCGGAACATGCCTGCATGGCATCGACGGCGTAGTTAAAAAACACCGCGCCATCGTCGATATGGTACGCGGTCGCCGACTGGTTGGCGTCGATCTTCAAGGACATGGCAAACCCTCAGTTAGACTTTGACCTCGGCGCGGCTGATCCACGACGTCATGGTGATGATCGGGGTGGTGCCGGATGCGACGAGATAGCACCGCAGGTAGCGGTAATAGATCCGCTGCATCAGATTGGTGGCCAACATCTGCACGATGCAGCCGCCGAGGCCAGCCGGCGGGATGGCCGGGTTGACGCCGAGGATGGTGGCGACCTGACGGTTGGCGACGACGCCGGCGAAATCGTGGAACGCCAGCAGCTCGACGTTGCCGTTGCCGAACGCGACGTCATTGGAGCCGAACAGATGCAGCTTGTAGACTTCATCCGTGGTCGTCTCGTCGAGCGTGGTGATGTCCATGCTCCAGACGAAATCAGTGCGGCCTGCGGCGGACACCGGAGAGGAGCCGCCGAGATCGATCTGGCCCGAGTTGAGGTTGTTGAAATACCCCGTCGCGTTCAGCGTCTGGGCCGAGCAGAACGCGAGCTGCGCGTCAAACGGGCACGGAAACGTCGTGACCTGGGACGGGATGAGGTTTGCGGTCAAGGCCATAATGAAGTCTCCTGCGTGTCTAAGCTCGCGCGGTTAGGCCACGATCGTGGCGTTGGTGATGGAGCTGAGGCGCGCGATGGCCTTGGGATGCTCGCGGGCGAAACCGTAGTCCCACTTGATGTGCGTGGAATCGAACGGCTGGCCGACGGTCGGGCCTTCCGGCATGACCTGCAGCGGCGTCTGTTCGATGGCGTAGAAGCCGCCCTCGCGGAACGACACGCAGTAGATCGATGCCGTCACCGCGCCGCCGCCGCCGGAGGCGACTTCGTTGAACGGCAGCAAATCCGGCGAGTCGTCCGGCTCATATCCGAACAGGATCGGCAGCCCCTTGTACTTGATGATGCGGCGGCCAACGTCGTCCTCGGCATAGGCCACGGTCTGGTTGACCAGCGAATTGTTGCGCGCCACGATATCCCACTGCGGCATCATCCCGCGCGGCATGATCCAGTGCGTCGGCCGGTTGACCAGCCAGTAGAGCTTGTCGAGGTTGCCGAGCGACAGCGCGGCGCCGCCGGCTGCGGCCGAGTTGGCGATGAAGTTGCCGGTGATCGCGGTGGCGTCGTTGCAGCGAACCTGCATGCCATTGGGCGTGCGGACGTTCGCGCTGTTGTCCGACTTGATGACGTTCTGCGAGAAGAACTGCGCCAGCGCGGTGGACTTCAGTTTCTCCTGCTTGTACTTGCCGTCGGGGCCGAGGCGATCGATCATCGCGCGGTCTGCGAAGATGTAGTCGTCGATGAAGAAGGTGTCTTCCTCGCGCAGGTTGAAGGTGCCGAGGCTCTGGCCGCCGGCTTCGTTGAAGCCGCGGAAGCCGGGGGTCGGCAGCGAGGCGATGTCCATATAGGCCCGCTTGCCGCGCTGCGCCGCCATGATCGGGATCGCCCGCATCACGTCGGATTCGGCGACCATGTTCTCGACGAAGGTCCGGGTCGGATCGGTCACATCGATCGACTTCGCGTATTCGACGAAGTTGGTCGGGGTGGTGATCGTGGTGGTGAGCGAAACCATTTAGCAGTCCTCCGTCTAAGCTCGGCGCCGAGCGGCGAGTTGATCCTGGGCTTCTCGCCTCTGTGCGAAAGTCATCCCGTCGTAATTCGGAATCTGGTTGGCGTCGGGCGGCACGCGATGCGACTGCGTGAAACTGGCGCCGCCCTGCGTCGAGAGCCTGGTGATATGGGCTTCCATCGCCTCGACCTGCGCGGCGGTGACCAGCGTCGACTTCAGCGCGCCGAGCCCGGAAGCATCCATGAAACGCGTAACAGCATCGACGCGCGCCGGTCCCGACGGGCCGAGCTTGGCGACTTCCGCAGAAGCCGCGGCCTTGATCCGGGCCTCGGTGCCGACCTCGTTGCCGGCATAGACGCCGATCAATTCGTTGACGGCTTCCTGGGTCATGCCGTGCTTGTGCGCGACCGCCTTGAGCTGGCCGAGCGCGGGATTTGAGGTATCGAGCTTGAACTCGACGCCGGCGGGTGGCGTGAAGTCGGCCGGCAGTTCGACCTTGTAGGCGTCGGGGGTTTGCGGCAATGAGCCCTTGCGGACGTCCTCGGCGGCAATCCGCGTTGCCATCTCGTTGAATTTCTTGCCGAGATCGGGCTTGATCTCGCCCTTCTCGCCATCCCAGAATTCGTCTGACGGTAGCCAGTCGGGACGCGTCGCCGCGCTAGGTGTCGTCGCTGCCGGGGGCGTCGTAGCCGGGGACGCGGGTGTGCTCGGTGATGCGGCGACCGGCGCCTCTGGGGCCGCCGACGGCGACGGGCTTGGGGACGGCGAAGACAATGGGCTGCTCGGTGTCGCCGCCGGGGCTGCTGCTTGAGGTTCGTCCGCCACTCTCTGAAATCCCTGTTGCCATGAGGCCGATCAAATGTGCCGCGAACGTGCGTTCCCCCTCCGACCTCTGCAACGTACTCGCCTCCATCGAGGTGTTGATCGCCATCATCCGGCGCTGGCAGTAGAGGTAGAGCGATCGTCCATCCGGCGTGCGCGCGATGCGGTCGATCGCCTCGTGCAACAGCTTCTCGGAAATCTCGCCGCTCATGATACGGGCCCGGGCGTTGAGCCCTCATCGACGCCGCCGACATGCTTTGCACCGGCAAGCTGCGCCATCTGATCGACCGCCTTCTTGACGTCCTCGATCGGGCGCATCGACAGCACGCCCGAGGTGCGCGACATCTCGATCCACTTCAGCATGGTCTTGCGGCCGTCGATATTCATCTTCCACTCTTCGGGGAACATGGCGCCGAGGATCTGCGCGGTTCGCGCGGCCTCCGCGAGTTCCTGCTGCTGGGCGGCGGCCTGCGCCGGGTTGCGCGGCAGGGTCGCCACCGCAGTTCCCTTGACCTCGACCGGCTCGATCGCCTTCGACTTCTCCAAGAGATATTTGTAGCGGATGAAAATCTGGCTGCAGTCACGCCAGAACGGCATGCCCGGCGTGCCGATGCGGCGTTGCGCGCGCGCCATCTCATCCAACCATTGCCCCAGCGTCGGCGGCGTGTCGCCGGTCTGCTCGGGCAGGTCGACATAGAACAGCTTGCGCAGCTTCTTGACCTTCATCTCATAGGCGTAGTTCTCGGCATTGGCCGGCGGCGCCTGGTAGATATTCTTGATCGCATCCTCTTCGCCCGGCGAAATCGGGTAGGCCATGCCGGATTCAAAACCCTGCTCGACATTGGAGAACGATGAATTTGGGAATGTCACCGGCGGCCGCAGCGACAGTTCGGCATTCTCCTGCAGCATCATCTCGGCTTCGTCGATCTGGCGAAGCGAGGGCAGGCCCTGGATCAGCGGGCCAAGGCCGAACGGCGAATCCGGCGTCGGGTTGAATCGGCCGATCCATACCGGACAGCAGCCCTCGCCCTTGATCACGACGTCATGCACCATGTTGTTGCCGGTCTTGCCGACCATCACGACATGCTGCCAGCACTCGTCCGACTTGTCGTGCCAGAGCCGCCAGTAGCCCCACACCACCTGGGTGCGGCCCTTGGCCTCGTCAGTGATTTCCTTCTTCAGCTTGGCGCCGATCTTCTCCCAGATCGCCTCGCCGACCAGCTCGCGCACATAGCAGTTGCGGGTGTCGCGCACCACAAAGCGGTCGTCGATGTCGCCATAGGGGCCGAGGTTGATCTCGAGCTCGCGCAACGGAATCGCCGAGTTGACAATCGCGGACGACGGATGCGGGCGGTCGATCCACATTCCGACGGTGCCGATCGACAGGTCCGGATAGAAACCCTTGGCGACCTCCGAATAAAGGTTCGAGGCCTTCATCGCGTTGAAGATCGCGGTGTCGCCTTCCTTCACCTTGTCCTTGACCTGGTCCCATATCCCGGGCGGCAGATCCATGCCGGGGCCGCGCTCGCAC
>Ga0207675_100001781_pt1 | contig 21532 bp, 20 predicted proteins | sample KBSSwiS42_FD_184305 | JGI IMG/M metagenome (GOLD analysis project Ga0207675, IMG submission 184305) | Switchgrass rhizosphere microbial communities from Kellogg Biological Station, Michigan, USA - KBS Switchgrass S4-2 (SPAdes) (version 2) | ecosystem: Host-associated > Plants > Roots >...
ACAAAGGAGACAACGAACTACCAGTAAAGCTCCGCGCTCGCGAGGCTGCTTCCATCAAATCCTCCCGCGACCAGCACTTTGCCGTTGGTCAGCAAGGTGGCCGAATGCCATACGCGTGCCGCGGAGAGGTTACCAGTCGCGGACCACGCACCGGTGGTTGGAGAATAAAGCTCTGCGCTGGCAAGATATGTCCCTGGAAGGGTAACCCCTCCGATTGCCAGCACGTTGCCAGTGGGCATCAACGTAGCGGTGTAGGCATTGCGCGCTGTCGCCAAACTTCCAGTCGCGGCCCACGTTCCCGTAGCTGGATCGTACAACTCAGCACTGGAAAGAGATGACGCTAGGTTATCTCCTCCCGCGACGAGTACTTTGCCGTTGGGCAGCAAGGTAGCGGTGTGGTCCCGGCGCGCGCTGGCGAGGTTTCCAGTCGTAGACCACGTCCCCCTAACCGGATCATACAGCTCGGCGCTAGTCAAAGTCGTCACCCCGTTCGCCCCACCCGTGACGAGTACGTTGCCGTTGGCAATCAACGTGGCAGTATGAGTGCTGCGCGCCGCGCCGAGGTTTCCGGTCGCGTTCCACGTCCCGGTAGACGGATCGTAGACTTCCGCGCTGGCAAGAACCGCCCCGTTACTTCCTCCCGTAACCACGACGTTGCCGCCGGACAGCAATGTGGCGGTATGAGCGCTGCGCGCCGTGGCAAGGCTTCCGGTTGGAGTCCACGTTCCGGTGGCCGGATCGTACAGTTCGGCACTCGCAAGATATGTCCCGGCGTTAAATCCTCCTGTTACTAGTACCTTCCCGGTAGTCAGCAATATGGCGGTGTGAAAGTAGCGTGCTGTGGCCAGACTCCCCGTTGCGCTCCAAGTGTCCGTGACTGGATCGTACAGGTCCGCGATGCCGAGAGCGCTGGCACGAAATCCCCCCGCAACCAGTACTTTGCCGTTGGGCAGCAAGGTCGCGGTGTGCGAATAGCGCGGCCCAGTGAGATTTCCCGTAGCATTCACGAGGCCAACTGGTGGCAGACCGCAGATCACATTGAGTAAATCCACGTTGGCGCCGGCCACCGTGCCCGCGCCATAGGTGTGAGTACAGGGTTGGTTGACGGGCAGGGTGACAATGGAAAGATTGTATGCGCGGCCGGTAGCCAATCTGGTGGGGAAAGTGAACGTACCATCGCCACCGAGAACGATGTCGTCCACTCCATTGTTGGCCAGGGCAATGAAGCTGCCGGCACTCAACCCGGTCACCGTGCCGCCAATGGTATAGAGGGAGACCGGTCCCGCAGGATCACCTTGAGCTGAAAGGTGACCCTCACTTCCCCCACAAGCAGCCAGCAATATCGAGAAAAGAGACAAAGCGAAATAACACGACCATCTCGTGCGAACATAGATTGCGATCATCCGACTGTCCCGCAACGCTCTGGCGCGATCTGGAGCAAGTTCCATTTGAATCCGGCCGGGCGATCCAACGCTTCCGATCGCGAGCAGGGGCGTTGATGGAAGCCCTTTATCCGTAAGTTCCATAGGGGCTGAGGCACCGACAGCCGTCAGATAACCGTCAGGGTCGCGGTGGCCGGGGCAGCGTTAGAGCCGTGGTCGGTTTGCAGAGCGCCAGCAGGTAGTGAATTGAGATAGGTGCCTGCGGCCGAAGCAGTCACGGTTGCCGTTACCGTGCAGGAGCCGTTGGCCGGGATCAGGCCTTCCGCCGTCACCCCGACTCTCGAGGTATCGACAATAAACCATCCCTTTACAAACGGCGTTTCAATACAAGTGGTGCGTACGCTGCCGGCGACCACTACCAGGCCGCTGGGCAATGTGTCGATCAACGGCCCGGTCAGGTTGGCAGGTGTGTCGTTCGTGTTGCTGAAGGTAATGGTAAGAGTCGAGGATCCGCCCGCATGGATGGTTGCCGGGCTGAAGGTCTTGGTCATCGTGGGCCGACTGGAAGTGACCGGTATCTCGCACACGGGCATGGTGACAAGGTTTGAGTCCATCGTCACTGCACCATTTCGCGCCAGAGCTCTGCCGGATATCTTGGCGCCGGTCGTGAGCGTGATGCTCGTGAGCGCGAGAATATTTCCAACGAACGAAGTGTCTGTGCCGAGAGTCGCGGAACTGCCGATCTGCCAGAAGACGTTGCATGGCTGACCGCCATTGATCAGAAGCACGGACGAGGTGCTCCCTGTCGTGAGGGTAGTCCCTGTCTGGAACACCCAGACTGCACTGGGGTCGCCTCCGGCGTCAAGCGTGAGCGCGCCCGTCAATTGTGCCGAGGACGAAAAACAATAAACACCCGGCACGAGCGTCTTCCCGCCGAGATCCTGGCTAGTCAAGTCGGATGGGCACGCCTGGCTTGCCAGATCATTGTACGTTTCGGTGGTGTCAGTCTGAGCCTGAAGCGCCACTGCGTCGGCCGCATGGATCACTCCGGGGGCCACCATCCCGGGAGGAAAACCGGTGATCGCTGAGCCCGGGCTGAGCCCGAGGTTTCCGGTAACAACGCTGGGACCGGTATTAGTCACCGTCGAGCCGGCGAGCACCGCAAAGCTCTGCTCCGTGCCAAATCGCGGCATGGTTGCGGCCGCCGTCGCCGTTGCCGTCGAAGATGAGTTGTTCTGGCGTGTGTTCTGGTTCTGCTCTGTGTTGTGACTTCCGCATCCGGCCACGAAGGCTGCCAGCAGCAACGCCATAGACCACATCAGTGGCTCGAAAAAGCTCCCGGATCTGTGCATGTGTTTCTCCTGATCATGGAATGCCGAAAGGGATGTCTGCGGCTGATTCACTACGGCCGCGGATCCCTGCGCACGGCACTGAGGTTTTGGCCCCGAGCAATGGCAACTATCCGCCTTCCCTGAAACGCGCTCTGTTCGATACCGTACCTAGCCGAAAATGGCGGACCCTTTCGCTCGTGATGTTGTTATGTGCGCTACCGCACAAGCAGGCTCTATCGCTTCCGACTTTCGCACGGGACTTTCTCCGTCAAAACGCTCGCTGCGTTTATCGGCCTCACACGTCGACCCGAATGTCATCACCACGGATGATTCCGAAAGACTAGAAAGAAAGGACCCTCGCGGATCCTCTTTTGTCGTGCGACTCCTTGCGTTGGTCTTACCCGCAACCCTCCATGATTGGCGCGGTTAGCGAGGATATTTCTGCCTGTTCAGATTTCTATTGCGCCACCAACGCGGTTGTTGGCAGCTCGTTGCGCGAACGATTGTTTCCTAGAATCTGTATTTCAGTTCCAAACCGTATTCCAACGTTTCGTTTTTCGGTTCGAATCCGCTGACGCCGGAACCGATAGACACGATATCCGAATCATCGATACGCCAGTACTGCATCCAGGGGCCGAATGCCCATGAACCTTTCTCCGCCATCACCGAAAGACGATAACCGTATCCTTTGTCTTGCGTATTGTTGGCATCGCTGTACCCGAGACCGAGATCGGTGAATTGCGTTTTCTGACGTCCCCGGATGAAGTAGTCATACTCAATGGTGGGGACGAGCACCCACTGAGCGCTGACCAGGATGCGTGAAGTCAACCCCAGAGGGGCGTACAAGTATTGGGAATGGCGCTGATAACCAACCGCGCCGGTGGAAGTCGTCCCTCTCAGGTCGTTGTAGAGATAGCGGTAGCCGAGTCCCACGAAGGGCGAAAAAGAAATCCCGCCGCGCGGCAAATAATCTTTACCCAAGACTGCCCGTGCTTCGAAAATCCAATCTGGAATCGAATCCAACGTACCGGAGCCCTCGTATTTGAGCGAGCCGTACGCACTTCGGCCGTCTATCTTGAGGAACCAGTGATCGGCGCTGGCATAGGTATAGGCGCCGGTGACGCCTACTCTGGGCCCCCAGATCTTTGTCCCTATATCGCGCTCCTCATAGCGATAGTCCGACACCTGCGCGCCTATCTCCCAGCCGCGCTGGGTAACGAGGAGATCGGCCGATGCGATTGGAGAAATCGCAATGAGAATGGCTGCCGCGATGAGTGCTTTACTCAATTGGAATCCCTGATATGAGGCCCGGCGCAAACGCCAGCAGATCCATGACATGTTGCCGATAGCTAGGGTATGCGGGCGCGCGATACGGTCTGTGCGCTACCGCACATAGTGGACATGAACTGAAGTCTGATGCCGAAACATCGAAAACTCGGCGCAGCACGTCGGGTCTACGGTTTGCTCCGAACAGCATGCTGTTCAATGCGAATCTGTCCGACAGTGACACGCAGCCATCGGTGGTGATTCCGGTATCAGTGCGGCGGTGACTACGATATGGCAAGCGTCAGCTGAACTCTGATCGCCGGCTACACTCTAGACGCGCCCGAGCATCCAATACCAGGCGTAGCCGACGTACTCGTGGAAGGCCCGCTGAAGATACGCGAACCGGTCTTTCGAGGGGTGCGCCATACCTTCAAACACCTTCCAGATCCAGCGGAGCCAGGACATATCAGCCGGATAGTTGCGCGCGGCCCAGATCCCGGCCGGCGCAGCGAATGGCTTCATCCCCAGCTTGCGGGCCACGGCAACCGCGCGTCGAAGATCGCCGGATGATGTGACGAGAGTGAAAGGCGCGGAGCCGATAATTTTTTTACTTCCAGAAGATTTTCAGAGGTTGTGGTCGACCTGCCCTCAACGATGATGTCTTGCCTGGGTACCCCCATGGTCGTTGTGAACTCGGCCATGAGATTCGCAATCGGGCGTCTTTTTGACGAACGATGCCACCCGATACGATCAGCCTGGCGTCTGGAATCTCTCGATACAGACGGATACTCTCGACCATGCGCGAGAGCGTCTCGGTGCCGAGCTTGTTTATTACGGGCAGAAACGGAGTCGCGGCCGCATAGGAAGCGAAGGGCAAGCCGGAGGTCAGAATTTAACCCAGATCTGAAGAGGTATCCGGGAGCGCTCGCAAAAAATAACCCCGCGGAAGCGGGGTCTGAGAGTGCTGCTAATTCGTGCTAAGCCGTAGCGCTTTTCGCCAACTTTTTCCTGCGTCCAATCCAGCCGATCATTCCAAGTCCGACGCCCATCATGGCGTAAATTTCGGGCTCCGGCACTGCTGCGACGGTGCCTGTGCCCGCCAGGAAAAGAAAGGTAGAAGATCCGATCGGACCGGCTATGAAATTCCAGGTCCCTGGAGAAGCGGCGAAGTTATTGCCGCTGACAGTTCCCGTGCCAACCAGAGAAAGCCCGTTCGAGGTTTGAGAATCGATGGAGATTGAGTCGAGTGCGAAACTGAATCCGCCGGCTGACCAAAGCGGATTTACGCCACCAGCAGGCAACGGGTTGAATATGAAATCGGACAGGCTTGCGAATGAAAATGCAGCAGAGGCGAAGTCCCCAGTCGCAAGAACGACAAGCTCTTGCGCAGAGTCCTTGATTCCGTTGCCGTTGAAGTCGATGCTCGTTGCGCTTGCCAAAGATGCACTAGCAAACGAGTTGTCCGCGGGTTTGAACGCTCCGCCAAAGCCGATGCTGCCTGTTATTTGACCGGCGAAGGCGGTGCCCCCCATTAGAATTAGGAGAGTGGTTATTGCGCTGCCGGCCAATGTCCGAAGAGGCTTACCCAGACTCAACCGGCGTGGCGAGCAGCCCACCGGGTTACCCGCGACGCATAACGTGTCGTGCATGATGCCTCCCTTGGCAGATTAAGTCTGATCCCAGCAATCTCCCGGTCACGTCTGTTGCGCGACTCGAACTGGACTGTCGGGCTCAGGAGACACCAAGATATTACGATATTTGGCACTTGACAAGCACCGCGCATACATTTTTATTCGAATATTAATATAAACAATCAGATATATTTAAAATCGCAGATTTTGAGTTAGAAAAAAATTAAGCGAATCTTATAGTTCGATGCGCTTTTGACCAGTGGCATGTCTGTTCGGGCGACCTAAATCTCCCTCCTCCCAGAACCGTGCGGTTCTCCGGCCCCTAATTGCCAAGTACATGAAAAAAATGAGAAAACCAGAAGGAGTAAGCAAACACCCTTGCCGAAGCCGACCGTCGAGGAAATATCCAGGAAGCACGCACGCAGACGTGAGAGCGAGATCGTCACGTCGAGAAACCGTCTCTCCCGACGCGACGGCACCTCGACCCGCACGAACGTTACGGGAGAGATTTGCCTCAATGGTCGCTCGAGGGAAGCTAGTCTCGGCAGCCTAACGTGATGGAACAATTGCTATCGCCGATTGAGAAGGTGTCGAGCGAGGCGGGGCAGGAGAAGAAGTGCTTTGTGTGGCCAATCGAATCATCAATGCATTGCATGGCGCAATTCTGAAATCTGATACCACAACCTTCCACTGAGAAAGCGCGGTCCCGAAGGAATCGTCAGCAAGCACCTGCCCGTGTATGTCATTTGTAGGTTGTCCAAAAGGCAAAGTTCTTTCTCGAATGGTGTCAACAGGCGAGGAGAGAGATCGAAGGTGCCAGCCAACGTTTCGACGAGAAGTTTACTCAAATCCTGGCGGACCTTGTCCCCGCTGTACATGTTCGACTTGAACTTCGCGGCGGCGTCGTGCTCGTACCGTTGTTGGAAGACTATTTTGTAGTATTGCCTTGAAAATGCGCCAATGTATATCATCCATATTGGCTATGCCGATTGAATTTTCAAATGATCGATTTGTCTTTCCGAAAGCCGTGGCGCATTGAGTCGTGGCGCATTGATTTCGAAACGGCATCGGGCTCTCAATTCGATCTGGCGTCGAGGGCGAGAATCCCAATGCTCTGAGTTATCGTTGGCGCGTGGCGCGGCACTTCCGTCGGGAGGGGGATATGGCTGAGCTGAATGCTATTGTTGATCTTTCGCACGATAACGGTCTCGTCACTTTTGCAAAGGCAAAGAAGACAGGGCTTCTCGGGGCTATTCACAAAGCCACCCAAGGCACGCAATACCCCGATCCCAAAATCCGGTCAATCGATCTCGGGGCGGCGAACGATCCGGTCCTTATCCAACTGCTGGTTCTGGCATCGGCCGATGCGACCGTGACAAATTTAGTGGAGACGCCAGTGCGTTGGCGAAATTCTGAGGGTATTGATTGTGCGATCAGATCTGTTCGGATTGCAGAGGAATCTGTTCTATTGCGACAAGACGCAGGTGACGAGTGCGCCTTTCTTATTACCTGCACTAACTGACGTACGCAATTTTTAGCGGAGATAGAGCGTGCCAAGACCATACAAATCGCTAGTGTTGTGCTTTGATGGGACGTGGAACACTTTGGATTCGAACACAAACGTCTCGCGTCTCTACAGCGAGGTAGCGGATGTCTCGACGGGATGGGATGAGCAGCTCAAATTTTACGACGAGGGTGTTGGGACACAATGGTACGACCGGATTCGCGGCGGTGCCTTCGGAGCCGGGCTGGACAAGAATATTCGCATGGGCTACGCGTGGCTGTGTTCCGTTTACGAGTCGGCCGCGGCAGATGCTCCGATAGCCAAGCAAGACGGTAACGCGACGCGAAAATCCAATGGCGACTTGGTCAACGCGCCCCCTCATTCGTCCAAGCGGGAATTCCTGACGGGATCGGATATCTACATTTTTGGATTCTCACGCGGAGCCTTTACCGCGCGCAGTCTTGGTGGAATGATCAATTACCTGGGGCTTCCAAAGATAGATCTGGCCAAGATCGATCCGGAAAAAACGGAACTGGCAGACCATCCGGAAATTCAGAATGCCTGGAACCTCTATGCAACGCGCCCTGGCACAGATGTCCGAAAACAGATACAGGACGGGAGTGCTCCGGAGGGTGTGAAGAGCCTGGTCGCCAAGTATGACAAGCAGTTGGAGGCATTCAGGACAGCAGCGGGAAATCGATATCCCGTGCGCATCCATTTCATGGGGGTATGGGATACGGTCGGCGCGCTGGGTATCCCGCGCATATTCGACAAAGACTGGATTCCCCGATTCTCCAGCAAGTATCAGTTTCACGACACTGCGCTCTGTGAAGGCATTCGCAATGCATTTCATGCGGTGGCGATCGACGAACAGCGATTGCCCTATAAGGCAACCCTCTGGACGGAGAAACAGGTCCTCAACGAACAAGTCGAACAACGTTGGTTCCCGGGAGCCCACGCCGATGTCGGCGGCGGATACAAGGACGATTTGCTTCCCGCTCCGCCTTTGAAATGGCTGGCGGATCAAGCCGCCGCGTGCGGACTTCAATTCGTCAATGATCGAAAGACGGTTGGGCCTGACGAAAAGCCGTTGCCCTCAGTCGCAGTTGCGCCCGCAGCATTCAATTTGGACGGGAACGAATATCTGTCTCCCCTACACGATAGCTACGCAGAGTTCTTTGGAGGGGTTTATCGCGCAGTGCGTTCGGTCCCGGGAATGGGCGGCAGGGTTTATCGCCGGATGCTGGTTCTCAGTGACGGAATCAATCAGAAAATTGACGAAACGGCATTTCTGAAATGGAAGGCTGATCCGGAATACCGTCCGCCCAACCTGGGCCAGGCAGGACGCGCCGATGTGACATTCAATGTGGCAAGAGACGATTTGGGTAATCTGATGTCCTCAGCCAGCTTTCCTGTTACAGAACGGCCGGGGAGAGCGTGATGAAATTGCTCGAGGTTGTTACCGGATTGTTGCTCGTATATTTGATTTTCGCGATTGTCGTCAGCGGGATCCAGGAATGGTGGGCCCAATATCGCGGGCATCGTGGCAAATTCCTGAGAATCGGACTGCAAAGATTGATCGGGGATGAATCGATTTTCGTTCGAGTCCTTCAGCATCCCCTCATAGGATCTCTTTATCGAGATCGCGCGGCGCGAGGAAAACCACCTTCCTACATCGAGCCCAACAATTTCGCATTGGCATTCGCTCATGTGGTTACGCGCCGACAAGCGGCGTTGGACTCAGCTGATGCAAAGGCAGATCCCGGAGGGGCCGTGCCGCTCTCGTTTGATTCTCTACGCTCCGCAATCACGACATTGGCGGCCCAGCGCTCACCCGTAGCCGCCGCGGCGCTTCCTATCATCGACCAGGCGCAAGGCAATCTCGAACTTGCGCTGAAAGGGATTGGCGCCTGGTATTCGGGGGGAATGGACCGGGTCACCGGATGGTACAAAGGTTATGTGCAGCGCCGGCTTTTCCTCATTGGATTCATGGTCGCCTGTCTGGCGAATGTCGACACGATTGAGATATATAAGGCCTTGAACAGCTCCGCCGATCTGCGTAGCCAGGTAGTCAGCATTGCGGATTCGGTCGCGCATTCTCAGAAGATAGGCGATGTGGATTTGTCGGTGCTGAACACGAGAGATCTAACGCCTGCCGAATCCCAGACGGTGCTCAAAACAATCCTCTCCAGCCCTGTCATGAAGCTTCCAATAGGATACGGCTGTCTCGATTCAGATACGGCTCAATCCATGAAGATCGATTCGAAAACCAAATCGACCTGGTCTCGCTGTTCAGGCGCGATTCACAAGGCCTGGAACGAGTGGGCATTCTCGGATTGGCTGCGACATATTTTCGGCTGGGCCCTTACTGCATTGGCAGGCTTATTGGGCGCGCCGTATTGGTTTGCAGCGCTGACCAAGATAGTCGACATCCGAGGTAGCGGAACGAAGCCGAAGGAACCGAAGCCGGCTTAGGTGAGGCACAAACATAGCGGATCCGACTAACGGAAAGAGCCACAGAACCACTTCATTTCCTCTGTTTTTCCTCTGTGTTCTCCGCGCCTTTGCCTCGAACTGAGAGGTTCGATTTATCAATCAGCACCAAAGCGGCGAGTGCACTCAGTAACGAAAGGCCGGCGCCGAGCAACATGATCCAGCGGAATCCCGCCACGAAAGATTCGCCGATCGCACGCTTGAGTTGCGCCGTGTCGACTTCGGCGACGTCCGACGGCAGTGCGGCACCGGCCAGCTTGTCGCGCTGGCTGTTCAGGAAGGTCACGATCTCGGGCGAAGCGCCAATCGCATGGAGTTTCGTATCGAGATTCCAGTCGAACACCCACGCCATGACGATGCCGAAGATGGCAATCGCCAGAAGCGCTGCGGTTCTGGCAATGGCATTGTTCACTCCCGACGCGATTCCGGCCTGATCCGCGCCGATTGCGTTCATGACAGTGGTCGTCAGCGGTGCCACCGTGACTGCCATGCCCAAACCGAGCACGACAACCCCCGGAAAAAATGTCGACCAGTAACTGCCGCCGATTCCAGGCCAGGCGAGAAGCGCGAATCCGCCGGCCGCGATAACCGGACCGGCAACTAAAGGTAACCTCGACCCAACGCGATCAACCAGGCGTCCTGCCCAGCGCGACAGGATGAACATGATCAGAATGAACGGCAGAAGCGCCGCGCCCGCTGCAGTCGCCGAATAGCCCTGCACCTGGATCAGATTCAGCGGGAAAAAATAAAGACTGCCCCCGAGCGCCGCATACAACCATAACGTGAGCAGATTGGCCCCGGCAAAGTTACGGTTTCGAAACAGTGCCAGCGGCACCATGGGCGAACGAACGCGCCGCTCCGCCACCGCGAAAAGCACCAGCGACGCACAACCGGTTAGCAGCGCTGCAAGCACAACTGCGGAACTCCAATGTCGCGCTGGCGCTTCGATGAAGGCATACACGATTCCGCCCAATCCGACCGTAGCGAGCAACGAACCCCAGCCGTCCAGCGCACGCGCTGGCTTACTGTGGCTCTCGGGAAGATGACGCCAACCGATTGCCAGTACGAGCGCAGCCAGCGGAATGTTGATCAGAAACGCCCACGTCCAGGAATAGCGATCGACGAGAAATCCACCTGCGACGGGACCGACGGCAGTCGCGATTCCGCTGAATCCGGACCAGGTGCCGATGGCGCGGCCGCGCTCATGCTCGGCGAATGACGCGCTGATGAGGGCCAGACTGCCCGGCACTAGCAAGGCCCCCCCGATACCCTGCAGGCCGCGCGTGAGAACGAGCATGTGCACGTCGCGAGCCAGCGCGCAGCCTGCCGACGCCACGGCGAACAGGGCGATGCCAGTCAGAAAGATCCTGCGCCTTCCGAAATGATCGCCAAGCGCACCGCCGACCAGCAGCAGGGAAGCCAGGAACAAGGCGTACGCCTCGACCACCCATTGCATCTGTGCTGCCGTGGCGTGCAAATTCTGCTGGATGGACGGCAGCGCGACGTTCACGATGGTGCCATCCACGAATGCCATGCTCGAACCGATGATGGTCGCGGCAAGCACCCATCTTTGCACCGGAGGCGCATGCCCCGTTGCCGAGTCCGCATGCCCGATCCAAGGATCGTCGCAAGGGTGCTTGCCAATTTGCATCGTGATGTCCAGTCTGCTCGCTCGCGCTCAATGCAGCGCATCATGAACGCAAGTCAACATCGCGTCACGCGCTGGCCGGACATTTCGGCATCATCCATGCGCGACCCTCTTGCAGGGAGAGCTGGCATCTCGGTTGGAAGTTTTCGTGGTGGCTGATGTCGACATCGCATCTTCGCCCGATGTGAAACAGCAGGCATGTTCGTATCCGCTCGGAGTTCTGATTCAAAGTGCGCGTTTTCGAATCTGTCGCGCGGACGACGCGCACGATTTTTCGTTCATCAACCGGACATTTCATAGTTTCTGATTGCTAAACGTTCCTGAGCGATCCGCGCAGAAATGCGCTGGGAGCAGCGTTGTGGCTTCTTCAACGATCCGATAGCGAAGCGCACCGAACGAGTGGTTGTCGTTCGGCAGACCGGTTTTACCAAACCCACCGCCGCGATGGTTAGTTGATTTGTCCGCCCGAGCTGCGGCAATCCGACGATGTATTCATTGGGTTTTGGTCTCGCAGAATTATTTTCTCAGGAAAACCACTGATAAATCTGAAGTACGAACGCCTGCCGGAAACCCCATCATTTGTGTGTGATTTTTACAACACCGGCTTGTTGATTCACGGAAACGTCCTATGATGGCGCCGGGAATAAAGGGGGAATGGTCTATGACGAAAATGAGACAGCCTAAGTGGCAGTTCACGATCGATGCAGCGGGATATGGCGAGTCGTGGCGTTGGATCCACGTCGATGCGCAGGGAGTCCTGAGACGCTCGGTGACCTGTTTTCCGGGTTACGATGTCTGCGCCGCCAGTGCGAAACAACACGGATGGAAGGGTCCCATGCGGCCCACAGTAGTCAGGTGCATCGAGCCCAGCTCGCCGGATTGAATCACAGCGCTTCGCCAGCATTCCAACTCCGTCAAGTTCGAGTAGGTGGTTAACCTTCGATAGCGCGTCAAAGCTCCCGGCAGCGGAGCACTCCGACATTCACGCAAGCTGTCGGCACCGATTACCCGAAGGTGCACTAGTAACGGCTTGGATTTAGGTATCGGACGCGCCTTCTAGAACGACAACGCGAGCGACAAGGACAGGAATTGATCTTGTCCCTTTTGAGTCTTAAACTCGTCTGTGCGCCGGACGTAACTGAGCGTCGCCCTGCCGATGGAAGAGACCGCGGTAATCCCCGCGGTAATGTCGGCAACGAAAGGTTCCTTGGGCACGCTGGCACTATTCTCGAATGAATTCCCATCCAGGAAAATGTTGCGCGCGACGAGGCGGACTTCCGTCCCCGCAAATACATACCAGGCGAACCAGTGACCATTCAATCGCTGGCGATTGATGAAATCAGTGCCCGAAATGGCGGGTTGAACGCGGGGGGGGCCCCAGTCGACGGAAATCTGCTGCCCCAGACGAGCGAGAATACCGACCGCGCCATAGGTAAAAATATTGCCTATCGACGCGTTAACTTCAGGCAGTAAATCCGCTTCGAGCCCAGCAATCATTGCGGGGAACCGCCATTTGCGTTCTTCGGAAACGACAAATCCCGGTTCGTTGTGCAGTTGCGCACTCCACCCTTGGGCTTTTCCGCCGCGCAGAAAATCATGGGCGAGGGAATGCCAGTCATTTTGTACCACCCCTCCTCCAGCGGCGGGCCCGACCATTCCGACCGTGATCTCAGCGCGATCCAATGTCTCCTGGCTCTCACGGTACAGCGTCGCACCGACGTAAAGCCATCCGGCATAGGGCCGATCGTTGGGGTCCGGCGTGGCACGTGAGAGGTTCTCTGGTGTAAAAATGCTTTGACCGACATAAACGCTGTGCCGATAAGTGCTCCTGTCTTCGGTGTTCTTTCCCGGAAATAAAACGCTGTCCGCGATAGAGACGCGAGGACCGGTCGTCGTTTCACCGGATGCGAAAGAGAGGCGCGCACCCTGAGTGTAATGTTTGTCCGAGAACGTCGGCAGGAATGAGTCGTTTTCCTCAATAAAGCTGATCGTCTTCGTCTGATCGAGGACTTCCTGGGCGAGACCAGGCGGAAGATGCCCCAGCGCAATCATTAACGCGATCAAGCGTGTCAGGCTCTGGAAATTGGAGGGAATCAGCGGCCGCTTATCAGGAAATTTTGCGGGACCTATGGCCAGTGGATTTGTCGGCGAGGGCGTCAGGGCTAGCACAATGATGAGGTAGTTATTTTTTTGAACTGCTTGGTCGATCGTGACAGAGCCCGCACGTACTTGTCAGCCAAAACTCAGCGTGAAGATATCGTAAAAGCGTGCCGTTGGAAATGACGGTGCGAAGCACCGCCTATTCCGACCTTGTTGCAAGAAAAGAGCTTCCGTGGAACGGGGTTCTTCGAAGTGGTGTTATTGCTGAGACAGGCGGCCGACGGCGGGAAGATTGCCGATTCGACTCCAGCGTGACCGGCAGATTGGGCATATGGCGCTGCCGTGCGCGTCGAACAACATCCACTCGCGCCGTTGTGCCGGGGGAGAGTTTCGCGGCGCGCGATTGCCGCGCACGGCCGTGCAAACAGCACACAACTCTATTTTTACAACCGTTCCAATCATAAGCCGAGCAACTCCGTAAGAACGCCGGGACAAAGGCGAGCAGATCGGGACCCCTGTCTATTTACGAAACCCGTTCTCAAGCAAAGTTCCGCAAGCAGACTGGCGTCGTTCAGCGCCTGAGTACCGACTTTTGAGCGAGGCCCGCAATATCGGCTGTCGGATCTGAAAAAGCCATAAATTCAGACGCCGACGAAAGGTTCTACGGCTCGATCGGGCGCCACCCAGCAAGACCCCCGGCCTGAAAAAACAGTGGACAAACGAATTGGATGGTACTAGACTTTGTGGAAGTTAGGCTCATAGACCACCATTAGTAGTGATAACTGCTTTGTTGGTCTGCACCGGAATTCATTCAAGGGGTTCACAAGCTGGCGTCCAGTCAAATTGGCAACAGGCTCCTCCCCTTGGCCCTGCGCAACGCAGGGTTTTTTTTGGTTTGCTCTCCGGTGAACTCATTGCAACTCGTGGGGCGCATTGACTGCTGAGCACACAGGCAGGGTGAAGCGGCTGGAGGGAAAGGTAGCCATTGTCGTGGGCGCCGGCCAGAGTCCCGGAGAAGGTATGGGCAACGGCCGCGCGACTGCGATTCGCTTTGCGCAGGAAGGGGCGAAGATCCTGGCCGTGGATCGTGATTTCGGCTCCGCGAATGCCACTGCCAATATGGTGACCCAACAAGAGGGTCAGGAATGCATAGCTTTCGAAGCGGACGTTACGGACGAAAGGACCCTTGCCAAAGCATTGGAGTTCGCCCGGCTCAGGTGGGGTCGCATCGATATCCTGCACAACAATGTTGGAGTCAGCGTTGGGGGCGGAGACAGTTCACTCCTGGAACTGAGCGAGGAGACTTTCGATCGGATCAATGCGATCAACCTTCGCGGCACGATGATGGCGTGCAAACACGTCATCCCGGTCATGCGCGAGCAGAGAAGCGGCAGCATCATCAATATTTCGTCCATCGCTGCATGGGTTGATTACCCGCTCGTGGTGTACAAAGCGACCAAGGCGGCGATGATTGCTTTTACACAACAACTGGCGCTACATAACGCGGCTTACGGAGTCCGCGTCAACGTCATCCTGCCAGGACTGATGGATACACCCATGGCGGTTGATACGCGCGCTCAGGCCACCGGCGAGAAGCGTGCAACGATTGCCGCACAACGCGACAAGAGAGTTCCGCTACGGGGCAAAATGGGGACAGCATGGGATGTCGCAAATGCGGCGCTGTTTCTCGCGTCCGATGAGGCCAATTTCATTACTGGAGCCGCGTTGCCGGTCGACGGCGGGGCATTGGTGCGGATCGGGTAGCCGAGGAGGAAATCTCCGATCACGATCCGGCGCGTGAGTAAATCAGTAATCAAAGGGAGGGGCGCGCCGCCTGAAAGGCGGCACGCCGTCAGACTTCGGATTCGGTTACATCTGCCCCGCTTTTTTCTTCGCGGCGGTGATGCACTCTTGCTTGCGATCACCTTGCATTGAATCGCACTTCTTCAATTCCGCAGAATAGGCTGGATCCGAGTTGCTGCCTTGCGTGTTCGGATTGTTTTCGGCCGCGTCCCCCGCGCCGGGACGATTCGCCTGATCCGAGGCTTGATTGCTGGCCGGATCATTTGCCCCAACGGCTTTTCGATCGTCCTGAGTCGCCGCGGAACTATTTTCCTTCATGCGATCGCCATTTGCTTGCGCGTCGCTTTGCCCGGGCTTGCCTTTGGCCGCGCTCGGGGCTTGTGTGTCGCTGTCTGCCTGTGGATCGCGTTTGCGATTCGTGGTGTTGGAAGGGGACTGCGAATCACTATTCCCTTGTGCATCGGCTTGGCCGGGTTTTCCCTTCGTTGCATTCGGCTGGGCTTGCGTCTGGTTGTCGCGGCTTTGCGTATCCTGATCGGCAGCCGATACGCTGGTGCTGAGGGCCATCGCGGTCGCGCTGGCAAGCAATGCACTAAGCAGTTTGTTCATGAAATCTCCTCTTGGATTAAGGACGGCAGTTGGCTGCCGCTGGATGTAGGACACGAGGGCGAAAGAGCCCCATGCCGCTACCTTGTTTCCCGCGCAATGCTCATGCCATGGGATCGCCGTACCAAGCCCGTGATTTGGAAACTTAATTTCTCAACCGTAGCGGTGCCGCAGGCAAGAATTGCAATGCGCAGGTAAAAAATGGGTCAAGGGTGTAGCGGGTGCGTCGTCCGGCCGGTGCGCCGATTAGGCAAGTCGTGTTTTGGTCTGCCCGCCGTTTGACGGTGCCGGTAGGGGCTGAAGGGCAAATGGGCAATGCCGGGTGCCGCCGACGCCGACGCTGTTGGTTTGTAAGGTTCTCGCGAACCCGGCGGTCACGCCACATGGTCCTAACGACTACTGTATCCCTGTTTAGGCGTCACATTGGGCGTTGAAACTTCAACTGTGGACCGCATAGACCCCGTATTGGAACAGTCGTTTTTTGATCTTTCGGTAGATGTGCCGAGGGAACTCGCGACTGAAAGTGGCTTCAATCGCTTCCTTCGGGCATTACGGACGGACGGGATGGAAACGTTCGAGTTGGGCGAGGCAGGGAAGGGGCGCGGATTGGCCCAGCGGACCCTGCGCATCAACGGTGGAACCGGTGCAGGCTTCAAGGCGTTTGGTGTGGCGAAAGAACATGGCTTGGCGGTAGTTCAAATGCGCCTGACCTATCCGGTGGAGGAGGGCCTGCTTGCGGGTCCCTGGTGGGAGATGGTGTTTTCGTCCAAAGATACTCACGAGCGCAAACGATGATTGGAACCGCCGCGCCAGAAAACATGAATAGAGCGTATGTCGACAATGAAGACCGGAATACCTGCGGGTCGCGGTTCCGATTGCATCAGGATGGCGAGTCTGCCCCAATGACGAGTGGCTATCGCCTCTTGCTGCGCCTTGCGAAACTCTGGCTTTGCATCGACGGGCTTCTATTGCTGCATGCCCACAAGGCGATTCGGTCGCCGGAAATGTATTACAGCTATTTCATTTGGGCATTGCCGCCTATTCTGGTTCTGGTATTGGCATGGATAATTGCACATGGACGCACCGGACCGCTGCACTTGTCCGCTGATCGTGTGAAAACGTTACTGCCGAGTATTTTCCGCTGAGCTGAAAAGAAACCCTGGCTCGGCGCGGGGCGTCAGGCGTGGTGCAAAGAACAAGTAAGGCGCTCCCTTCCCCGAGCCGATTTTGTGCGGGACGGCGAGGCCTTCACCTTCAAGATCCGTTCCGACAACGCCTCGTCGACCCTCAAAAGATTCCATCCCACTGGTCACGCTGCTCTCGCGCGTGGCCGTTTCAGTTGGTTGCTCGGCGTAATAGTTGCGCTCGCGGTTTCATTAAAAAATCGCTTAATCCTCATTGGGCTCGGACGCGAAGATCATCAATCATCTCAGCATTTCAATCCGAAAGGCCCTCCAAAAATTTCCAATTGCTATGTACGGTACCGTACAGACGGTGCCGATATCGAGTACCATGCTAGACGCCGTTCACGTCCGCAAAAAGAGGATGGGGAGACGTCATGGCACGGTATATCGCGCGATCCAAAACGATCAAATACGCCGCCGAATTGGCGTTTGACGAATGGGTGCCCGCCAGAAGGTATGCTCATGGCCTTTTGAGAGGCACGGTTGTGGAGATTACCGATACCGCTCCAGAGGCCGGACAGCCGTGTGCCTACATCGTTACCGCCGGACGACCAGGGTTGGTCAGAATTCACCAACGGCACTGAACTGAAAGTTCGCGCGGCGTCCTGTCCTGGGCCAGCCGTGCAGTCTTTGCTATTTCGCAGCTCCCACTTTGCTCATCATTTTGGTGCTGATGGTTTGCCTGGCATCGAAAAATCCTTCCCAGGGATCATCCTTGCGCCGTTTCAAGCGCGGCAACACGGTCTTGACGTTGAAGTGAGCAAACCGGATGTCCACCGAGAGTTCCTTCCAATTGACAGGGACTGCAACGGGCGCCTGGGCACGGGCGCGGGTAGAGTAGGGGGCGATCGCGGTCGATCCTTCATCGTTGCGCAAGTAGTCGATGAAGATTCTGCCGTGCCGCGTCGACTTGGAAACCTTCGCCGTGAACCGATCGGGAAAAGTCATGGCAAGCAAATCGGCGATCGCCTTGCTGAAGGCTTTGACAACCGCCCAAGGTTGAGTGGGCCTGACCGGCACAACGACATGCAGGCCCTTGCCGCCGGTCGTCTTGAGGAAACCTTGCAATCCGATCTCTTCCAATAGAGTCTTGATCAGGCGTACCGCTTCCACGAGCCGGTCCCATGGAAGGTCATCATCAGGATCGAAATCGAAAATGATCCGATCCGGAAAACCCAGTTTGCCGGAGGTCGACCCCCAGGGATGAATTTCCAGCACGCCCATCTGCACCAATGCCACGAGCGCGCTCGTCGAATTTGCCATCATGTACATCGCCGGCCCGTCGCCGGTCGAAACTTTAATCCGGTCAATTGCGTCGCTGGTGCTCCGGTCCACGTTCTTCTGGTAGAAGCATTCCTTTCCCCAGCCGTTCGGACATCGCAACAAGCTCAGCGGGCGCTGTTTGACGTGCGGGACCATCCAATCTCCCACCGCGTCATAGTACAAAGCAAGATCCTGCTTGGTCAGGGCAGCTTCCGGGTAGAGCGGCTTTGTCGGGTTGGAAAGTGGTATGCCGGCGACTGCTTCCGGGCCAGTGGCTCGATGCTTGTTTTCCGTTGCGTCCTTGCGACCGGTACGCTTTAGACTCGCCTGATCCTTTTTCGACTCGCCTATGGCGGCGGGGCGTTCTCTAACTACATCCCTGGCTTTCTTGTCCTGCCGCAATCCCTGAAACGAAGGATGGCGCAACGTGCCCTCGGCGGTCCATTCCGTAAATTCGATTTCCGCCACGAGTTGCGGCTTGACCCAGTGCGAACGCCGTGCCTCCGCACCCTGTGGCGGGTTGTTAAATGCCGGGTTGCTTTGCACCAGACCATCAAGCTGTTTTCTCAGATTCAGCAGTGTTTTGTCGTCGAAGCCGGTGCCGACTTTTCCCGAATAGCGCAACTTGCCACCGGATTCATAGACACCGAGGAGTAGTGCGCCTATGCCCTGGCGAGATCCTGCGGGCTCCGTAAAGCCTCCTATCACCATCTCCTGTCGCATTCCGCACTTGACCTTGATCCAGGAGCGATTGCGCCCGGCGGTGTACTTTGACGTGGCGACTTTGGCAATCATGCCTTCCAACCGCAATTCGCAAGCCTTGCTGAAGAAGGCCGCGCCATTGCCTTGCTGATGAAAGCTAAGGCGCAGGGCGCCAGGGGGCGAGGCCATGACACCTTCGAGCGCGCGCTTGCGCTCGAGCAGTGGCACGCCCCGCAGATCAAAACCGTTCAAATAGGGGAGGTCGAAAACGAAATAGATCAGGTTACTTTCATCTTGTGACGACAATGCGTTCTGCAGACGCTGGAAGCTGCTGCGGCCGTGCTCGTCCATCTGCACGACCTCGCCATCCAGCCAGGCCGTGTCCACCGGAAGGCGTGCCGCCGCGTCCGCGATAAATTGGAAATTGGCGGTCCATTCCTTGTTGTTGCGCGAATACAAGCGCGCTTCACCGTCCTCGATACGACAAAGCATGCGGTAGCCATCGAATTTTATTTCCTCTATCCAGTCTTCGCCGTCCGGTGGCGTCTTGACCAGCGTTGCGAGCTGGGGTTCGATGAAAGGTGGAAGGGACCGGCGTTGCGCCCCTTCTATCCTGGAGGCATCCAAGCTGTTTCTGGATTTCTTTTTCACGGCCCCGCTGCGGAGGTTTTGCTTCACCGATTTGTTGGAGTGCCAAACCCGATCGCGTTCGGCGGCAATTTCCTCGATGCTGCGTCCCGTGGCGACGCTCCTGGGTTTGTCATCGACTACCAGCGCGTCCGGCGCACGTCTTGCCGCGTCATCGTCTTCCTTGATCAGCAGCCACGCCTTGTCTCCACCGTACTTGCCCCCGTGGCTGCGAACCAGAGTCCAGCCTCCGTGCAGCTTTTCTCCCTGCAGGTCGAATTTGAGCTTTCCCTTCCGATAGCCGGCTACGGGGTCTTCCTTTGGCAACCACGTCCCCCGGTCCCATAGAAGCACGGTACCCGCACCGTATTGCTTGGGTGGAATGATTCCTTCGAAGTCGCCGTACTCGATGGGGTGGTCTTCCACGTGCATCGCCAGCCTTTTATCGCTCGGATCCAGACTGGGCCCCTTGGGGACGGCCCAACTCAGCAGAACACCGTCGAGTTCGAGCCGAAAATCATAGTGGAGATGGCTGGCGGCATGTTTCTGGATGACGAAGGCGAGCCCGCGCTTTTTTACTTTGGGCTTTCGCCCTTTGGGCTCCGGCGTCACGCGAAAATTGCGTTTCTGCCGATAGGTATCCAGCGCCATTGCAGCGAGTCTTAGTTTGACGAGTCGGCCACCAGCTTGCGGTAGGCGCTGAAGTGGCGAACGGCATCGCGCTCGCGCCGGAGAGATTGATAGAGAAGGCCCAGGTTGTAGTGGGCATCCCTCATGTCCGGATCCTTGGCCAAGGCCCGTCTGTAAAGTTTGATGGCGTCTTCATGCTTTTGCTGGTCTTCTTTGAGCAGGGCAAAGTTGAACAGCAAAATCGGATCCTCCGGACATGCGTTCACACCTCTTGAGTAAACCGCTTCCGCTTCCTCGATGCGCCCGGATTCATGCATCAACCGGCCGAGATTCGCATAGGCAGCGGCTATGCATGGATCTTCCTCGATGGCCCTTTCATAGGAGGCCATCGATTCCGACGGATCGACCTCTTCCAGAGAGAAGGCATGGGCGAACCAGTCGGCAATTTCCCCGGATACGGTGGGTTGGGCGAAAGACAAAGATCCGCGCGCTTCAGAGATCTCGAGCGCAAGCAGGTATTGTCCATCGTCGGCGCGCCATTGAGCGTCACCCTCCATCACGATCACATCGTTGCCCACTGCGCCGATACGCAGCCCCGTCAAGGGCAACGCTTCCGGCAACTTCTTGCGCAAGTGCTTCAACGATACGCCGATGCGTCTTTGGGACACGCGCGCATCCGCCAGTCCCTTGGCCAGGCGCAGGACGACGAGGTCCCGAAAGCTGAACCTATACTCGCGCCGTGCGCCCCGCGTAGGCGAGACAAAGCCATTGGTGATGAACCGGCGGATCGCGGAAAGCGGCACCCCTACGATCTTCTGCGCTTCCTGGACCGTGTAGGTAGATTGCATTCAGCGCGAATCCGACTATCGCCGAGCCGCCTTTGCTTTTGCCGGTTTGGCAGGGGTCGCTGCAGCCGCGGCCCGCTTCGGGGGTTTGCGTTCAGCCTGCGCCCGCTTTGGAGTCTCCTTGTTAAGGCTCGCGCGCAACGCTTCCATCAGATCGATCACCTGGGCGCCGCCTTTGCCTGAAGGAGCTGCGGGCGATACCGAGATTTCCTTGCCCGATATTTTCTTTTCGATAGCGGTCTCGATTCGCTTCTTCACGTCGTCTTCATACGCCTTGGGATTGAACTCGTCCGCGGAAATCTGCTCGATGAGCTGGACGGCGAGCTTGAGCTCTGCATCTTTTACCGGCGAGTCCTGAATTTCAATTTCCGACATGGGACGGACTTCGTCCGCATAGAGAAGCTGTTGCATCATGAGGCCGTCCGCCACCGGTCTTAGCTGGACGAGATATTGTTTGCCACGTGCCGCCCAACGTGCGAGGGCGCATCGGCCGGTTTCGCGCATTCCTTCGGTCAGC
>Ga0207675_100001782_pt1 | contig 21531 bp, 9 predicted proteins | sample KBSSwiS42_FD_184305 | JGI IMG/M metagenome (GOLD analysis project Ga0207675, IMG submission 184305) | Switchgrass rhizosphere microbial communities from Kellogg Biological Station, Michigan, USA - KBS Switchgrass S4-2 (SPAdes) (version 2) | ecosystem: Host-associated > Plants > Roots >...
GCGCGCGCGTCGCTCGACCTCGCGTTCCAACAATCCGCCCTTGAACACCGTGAAGGGCGTCAGATTCAAAGACGAGCGCGCGGGCTACAACCGATTAACCAACTCGATCCCAAGGACTATCCGCATCTCCTCGCCATCTCCGGAAGCCGGGGCGAAGTGACCGGCCGGCAGTTTTTCGTCAAGCCGCTTCGGTTGTTGTTGGGTGTCGTCGCGATCGTGCTGCTCGTTGCTTGCGCCAACGTCGCGAACCTGCTGCTGGTGCGCGCGTCTTCGCGGCAGAAAGAGATCGCTGTGCGGTTGGCCATGGGCGCGAGCCGATGGCGTCTGATTCGACAACTGCTTACCGAAAGCGTGCTCCTATCGGCGCTGGGTGGATCCCTCGGTGTTCTTTTCGCGCTTTGGATCAAAGACAGCCTGATAAGTGTGGGTGAGTGGGCGGGCCGCGAGAATTCAATAAGCCCGCGTCTCGATCTGCGGGTACTCGCGTTTACTTTCGGCCTGTCGCTCTTAACTGGAATTGTCTTCGGTATTGTTCCCGCCCTGCGCGCAACCCGAGTTGACTTGACACCTTCACTCAAAGACACGGGTCGCGGTTCCAGTGCTACTACCCGTTCGCTGCTGAGCCGCTCGCTGGTCGTCGCCCAGGTCTCGCTGTCCCTCTTGCTTCTAATTGGCGCGGGACTCATGGTGCGCACCCTGATTAATTTGCAGCGCGTTGAACCCGGATTTAATTCGAAGAACCTGCTGCTCTTCAATATCGATCCCAGCCTGCTTGGTTACAAAGACGATCGATTGCGGAACTTTTATGAACAGGTGTTTGCGCGGCTGGAAGCTGTACCCGGAGTCAGAAAAGTTACCTTCTCGCGGGCAGCCTTACTGTCGCAAAGCTCAACTAACGGCACCTTTGACCTGCCAGGCGCCAAGCCCGGACCCGACGGCAAAGTGCCGTCGACCGCGGAAGTGTATTTCCATGAAGTAAGGGAGAACTTCATGGAAGCGATGGAGATCCCTTTGCTGCTCGGACGCACATTCACCGCGCAGGATGATTTGAAGTCGCCCAAAGTCGCGATCGTAAACCAGACCTTTGCAGAAAAGTATCTTCCCGGAGTCAATCCCATCGGCCAGCGCTTCAGCATGAACATTGCGCGACCCGATCCGATCGAGATCGTCGGGCTGGTCAAAGATGCGAAATACACGAGCCAGCGCGATGAAATTCCCGCGACCATGTATCGGCCCTGGCGGCAGACCCCGGGAGCAATCAACTCGATGATCTTCGAGGTGTGAACCAGCGGCGACCCGAAGGCATTTGTCGGGGCCATTCGTCAGGCCGTTCGCGAGGTCGAGCCCAACTTGCCGCTCAACAACATCAAGACACAGGTCGAACAAGCCGATGAGACGCTGGCGACAGAACGCCTCTTCGCCAAGCTGATGAGCCTTTTTGGCGTCCTGGCACAGCAACTGGCCTCGATCGGACTTTACGGCGTGCTGGCTTATTCGGTGTCACGGCGCACACATGAGATCGGGATTCGCATGGCGTTGGGTGCTAACCGCGGCCGGATGCTGGCCATGATTTTGCGCCAGGGTATGACGCTAACTTTGATCGGCGTCGCGCTTGGTCTCGCCGGTGCCTATGTGTTGACAAGATATCTGGGGACCCTCAACAGCATGCTCTTCGGAGTACAGCCAAGAGACCCGTTGACGTTCGGCGTGATGGCCGCGCTGCTTACCATCGTTGCGCTGGTCGCCTGCTTCGTTCCGGCGCGGCGGGCCACGAAAGTCGATCCGATGGTGGCGCTTCGATACGAATAACTATCCGGAACTCGATGGAGGTATACATGAGTCACACTCACCTTGTTTCAGATCGAATGATGGGGCTAGTCGAACGGATGCGGCGAGCAAATAAATTCGCGCTTGTCAGTAGTGGCGCGATCGTGATCGTTGGCTTCGCGCTTCTTTGGAACGCGGCCGCTCTGGCCCAGCAAACCTATGAAGGCCAATGGCTCATCGAGGCGAAGCCGCAGTCTGAAAAAGTTAATTTGAGTTTGCGATATCACATCTGGAAGAACAAACTCGACGACAATTCCGGCTTCAACAGTAACACCTCGTTCGACATTGCGCTGGCGCAGTTGTCAGGCCTCACACCGGCACAAGTGATGTCGGCGACTGGCGGGAACGTTCAATTCCAGTTGCGACGAGATCCGGGTGACCTCAACTTTGAAGGGTGGTTTAAGGAAGGACACGGAGCAGGCCATTTCGTATTTGCGCCCAACGCTAACTTCTCCGGCGAGCTAACAAAGCGTAGATTCTCAGCCCCTTCGGCGGAACAGCAATTCATGTTGGCGGTCCATGGTGTTGACCTGGCATACGTCGATGAGTTGCGCAATCAGGGTTATCAGCAACCGACTCTCGACGAGCTCGTACGGCTTGGCACCCACGGCGTGCGATTCGAATACGTCCGGGAGCTTCGCGCGCTCGGCTATGACGTGAAGACTGCTGATTTGCTAATCCGCATGGTCGATCACGGCGTCGGCCTGCGATACATCCGAAATCTCGCGGCATTGGGTTATGAAAAGGTGCCCCCAGAGGAACTCATCAAGGCGGCAGACCATGGGGTGAATACAGAGTTCATCAAGAATCTGCAAACAGCCGGTTATCCCAGGCTTGCGCTCGATCAATTAGTGAGGATGGCTGACCACGGTGTCAGCAGCAAGTTCCTCCAGGAGCTCATCGACCTTGGCTACCGCGGGCTCAGCGTCGATCAACTTGTCCAGATGGCGGATCACGGCGTCCGCCCGCGCTTCATCAACGAATTAAAAGCGCTCGGCTATGAAAATGTCGCCGTCGATCTACTGGTGCGGCTGGCAGATCATGGTGTCTCCGCCGCGTTTATTCAAAAGGTGCGCTCTACCGGCTACAAAGATCAGTCGCTTGAGCAAATGATTTATTTACGCGATCGCGGATTTTAGTTTTAGCAAACGTCACTCGCGCCACGCAGCCCCGACGTCAGTGATCGAGACCTCGACGACAGGAGTTTGTGATGGACACTCTCTTCAAGGATCTGCGATATGGCATTCGCAGCCTGTTAAAGCAACCGGTGTTCACGCTGATTGCGATCGCCACGCTCGCCCTGGCGATCGGCGCGAACAGCGCGATGTTCACCGTGGTCAATTCGGTCCTGCTGCGGCCGCTTCAGTTTCCTGAATCGGAGCGGCTGGTGGTGTTCCAAGGCATCAATCCGCCGCGAGGCATTGCGCAGTCGAACATGTCACTGCTGGACCTCGCCGATTGGCAGAACCAAAATCAGGTCTTTGAACACCTGGCCGGTTTTATTTCCAGCGGTTTTGTGCTGACTAACGGTGACGAGACGGAACGTGTTCCCGGAAGTTGGGTCACGGGAGATTACTTCAATGTATTGCGCGTTCAGCCGTTATACGGACGTGTGTTGCAACCCGAAGACGCGCAACTTGGAAAAGACAACGTCGCAGTGATTGGGTACGGACTCTGGCAGCGTCGTTTTGGAGGTGACCGAGGGGCCGTCGGGCGTCAGGTAATCCTCGGCGGAAAGAGTACGACGATTGTTGGTGTAATGCCGCAAGGGTTCGACTACCCGCAATCCGACGCGTGGCGCCCATTCGCAGTCGATCTCACAAAAGAGGCGCGCAACGATCGTTATGTGAATGTCATCGGCCGTCTTAAGCCAGGCGTGAGCGTGCCGCAAGCCCAGGCGCAGATGGACACCATCAATCAACGCCTGGCGCAAACCTACAGCGAAACCAATGTTGGTTGGGGAGTGATAATAAGGACGCTGCAAGAAGGTTTAGTCGGCCAGCTGCGTCTTTCATTGTTGGTGCTGTTGGGAGCCGTGGCTTTTGTCCTGCTGATAGCTTGCGCGAATATTGCCAACCTACTACTCGCGCGCGCGACCTCAAGACAAAAAGAGATCGCCGTGCGAAGCGCACTGGGCGCCAGTCGCTTCCGGCTTGTTCGGCAGCTCCTCACTGAGAGTTTGCTCCTCTCAATCTCCGGTGGAGTAACCGGATTTTTGCTGAGCATTTGGTTAACCCGGCTGCTTATCGCGATCAGTCCGGCGAACAGTCCTCGCTTTGACGAGATCAGACCCGACACTCGCGTACTCATCTTCACGGTTGGTCTGACGCTGTTAACGTCCTTGATTTTTGGTTTGGTCCCCGCGCTCCAGGGTTCACGCGTGGATCAGGCGGAAAGTTTGAAGGAGAGTTCGCGCGGCAACGCCAGCCGGCGCAACCGTGTGCGCGGGCTGTTAATGGCTACAGAGATTGCCATGTCATTTGTGCTTTTGGTCGGCGCGGGTTTGCTGATCAAAAGCTTCATCCGTCTGCGCGAAGTTAACTCAGGCATTAATCCGGATAACGTGCTGACTTTTCGACTGTCGTCTCCGCCAGGAAAATTTACGGAGGACAAACAGCGCGAGCTGTTCTTTCGTCAGGTCATCGATCAAATCAAATCGACTTCCGGCGTGCAGTCGGTGGGGATGGTTTTAAGCCTGCCATTGGGCGCGGACAACTTGAATCTTTTTCGTGGACTCATTCCAGAGGGTCATCCGATCAAAGTTGAAGAAGCGCTCGATACGGTTCATCTGGTAGTTTCGCCTGACTATTTCCGTACTTTGCAAATTCCGTTGATTGCCGGCCGCGCTTTTGATGATCGCGACACGGACAGTTCACCGAAGGTCGCAGTCCTCAACGAGACCGCTGCCCGAAAACTGTGGCCCGATCATAATTGGATCGGACGGCACATCAATATCTTCCCCAGCGAAAAGTTTGAGCGCGAAGTTGTTGGGGTGGTCCGCGAAACAAAACGATCGCTTGATGACGAGCCGGTGCCCCAAATGTACGTGCCTTACGCGCAGGATGCCACCTGGCCCAGCATGTCATTTGCGATTCGCACGAACGGCGATCCGGCCAGCGCGTTCCCCGCAATCAGAAATCAGATTCGTTCATTCGAGAAAGGCGCCGCCATTTTCAATGTGAGCACGATGAACAACGTGCTCGCAACGTCAGTTGCTTCACGTCGCGCGCCGATGCTGTTGCTGAGCGCGTTTTCCGGCGCCGCGCTGCTGCTCGCAATGATTGGCATCTACGGCGTCACCGCTTACTACGTGACGCAACGAACCCAGGAGATCGGGATTCGTATCGCGCTCGGCGCGCAGATGAAGGACGTGATTGCGTTGGTGTTGAGAAGTGGTCTGGTGCTCACCGTTATTGGCGTCGTCATCGGACTGGCCGGTGCGTTTGCATTGACACGCTGGATGAAGACGCTTCTGTTTGCGGTGAATCCGACTGATGCAGTGACGCTCATCGCCGTTTGCGCCTGCGTCCTTGTCACCGCGCTCGTGGCATGTTTGATACCGGCACGGCGCGCGACCAAAGTCGATCCGATGGTGGCGTTGAGATACGAGTAGGAACGCACACCAAGAGCTGACGGAGGGAACATGCGAACATTCATCAATGATCTGCGTTACGGCGCACGAATGTTGCTCAAGCGTCCCGCCTTGAGTCTGATCGCGGTAGTCACTCTGGGGCTCGGCATCGGAGCGAACCTGACGATCTTCAGCTTCGTCGACACGATGTTCTTTCGGCCATTGCCGGTGCGTGAGCCTTACCAGTTGGTGGCCGTAGGGGTGGGAACTGACGATGGGTTCGCGTATCCGGCCTACACACATTTCCGCGACCACAATAAGTCGTTCGAAAGCCTGGCAGCGCATTACTCGACGGCGCCGCTAAATCTCGCCGCGCCCGACGGCGATTCAGAGACATTGAATGGGGCAGTGGTTTCGGCGAATTACTTCTCAACCCTGGAAATCACTCCGTCCTTGGGCCGGTTTTTTTCGCCCGATGAGGACAGTGTGCCCGACCGCGATCGAGTCGCAGTGATTAGCTACGGGTTTTGGCAGAGCAGATTCGGAGGCGATCAATCTGTTCTGGGGAAAGAAATTCGTCTCAACGGCAGCGACTTCAAGATTGTCGGAGTCGCCCCGGCAGAATTTCAGGGTGTTTCGCCCGGCTATCCGAATGATGTTTGGATTCCCACCATGATGCTCCGATTGGGATACCGGTGGTGCGATGCTTTGAAAGATCTTGAATGTGACCCGCTGCAATCAATTGGGCGCCTTAACCGAAATCAATCGCTGACAAGCGCACAGGCCGAGATGTCAACGCTTTCGAGCCAATGGGCGGCGGCAAATCCCGGCAGCAAAGATCGCGGCGTGCGTCTTAATCCGGCTCTCGGCGTCCGGGCAATGGACCGCGATAGTCTGAAATATCAACTGCGATTGATGATGACGATGACCGGCGTGTTGCTGTTGATAGCCTGCGCGAATGTCGCCGGTCTGTTGCTCAACGCGGGAGCCGCGCGGCGCAGAGAGATCTCAGTGCGGTTGTGCATTGGGGCCGGGCGCTTCCGTTTGATTCGACAGTTCCTGACGGAGAGTCTGGTGCTCACGCTGGCGGGTGGTGCGTTGGGCCTGCTCTTCTCGGTCTGGGGAAAGAACCTGCTGCTCGGTTACTACGCCAAGACGAACTCAAACTATCGCATCTATTACGATCTGGGCTTGAATCCGCGGACATTGCTCTTCGCAGTGGCGCTAACTCTCGGCGCCGGATTGTTGTTCGCGCTGGCGCCTGCCATTCAATCGTCGGGACAGAATCTGGTTAGTGCGCTAAAGGATGAAAGCGGTTCGCAAAGCCGTCGTGGTTCGTGGGCGCGAAGCGGTCTGGTTGTTACGCAGGTGGCGCTGTCACTCGGGCTGCTGGTCTGCGCCGGGTTGCTGGTTCGTAGTGTCGCGCATATCCGTCAGGGCGAGAATTTCGATCCGCAAAATGTGCTCGTGCTGAGACTGAGACCGAGGTTGCGGGACTATGCGCCCGACAAAGCGCAGGCGTTCACGAAAGAAGTGCTGCGAAAGCTCGAAGCAATCCCGGGTGTCCAGTCGGTGAGCGTGTCCAAGACCACTCTGGCGTGGCCCGGAAGCAGCGAGCCGCGGGTGCGACTACCAGAGCAGACATTCAGCCGGCCTGAAGATCAGCTCAAGGTCGAGTTACACGAGATCGCTCCGCGCCTGCTCGAGACTCTGAAGATCCCTTTGATTAGGGGACGCGACTTCAGTGATCAAGATCGGCCGGGCACACCGCGAGTCGTCATTGTCAACGAGACGCTCGCAAAACGATTGTGGCCGGATGGCCAACCGGTCGAACGTCCTCTAATCATTAATGAGCAATCCTACCGCGTGGTGGGTGTCGTTAAGGACGTGCAGTTCCGCAATGTCGCTGAAGCGCCGCAGCCGTTTCTCTACCTGCCTTACTGGCAGAACAATCTCAGCCCGCAGGTCGATGCCACGATCACTGCGCGAGTGAGCGGCAGCGCGGAGGCGATGTTGCCGCTCCTACGACGTGAAATTGGCGCGGTGGACACAAACGTTCCGATCAGCGAAAGCGCCACGATGCGACAGCAACTCGATGGACAGTTTAAGCGAGTGCTGCTAACCAACAGCGTGCTGACTGCCTCCAGTGGAATCGCTTTGTTCCTGAGCATGATTGGACTTTATGGGGCACTGGCTTTTGTAGTGAGCCAACGAACCCGCGAGATCGGGATCCGGATGGCACTCGGCGCGCGCAGCAGCAACGTTCTGCGACTGATTGTGGGTCAGGGATTGAGGCTGGTGTTCGCCGGTCTGCTTATGGGCCTGCTCACTGCTCTTGCCGCGACTCGCCTGATGAAGAGTCTGCTGTACGGAGTGAGCGCGACCGACCCATTGACTTTCGGCTGGGTTGCTGCGGGGCTGCTGGGTAGTGCGCTGCTGGCGTGTTGGATTCCGGCACGGCGGGCCACCAAAGTCGATCCGATGGTGGCGTTGAGATACGAGTAGGGGGGAGTAATGCAGACATTAATTCAAGATTTGAAGTTTGCACTCAGAGGGCTGATTAAACGACCGGGCTTTACGGTGATCGCGGTGATCACGCTGGCGCTTGGCATTGGATCAAGCACCGCTATTTTTAGCGTTGTCGATGCGGCGATGGTCAAAGGGCTGCCGTACCAGGAACCGGATCGCCTTTATCACATGTGGGAGCGCACTTCGCAGAAAGATTTCGATCAGCGCGAGTTTTCGTATCCCGATTATCAGGATTACCTGCAGAACAAGGTAGTTGATATCGCCGCTTACACGGGCGGCGGCACGATCCTGAACGGCGACAATCAGGCGGAGCGCGTGTTTGCCCCGCAAGTCTCGGCCAATTTCTTTTCGGTGTTGGGTGTGCAGCCGCTTCGTGGTCAGTTCTTCCGGCCCGGCGACGATGTACAAGGTGGACCGGGAGTAGTCGTTCTGAGTTATCCGCTTTGGCAAAGTCATTTCGGTGGAAATGAAAACATCATCGGACAGCACCTGGATCTCGGGGGGCGAACCTACGCAGTCATCGGCGTGCTGCCGCAGAGTTTCCAGTTCGCTTTGCGCGGAGCGGATCTTTTTCTCCCGTATCAACCGAACCAGACTATTTTGACGCGCCGCGGCATGCATGGAACGAACTTGATTGCGCGACTGAAGCCGGGTGTTACGGCCGCGCAGGCACAGTCCCAGTTGGGAGTTATCACCGACAACATCGCCCAGCAGTTCAAAGAATCACACACCGGCACCGCGCTGAAGCTGATTCCGTTGCAGGAACAAGTCGTTGGGCAAGTGAAACCAATTTTGATGTTGTTACTTGCGGCAGTTGGGTTTGTTTTGCTGATCGCGTGCGCGAATGTCGCGAGCCTACTGCTGACTCGTTCGCTCGCTCGTCAAAAAGAAGTTGCCATTCGCGCCGCGCTCGGAGCGAGTGGTTGGCGCGTCGTGCGACAGTTGCTAACTGAATCGATTCTGCTTTCATTGATAGGCGGAGCCGCCGGTGTTCTTCTGGCTTACGGCGGTACCAAAGGTTTGATTGCCTTGTTGCCGCCGACACAAATTGCTGCTTTGCCATTTTTGGCAAATCTGCACATTGATGAGCGAGTCCTCATCTTCTCATTCGGCCTTTCGATCCTGACCGGAATGATCTTCGGATTGGCGCCGGCTATTCAGGCTTCGAAGCCGCAACTGGCGATCGTCCTGAAAGAAGGTGGGCGCAACGCTTCGGCCGGTTCGGGACATCGTCTGCGCACGGCGTTCGTAATTACTGAAATTGCGCTGGCGGTCGTGCTGTTGGTTGGCTCAGGGCTGCTTCTGAAGAGTTTGTTCCGCTTGCTCAATACGAGCCCCGGATTTGATGCGGAGAACATCCTGACGATGACAGTGGTCTTACCGCCGACGAAGTACAACAATGCCAACAGTCAAGTCAATTTTCAGGATCAACTTAACCAACGCATTTCGGCATTGCCCGGCGTCACTGCCGCGGGGACGGTAGATATCCTGCCGCTGCAACCAGGCAATACCACCGTTGTCTACGCCGAAGGCGAACCTGTTCCGCCGCCCGGCCAGGAAACGGAGGCGAACGTTCGCGTCGTGAGCGAGAGCTATTTTCAGACAATGCAAGTGCCACTCATCGAAGGTCGACCGTTTGATGCGCACGACAGATCCACGACCAACCCAGAGCCGGTGATTATCGGTAAGACGATGGCGGATCGTCTATTCAAGGGACGTAGCGCCCTCGGCCATCGTTTGGTGTACAGAAGTGCTCAAGCGCCACCCATCACCATCATAGGCGTGGCCAGCGACGTCAAGATCACGGGTCTGGATCAGGAGCTGCGGCCGGTAATCTATTACTCATTTCCTCAGAACTCTTCAGTTTTTGCGAACCTCGTCATTCGCACTGCGACTGAACCCACCAGCCTGGCCGCTACCGTCCGCCACGAAATTCAAACCCTCGAACCGCAGGCGGCAGTCTTTAACGTACGACCGATGCCGCAACTGATTTCGGCAACACCCGCCGCGTTCATGCGACGTTTTCCCGCGACACTGATGGGCATCTTTGCAGGCTTGGCGTTGTTGCTGGCAGCGATCGGAATTTACGGCGTGGTGTCGGATTCTGTAGCCCAGCAGACTCACCACATCGGTGTGCGGCTGGCGCTGGGCGCGCGCGGCGCAGACATCTTTCGAATGGTGTTGAAAGAAGGATTGGTGCTGGCGGCGATCGGAATCGGCATTGGGATCGCGACTGCGTTTGGTTTGATGCGATGGATCAGCACCCTACTCTTCAACGTTCAGACTTATGACTTTTCGGTGTTTGCGATCGTGACTGGTTCGCTCTTTCTCGTGATCTTGTTCGCTTGTTATCTGCCCGCGCGCCGCGCAACCAAAGTCGATCCACTGGTGGCGCTGAGATACGAATGAAAGGGAAGAGCGGATGCTGGCTGCGCTGATACAGAACTTGACGTACGGCATACGAACCCTGTTCAAGAATCCGGGCTTTACGATCATCGCGGTGTTCACGCTTGCATTAGGTATCGGCGCGACGACCGCGATCTTCAGTGTCGTGTATGCAGTCTTCGAACCGATGCCTTATCCGCACCCCGACCAGCTGGTCATGGTCTGGACAATCAGCCGGGGGAATCAGAATTCGGTCTTAACTGTCGATTATCTTGCGTGGAAACAAAGAAGCTCATCGTTTCAGGGAATCAATGCGTGGACCAGCGGTTCGTTCAATGTGGGTGGTGGTGAGAGGCCGGAGCAGGTCGCCGGCACCTGGCGCACACCCGGCTTTTTCACGATGGAGGGTTTGCCCTTCATGGTTGGACGCGACTTCACCGAGGAAGAAGGTCAGCCAGGCCACGACCACGTCGTCATCCTGAGCAATCGGCTCTGGTCTCGAAGCTTCGCGTCGAACCGCGACATCATCGGTAAAGACATCCGCCTTAACGGTGAACCTTACACGGTCGTGGGCATTCTGCCGGCGGGAATTCATGATCGGTTCAATTCACAACTGTGGGTGCCCTTAGTTATTCAACCTGATCCGACTGGTCAGGCGATCCGATCTGTTTCGGTAATGGCGCGTTTGAAAGACAACGCCACCATCGCACAGGCGCAGGCCGAGATGAGCGGCATCGAGCAGCAATTGCTGGACGAGCGACCGAAGTCAAATCCGCTTGGCATCAGCGTGCAACCGCTGCATCTGAATTTTCTTACTGCCGCAACGCGCCGCAACCTTTGGTTGTTACTTGGGGCCGTCGGCTTTCTTTTACTAATCGCATGCGTCAACGTCGCTAATTTGCTGTTGGCGCGCGGCACTGCGCGCCAGCGTGAGATGGCTTTGCGAGCCGCGCTGGGCGCGTCACGCGGACGGCTGTTCTCGCAATTGCTTACTGAGAGTTTGGTCCTGGCCGCGTTGGGAGGAGCGCTCGGGCTGCTGCTGGCGACGACGATCATCGATCTGATTCAAGCGGTGATGCCCCCGGTGGGTACGATGCTGCCGTCAGAAGCCGAGATCAGGATTAGTATTCCCGTCCTCCTCTTTACGCTTTCGATTAGTACCCTCGCTGGTCTGCTTTTCGGATCAATGCCGGCGTGGCAAGCGACGCGACTCGATCTCAACGAAGTGCTCAAACTTGGCGGACGAACCGGCGCCGGCGGCGGCCGCCGGAATCCGCGGCGACTGCTGGTCATCGCCGAATTTGCGTTGGCCCTGATGCTACTGGCGTGCGGTGGTTTAGCGCTCCGGAGCTTCTGGAATCTGACCCGCATCGATCTCGGAATTCGCACCGATCATCTCCTCTCGTTTCGACTGACTGTGCCTGAACAGCGTCTGAAGAGCCCGGATCAAATCAGGTCTTATTACCGCCAGATGCTGGAGAAGATTCAGGCTGTGGCCGGAATCCGAAACGTCGCCGTGATGACCGGCACTCCAGCGGGTGGAACCGGGATGGGCACGCGCTTCGTGATCGCCGGACGGCCGCCAGCGAATCCCGCCGAACGTCCTGGCGCATCATTTCAAACGGTGACTTCGGGTTACGTCGACACGCTGGGAATCCGGATGGTCAAAGGCCGCTCGTTTGATGAACATGACACGGAGACCAGCATGCGGGTCGCCATCGTCAACGAGTTCTTTGTCAGCAGATTTCTCAGCGGTGTCGATCCCATCGGTCAGCGGATCATGATGAATGAGGTGCGGCCGGGTGCGCCGCCGGGCAATCTCGTCGAATGGCAAATCGTCGGCGTGTTTCATAACGTTCGCGGCGCCGGATTTCGCGATGACTCGCCCGAGATAGATGTTCCGTTTTGGCAGAATCCTTTGCCGCGCGCTTCAGTTGTGCTGCGGACTGATGGCGATCCCAAGTCTGTGATTAATAGCGTTGCCGGAGCAGTGAATTCAGTCGATCCGGATATGCCGCTGGCCGGCGTCAAGACGGTCGATGAAATAGTCGGCGAGTCGTTGGCGATCGATCGCTTCAGCGTCGTGCTGTTTGCAAGCTTCGCCGCCCTCGGACTGTTGCTGGCGGCGGTCGGCATTTACGGTGTCACAGCTTTCGGTGTGGCTCAGCGCACTCACGAGTTTGGTGTGCGGATCGCGTTGGGCGCACAGCGATCACGGGTCATCCGGCTGGTGATGAAGGAAGCGACCGCGCTCGCAGTGATCGGCGGTCTAATCGGATTCGCCGGTGCTTACCTGGTGGGGCGTGCAATGCAAACGACTCTTTATGGAGTTCCGGCGCTGGACGCGCGCGCATTTGGAGCTGTGTTTGTGCTGCTGCTGGTGTCGGCTTGGATTGCGTGTCTGATTCCAGCCTGGCGTGCCAGTCGCATCGAGCCGCTGGACGCGCTGCGACATGAATAAAGTTCTTCGATTCAGCTGTTGGGTCAGCCCTCGTGGCTGCCCGCCGGGCAGGGACTAGACCTGCCCCTACAGAAGGCAATTCGAGTGCGGGGTGACTTATGCATGGTTTGATTCAGGATTTGAGATACGGTCTCCGGATGTTGCGGAAGAGTCCGGCGGTTACGGCAGTCGCCATCATCGCGCTGACACTAGGCATCGGCGCCACCACGGCCATCTTCACCGTGGTTCACGCGGCGCTGTTGCGTTCTTTGCCTTACGCCGATGGCGATCGCCTCGCGATTGTGTGGGAGAACCGGCGGAGTGGTACGCCTAATCCGCAGAACACGATCAATCTGGGAAACTTCTTTGATTGGAAGGCGCAAAACAATTCCTTCACCGACATGGCTGCGTTTTTCGATCTGAATACAAATCTGACGGGCGGTGGCGAGCCTGAGGAAGTTCCCAGTCAGCTTGCCACTCCTAATCTCTTCTCGTTGTTGGGTGTCAACACGATCAAAGGCCGCACGTTTTTACCTGATGAAGGCCAGGACGGCGGGCCCGCAGTTGTCGTCATTAGTTACGATTTGTGGCAGCGACGATTCGGCGGCGACCCAAACATCATCGGCCGCAAGGTAATGCTCAATAATCGGCCAAACGAAATCATCGGCGTGCTCGCGCCCGACAAAGGCTGGTTCATTCAGAAGGCATCGATGATCCGGCAGGCGCCGGAAATCTGGATGCCCTGGCAAATATCCAATGAGCTGCGCGAACGACGCGGCCGGTTCGCGCGCGCCGTTGGACGTTTGAAGCCCGGTGTGACTTTCGAGCAGGCGCAGAACGACATGAACGTCATCGGCGCGCGGCTGGAGCAGCAGTATCCGGGTTTCGACACGAATTGGGGCGTAACGGTCGTGCCGTTGCGCACGCAGTTTACGGGCGAGATTCGTAAGCCACTCCTGATACTGCTGGGTGCCGTCGGCTTTGTGCTGCTGATTGCCTGCGCCAACGTTGCGAACTTGCTGCTGGCGCGCGCGGCGTCTCGTAAGCGTGAGATCGCATTGCGCGCGGGACTCGGAGCCAGTCGCTGGCGGATTGCGCGCCAACTGCTCACTGAGAGTGTGGTGCTCTCTTTCTTTGGCGGCGCCTTTGGTTTGTTGCTGGCTATCTGGGGGACGCGCGCGTTGCTTGCGCTTAGCCCGCCCGAACTGATTGACATTCGGGGAACCTCGGTCAACTGGCCCGTGTTGGGTTTCACAATTGCCCTAACGCTGGTTACCGGCATTGTGTTCGGACTGTTCCCTGCGATTGAAGCGTCCCGGTTTGATTTGAGCGAGCCGTTGAAAGAAGGAGGCAAGAGTGTCGTCGGCGGAACGCGTGCGCTCCGCATGCGCAATATTTTTGTGGTAGCGCAAGTGGCTCTTGCGCTCGTTTTGTTGGTCGGAGCCGGCTTGCTAATCCGCAGCCTGAGTCGGCTGCAATCAGTTGAACCCGGGTTTGATCCAAACAATCTGCTCACCATGCGCGTGACCCTGCCGCCACGCAAATACGACACTGATCCGAAAGTTCTTAACTTCTTCAAACAGGCGGAAGATCAAATCCGCGCGCTTCCCGGAGTTGAGTCGGTAGCGGCGATCAATACGATGCCTTTCGATGGGCCTCACTCGGGCACCAATCTGGACGTCGAAGGCCAGCCGAAGCGTCCACCCGGTCAGGATCTCAGCACGGGCGTGGTCGTGACCGACGCGAATTACTTTCAGACCATGGGCATTCCGTTGAAGCGGGGCCGGCTTTACACAGCACAAGAAGCGATGGAGATGCGGCACGTTGTGGTGGTCAATGAAGCTTTCGCGGCCGAAAACTTTCCCGGTCAGGATGCGATCGGCAAGCGCGTCGCGATCTACATGAAGGACGAGCCGCCCATGACTGAAATCATCGGTATTGTCCGCAATAACAAACACAAGAGTTTGGACAGTGAAGTCGAACCGATGGCGTTCTGGCCGCACGCCGAACTGGTCTATTCGCGAATGACGATCGTGATTCGCACCAGCGGCGACAGTACCGCGATTGCCGCGGCCGCCCGCAATGTGATTCGCCAACTCGATCCGGATCAACCGATTGGTCAAGTCGCGACGATGGAGTCGCTGATGTCCAAATCCGTCGCGCGAATCAGATTTAACTCGACGTTGTTAGCGATCTTTTCAGTGGTCGCGTTAGTGATGGCGGCGGTCGGAATCTACGGCGTCATGTCTTATTCCGTGTCACAACGCACGCATGAGATCGGAGTGCGCATGGCGCTCGGCGCACAACGTGCCGACGTGCTTCGCCTGATGCTGAAACAAGGACTGCTGCTGGGCATTGTTGGGGTCGCGGTTGGCCTGGCGGCCTCGTTTGGATTGACGCGCGTAATCTCGACTTTGCTTTTCGAAGTGGCAGCCACCGACAAACTTACGTTTGCCGCAGTCTCATTGGGCTTGTTCGCAGTGACACTGTTCGCAAGCTACATCCCGGCGTGGCGCGCTACGAGAGTCGATCCTTTAGTGGCATTGCGTTACGAATAGTTTTGACTGAGTTCTGGTTAAGGGCTTCGCCGGATTTCAACCGGACGAAGGGAGGTCGGAATGCAAACACTTCGAGACCTACGTTACGCGGTTCGCATGTTGCTGAAGACGCCCAGCTTCACAGCCGTGGCGGTCTTGTCCATTGCGCTCGGCATCGGCGCTAACACTGCCGTGTTTAGCGTCGTCAACTCGGTGCTGTTGAGGTCGCTGCCTTACAAAGATCCGCAAACCCTGATGCTGGTTTGGGGAAGCGGACTATCCCAGGGAATCCACAATCGCGATCAGGTCTCGGCTACCGACGTTGCCGATTTTCGCCACCAGACCACCTTGTTCGAAGATTTAACGACTTATACCGGCTGGAATCCCATCATGTCCGGAAATGGGGCCAGCGCCGAACGCGTCCCGGCTATTCAAGTAGGCGACGGCTATTTCAAGGTCATGAAAGCAGAACCAATGCTGGGCCGCGTCTTCACCGCAGAAGAACAGCAGGAGGGAAAGGACTTCGTTATCGTTCTCAGCTACGGCCTATGGCAGCGTCGCTTCGGAAGTGATCCCGCAATCGTTGGCAAAAAGGTTCTTCTCAACAGCCGTCCTTACACGATCGTCGGCGTCATGGGTCCAGACTTTCGCGCGCTGCCCTCGACCCTCGTACTGCCCGAAGGCCAGTTCTATCGGCCGGTCGCAGAAGCTTACGATGATTCGAAGCGCGACGAGCGTCACTTACGAGCTATTGCCCGCCTAAAACCCGGCGTGACCACCCAACAAGCGCAAACGGAACTGTCGATGATTGCGCAACGCCTCGAGCAGCAGCATCCGGAAACGAATAAAGGTCGTGGCGTTCATGTCACCTCGATTACCGAAGACACGGTCGGCGGCGCAAGCCGCGCGCTTTGGATGATCTTTGGCGCGGTGGGATTTGTGCTGCTCGTCGCGTGCGCCAACGTCGCCAACTTGTTGTTGGCGCGCGCCAGTGCGCGTCAAAAGGAGATCACCATTCGATCTGCAATTGGCGCGGGCAGAGGCCGGCTGATCCGGCAATTGCTGACTGAGAGTTTGCTGCTTTCAATCGTTGGGGGAACGCTCGGACTGTTCATTGCGATTTGGGGCATTGGCATGATCGAACGGATTGGTTCGCAGATCAATCCGGTCTTCAACGGCTTTCACATCGACCTTCGCGTGCTCGCCTTCACCTTCGGGCTGACATTAGTAACCGGTTTGCTTTTCGGTATTGCCCCGGCACTACAGATGTCTCGCCCCAATCTGTCGGAATCGCTCAAAGATGTGGGACGCGGGCTCGGCGGGTCCGTCAAGGGCAATCGTCTGCGCAGTGCACTGGTGATTGCGGAAGTTGCGATGACTCTGGTGCTTCTGGTCGCTGCCGGCCTTCTGGTTCGAACGATCATACGGCTCGGCAATGTCGACAAAGGTTTCAGTTCGCATAACGTGCTGACGATGAATATCGGTCTGCCGAGTTTGAAGTATCCAAAGCCGGAAAACGTGATCGCATTCTATAAGCAGACGAGTGAGCGAATAGCCGGCATACCTGGCGTTTCGGCAGCCGGAATAACCAGCGTTCTCCCGCTCAGCGACAATTTTGATGGTCGCGGCCTGGTGGTTGAGGACTATCCAAAACCACGTGGCGAAGAAATTAGTGTCGACCTATACGTGGTGACACCGGGATATTTGCGCGCGATGGAAATTCCAGTACTCAAAGGCCGCGCGATCTCTGAGCAGGACAATGTCGATGGGATGAAGGTCGCGCTGATCAATCAGACCATGGCCGATCAACTTTGGCCCAAGCAGGATCCAACCGGTAAGCGCATACGTTTTCCCGACAACGATCAAAATCGATGGCGCACGATCGTTGGCGTGGTCAGCGACGTTTCCCAGTATTCGCTCGATCAAAAGCCGCCGATGCAGATCTATGTGCCACATGAGCAATTTCCAACGTCGTTCAATACGATCGTGGTCAAGACCGCGAATAGGCCGGAAGAGATGTTCGGCGCCGTGCGCAGCGCGATCTTGTCAGTCGATGGCGAACAGGCAGTCTACAACGTGGCGACTCTCGAACAATTGCAATCGAATTCCATCCTGCTGCGATCGTTTTTCATGATGCTCCTAATTACGTTTGCGGTGCTGGCGTTGATGCTCGCCGTCGTCGGCATTTATGGCGTCATGTCTTATGCAGTGACACAGCGCACCCAGGAGATCGGTATTCGCATGGCCTTAGGTGCGGGCGCCGGTGATGTGCTGAAACTCATTCTGCGAAATGGGCTGGCGTTGACTGCCGGCGGTGTAGTTATCGGGCTTGCCGGCGCATTTGTGCTGACACGTTTGCTCGCCGTGTTGTTGTTCGGGGTTCAGCCAACTGACGCACTCACATTTACAACTGTGTCACTGGCCCTGGTTACGGCGGCGCTCGTGGCCTGTTATCTGCCGGCGCGCCGCGCGGCGAAGGTCGATCCGCTGGTGGCGCTCAGATACGAGTGACTGAACGGGTAGTTTTGAAGACAGAGATTGTGCGTCCCTTATTAAATGACATTCGAAGTGTTCTTCGGCGCCGGCTGAAGCGACCGCGACTTTTATCAGTCGCGATTATGGCCCTGGCCTTTGGGATTGGCGCCGGAAGCATACTCTTAACGCTACTGCACGTGCTTTCCACTCCTCCGTCGACAGGAACCGGATTAATGGCTTTTGATGATGCAACCGGCCAACGAATTAGTAATGAAGATCCGAGTGGCACCCGGTGGGGTGACTTCTCATTTCCCCCGCATCCGTATTTTCACGATCAGGGCTCTCATGTTTGCAGTCGGAGCCCTGCGGTCCGTCTCAGCAAACGAAACCGGGCAGTGGAATCAGGTGAGCTGATCGCGCGAACCAATGGTTCCGGAAATCACAAGAAATTAACCACTAGATACCACGCAGAAAGAGGAAGCGGTTATGGACAACTTACTCAAAGACATCCGTTTTGCGCTTCGAAGCTTATTGCGGCGCCCAGGTTTTACGGCGATCGCACTACTGACGCTGGCGCTGGGAATCGGAATCAATGCGGCGTTGTTTTCCGTAATCAACGGCGTGCTGTTAAACCCACTACCGTTTCCCCATCCGGAGCAGTTGGTGGTGATGGATCAGAGCAAGCCGAACTTTGAGACTGGAGCGATTCCGTATCCGAATTTTTTGGATCTACGAAAAGAGAACCAGACCTTTGCGGCGATGTCGATCTTCCGCAGCGCTGCATTTAGTTTGATTGGCGCGGGCGAACCAGAACGCGTCAATGGACGTTATGTCTCGTCAGGTTTTTGTTCAGTCTTTGGTATCACCCCAGTCATCGGGCGAGGATTTCTTGCACATGAAGATGAGCCAGGTGTTACCCCGACAGTATTAATCAGTCACGATCTCTGGCAGCGCAAATTCGCAGGAAATCCTGATGTCATTACCCGGACCATCACGCTTGACGATAGATCTTATTACGTCATTGGCGTGCTGCCGGCTGACTTTCGATATTTTCAGACTGGCGATGTCTTTGTGCCAATCGGCCAGTTGAACGCGCCCGCTCTCAAACGTCGGGGTGCGGGCATGGGCCTGCACGGCATCGGACGCCTTAAGCCTGGTGTGACAGTCGAGCAGGGAAGAGCAGACCTCAATCGTATCTATCAGAACCTCGCCGTGGCGTATCCCGGAACCAATAAAGACAACAGCGCCTATGTCGCGCCATTGAAGCAGAGAATCGTGGGTGCGATTGGGCCAACATTGTGGATGCTGCTGGGCGCGGTTGGTTTTGTGCTGCTGATCGCGTGCGTCAATGTCGGCAACTTGATGCTGGCGCGTGCGTCAGGCCGCGGACGTGAATTCGCGATTCGTGCGGCGTTAGGTGCGGGTTGGTGGAGACTAGTGCGTCAATCTCTGACAGAGAGCCTGGTGCTCTCGTTGGGCGGCGGGGCCCTTGGTTTATTTGTCGCGTACTGGGCGACTCATGCCGCTCTGAACTTACTTCCCGCGACCCTCCCGCGCTCACAGGAAGTGCGGATCGATTATCGCGTACTGCTGTTTGCCCTCGGCATTTCCTTGTTGAGTGGAATAATGGCCGGTCTCGCGCCGGCATTACGAAGTTCGAATTCGCGGTTCTCGAATGCTTTAAGAGAAAGCGGCCGCGGCAACATCGGCGCGCGCAGCCGTGCGCAGGCGATTTTGGTTGCGGCCGAGATTGCTTTGGCGGTCGTACTGCTGATCGGCGCAGGCCTGATGATTCGCAGCGTTCGAGCGCTTTGGAATATCGACCCGGGATTTCGCGCCGACAATCTGACGACATTCGAATTGAGCCTGGCGCCCTCAGTGCGGAATGAAAAGCCCGATTCGATTCGCGCCAATCTACGACAAATTAGCGATTCGATTAATTCGCTTCCAGGCGTTCAGGCAGCATCGTTTCAATCTGGTGCGTTTCCCATCCTTGATGAAGATGACACTCTATTTTGGATCGAAGGTGAACCGAAACCGGTTATTGGAAGTGACATGCACTCGACACTCGTCTCCGCCATCGAGCCGACCTATCTCATGGCCATGGGAATGTCACTGAAGCAGGGCCGTTTTTTTGATAAGCACGATGACGAGCACGCGCCCTGGGTCATCGTCGTTGACGAAGTCTTTGCCAACAAGTTCTTTCCGAACGGCGATGCGATCGGTAAACGGATTCGTCAGGGTGATGATGATCCGCAGACGATTATTGGTGTAGTGGGCCACGTCAGAGTGTGGGGACTGGATTCGGATGATACGCAGCCGTTGCGCGCCCAGATGTACGAGCCTCTCCGACAATATCCGGATCAGGGCGTAGCGCAATTTGCGACCAACGTTCGCGTCGTCGTGCGGACCGCAGGATCGCAACAGCCGATCGATTCAATCCGCTCGCTGGTTAAGAGCCGCAACGGCCAGAATCTTGTCTACAAGCCGCAGACAATGAACGAGACGCTCGCTGGATCTTTGTCCAGCCGCCGCTTTGCCATGGTGCTGCTCGATTCGTTTGCGATTCTGGCGCTGCTGATGGCGAGTCTCGGTCTCTATGGCGTGATCTCATATTTGGTTGAACGACGGACGCAGGAGTTAGGAATTCGAATCGCGCTGGGCGCGCAGAGTCGAAGCGTTCTGCGTCTCGTGCTCGGTGACGGATTGAAGATGGCGATAGCTGGCGTGGCAGTGGGCTTACTCGCAGCGTTTGGTCTGACGCGCCTGCTAACCGGAATGGTTTACGGAGTGAGCACCACCGATCCGGCAACCTTTGCAGCGATTGCGATCTTGCTGATTGTAATTGCGTCCCTGGCCTCTTACTTGCCGGCGCGGCGCGCAACTAAGGTCGATCCAATGGTGGCGCTCAGGTACGAATGATGTTGTTGGCTAATTTAGTTCGTCCAGCATGTGGCACGGGCGTCTCGCCCGTGAACCACGCGCAAGATGCGCGTGCCACGATTGAACAAACTTCGACACGTGCGGAGGAATGATGGACACACTATTTAAAGATATTCGTTACGGCATTCGCAGCTTGTTGAGTCGACCGGCTTTCGCCGGCCTCGCGATCATCACGCTTGCGCTCGGCATTGGCGCCAACACCGCAATCTTCAGCGTCATTAATGCGGTCCTGTTGCGACCCCTTAGCTACGATCAGCCCGAGCGGTTGGTCACTTTTCGGTCGAATCAATCGGCGCCCGATTTAGCCGACGTCATCGCCTCCAGCCGCACGTTTTCAAAAATTGGCGGCGAGGTGCTGGCGCCGCTCGCGTATACGGCGGGTACTGAGCCGGTTCAGATTCAAGTGGGACAGGTAAGCGGGGGCTATTTCGAAACTCTCGGCGTCAACCCGGCGCGCGGTCGCTACATTATTGCTGATGACGATAAGAATGGTGGCCCGTTTGTAGTCGTTCTGAGCCATGCCTTGTGGCAGCGGCAGTTCGCCGGCGATCAGAACATCGTGGGCAAGACCATTCCATTAAGCGGTAACTCATACACCGTGATAGGCGTGATGCCGCCCAGGTTCAAATCGCCGCGCGAAAATAGCGAAGCGTGGACCCCGGTGCACGTTTCAAATCCGGTGGCCGCGAATTTTCGTGGCGTTCACTTTCTGCGGACCTATGGACGGCTCGCGCCGGGAATGACGCTGCAACAGGCGAGCGCCGAGATGCGTTTGATCGATGAGCAGCTGGCGAAGCAATACCCCGCGGACAACAAGAACCGCA
>Ga0207675_100001785_pt1 | contig 21512 bp, 18 predicted proteins | sample KBSSwiS42_FD_184305 | JGI IMG/M metagenome (GOLD analysis project Ga0207675, IMG submission 184305) | Switchgrass rhizosphere microbial communities from Kellogg Biological Station, Michigan, USA - KBS Switchgrass S4-2 (SPAdes) (version 2) | ecosystem: Host-associated > Plants > Roots >...
TCAATCTGGTCGAAGACGTCCGGTCCGAGCTCGTGATCCCGATGCTGATCAAGGACCGGGTCATCGGGGTGTTTGATCTCGAGAGCCCGGAGTTGAGTGCGTTCACGAAGGAGAACAAGGAGTTGTTGACGCTGCTCGCCAGTCAGGCGGCGGTGGCGATCGAGAATGCGCGGCTCTACGAGGAGGTTCGGCGGAACGAGGAGCGTATCGAGAAAGAGCTGCGCTTCGCGCAGCGGGTTCAGGCGGCGCTCTTGCCAACCGAACCGCCGCGGCGCCTCCGCAACGCCGACGTCGCCGCGCGATTTGCCCCCGCTCATGAACTGGGCGGCGATCTTCACGACTTCATCGATCCTGAACCGAACAGTCTCGTCGTCGCGGTCGGCGACGTCTCGGGTAAAGGTGCGCCGGCGGCGCTCTACAGCGCCTTCGCGGCGGAGCTCGTTCGATCGCGAACGTATCGACGGAGGTACACGCCCGACAAGTTCAGCGTGGCCGGTGTGCTGCAGGCGATGAACACCATCCTGCACGACCGACAGCTCGAGGAGTACTTCTGCACGCTCTGCTATGCCTTCTTCGATTTCAAACGCCGCACGGTCACGCTGTCGAACTCAGGATTGCCGTATCCGCTGCGATGCTCGGATGATGATTGCGGCCAGATCGAGCTTCCCGGCGTGCCGCTCGGATCGTTTTCAGGTGTGACCTATGACGAGGTCACGCTGCCGCTGCGGGCCGGCGAGCTGTTCGTATTCTGCACTGACGGCATCTTCGAGGCGGCAAACGGAGAGGGGAAAGAGTACGGAGCCAAGCGCCTGTGCGATGTCGTGCGTGAAAACCGGAAGGCAACCGCGCGCGAGATCGTCGATGCGATCTTCGACTCGGTCATTCTGTTCCGAGGAACGGCGCCACAGAGCGACGACATGACGGCGGTTGCGGTCAAAATCACCGCATAACATTCGAATCGTTCGGGTGTTCGGATCGTTCGAGTTCTCAGAACGATGTTTTCAGAACGACCCGAACGATCCGAACCTTCGAACGATCCGAACGATCAGTATTTGATTTTCCGTTTCGATTCGTCGATGTGCAGGCCGAGCGACTGGCCGCCAAAGGCCGCCAGCTCCTGCACGCGACCCTTTACGTCCACACGGCTGCCGGTGGGCGGCACGCGGCCCTGGTGTCCGATGACCGTGATCTGACCGGTGCCGTCATCAACGTTATAGAACTGAAACGGCACGAGCGGCAGTCCCCAGCTCCTGGTCACGGTGCCTTTCACCGTTACGGTCTTGTTGTAGTAACGAGCCGGCTGGTCCTTCAACTGCGCGACGTGCACGGTACGAAGCGCGCAGCCGGAAATCAGAAGCGCGCCGACGAGCGCGAGTACGAGACGCGAAGCCTTGGCCATGTCTGCAACTCCTAACCTCCAACTCCTGGGGCGTTGGAAGTTCAAAGGTCGCGACCGGATCGTGAAAGAACCGCCGGAATGCGGCGATGCCAGCGCCTGCCTGATGTTACGCACCCCGGTGATCCGGCGCGACCGCTGTCGGACGGTTCAAAAGGTATGCCCGGTGCGAGAGCGCGCTTCTTGGAGCAATTTTGCAGAAACTGAGACTCGCGGCGTCTCTTGGAGAGGTCAGAACTCAGGCGTAAACGGACAGGCTCTCTGTGCGACGACGGGGCGATGAAAGGATCAGAACGCCTGGACGATGGCGATCCTCGCGCGTCCCATTCGTATGTCGTCCTTCCGCCACTGGTAATCGTAGCTGCCCACGATCGAGGTGAGTGACGGCAGGAGGATCTGGAGAGCTGCGCCTGCGGTTTTCGCGTGGAATTCGCCGGCCTCGTCGATCGTGAAGTTCTCGAAGTTGTCGACACCGCGCACGAAGGCGCCTCTCGCCCAGATGCGTGGCGTGAGTTCGCGCGCGATGCGCATGTCAAAAGTGTTGTTCCGTACGCCTGTCACCGTCGGGTAATCGGTGGAGGTGAGCGCATAGCGCAGGCCAATGGTCCATCGTGGCGTTGGCGAAACGGTGACGCCCGGCGAGAGCATCAGCACGGTTGCGCCAAAGAAATCGAAGTAACGCCATTGGCCCGTCCACGTCGCGCGGCGATACCCGTAGTCGACGCGGCCCAGATAGTCACGTTGCGGCAGCACGTGGTTGCCGTCGCCGATGAGAACCTGCCCGGTGAACGTTCCCCACGGCGTCCAACGCCACGCGACGCCGCCACCCTCGAGGTCCTCCCGCTGGCCGGACATCGTCTGCAGCTCTGCGCGGCCGATCACACGCACGACGTCGGACAGACGATAGTTGATCGCCAGGTCCGATACGCGGGTTGATGGTGTTGGGCTGCTGAAGTCATCGTCGTACGCCTGCGCTTCGATCCGGTGACCGTACGCGCGCCTCGCATCCTCGAGCAGCATCACATTCGACCTGGTGGGAGACATGGTCACGAGACGCTGCCGGTACTCGATCGCTCGACGATCATCGCCTGCAAGCTGATAGGCGCTCGCGAGCGCACCCACGACGTTCGGGCTCTCGGGTTCAATTTCCTCTGCGCGCGTCAGTACCGCGAGACTTTCAACGATGCGGTTTTCGTGGAGCAGGGCTGTGCCCAGTCCAATCCAGGCATCCCCGTTGCGCGGATCTTCGAGCGTGATGCTGCGATAAATGGGTTCGGCGATCTCCGGCTGCCCCATTTGCATATACACGTTCGCGATCCAGAGTCGCGTCACGTGATCCTCCGGATTTGCGGCTGCAATCTTCTGCATGGCGACCAGCGCTTCGGCATTCCGCCCGGACTTTGCGAGCTCGATGGCGGCTGAGAGGTCCGAAGGGGCGGCGGCATTCGGCGCCGGCGCCACATCCTGCGCCAGCAGGAGCAAGAAAAGAGACAGCAGCATACCGGTCGTTTCGGCCGCTCAGACACCGGCCAACAGCCGGAAATCAGCTGCTTGATGCTGCTATCGGTTGGGTTGTGCTCGGCGCGGGCCAGGCGGGAACGATGGCAACGAGCTGGGCGGCGATGACGGCGGCGGCAGCCTGCGTTGCGGCATTCTGTTCACCTCCATCGCGCAGTTCGACTGCAAACACGCCGACGCACCCGTTGACCCCTGACAGCGGTACGGCAACCGCGCCATGCGACGCCGCATCGGCGGGAACCGTGCGCATTTGTGCACTCCGCCACGCTGCGGCGGTCGCGTTCGCTGCGTCGCGAGGAATAGGGCCCAGCCGCGCGACGATGCGCTCGTCGTAACCATGGGCGAGTGCCGGGAACAACTCTTCTCCGGCCCCGATCCACACAACGATGCCGCGCGCGTCGAGGACAGCGGCAGCCCGAGCCAGCGCGTCGCGCAACGAACCAGCATCGGTCGTACGCGCGAGGGCGCCGCAGACATCAGCCACGAGCGCGAGATCCGGTTGCGGTGCCGGGGTCACGGCGGAGGACGCCGGAGGTGAAGCGGGTTCCGGCGGGGTTCTGTCTAACAACCCGAGGTTCCCGAAGTTCTGTTCGGTCTGAGGCGCGTGTGTCGGAGGCGTCAGCAGGACCAACCCAGCAAGCCAGATGACCGCGATTCCAGCGAGAGCTCCCCACTGCTGCCGTTCGAGATCCGCCCGCCTCGCAGAGGCAGCCTGTTGTTCCGATGTGTCAATCGTGCTCAGCGTCTTCACGGCCGCGGCTATGACGTCGCGTCCTTCGCTGAAGATCAGATCCGCCGCCAGCAGGCTGTCCCCCTGTTCGAGGTACTCCCGACTCTTGCCGTCCACCAACCCGATGTTCTTGATTTGTTCGTTGACGTCGTCAATTGCGGTGACGGCATCACGCGCCTTGAGCGATGGACGAACGGTTGATTGCAGCTGCGCGAACTGCTGCAGGAGCATGGCGTTGCGTTCGAACCAGGGCTGCAGCGATTGACCCTGCGCGACGTACGCTCGCTGCGCGGCGGCGACGTCTCCTGCCACCGTCATCATCTGTTCGATACGGCTGTGGACCTCCCGCGCCTGCGTCTCGATGTCTGCAGCGCGCCGATGTGCGTCGAAAACAAAAAAGCCGCCGATAGCGGCGGCAGCGATGAGGACGGCAGCAACGACGTACCGGATCGTCGGCTTCTGCATCGACGACCAGTATAAAGACACCGGGTGTCATTTTCGATCCCTATCTCGTACAACCCCGGTCGTGTTCAGAACTCGACGAGGGTTTGGACAAGCAACCGATTCTCATTCACGCGGCCGGCAGCAGGCTCGTAGTGCACCTGTTCGTTGGTGGCTACGAGGGCCACGCGGCTGCGTGGCCAGACGAACCAGTACGCGCCACCGGCAATGACGCGTCGTTGTGAGTTGTCGGGCACTGACCGATCGGGATCGAAATGATCGACTCGCGCCAGGGCCGCCCATCCTTGAAGGCCCTGACGAACCTCGATGAACCCTGACGGACCGCTGCGCCGGATATCGCGCGGCATGATGGGGTTGGGGTTCTCGAGGGCTTTCACGTATTGCACTGTGGTGACGAGGTGCGTCTGCTCGAAGCTGCCCATCACGATGCCGAGGCGACGCGGTCGGTCGGTGGCGTACCACCCACCGCTGAAAAACCCTGAGAGCCGGAAACCGTTCGCAACGCCGCGGCCCGCAAGCGGCCGCAGCGTCAGTCTTCCCTGTAGGCTCTTTTGCTTGCTGAGGTCCGTCTGAGCGTAGCCCTCCCCGTTGTACACACCCGTCTGGACGTCGATGTACTTACCAAGCGACGTGAAGTAGCCGACCCCGAAATCCGATGAACCCGGAATCAGACTCTCACGCTCCGAGAACATCGTCCCCTGCACTCGATATCTGTCGATTCCTTCTTCGAAATCAAGCCAGGGCGTCTGGTGTGCACCAAATCGGAGCCACGATCCCTTTGTCTTCAGATTGTCGAGTTCGACAAATGCGTACTTGATGCGGAGTATGAGCGAGCCGGACAGGGTGGTGTCGCTGGTCGCGCGCCTGATATCCGGCGTTATCCGAAAGCGCACGTTTTGCGCGAGCTGGCCAGTGACATTGATATAGCCCCGTGTCAGGTCGAACACGTTGTAGCCGTCACGGTTCTCCAACTCGGCGTCGTACTGCACGTAGGAAAGCACGCCGACCCGAACAATGGGGTACTCAGGTTCGGATGCGGGGGTCGTCGTCGGCGCCGGGGTTTGTGCGTGCGCGGCACCAACAGACACCAACATCAGCCCGAACGCGATCGCGATGCGCTTAGTCATGCGGATGTGATTTGTAAGACGGCAACGTTTCCGATGAATCACCGTCGGGTTAAGAGTGTGTTAATGACAGCGTTGGCGGGTCCGCGATCCGCATTCAGGCGGCGCGTCTCAGTACACCGGTAGGTATGGTTGCAGTGTGCGGGCGATAACCGTGAATCGGTTCGTGAAGATCAGAATTCCGATGATGACCAGCAGCGCCCCTGAGGTCAGCTCAATGGCGTGGTAGTACCGGCGGATGCGGGCGAACGCCGCGAAAAACCGGTTGATGGCCAGCGCGGTCGCGAAGAACGGAATCGCGAGCCCGAGCGAGTACGCCGCAAGCAGCCGCACGCCCTGGTCGATGGTGTTCTGTGCCGCGGCGACCGCAAGGATCCCGGCCAGGATCGGCCCGATGCACGGCGTCCATCCAAACGCGAACGCGATGCCGACGAGCGTGGCTCCGAGAAAACCCGCTGGGCGGCGGTTGGTCTGGACACGCTTCTCCTGATAGAGCCAGTCGATGCGCAATAGCCCCATGGTGTGAAGGCCGAAGAGCACGATGATGGCGCCTGCGATGCGGCCGAGGACCGTGAGCCGCGACATCAGAAACTGTCCGATGGCACTCGCGGACGCCCCGAGCGCGACAAAGACCAGCGAAAAGCCGAGGATAAAGGCCAGCGACGAGACAATCACGCGGTTTCGCACTGGCGCCGCCACCGCGACGGCGCCGGTGCCGCGTATCTCGTCGAGCGAGAGGCCTGAGATGTAGGAGAGATATCCGGGGATGAGCGGCAAGACGCACGGCGAGATGAACGAGAGCAGTCCCGCGCCAAACGCCGCCAGCAGCGTGACGTTTTCAATCACGGTTTGTTGCCGATCGGAGTCAACGGCACCGCACCATACGGTAACGCGCCCTCCATCTGCACGTTGTGGCCCTTGACCGGCGGCAGGTCCTGATACATGAAATCCCACTTCCACCGCTCGGAGGGATTCGACGCCTGCAGCCAGCTCCGCGCTGGCAGCGCGCGCGCGAACGTCACGTCGGCCGCCTGCCCGTACGGCGTGCCGGGCATTGCGGCGGCCAGCGCCCGCCGGACATCGTCGCTCGTCCGGTATGACAGCGTGAGGCCGAACAGCGCGCCGAAATTCGCGAGAATCTGCCAGTCTTCGCGCGCTTCCCCGGGAGGCACGATTGCGGCTGCGGCACCCTGGACGCGTCCCTGGTCGTTGGTATATATCGCGTCCTTTTCCACGTAAGCCGCGCCGGGAAGGACGAAGTCCGCGGCCCCCGCAAGGTCGGTCATGACGACGCCCTGCACGACGAGCACCGGCAGTTTTCCGGCACGCCGCGCCTCCGCGATCCACGAGACATCGCCAATCGAGCCGTCAGGTCCGGGGTCGATCACGTACAGCGCTTTGACGCGTCCCGATTCCACCGCGGTTCGCAGTTCTGCTAGATCCGGAAGCCCTTCGTTTCCCTTGCCGACGTGATAGCCAAGATCACGGGCACCGTTGACATTAGGCGCATCGGTTGGCGGGACCTTGAACTTCGTGCCGGCAGGCTGCTTCTTTTCAGTGCGCCTCCACGAGATCGAGACTGCACTGAGGCCATCGGTGCCAAGCAATCCTTCAGTCACCTGCTTGAGAACGAAGAGTTCTTCCGTTGACGCATGGGCGGAAACAAGGAATCGAACCGAAGCAGGATCGGCCAAAGCGCCCGGTTGAACTGCGTCGCGCAACCGGGGCTCGACATCGTGCCACCCGGCGGACTCGAGCGTGCCGCCGCGGCGCAACATTGGTTTTCGCAGGCGAGTGTCCCCTTCGGTCCAGTGGTAGTCGAACCGGCCGATGTCGCACATCCAGTAGCTGTTCACGTCGGGGTTGAACCGGGGGGTCATCCGGATCAGTCGCGACCCTTTCGCCCATTCCGGTTTTGCCTTCAGCCATGCACTGGTGTTGCACCCTTTGGAGCACAGGCTGCACATCGTATCGACGACGTTCGGGTTGTCCCACGGCCGGCTCTTGAACCTGTAATCGCGCGTCGTGATGGCGCCGACAGGACAGACGTCCATCAGATTTCCCGACAGAATCGAGTGGACGCCCTCCTCCTGAAACGTCGCGATCTCGCTGCCGTATCCGCGATCGACGATGTTGATCTGCGCATCTCCGTCGACGTCGCGCATGAAACGGACGCAACGCGTGCAGAGAATGCAGCGGTTGCGGTTCAGCATCAACGTCGGACCGAAGTCGACGTCCGCCTTGACGCCTTCGCCATCAAATACCCGCCGCGGAAAATCCATCCGGCTTTCGGCGGGGCCAAAGGTGTAGGAGAAGTCCTGAAGGGGGCACTCGCCTCCCTTGTCGCACACCGGACAATCGAGCGGGTGATTGACGAGGAGAAATTCGAAGACACCGGCTCGTGCCGTCACCACCTCAGGATCGCGGGTGCTCACGACCATGCCTTCGGTGCACACCATCGAACACGAGGTCTGCAGTTTCGGCATCTTCTCGATTTTGACGATGCAGACGCGGCAGGAACCGTCGACGGAGATGCCCGGATGGTAGCAGTAGTACGGCACGGAGATGCCGGCCTCGATGGCGGCCTGAAGAACCGTTTTTCCTTTTTCTACTGTGACTTGCCGCCCATCGATGGTCAGCGTGACCGTGTCCATATCCTCCGAATCATATCCGAGTCGGAGACTTGAGCTTGACCGACGCTTCGGCGAAGTCTACATTCCCAGTCCAAGGCCGATGGACGCCACGCGCGCTCGCGTCAGTTCGCTGTTCGAGTGGCTCGTCGCACTCGCCTGCATTTTCGCGGTGATGGCGATTGGATCCGTGTTGATGCGCGACATCGGCAATGTGACCGCGATCGCTCCGGTGATCGCCCACGAAGAGACGCTTCCGGACCCTCCGGCCACTGTTCCGCCCCGCTCCGTATCCGTTCCGGTCGTGCTGCTGGCTGATCGATCCGAACTGCGTGTCGGCGACACGGCTGATGTGCTGGCGCACATCGGGGCGAGCTCGGAGGTAGCGCCGCCCACCATCGATCGCACCGCGCTCGGCGAGCGGGTGACACGGTTCTATGCGCAGAACGGTCAGCGGTTCACCGTTGTCCTGCAACCGCTCGCCGCTGACGGCGAGGTTCGAGTCGCGGCGATTTATCTTCCGGCGGCTCGCTGAATTTCGCTGAAGCGCGCCAGCGCTGCTGAATCCCGATTGATTTGCACGTCGCGCACGTTTCCGCGGATCGGAATCCGCTGCTCGACGTGTGCGTCGGACACCGGCACGATCACGTCCTGGAGGCGACCGTCCGCGTACTGCACGGTCACGGTGACGGGAACATCGAACATCGTGGCGCTGTCCTGGTCGAACTGCACCACAACTTCGCCAGTCTGAATGGTGGATGAATAGCGAAGGGTTGGAATATCGGAGCCATGGATCCAGCGGTCGAAGAAGCGGTCGAGCGATCGTCCTGAGGCTGTCTCCATCGCGCGTTCGAAATCGTCCGTCCCTGCCTTCTGGAATTTCTGCTCGCCGTAGAAGCGGCGGAGGCCGTTGAAAAAGGCTTCGTCGCCGACGAAGCGTCGCAGCATGTGCAGAACGGAGGCGCCCTTGTTGTAAATGATGGCGCGGAAGATGCGCCCTTGTCCCTGAATCAATCCGAGCCGGTATCCCAGATCGACCGGACCCTGGTCCGATTCCGAGAGGCTCCAGCGCCGGAACTGACGAAGCATCGCGTTGAACGACGCATCGCCGTGCGCGCGCTGTGCGTAGAGGGCGGAGAAGTACTGCGCGAACCCCTCGCTGATCCACTGCTCGTGATAGTTCTTCCAGCCGATGGCTTGACCCCACCACTGATGGGCGAGCTCGTGCGCGAGGAAGAATTCAGGGACGCCGGCGAACGCCGACGGATCGTTGCCCCAGTACAACTTCGAGAATGGCGCGGCATTGTTGATGATTGAGAAGTATGCCGGACTATGGCCGCCCGGCACATCGTGCTCGAGCATGGTCACGGTCAGCGATTCGTACGGCGTATCGTCCATCACCGTTCCGTAAAACCGCATGATGTCGGCAGCGACAGTCGCAATGTCGCGACCACGCCCGATCTGCCGCGGATTGGCTTCCACACCGATCGAAAGGCGATCGTACTGGCGCATCTCGACGCCCGCCCGCCCAGGCGACTGGTACGTCGCAGCGATTGGAATCGAACTGTCACGCGCGTTGACCGTGATATCCGTGACGTGCGTCAGCCGGCTCACGACGACGGCGAAGTAGCGAACCGGCTGATTCGCATTGAACACGAATGCGCGTCCAGTCGTCTGAGTCGCCGCGTCCCGCAGGGAGACGTCGCCAGGCGACAATTGACCGCTCCCGACACATCCATAGCCTTCGGGCACCGTGATGCGTATGCGCGCGCGCGCATAGTCCGTGACGACGTTCTGCGGATACCACGCGGAGCGGCTGCTCAGGAGAAAATTTGGTTCCGACTGAATCAGCGAATCCGGCTCTGTATCATCGCCACCCTGTTGTGGTTCGAGGGTGACGGTCTCGCGATCCAGTGCCTGCGTGGGGAGACGTCCGCTGTACACGATGTCGAGTGCCAGGAGGGCCCCGCGCTGCGCCGACACCGGAAGGTTGATGATCAGGCTGTCGTCGTTGCGGATGCGAAAGAACAACAACCTCCCGAACTCGCTGCTGATCACGCTGGTCACGGTGAGCGGCTCTGCGAGCCGCATCGTCAAAGTGGCTGCGGCATCAGCCTGGATGCGCAATGTCACATGTGTCCGGCCCTCGATGAACTGACGATCCGGAGACACGACCGTATCGATGTTGTAGTCGATGACGTCGTAGGTTCGGAGGTCGTCTTCGTTGTACGTCGCACCGCGAACTGCCAGCGTGGAGGGTGATGCGTACAGCGAGATGGCGCGCTTGCGCGCGCGGTCAAACAGCGTGACGTCTTCGGCGTTGCCCCCGCTGCGTGAGTAGGTGAGGGTGCCGAATTTGTTCGTGCGAACCTCTGCGAGGAAGTCGCCGCTCTGGGGCAGGATGTACCAGGTCTCCCGACTGAGATCCCGAAGATCGATGTTGAACGACTTCGGCGCCTCCGTCGCAAACACATCCTGCGCCCGTCTGGCCTGCCGCGGCTCGGCGGGGATTGCCTTAAGGCCCGACTCGTCGACTCGGGTTTCGTAGTCGGCAGGATGCATGCGGACGAAGGCGGCGCCGAACGGCGCCGTCAATGTTTCATTCCCGCTGAAGATTCGGAGCTGTCCCTTTTCCGTTTGCGGCACCGGCGCGAACTTCATCTCGCCGCGGCCAAGCAGGATGAGGCCCGTCACGCCTTCCCCGCTCAGAACCTGGAACACCGAACCGCTATGAAGCGTGAACTGTACGTCCTGCGCGCGGATCGTGAACTCCCGCGCGGTGTACTGCGTGGAGGCATCGAGCCGCAGCCGGTACAGCCCCTGGACAAAGGTCAGGCGGGTGATGGCGGCAATGCGCCAGGAGTCGGCCGCGCCGCCGCGCGGCCGCCGGACGTCGAGCCGGGCGGTCAGCACGCGCGCTCTCGCCGCCGTTTCCGTCATCACCTCGACGATGACGGCATAGCCGTCCCCCGGAAGCGAGCCTTCGAGCGCAGTCCGGTCGCGCTCCTTTACGGCCGCGTGAACCGTTTCATACGAAAACAGATCGTCGGTTGCCTGCTCCGCCTCTGCACCCGTGATGTCAGGGGTCGAGAGCAGCGAAGGAAATTCGTCGCGGTTGTTCTCCTGGAGCAGTTGTTCCAGACGATTGAGCAGCTGCGCGACGCCGTCCGCCTTCGCGTCCGCCGGCGCCGCTTCGCGGCTCTGGCGAGACAGGTCCGGCGGATTGGATTGCGCGGCACCCTGCGTCTGGCCGTACGTGGGCATCGCGCACAGCAGGAGCGCCAGCGGGAGCGCGAATCGGAGATTTACAGCAACCATGGTCACGCGGTCACGCCGTCGCGTACCGCGTATTATCGTCTCGGCCGGAAGGTTAGGAAAACCTCAAATCACGCCAATCGAGCGCCCGACCTTCGCAAAGCAATCGAGCGCGAACTGCAGCTCATCACGAGTGTGCGTCGCGGTCACGATGGTGCGAACACGTGCTTTGCCGAGCGGAACGGTCGGAAACCCTATTCCCTGCGCGAACACCCCATTGTCGAACAGCACGTCGGACAGCTTCATCGCCAGCGCTGCGTCGCCGACGATAACGGGGGTAATCGGGCTTTCGCTTGCGCCCGTGTCGAACCCCAGCGACTGCAGGCCGCTTTTGAAAAAGCGCGTGTTGTCCCACAGACGCTCGATCAGCTGAGGCTCGCTTTCCAGCACGTCGATGGCCGCGAGGCATGACGCGGCCACCGCCGGCGGATGCGAGGTGGAGAAGAGAAACGGCCGCGCGCGGTGATAGAGGAATTCAATCAAGGCGCGGGAACCGGCGACATAACCGCCAAGCGCCCCAACCGCTTTCGACAACGTGCCGACCTGAATATCGACGCGGCCATGAAGGCCGAAGTGATCAATCGTGCCGCGACCATTGGTTCCGAACACGCCGCTGGCATGCGCATCGTCGACCATCATGATGCAGCCGAACTCGTCGGCGACGTCACAGAGCGCCGGTAGCGCGCCGAGGTCACCGTCCATGCTGAAGACGCCGTCGCTGATGATCAACCGTCGTCGTTCGCGCGGTAGCTCCCGTACGATCGCGCGTGCGGCCTTGGCGTCGCGATGCGGGAAGACTTTGATGGTGGCGCGACTGAGGCGCGCGCCGTCGATGATGCTCGCGTGATTCAATTCATCAGAGATGATGAAGTCCTCTTTGCCGAGGATCGATGAGACGGTTCCCGCATTCGCCGTAAACCCGCTCTGAAAGACGACGGTCGCTTCCGTACGCTTGAACTCGGCGAGCCGGCGTTCGAGTTCCAGATGGACGGTCATGGTGCCGGCGATCGTGCGGACAGATCCGGAACCCACACCGAGCGTTCGCGTCGCTTCGAGCGCGCGTTCGCGCAGCTTGGGGTGCGTCGTCAGTCCTAGGTAGTTGTTGGAGGACAGATTGACGACAGAGCGATGGTCGAACGAGGTGTGGGCCTTCTGTTCGTCATCGAGGACACGCAAGTGACGGTACAGCCCCTGGGATTTGAGACTGTCCAGCTCTTCGGCGAGATACCGCAGCGGATCGGCGCGCATCGCCGAATTTTAAGTGGAGCGGCTCAACGAAGCGCCAGCAGTACGTCGCCGGCGTCGCGGAACAGTTCGGTTGCGCCAAGGCTGCGAAGTGTCGCGGTCGTGTCACGGCCTTCTGCATCGAGGTACGCGGCCTCGTGCACGATCACGTGAGTCACGCCCAGCTCACGCAACGTCTCGACGGAAACATCGGGATGACGCGGCACTTCGGAGAGCGCGACCTTGACTCGTCCGTAATGCGGTGGAAAGAAGCCGCTATACCCGTTCACGAGGGGCCGCCAGCGCTCGATGGAGTAATACATGGCGCGCAAGTCGTAGTCCGGCTCGCCCAGCGGAAGGTCGGCGATGACGGCGTCAGCCGGTAACTGGTCGACGGCTCTGTAGACGACCGGTGCACGCCGTGGCAGCTCCAGGCGCGCAGGAGGCGTCGCGAACCCCTTCACGGGTGACATCCCGTTCACCACAAACGGTGCGGCGCCAGCTTCGTATAGAAACAAAGCCGCCAGGACGCCAAGCACGATGAGGCCGTACCGCATGCGAGCGACCGTCGCCGCGCCGAGTGCGCCAAGCACCGCGAGCATCAAGGCGACGATCATTCCGAAACGCGCCGGCACGCGCAGTCCTTCGAGGCCCGGAACGTAGGTCCATAGGAATCGGTACGGCGATGCGAGATCGACGGGTCTTCCGAGCACCTGCGGAGAGGGTCCAAGCGACAACCACGCCGCGGCAATGAGGGCGAGCACAAAAAATCCGCGGGAGCGCATGTACGCCGTCCCGCGCGCACGCATCGCAGGCGACAGGTAGAGCGCGATGCCATACGCGATCGCGCCGCGCAGGAGAAGCTGCGTCACGTTCCCCAGCCGCACGTCGAACAGCCAGGCATCGACGATCAGACGGCGGAACACGACGGTCGCCGCCGCCGCAACTGCGTGTAACACGGCGATCATCCACAGCAGTCGGGCGATGATCGTTCGCGTGGTTCGAGGCTCGGCGATGCTCCCTGGACGCGCAGTTGCCAGGATTCCGATGAGCGCGAGCAGCAAGGGCACCGCTCCGGGAAACAGCTCGCCCTCGCGTTTCGGAAATGTGTCCGCAAGCCGCTCGCCCCAGAAGCGTTGGGCCGTCGACGCGGTCGCGTACGAGTAGACGTCCGCCGACAGCCTGGTTGTTTCCGACAGCGATCGCGTTAACTCCAACTCCCGGCTGGCGCGAATGTACGGGACAACGAACGGCGCCATGACGACAGCCGCGACGGCAGCCGCGGCGATGAGCGCGAACCACGTCCGGCGATCTCTCAATCGGTCGTTCCGCCACATCTCCCACACGACGTAGGCCAATGCGAACGGTGAAAAGTACAGGAGGTAATAACCAGACGAGAGATCCTGCAGGACCACAGCGGCCGTGCCGCCGACCAACGTACGTGTGCGCCCACCCTCGAGGAACCGCCTGAAGCCATACATCGCAAACGGCATCCACTGCGACGAGAGCACCTGCAGGTGCGATGACTGCGGAATCCGATACGGAGCAAACCCGAAGAGCAGCCCGGCGACGAACGCCGCCGCCGTGCTGCCGGTCACCTCACGGGCGAACAGAAACATGCCGACACCGGACAGCACGAAGGTCGACAGAAACAGGACGTTGTAGCAGAGGATCGGGTTCTTGGTGACCGCGTAGATTGGAAATATCTGGAGCGCTTGAGGGACGAGATGCTCTGAGTACGCAAGCGTCAGCGGCGCAGGGTGAAAGATGTTCGCGTCGAAGAAGTGTCTCAGGTGCGAGAAGTGTCCCTGGAGGATGCCGCGGAGCTGCTCGCAGTCCCACGCGAGGATCCACATGTTGAGCACCGAATCGCCGAGGTCCCATGCGACATCGCGCGTGATGCCCGCCGCGAGCGGCCACGTCGTCACCGTCGCGATGGCGGCGTACGCAAGGGTCGCGTACGCGGTCTCGCGTGCGTGCCCCGAGCGCAGTCGAGGGATCATTCAGCGGGTTCGGCCAGCGTTTCTTCGAAAAGAACCTGCAGGATGGCGGCGGTCGGGACCGCGAGAATCGCGCCGATGACACCGAGCAGCGAACCGCCAATCAGCAGCGCGATGATAACGAAAACCGGGCTGATGCCCACCTGTCGCTGCATGATTTTCGGCACGAGCAGATGGTTTTCAAGCTGCTGCTGGGCGACGAAGAACAGGATGACCGCTAGCGCGAGCGCGGGTTTCACCGATAACGCGACGATAACGGCTGGAACCGCAGAAAGGATCGGACCAACAATCGGAATCAACTCGCCGATCGCCGCAATCAGCGCGAGGACCCAGAAAAACGGCACGCCCATCAAGAACAGCCCCAGCGCCGCAGTGCTGCCAATGATGCCGCTAAGAAGGAGCTGGCCGCCGAGCCACGCACTGATCTTGTTTGTGACCCGCCGGCAGGCGTCGTTCACCTGCGCGCGCTTTTCGCGGGGAAACAACCGCAGAAGAACGAGAATGAGCGAGCTGCTGTCCACGAGCAAGTAGAAGGCGAGCACGAGCACGGTAATGAGGCCGAAGACGCCGCCGATGACTCCTAGGACGGCGTTTGCAACGAGACTCAACGTGTCCTGCGCGGCACTTGGTGCGGTCTGCTGGACCGCTTCCGCCGCACTGATCTCACGCGTCAACACGCCGCGATCGATTAACCACTGCTGCCCCTGATGCAGCAGCCGCGGGAACTCCCGCGCAAGATCTCGCGCCTGCATGACCACGGCGGGAATCACCATTGCCGCGATCGCCACGAGCGCGGCAATGATGCAGACATAGATGACAAGGATGGCGGCCCATCGAGGGACGCGCTGTCGCAGCAACCGCTTTCGTTCGAGCTCGTTGACGAGCGGCGACAGGCCGATCGCGATGAGCGCGCTGATGTAGATCAGCAGCAGCGCGTCACGCACTTCCCAGAGTGCCCAGGCGATGAAGACCGTCACCGCCAGAGCGGCGAGGGTGTAGCGAATGAGCGCGCGCGGATCCGGCGGAGCGCTCACGCTTGTTGCAGATACCGCCGCGTGAACACGGCGATATCGGCGTAAATCGACTGGAGTTCGGCCGGGTCGGCGAGATAGACGATGCGGAACGAGCCAGCCTCCGGCGGCATGCCGAAGCCCGACCCATACACGCACAGGATTCCTGTTTCGCGGAGAAGGCTCAGAACGTAGTCTTCATCCGTGCGTCCAGGTGGAAGCGACAACATCGGCATCGCATAGAACGCGGCGTGCGGCGAAACGCAGCGCATTCCTGGCATGGCGTTGAACGCCTCGGTCGTCACGCGCGCACGGTCCGCAAGCGCCTTGCGGAACATCACCTGATGCGACCGGTCACCAGTAAGCGCGGCCACGACCGCGTACTGCATCGGTCCCGGGCTGCACAGCCGCCCGTCGGCGAGCTTCTTCATCGCCGCGAGCGCGTCGTTCAAACGTGGCGTGGCGCCCAACACGACCCAGCCGGTGCGCCATCCCGGAGCGAGGTATGCCTTCGACAAACTCGACAGCGAAATCACGGCGGCATCACGGTCGAGCGTCCCGAGCAGCGGCACCGGCCCGTCGAAGCCGAGCTCGCCGTAAACCTCGTCGGCAAGGATTGTCAGACCGCGCTCTTCCGCGATGTCGAGAAGCGCACGACGAACAGACGGTGAATACACCGCACCCGTCGGATTATTCGGATCAATAGTCACCAGCACCCGGGTTCGCGGCGTCACCACACTGCGGAGATGGTCGACGTCCGGTTGCCAGTTACGCTTCGGATCCGTGCGGTAGTAACGCGCCTGGGCACCAATCTTGGCGATGACGGCAGTGTAGAGAGGATAGGTGGGTAGAGGAACGAGGACTTCGTCACCTTCGTCCACCAGTGCGTTCAGGACGAGGTCAATCGCTTCCGACGTTCCGGTCGTGATGAGCACCCTGTCCGCGGAGGTCGGAACACCCTTCGCCGTGTAATCTGCCGCGACTGCTTCACGCGCGGCCAGGATTCCGGTCGATGCGAGATAGCCGTTATGTCCATCGCGCATCGCACGCTCGACCGCCTCTATCATGTGAACGGGCGGTTGAAACCCGAACGACGCGGGATCGCCGATATTGAGGTAACGAACAGGTGTGCCGGCCGCTTCGACGGCCTGCGCCTCGGCCACGATGTTCCGGATTGCGTACGAGAAGCGGTTGACACGCGACGCAATGGGGATTGACCGAGCGGTCCGAGAAAGCGGCATCGTTTCCATCTTACGCTTGTACCTGTGACAGCCAGCACCCAAGTGTAAGATTTACACGCGTTACGTGGTTCTCCAGCACCGCATCCTCCAAATTCCTAATTATTGTTCGCGTTTTTAATCATTCCGAGGTGGCAAGAGCATTGATATATACGAACGCCGTGACGCGGCTCCCAGTCGCACTACTCGTGACGATGATGACCCTGACAATGACCCCTGCGGGGGTTTCGGCGCAGGTGGCACCTCCCAGCACCCCCGCTCCAGGCGGGCCGGTTGCGACTTTCAAGTCCGGGGTCGACCTCGTGACGGTATCGGTTGCGGTACGTGACGGCCGCGGCCGTGTCGTCCGCGATCTGACGAAGGCGGACTTTCAGGTGATCGACTCGGGGTTTGCTCGTCCGATCAAAGACTTCTATTTCGGTGAGTCGCCGATCAGCCTCGCGATTCTGCTCGACATCAGCGGCAGCATGGGTGTCGGCGGCAACATGGACCGGGCGCGTGATGCGGTTCGCACCGTCCTGTCGCGTCTTGCGGCCCGCGGCGACGAGGCGGCGTTCTACACCTTCGATTCGAAACTTCAGGAAGTGGTGGCTTTCACCACGGATCTGAATCGCATCCGTGCGGTGAGCCTTGCCGGACGCCCGTGGGGCATGACGTCGTTGTATGACGCGATCGCCGCAACGGCGAGGTCCGCGGCTGAGCGTAAGAACCGCCATCGAGCGGTGTTCGTCATCACCGATGGCGTGGACACGGGCAGCCGCATGAAGCCGCAGGAAGTTTCCGGCATCGCGAGCTCGATTGATGTGCCCGTGTACCTGCTGACGGTGGTCAATCCGCTGGATCATCCCGGCGGCGAGTACTCCGTCATCGAGGCAGCGGGCGAGCACAGCAGCGCTGCCTCTCTCTCCGATCTGGCGCGCTGGACCGGAGGCGACATGCGGATCTGCAGCATGCCGGAACACACGACAGCCGCAGTCGATGATCTGTTCAACGAATTACGGTACCAGTACCTCATCACCTTCGAGCCGGGGGCCGCACCTGGCTGGCACCCGCTCGAGATTCGAACACAGAAGAAGAACCTTGTCGTACATGCGCGAGGCGGATACATGGCCGCGGCGCGTTGAGTGGTCGTTTAGGAGGAAGTCACATATGCGTAAGAGTCTTGTCGCAGCATCGTTGCTGTCTCTCACTGTGGCCATGGCACCGGCCTGCGCCACCAAGAAGTTCGTCCGCACGGAAGTCGGCACCGTCAACTCGAAGGTTGACACGCTGAGCGGGACTGTCGAACAGACGCAGTCGCGCATCCAGCAGGACGAGGCGCGCATCGGCCAGGTCGATCAGAAGGCTGAGGCCGCCGGCAAGTCGGCGGAAGCGGCGCAGAATTCGGCGAACCAGGCGGCGACCGCTGCCCGTCAGGTTGACACGAAGGTTGACAAGGTTGCCGCCGACATCAATGCGAACATCGCGGCCGGTCGCAAGCTTGTCTACGAAGTGACCCTGAGCGAAGACCAGGGGAACTTCAAGTTCAACAAGTCCGATCTGCCGGACGAGGCGAAGGCGCGCCTCGATGCGGTTGTCGGCCAGCTGAAAGGCACGGCCGGTAAGGACATCTACATCGAAATCGAAGGGCACACCGACAACGTCGGCGGCAAAGAGACGAACTACGACATCGGCATGAAGCGCGCCGAAGCCGTGAAGGAGTATCTGTACACGCAGCACCAGATTCCGCTTCACAAGATCAACGTGATCAGCTACGGCGAAGACAAGCCAGTTGCGCCGAACAACACCCGCGCGGGACGCGCGATGAATCGCCGCGTCGTCGTCCGCGTGCTGTCGTAAACACGTCCATCATCCTGGTCTGAAAAGACCGGGTCTGCCGGGTCCGAAAGGACCCGGCCTCCGCGTGAAGGCGGGTCCAACGGACCCGCCTTTTTCTTTTTCGTGTGATCCGTTTTCAGCGCAGCCGCGCCAGATCCATTGTCGCTTTCGCGACGTCCTTTCCCGAATCTCGAATCAGTGTCAGGTACGTGCCGCGTGCGTCGAGCGCCGTCCCGTCAAACGTCGCGATGATGCTGCCGCCGAGCAGCGGTTGGCTGCCTTGTGGCGCCGCCGAGTTCGCGACGTAGGGATATGGCAGCGGCATGCCCGACAGGCGCGGTCCAAAGCGCGGCACGCGGCTGATCGTCCGAGGTTCGAGGGCCTTGCCACCTGGCGGCACGAGCACCACGGTGAACGGCGGAACACCAACATAGTTGTTGAGAGGATGGAAGGTCAGCTCGACGACGACGTCGACGCGCGAGGGGTTGTCGCCGAGTGTCGCAACGGCTTCACGCTGGCCGTACAGCCGCTCGCCTGCTCGCGTGCGTGCTTCGGCGTCCAGCGCGATACGTCTGAAAGGCGTCACCACTTCGATGTAATCGACCGGGGCCTGCATCACTTCAAGGTGATACACGGCATGAAAGCGCGACCGCATGTCGTCGATGCGGCTTTGCCCGAGATCGATCGCGTCGGCCAGACTGCGGGGATCCAGCGAGGGTTCGAAGGCGCTGACGACCGCGGTGAATGCGGCCAGAACGGCAACGACCACAACGTCCGTGCGCGCCATCGATCAATCGTAGCGCACGGACGCCGCGGAGCGTGGGTCTACCGCGTTGGATACTGCGGAGTATTCGGGTCGGCGACGGAGAGCTGTCCCCGGATCTCACCACCAGGGAACGTCGACGTGTGGATATTGACATATGCCTGGCCGCCGACGATGGCCTGCAGTGCGTCTGCGAACGTGTTGATGCCGATTTCCGGCCGTGCGTGAAACGCGACGCCGTCGTGCACGCGGAAGTTCAGGGTGAAGTCGCCGGTCACCCCGCGGCCGATCGGAAAGTCAATGACAACGGGTCCTGTTACGCCCCTGGGCGCGATATGGATGTGCGACGCGGTGGATCCGCTGGGGAGGTTGAACACTCGCATCTGAACGGCAATCTCCTGATTTTCGCTGTCGACACCGACTTCGGCCGTGGCAACGGCGCCGCTCAGCACCGCAGTCGGCGTCTCTTCGCCGCCGTTGAGCGTGGCGCGGAGAACCACGGCGTTGTTCTGGGCGGACGCCGCGCCGGCCTGCACGAGCAGGGCGCTCGCCGCGAGCGCGGAGATACACAGAATCTTTCGCATTACGGTCGTCTCCTTGTGATGGATCTCGAGCTGAGGCCGGATGCAGAGCATGAAGCAGACCATTCGAATGCCACGTCGGATCAAGAGGATAGGCGCGCTTGGACGGCGAAGACCTTACGCTCGGCGAAACCATTTTCGAGCGACGGCAATACCCACCGCGAACATAGACGTGAATCCGGAGGCGCGCACAAGGCAAGATAGGACGTGAGCGGCTGTGGATCCTACTGACAAAGTGGCATTGATTACGGGAGGCCGGCGCATCGGCGCCGTCGTGGCCACCGAGCTTGCGCGGAAGGGCGCGCATGTGGCGGTGGTCTATCGGGGGTCGCGAAGCGAAGCCGAAGAAACAGCAGACACGCTTCGAGCGATGGGCCGGCGGGCACTCGTCGTTCAGGCCGACCTGCAGCAGCCGGAGGCGTGCAGCCGCGTCGTCGACGCGACCGTGGCCGAATTCGGGCGGTTGGACATTCTCGTGAACATGGCGTCGGTGTATCGCGAGAAGCCGCTGGATGACCTGACGGTCGAGGATTGGGATGCGCAGTTGTCCATTGACCTTCGTGCCGCCTGGCTCTGTTCACACGCGGCAATTCGGCACATGCGCCGGTCGGGCGGGGGACGCATCGTCAACTTTTCAGACTGGGTGGCGCGGAGCGGGCGGCCGCGCTATCGCGGCTACTTGCCGTACTACGTCGCGAAAGCGGCGGTGATTGCGTTGACGGAGGCGTTGGCGCTCGAACTGGCCAGCGATCAAATCCTGGTGAACGCCATCGCACCGGGACCGATTGTCGCCCCGCCAGGGACGTCCGCCGCCGATTCAGCAGCGGTCGAACAGGCCACGCCGCTTGGACGCTGGGGCGGCGAGATCGAGATCGCCAAGACGGTCATCGCGCTGGTGGAAAGCGACTTCATTACGGGTGAGACCATCCGCGTGGACGGCGGCCGTCACGTCAAGTAGCGGCGAACCTTAGGTCCGCCTTTTCGTCACGCGCCGATCTTCTTCGTCTGATCGTGAAGGTCGTAGGTTTCGATATTCACCTCGGCCGGGCCGGCCTTCACCTCTCCGGTGTGGACATCGAACTGCGAGCCGTGCCACGGGCACTGCACCGTGCCGCACATCAGCACGCCGTCAGAGAGTGGTCCGCCCTTGTGCGTGCACCGGTCCTGAAACGCCGCATACCCTTTTCCGGTGCGGCCGACGGCGACTCGCTTTCCGCCGACGTGGACCAGCTTCGCCCCGCGAAGCGGTCGCCGGGCTGTGGCGTGCGTCAGTTCTTCACCCGTCGCGAAGGTTTCCTCCATGAAGGTTTCTTTCTGGCGGGTGAGAAACTTACGGCTGCATTTCATTGATGAGCTATCGTATACCGGCGGGGAAACATCCCTTGGCCGGCCTTTAGCCTATTCTGCTGCTGGCCTGTTTTCACGCGGGGTCGAGAACGACTGAAGGCCCCGGCTCGAACCATCCAATCCGGGATGTGTCGGGTGTCGGATGGAAGGAAAAAACGATGTTCAACGTCTTCAGAAAAGAAATCGATTGGGGCGGAAGAAAGCTGGTCCTGGAGACCGGCAAGGTCGCCCGTCAGGCCGATGGCGCCGTCATGGCGACTTACGGCGAGACCACGGTGCTCTGCACCGTCGTGGGTGCCAAGACCGCTAAGCCCGGCCAGGATTTCTTCCCGCTGACCGTCAATTATCAGGAAAAG
>Ga0207675_100001786_pt1 | contig 21509 bp, 18 predicted proteins | sample KBSSwiS42_FD_184305 | JGI IMG/M metagenome (GOLD analysis project Ga0207675, IMG submission 184305) | Switchgrass rhizosphere microbial communities from Kellogg Biological Station, Michigan, USA - KBS Switchgrass S4-2 (SPAdes) (version 2) | ecosystem: Host-associated > Plants > Roots >...
CCAGCCACCAGCTGGCTGACATCGTGTGCGCTGATGGGCGGCGCCGCGCCGCCGTGCTTGATCAGGACCGAAGCGGTCGGCACCTGGACGGGAGCGGCGGGATCCAGTGGATCGCTGGCGGGTACCGCCAGATGGACACGGGCCGAAATCACCCCTTCGACGCCCAGCAGCGAGCGCTCGAGCTCCGTTGCCGTGCCGACCAGCAAGCGTGCCCGCTCGTCGCTCCGGCTCGGGATGAACGAGCCCTGACTCAAGCTCTCTGACAGCCCGGGAGCGCTGCGCCGCGGCAGCTCCTCGCGCGCCATGACCGACAACGCGAAGCTCGCATCGCCTCGGCCGACGTCCACGCTGAAGTGGCCCTCGCTGTCTGGGTCCCGCTGTTTGTCGGCGGCCACGCCGTTGCGCCCCAGAGCTGCCACGACCCGGTTGGCAGTCGGCTCATCCAGATCGTTGGCCACGGGCACGGCGCACGCCGAGCCCGTGCTCAGGCATAGGCCCAGCACCCACCACAGACTCGCTGCGCGTCCGCTCACGCACGCGTTCTACTGCGCTTTGGCGATGCAGGGAACCCTCGTTCCGGGCACAGTGCTCGCGTGCCGGTGGGCGCCTCCCTGCGGGGCGACGGCGCGCGTCCGCTCACGCGACTCGAATTACTGCGAATCGAAGCGAGTGCGCGTCACGTCCAGCTTCGGATGGCTGGGGAAGCTCAGTCCGCGCACGGCACTGGCCACGCACGCAGCCTTCTTCGGGTCGTTCGGCTGCGTCGTGACGGTCACACCCACGGCGTGCCCATTCTGGACCGCGGCGCAGATGCCGACGCTCATGCTGAAGGGCACTCCACAGTGGGAAAAATACGAGCCGCTGTTGAGCACGCGCCCGTACTGGCCGGCAGTGATGTCCGCTTGCCCTTCGTCGCCCATGCTCTTGTCCTCGTTGTAGGCGTCGAGCGCGGCCTCGCAGCTCTGACCGCCTGCCACCACGGGAATGCTGCCCGGCGTTCCGCCGCCGGCGCTGCTGCGGCGGCGCGGCTTCTTCTTGCCCTTGATCGAGAGCGCGCCGTCCGTCTCCACGTTCGTCGACTCGTCCTCCTGAATCACCACGCCCTCTCGCCGGATGCCATTGGTGGCGGAGTACCAGACGCCGCCGACGGCGAGCACGCCGAGTACAATCAGCAGCCCCACGAGCGTCTTGCCGCGCGAGCTGCTCTTCTCGGCGGCAGCCACCTTTACGATGTCCTTCTGACGCTGGGCGAGCTGCCGCTCGCGCTTGGCGTATTCGGCGAACAGCGCGAACTGAGGCCACTCCGGCAGCGGAGCGCGCCGGCCATCGATGCTGTCGACCACGTGGTCGTCGTCCGTGAACGAGTGGGAGTCGATCTGCCTCACCAGCTCCACCGCAGTGAACGGGCCGTGGTCCATGCCCGACTTCACGACGAAATAGCGTGGCCGCGGATCGGCCTCCAACTGCGTGCGCAGCTCGGCAAAGCGCGCCGCCTGCTGAGCCGCGCTCTTGTCTGGCTGAGGCGCCTGAACGGCTACTCCGTAGCCGTTCAGAGACGAGGAAGGCGGCAGGCCCGCGGAAGCTGCCGCTGCCACACCCGCAGCAGCCGTGGAGGCAGGCGGCAGTCCCGGGCTCGCACCATTCGCGCCGTTGATGATCAAGGGTGCGACGCGCGGAATGCCCGGGTCGGGCGGCATGGAAGAGAGCGACACGTCGACACTGAGGGAGGTGCGGGCGGGCCGCGAGTTGAACACCGGGATCGAGGACGGGATGCCTTGCAGGGTCATCTCCAGCGGGCTGATGGCAGGCAACGCCGGGCGCGAGCTCGTCAGCAGCTGCTCGATCGATTGCGCCAGAGAGTGGAGGTCGTTAGGCCTGCGTTCTGGATCGGTGATCAAGGCGACCGACAGCACGCCATCGAGCGCCGCGGGCAATGACGGGATCAGCTCCGCCGGGCGGCGCATGCCGGCTCCCACGCTGGCACCAGTGAGCAGCTCGTAAAAGATCGCCCCGATGGCATACACGTTGCCGCGCGCATCGTTGAGCTGGCCGGGCTGGGTCTCCGGCGGCAGACAGGCGCCATCCCTCGGGTCTGCCGGGTACAGCGTCGCCCGCTCTCGTGCCAGAATGAGACGCCCGTCCGGCGTCTCGCTGATGCTCGAGGGGTGCAGGAAGAAGCCGTAGCCCTGCGCGTGGATCTCCGCCAGCTCGAGGCAGAGGGGGACAATCTGTGCGACCGCTGCGTCCAGCCCCAGGCGTTGCCCGAGTGCCGCTCGCCGCTGCATCGCCTCACGAAGGGTGCCGGCCCCGCCGAGGGGCACGGCCCTGGGCTGTCCGTGGTAGGGGTGGGCGGCGTTCATGATCGCGGTACTTTAGTCTCGGCGGAGCCGACGGAAGCAATACTTTGTGGGTACTGGTACTTCTCCAACGACACCTTCGCGGGCGTCCGGTCCTCTGCTTCAAAGAGGCAAGCCGCCCGCCGCTCCGTGAACGGCTCCCAGCCGTCGAGGCATAACTAACCCCGGAGGGGGCCAGGCCCCGAACCTCGCTTCAGCGCGTCAGATTGGCGTCTCGTCCGTGCGTGCGCCGCCCCGCCAGGGAAAGCGACGCCGGGCGAGTTGGTGTTCCACGAAACTTTCCAGTATCGGCGCCATCTGTTGTGCCGAGTCGTCGTCCCACTCGCCCGCGTGCAGGAAATCGAGCGGTGTACCTTCTCGAGACAGCACGGCAAAACCCGGCAAGTCGCGCACCGGCAGCTGCAGGTCCAAGAGCTCGGCGCTGAATTGCGCAGCGTTGATCCGAATCAGCTGCGTGTGGGCAAAGGCGCGCTGAAGTCGGCTGTTCTTCAGCGCGAGGCCCACGCGATCGCAGCGCCTGCAATCGGGCGCCACCAGCCATGCGACCGGCGTGCGACCGTTGGAGTGAGCGAGATAGGCTTGTTCCTCGAGTGCCACGCTGAGTGAGCTCACCGAATCGCCGATGTCGGTCACCGGAATCTGCCCCCAGTGACGTCGCGCCGTAACCTCCGCGTCTACGCCTTCGCTGGCCAGGATGGGCAGCGTCTCGAGCTCGGGAAAGTCCTTAAAGCGCGGTGTTGCGACCATCGGCTGCGTGGCGAAGGGCAGCGCTAGCTCCTCCTCGTCGTCACGGGGAGACGTGCGCGCGCCCGGCGGTTCCAGCGTGATCCACAGCCACGCCGCGAGCCAGAGCGTGGAGTTGACCAAGCCCACGCCGATCGCGACGTTCGCCCAGCGCAATCCCTGAGCATGATGAGCGATGCGTCGCAAACGTGAGCGCGTGAGCCAGCCGAGTGCCGCGCCCACGGCAGCGAGTGGACCAAAGCCACAGGCGGCCAGAGTGAGCGCCGCAGCGAGCAGCTGCTTCAAGCGCGTGCGCGGTGGACAGCAGCTCGAGCCAGCGCCCCGAGGTAGAACATCACAAGCCGGACCACTGGCTCCGGCTCGCTCCCGCTGAGCCACTTGCTCGAGCTGGCCTCGCGTGGGCCGAAGAGGTTTCCCAAGCACTCGAAAAGTATAGTCTGAACGTGGCACTTGCGCCCGTGTCTCGAGAGCCTTCAGCACCCTGTGTTCGCGTTGCAGGTCGTCCAGACGGCGTGCTAGCTTACCGCCGCCATATGGAAACTCAGGACGAAATCGAGACTCTGGTCCGGCGCTTGGTGGAGAACCCGCACGACCAGGGGGCGATTACCCAGGCTCACCGTTCGGGGCAGAGTGATCCTCGCGTGTACGCGGGGTTACTCGAACGAGTCGGCAAAGACACGCGAGAACCGTCGCTCGCCAGCCACTGGTACACGGAGGCTGCCAACGTATGGGTCACGAGCCTCGGCGATGCCCACCAAGCGGCTCGCGCCCTGATGAGTGCCATCGAGCGCGATCCCACCGATGGGGTGCCTGCCGATCGGCTCGCGGCGTTGTACCGTGAAAAAGGTGACTCCAAGGCGCTCGTGGCCCTGCTCGAGCGGCGTGCGCGCTCGCTCGCGGCTGTCGTCCGCAATGACCCCGCGCTGCGCGCGGCGGTGGTGGCCATCCACGAGGAGCTCGGGCGGCTCTGGGCAGAGGCGCCGCTCGGCAACCCCGGCAAGGCTCTCGACAACTATGGCAAGGCCCTAGAGTACGATCCGAAGAGCCAGTACGCCATCTACGCGACGCGCGAATTGCTCAAGCTGAGCGCGCGCTACGGGGAAGCGATTCCGTACTTCGAAATGGAGCGTGCGCTCTCGCCCGATACGGAGCGGCGACTCGCGCTGTACCTGGATGAAGCAGAGGTCTGCAAAGCCGCCGGGGAGGAAGAGCTCGCGGCAGCCGCGCTGCGCCAGGCGCTCGCGCTCGATCCGAGCAACGCGAGCCTGCGCCAGCAGCTGGCGAGCGTGGTGCTCGAGCTCGCGCGCAGCGGGCGTCAAGTCGACCTGGGCTCACGCCAGGAAGCGGCGGAGCTGTTCGTATTGCTCGCGGAAGAGTTTCTGGAGCACGCGCTCGCGTATTCGCTGTGCGCGCTGGAGCTGGTGTCCGAACATGATCGGGCGATGCAGCTCGCGCTGCACTACGGCGGAGAGCTCGGCAGGCTGGCAGAGGTCGCGCCGTTTGCCGCTGTCTATGTGCAGACGAATTCCGGCGGCCCGTTCGTCGAGGCTGCGCGTGCGGTGGCGGGGGATCTGCTGAGCGTTGCTGCGTCGCCGCTGGAGGAGGGCGCAGACGCGGCCCCGGTGAGCGGTGTCAGCGGCCCTGAGTCGAACGCGGTGCGCAGCCGTTCGGGTCGCGCTTCGCGCCGGCCGTCGGCGGACAAGGCGCCCAAGACGGGCGGCTCGGCGCGCACCAGCACCGGCTCGGAGAGCGCTCCGCGCCCGGGCCTGGAGAGCGCCGCACGCGGCGGGCTGGAAGAGGCAGGCCCCTTCGCGGCGCGCGGCGAAGCGTCCGGCGCTGACGCGGAGCTGGACGAAGAGGAGGCAGCGCTGGCAGCCCTGGCAGCGGGTGCGCCGCGCCCGAGCGACGCGGCGATGCTCGGCAACTCCACGGGTCCGGTGCGCGACTTGCTGCAGGCCGCGGCCACGCTGATCCAGAAGAACCGCCGCAACGAGGCAGCGCAAAAATACAAGGAGGCGCTGGCGCTCGAACCGGCGCAGCCCATCGCCATCGAATACCTGCAGACGTTCCTGCGGCGCACCCGGCGCTTCAACGAGCTGCGCAGCCTGCTGGCGGCCGCTGCAGGCGTCACCGGCGTCACCTATCAGCAGCGAGCCAGCTGGCTGCGCGAAGTGGCGAGCCTTTCGGAGGGGCAGCTGCAAGATCTCGACGGCGCACTGCAGGCCTGGCGCCAGCTCGCCGATCTGGGCGCTGGCGACGAGTCCGCGAGTCAACTGCGGCGTTTGCTGGAGCGCGCCGGTCGCTGGCATGAGGTGGCGGAGCTGCTGCGCACGCAAGCCGATCAGCAGTCGGATCTGGAGGCGCGCATCGCGCTCGAGAAGGATCTGGCCCGCCTGCATCAGACCAAGCTCGAAGATCCGGTGGCCGCCGGCGAAGCGTGGGCCCGCATTGCCGGGCTGACGCCAGGTGACGACGTCGCGATCGATACCGCGGTCAAACTGTTCGAGTCGGGTGAACGCCAAGATCTGGCGATTCAGGTCGTCACCGACAACATCCACAGTGTGGAAGATCCCTCCGCCAAGGTGGAGCTGCTCACGCGCCTCGGTACTTTGCGGCTCGAGGCTGGGGACGCCAGCGCGGCCGCTCAGGCGTACTCCGACGCGGCTTCGACCAGCAATGATCTGGACCTGTGGGAGCTCGCGGAGACGAGCTACCTGCAAGCTCAGCAGCTCGAGAGTGCGGTGGCCGCCAACAGCGAGCGGGTGCGGCTGCTCGCCGATCAACCTCTGCGCCAAGCGGCACTGTTGATCAAGGCGTCGGAGTACCTGGCGGACTCCGGGGACCAGGCGCGCGCACTGCAGAGCTTGTATCGAGCAACCGAGCTCGACCCAAACAACGACGAGTACGCGGACGCGGTCGAGAAGCAGCTGCTCTCGAGCCGCCGCGGCAGTGAGCTGCCGGCGTTCTTGCTCGAGCGCGCCGCGCGCATCATGGATACCCAGAAGCGCGTCGCTCTGCGCAAGCGCGCCGCGAAGTATCAGAGCCACGAGCTCGGTGACTTCGACGCCGCGCGCCGCTCGTACGAGTTGGTGCTGCAAGAGGCCGACGACGCCGAGGCCCTCAGTCTGCTCGCCGACGACGCCGAGGGTCGCGGGGACGCGCAGGCGGCCGTGGGCTACCTGCGGCGTCTGATCAGTCTGCGCGACGAGCACCGGCGCGTGCCGCTCTTGTTGCGCGAGGCGCACCTGCGTCACAAGGGCCTCAAGGATCTGGACGGCGCCGTACGCAGCTACGAAACGATCCTGCGCGAGCTGGATCCCAAGAACCTCGATGCGCTTTCGGCTCTGGCCGATCTGGAGCTGCAGCGCGGCAAGCCGGACAAAGCAGCGGAGGCTCTGGAGCGCCAGCTGGAGCTCGCGACCTCGGCCGATCACAAGACGGACCTCGGCGTGCGGCTCGCAGATCTATACGAGAGCGACTTGAACGACGTGGAGGGTGCGCTGCGCGTGTTGCAGATCGTGCACGCGACCGATCCCAACGATTTCGATGCCGTCCAGCGCATCTGTGAGCTGTCCGAGCGCTCCGAAAACTGGGGCCTGCTGGCGCGCCACCTGCAGAGCCTGATCGCGATTGAGGGGGACGAAGAAGAGATCAGCGTGATGACCCGCCGCCTGGCGGCGGTGTTGCATGAGCGTCTGGAGCGCAGCGACGAAGCGCTGCGCTACCTGGAGCAGATCGCCGATCGCGGCGACGAAGGCTGCCGCCAACAGTTTGTGTCGCTGGCAGACGACCTGAAGAAGCCGGTGATCGCCGCGGAGAAGCTCGTGCAGTGGTACGCGCCCGAGACGGGCAGCCCGCGTCGCGCTCACGCGTTGCACGGTGCATTCACGCGCATGGTCGCCGCGGGTGAAGACGAGAAGATCGTGGCGGTCGCCAAGGAGCTGGCGCGCACCCGCTCGGCGGACGTGGACATCGCCGAACCGCTCGAGCGCGTCGCCGTGAAGACGCGTGACCTCGACGTGCTGAATCTGGCGTTGGAGCTGAAAGTGCGCGAGCTCTCCGGTGTCGCGCGTGCGGACGAGATGGTGCGACAGGCCGAGGTGCTGGCCATGTGCGGGCTCGATCCGTCGCAAGCCATCATGCATGGCGAGCGTGCGCTCGGCAGTGTCGCCCCCGATCGCGTGGAGCCGCTGCTGCAGCGCCTGGCCTCGCTGGCCGACACGGCCGAGCACAAGATCGACATCTACGAGCGTCAGACCGATCGCTGCAAGGGCACCACCGAGCGGCTGTTTGCCCTCAGCCGGGCCGCGCAGATCGCCTCCGAGCAAGCTGACCTGAAGCGCGCGCGCCGCTTCTTCGACCAGGCTCTGAACGACGGCGTCCCGGAGGGGGGTCTGGAGGTTCTCGAGAAGGCGGCTCGGGCCTCGGACGCGGGTCGCGGAAACCGCGACACGACGCTGCGGGTCGTGCTGGCGGACGCCCTCGCTGCCGGTGGCCAAGGCCCCGGCGTGAGCGCTACCCAGCGTGGCGTGCTGCTGTGTCGAGCGGCCCTTTTGGCGCACCGTGACCTGGGCGCCCACGAGAAGGCATTTGCCTGGCTTGCCGACGCGCTGGTGACGCAGGTCGATGCGCAGGTGCTGCAGAGCTTGAACGAGCTGGCTCTCGATCTCGGCGACCATCGGCAGGCGGAAGGCGTGCTCACCCTGGCTCTGGAGGAGGTATTCGATGTGCCCTCTGTGCGCCTGCTGCTCTCGGCGCGCGCCACGATCCGCAAGACCTACCTGAGCAACGCTGCCGGGTGCGCCGATGATTTGAAGCGCTTGCATGAGCTCGCTCCCGGCGACGAGTCGATCTTGCGTCAGCTGGAGGCGCTGTACGCCGAGCTCGGCGACTACCGCGGGCTGGTTCAGCTGTATGAGAATCAGATTCTGCGCGGCCGCGACCCCAACGCACGTGCCGAGCTCGCGCGCCGCGTGGCCCTGATCTGGCGGGACAAGTTGAAAGATGCGCGCGAAACCGCCGACGCCTGGCGTCGCGTGTTGCGCATGAAGCCGGGCGACTCCGAGGCAAAGGAGGGCGTGATGCTGGCCAAACGCGCCATGCCGTACCGTCGCTCCCCCCCGACCACGGGCCCGCGCCGGCGTGCTGGTGCACAAGGCTCGCCCAGCGGTGTTGCCCCCAGCCAGGGGGGAATGCTGGACCGCTCCGGAGCCCTGCCGGGCCGAGGGGAAGCGGGCTTCGAGCTGGATGACGACGAGGAGGTCCGAGAAGAGGACCTGTCTCTCGATGACGACGTGGACGCGGTCTTCGATGCCGCGAGCAGCGCTCACGGGCACGGCGATGGGGAGGATCTGGACGTCGAGATCGAGCTCGACGAGGAGGAGGACGAGGACGAGGCCGATCCGGTCACGACCGTGGATGAACGACTCACCTACGCGGAAGCCGCGGGTCCGGGCTTGCGCTTGCGGCCTCCCGGCATGAGCCCGTCACCGTCGGGCTCGCAGCCCTCCAAGCGCAAGCGCCCGCGCAAGCGCGCCCGGACCGTGGCGGACACGGGTGTGCATCGCAAGCCGAACGTCTCACGGCGCTCGAAGAAGCACTGATCAGGGAGCGTTTACGTTCAGCTCGGCGTCTCCGAGCTGAGCGGGAACTCCGAGTGGCAAGCAACGATTGACGTTGCCGTGGCCGATCGGAAGCCCCGCCAGGATCGGAACGCCGAGCGGGCTCAGCCGCTCGCGCACAACCTCCAGGGTGGTGTCAGTGGAGCCCTCGCCGGTGAGATCGCCAATGCAAAAGCCCGCGACTCGATCCAGGTGACCCGAGATCAACAAGCTGGTCAGCATGCGATCGATGCGGTAGGGCGCCTCGCTCACTTCCTCGAAAAACAGCAGGCAGCCGTCGGGCAAACGCAGTCGTCGGCTCGCTGCGCTGCAAAACAACAGTGTCAGGTTGCCGCCGGCCAGAACGCCCCGAGCCCGCCCGGGTACCAGCGTGCGCAGTCCCGTGAACACGCGCAGGGCGAGCGGCTGTTCGAGGGCAGACAGCCAATCCTCGCGCGCTTCGGCGTCGCCCCGGCCGAGTGCGGCGAGGTTCGGGGCATGCAGGGAGGCGACCCCTGCGCGGAGCGCCTCCAGATGCAACGCCGTGACGTCGGAAAAGCCGACGCACCACTTGGGATGGCGAGCCAAGCTGGAGAAGTCTGCGAGGTGGCTGATGCGCGTGGCCCCGTAGCCGCCACGCGCGGCGACCACTGCTCGCGCCACTGGATCGCGCAGGGCCGCGTCGAGCTCGTCCAGGCGCCGGCGGTCATCGCCCGCCAGGTAGCCTTCACGCTCGAGGCAGCTGCGTTGCCAGATCAGTCGATAGCGTTGCCCGAGCCAGCCTAGCGCTCGAAAGAACAGCGTGCGATCGAAGGGGCCCGAAGGCGCGATGATACGCAGAGCATCGCCAGGCCGGACGGGAGGGGGGAGCAGCACGGAGCGGATGATAGGCGAGGCGGCAGCGCGCGCACGAGGCGATCGGCCGCGTCGGATCGGTACGTCGAGGCCGCATTTTTCGCGAATCGCCGCTCGCCGGCCGACAAACGCGGATCTCGCGAACGGATCCGCGTGGTATGTTGGGACAGAGCTCCGTTCACCCGGGTTCTGCAAGGATTTTGAAACACCTGGCGCGTTGTTTGATAGCAGAGGGTTTGCCGGCGGCGTGTTCGCCGGCAGCGTGGTTGACCCCGAGCACTCCCGCGCGAGGCCTTGCGAGACCTGCATTCGCCGCGGTCCGGTGTGCTCGGCGCTGGCCATCGCGAGCGATGCTGCAGACGGTGGCACGGAGCGACGGGGAGCCGAATTGAGGCGCGTGTTCTCGGGGCCCGAGTGCCGAGTGCTCGCGACACTGACGGTTGGCGTGGAAGTGCTCGCGTGTTCGGGTGAACGCTACGCCAGACCGCCCGGTCCAGTGCCGCGCTACGAAGAGGCGCCGATCGTGGCCTGGGACGCCGGCGCTGCGCCGGAAGAGCCGGCCGCGCACGCCTGGCCGACCGCGCGGGGAGAATTGGCGACGAATCGCATGCGACCCTCGGCGCATCCCGTCATCCCTGCGCTGACGGAACGCGTCAGTGACGAAAGGCATAACAGCACGAATGTCAGCGACGACTAGCAAAGCGGACAGTCAGAAACGTTCCCAGTCTCCGAACCGCATGAGCGAGCTCCGCGTCGCCCGAGGGCTGCCTCGGAGCGCTGGCGCGGTGGTCAAGGAAAGCAACGTTCGCCAGCTGTACGAGGCACGCGAGCTTGCGCACCTCGTGGCTGCTGCGGGCTTGGCCAGGAAAGCCGAGAACGTGCAGATCATCGAGGTGACGGACAAGGTGGACTACGCCGACTTTCTGGTCCTGATGACCGGCACCAGCGACCGGCACGTGGCTGCCATCGCGCAGAATGTGGAGTCTGACCTCGCGCAGCAAGGGGTCCGAAGTCTGGCGCTCGAAGGCTTGCCGCTCGCGCAGTGGGTGCTGATCGACTTCGTCGATGTGGTGGTGCACGTGTTCCAGGCGGAGTGGCGCGAGATCTACGATCTGGACGGCCTCTGGATGGACGCGCGCCGTGTTCCCCTGCCGCTCTCGCCAGAGTCCGCATGAGCCAGAATCCGCGGGATTGTCCGGCTGAGCCGTCAGTCTGAGGTCGGGCGCGCGGCGCGCCTGCCGATCAGCCACGCGATACCGATCGATATCAGGTAGAGCGCGCACAGCGGCAGGGCGAGCAAGAACTGGCTCATCACATCCGGGGGAGTGATGATGGCCGAGATAAAGAACGCGAGCACGATGAAGTAGCGAGCGAACTTGATCAGGTGCGTGTGGTTGATGACGCCGGCCACGGACAGAAAGAACACCAGCACCGGCAGCTCGAAGACGGTGCCAAACGCCAGCAGCATGCGCGCGATGAAGTCGATGTAGTCGCCGATCATCACGGTCGGCTCGACCTGAATCGAGACGGATTTGCTGCGCACCGCGCCGCTGAAATCGAGCAAGTATTTGAAGGCAACCGGGAAGGCCACACGCCAGCCGAAGTAGCCGCCCGACAGAAACAGCCCCATTGAAGACACGACGAACGGCAGGGCGTAGCGGCGCTCGCGCGCATAGAGCCCGGGCGCGACGAAAGACCAGATTTGGTAGAAGATCACCGGCAGGGCGAAGATGAAGCCCGCGATCATCGAAAGTCGGATGTAAGCGACGAACAGCGAGGCGGGCGCGGGAAAGTGCAGGGCAGCAGGCTGATCCGGGATCGACTGAGCCCACGCCGTCACGAATGGCGTGGTGATCCAGATCAACACGTACTCGCGGAAGTACCAAGCGGTGATGCCACCCACCACGAACGCCAGCAGGGCCTTGAGGATGCGCCCGCGCAGCTCTTCCAGATGCTCCCAGAAGGTCATCTGAAGCTCCTCGTTGGCAGACGCGCTCATTTGGCACCCTCCGATGGTAGGACCTCAGGTGACCCGGCTGCTGGCGGCGACGCGGCTGCTGGAGCTGCGGAGGCTACCGGCACCTCGGCTGCTGGAGCTGCAGCGGCTGTCGTAGCCGCAGTGGCTGGGGGTGTAATCGGGGGTGTAATCGGGGGTGTCAGGACTGCTCCGGGTACCAGATCTTCCGGAAGGGCACCGTAGGCATCGACGCCCTCCACGGGATACTCGCGGCTCTTGTCGGGAATGAAGTGGTCCAGGCTGGGGCGGCTCGGTTGTTGTGCTGCGCTGGCAGCGTGCGAGAGAACCGAGCCGCTGAGCCCCCCGCGCATCAAGCCGCGAAGCTCATTGAGTCCGCCGTCGAGCCCTTCCGCGCGCAGCACGTCGTCGATCCCGCTTTGATAACGGACCTCGCTGGTGAGCTTGCGCAGCTTGGCCAGCCATTGTCCGAGCGTGCGCAGCATGCCCGGCAACTTGTCTGGCCCGAGCACCAGCAGCGCCACGGTGCCCAGCACGAGGAACTCCGAGAAGGAAATGCCGAACACGCCGCAAAATTAGTACGCCGAGTCGATCCATGCGACGCCTATTTTGGGCTGCGCGCAGCCAAAGGGCCCGGCATCCAAACCGGGGCTGTGGCGCCCTGGGTCAGCCGACGCCCGAGCGCCCGCCGGACCGCCCCGCAGACGAGACGAGCGCTTCAGCGCTTGATGCGCCGCTTGAGCTGCGCCAGCTCGCGCCGGACCGCGCGCGCGCCGAGCGTGTAGCCGAAGATGGTACCGACCAGCAGCGCTGCCGGAATGTAGATGATGTGCTCGAAGGTCACGCGATCTTCACTCGCGAGGCGGGGCGACCGCACGCTCAGCGAGAACTCAAACAGGAGCGAAGCATTCAGCCGCCGTCTTGCGGCAACTTGGAGACAGCCTGGTGCAGTTCATCGATGCGCCGCTGAATTCCCCGGGTCTTGCGCCAGGTATGCAGGACGAACAGCACCGTGCAGAGCCACATCAGCACGTAGGCAACGGCCATGAACGTTCCAGCGTTGCTCGCGGTCTGATTACCCCCCTCCACTGGAACGAACTGAGTGGAACGATCCGAAGGAGTGCCGACGGTGGTTGGACTCTGACTCGAGTTCATGGCTCCCAGCTACCTCAGTCCCTGCGCGTTGGGCAATCCTTCCGGCGCATCCAAATCATCGCCGCTGTCCACCAGGCCGCGCGCGAGCGCCTCCTGCCAGGTCCGCTCCAGATTCGCCTCTAGCAGGGCGACTCGACTGCGCAGCCAGAGCAACAGTGGCGGCAGCAGCACCGTCATGCTGATGACCCCCCAGAGAAAAGCGGGTTTCATCGAAGGATCCAGCCCGCCTCCGCCTTCGCGAATCACGGTGGGATGGTTGCCGCCCCACTTTTGCACCGAGAAGTAGATGATCGGCAGGTTTACCGTGCCCATCACGCCCAGCGCCGCGGCAAAGCGCCGCTCGGCACCGCCGTCTCCGGCGAACGCGCGTAGCAGGCAGATCGCCCAGTAGATGAGCACGCTCAGCAGCAGCGTGGTCAACTGGGGATCCCAGACCCAGTACACCCCCCAGGCCTTCTTGGCCCACAGGGGCCCGCTGCACAGCACCAGCGTGCCAAAGAGCGCCGCGCAATCGGAGCCGGCGCGAGCCCAGGCGTTGGCAGCCTCGCTCGGGCGCACCAAGTACAGCGCGCTCGCCAGAAAGCACGCACCGCCGGTGACGTAGATGCCCATGGCCACGCCAACGTGGAAGTAGAAGATCTTCTGCGCCAGACCGCCCGCGGTCGCTTGAGCCGTCGGCGTGTCCAGAAAGATGATCAAGATGGCGTACGTGACGGCCGCGGCGAAGGCTGCCGCCAGCGCGTAGAAAATCTTGTCTTTGTTCGTCATTTTCCAGGCCGCCGCGGTTCGCGAAAGTGGCTCAGCCTAGCTGGAGTTCCGAGCCCGGACAAGCCGTGACCAGGGTGCGCGGCGTGCGCCTCCCGCGGAAGCCTCCAGCGAGGGTCGAAGTTCCTCAAATGTCGCAGTTGGAGAGCGCCAGCAGGGCCGTGATCTGAGCCCGGACCACTTCGAATTCCTTAATCGTGACGTCGATTTCCGCAAGGCGTTGCCGGCGCGCCGACTCGACCAGGTCGAAGCTCGTGCCCGTGCCGTGCACGAACGCGATGCGCGAAAGCCGCGCGCTTTCTGCGGCAATGTCGCGGGCCTGCCGGCTCACGTCGAAGTTTGACTGGGCCACTCGAACGGAACGCTGCGCCTGGCTGGCTTCCAGATGCGCCTGGCGAGCGGTCTGCGTCAGCTGCTGGCGAGCCACCTCCGCCGTTGCTTGGTTCACGCCCCGTCCGGCAGCGAGCAGCCCGCCGTCGTAGATCGGAACCGTGAGCAGTGCGCTGATGGACCAGTCTACCGGGCGCGCGTTCGCCACCGAACTGTAGTTGAAGTCGCTGCCGATCTGGAGCGTGGGGGCGAGGCCATAATTCGAGCTCGCGACGGCGCGCTCGCTGACCGCGACGTTCAGGCGTGCGGCCCGCACGTCGCTGCGTTGCTCCGGGTCCTGAATCGGCGAACACACCGAGCGCGCATCAGTGGCGAGCTGATCCACCTTGATATCGGCGGCCACCCCCCAGGCTTCGGGATAGCCCAGCGCCATGCCGAGCGCCTCTCGGGCCTGGCGCAGCGACTCATCCGCCGTGACGACGTCCAAGCGGTTGGAAGCAACCTCCTGGTCGGCTCGCAGTACATCCACGGCGCTCGCCGCACCGAGCAGGGTGCGCTTCTTGGTCAGGTCCAGCGTCGACAGGTTCGAACGCAACGAGACACGGCTCACCTCAGCCAACCGCTCTGCCGTGATCACCGTCACGATCGTGTCGGCCAGCGCGCCCAGAGCCAGGCGTTCCGAATCCTCCGCGCTGACCGCGGCGGCTTCCACGGCCGTCTTTGCTGTGCCGATGTCGTGCCACGACCTCAGGTCCAGAATGGATTGGCGTAGTGACACGCCGGCGCTCCAGGCGGTAGCCGGCGAGGGGAAGCGCCCCCCGCCTCCATCCGTGCCGATGAGCAGGCTGCGCACCACTCGGCCGTTGCCGTTGACGTTGGGCAGGACGTTCGACAGCGCCTGACGCGAGCGCGCTTGTGCTTCCGCCACGCGGCTCTGGGCCGTGGCCACCGAAGTCGAGCGAGTGCGCACGAGCACGAGCGCTTGCTGCCAGTTGCTGAGGATTTGCGGGGGAGTCTCCACCGGGGTCAGCATCGGGTCGCTGACGTCGGGGATGCCCGAGGCATTGTTACCGACATTGCTCGCTGCACCAGCGCCCGGAGTAGGGCTGCCAGAAGCAGGGCTGCCAGAAGCAGGGCTGCCAGAAGCAGGGCTGCCAGAAGCAGGGCTGCCAGAAGCAGGGCTGCCAGCGGTCGAACTGCCGCGAGGATAACCGCCTGGCACGTTGCCGCCCGGAGCGGGGTTACTGGTAGACGGGCTGCTCCCGGTAGAAGCGCTGCTCCCGGCGGGGGCTCCGGCGGCGCCGCTCGGCGAGGGTGGCGAGACCGGACGGGTTGGCGCATTCGCCTGGGCTCCCGCGGAGGTGCTGAAGCTCACGCAGAGACAGATCAGGCAAGTGCTGAGGGTCCGCATTGCCCGAATCGATAGTGTCCAATTCCAAACATGCAAGGACAAAGCGCGCCCGACGATCTGAGCCGTTCACTAAGTACCTCGAGATCCTCACCAGTGAAGGTGGCAGACGACAGAACCCCCGAGGCGATCCGAATTGCTTCGCGAAGACCATGGCCCGAGAAGTCTGCGCTGCTGCCAGCGACCTGTCGGCGGCAAGCAGCGCCGCAACGGCTGTGAGCGAGCGTGCCGCGCTGCTGCCAGCCTCGGGCTGCGTGGAGTGCACCAAGGCGCTCGCGGGGGTCCTGGCCTCTCGATGTGGGCCTCTCAACGGGGCCGCTCAGCAGCGAACTGCTCGAGGGAGGAAGCGGCTCGGGGCCGCGCTCGGAAGGCGGGCCGCGCTCGGGAAGGCGGGCCGCGCTCAGGAAGGGGGAGGGGCTGCCGATCGAGAGGGCACCTCAACGGAGCCCACTGTCAGTGCGGACAACTTGGCGTCGGCCTTCTTGGCGTCGGCCTTCTTGGCGTCGGACATGCTGACCTCGGCCGAAGATGCCGCCGCCAGCGCCTCATGACCCAGCGCCTCATGACCCAGCGCCTTGTGACCCGGCGCCAGCGCCTCATGATTGAGACTCGCCCCACCTCGCCGGGTCAGCCAGCGCTGCAGCAGCGCGAGGGCCTTGGCACGCGAGTTGAGCACGCGCTCGAGCACCGCAATCGCTTCTGGGACCTGCTGGCACCGCGCCAATGCATGCGCGTAGGACGCGGCGATCTCCTCCTCATCCGGCGCATGGCCGTGCGCCTGCTTCAGCCAGCGCAGTGCTTCCCGAGGTTGATCGAACGCCACATCAATCAGATGGCCCAGGTTGTGGGCGTACGACGCGCAGCCGGGCGCTCGGGCGAGCGCGCGCGAGTAGGCACGGCGCGCCACGCGGTGATTGCCGAGCAATGTGTGGGCCAGCCCAAACAGCGCCCACGCCCGATCGTCGTCCTTGTGCTGCAACACGTCCCTGGTGAGCAGAGCCGCACGCCAGGGAGCGCGCTCCACGATTAGCTCCGCCAGCTGGCGCTGCGCCGATATCTTGCAGTCGCTGCCGCTCGCTGCATGCCGAATGAGGCGCTCGAGCATCGGGATCAAATCGCGCGCACCCAGCCCGTGTGCAACCGCCCACGCGATGTTGCTTTGTAGCCGCTCTACGTTCACAGGCCGAGCCATTGGTGTTTGTCGTAGCTTCGAGAGCGGACTCGCGCAACGGTTTTTGCGCACCTGTTTTTGCGAGCTAGCTGCTCAAACCGTCGCGCCTGCAATGCTCCACCAATTCTCGAGGGTGTCATTCTCGAGAGGCATCGTTGTCGAGGCCAATCATCCGTGGAGGGCGCTCGCGAGGCTCTGAATTCTGTACGCAGAGTTCTGCCAGGCAAGAGCCGAGCCGAATCCAACCGCGTTGGCACGCCTCTCAATCAAGTATGGCTCGCTGCGTCTCGCTTGCAATCTCTTCGAGTCTCGGCGGCGTGTCAGTTGATTTTCTCAGGTGTTTTGGGGCCTTCTCCTGGCTCCTCGCGCGACCTGGTTTGCTTTTTTGGGCTGCTTCGCTCGCGCGTGCCAGGCCGGTTTTTCGGTTCTGCGGGTCGTTTTGCGATTATTGATGGCTGATTTTACCTTGCTTTGTGCTGTTCGCTCTTCTCGCTGTCGTTCGCCGGCGTCTCCAGTTGTCGCAGGCTGTCGGGTACCCGGTAGGCCGCGGCGTGAGTGTTGCGTGGGCTTTTGCGCCGTCTCGCTGTTTTCTGCGCAGCCTGTTTCCGTGCAGCCCTTTTTCCATCAGCCCCTGTGCTTCCGTGCGGCGGAGTCTGAGCGCTCCGTTCTCGAGCTGCCTGGCTCGCGCGCAGTGGCGCGTTTCGCCTGCCAGTGCGAAGCGCAGCGCCGCTGCTGTGTCCGCGCAGCGAAACGCTGTGTGGACGGACTGTTTCGCGCTCTTTTTCTGGCGGAGTCCCAAGCCCTTCCTGCGCTGTTCGGCGCAGACTGCGACGCCACTGCGCTGGCGAAACCACGGGCGAGCTTTCCGACCAGGCCTCGAGTTAACGATGGCTCATGCCCTTGATTTTTCTCGATGCTCAGCTACGTGGCTCACGCCCATCGCGAGCGGCCCAGTGCGCTGAGCGCTGGCTCATCGTTGCCCGCTCCGCTTGGCGCTGCGCTCTTGGCCCTCCGCGTCGCGAGCGGAGGGCCAGTGTCGATCAGCGCCGGGCCTGGCGGGGTCGTGCGGGCTGGGCCTCCACCGCGCGCTCTGCAATCGTCTGCCCGCTCAATCCGCTGACGACGCGGTCCAGCAGGCCCGCGCGCACTCCAATAAAGGTGTGCCGCTGGCGGATGCGCACATAGGCCGTGTCGCCTTCGATCACTCCAGCGCTGCTCAGCGCCTGCTGTATGTCGCTCGTCCGCACCCCATCGTCGCGCCCTACGTTGACGAAAGCTTCATCGACGGGGCCGTCCCAAGCTCGCAGCGATCCGTCCATGCCGTCCGAGTGTGGAGCGTCCTCGCGCAGGTCGGTTGGCGCGCTGCTCGACCCCAGCGCAGACTCGAGAGCAGTGGCGCTGGCGGCTGGTCCGTTGGCATTTGTCGGAAGGTTTGCCAGATCTGCCTCCGAGACGCTGCGCACCTCGTAGCGAATGCCGTCGTCGCCGAGTTGCGTGCTCGCTGAGCGCGTCCGGCGCGGGCGTGCGGGGATCGCCGGTATGGCGGGGCGGCTCCGTTCGGGCCTCGGCCGATCCGCTTCCGGCTCGCGCGCAGCACGTGCTTCCGGTTCGCGCGGAGCACGTGCTTCCGGTTCGCGCGGAGCACGTGCTTCCGGTTCGCGCGCAGCACGTGCTTCCGGTTCGCGCGGAGCACGTGCTTCCGGTTCGCGCGCAGCACGTGCTTCCGGTTCGCGCGCAGCACGTGCTTCCGATTCGCGCGGGCTGTGCGCGTCCGATTCTCGCGAAATTCGTGCTTCCGGCTCGCGCGGGCTGCGTGCTTCCGATTCGCGCGGACTTCGACGTCGCGCGCGCTCTCCGCCAGACTCTTCCGTCCGCTCGCCCTTTGGCGGTGCTACCCGCTCGATCCGCGGAGCCACGGTTCGTTCCAGGCGGGGGGCACGCACTTCCGGCGGTGGTGGCACCACCTGACGGGGGTTCCTGGCCCGGGGGGCATGCGCGAGGTCCGTGCCGTTCGCTGCGAGGTGTTCCCGGAGCAGCCCGGAGATGATCGTTTCTGCCCGCTCGTGCGTCAACAAGCGCCGCACCAGTGAGCGCTCCGTCTCGCGCGCGCTCGTGAAACGCCCCGCCAGCTGCAGCACCGTATCGGTCTCGGCCCGCGTCTTCAGCTCGCGATCGCTCGGCAGCTGACGCTCGATCGGATGAATCTTATATTCCAGCCGCAGGTAGTACAGGTTGCCGATCGAGGCGGGGCTCACCAGCGAAATAGCCGTGCCCATGCGTCCCGCGCGCCCGGTTCGGCCCGTCCGGTGGACGTACGATTCGGTGGCCTCCGGGAAGTCGAAGTTGATCACGTGAGTCAGGTGCGAGATGTCGATGCCGCGCGCCGCGACGTCGGTGCACACCAGAAACGGCAAGCGGCCCTCGCGGGTAGCGAGCATGACGGCCTCGCGCTCTTTCTGCGATAGATCCGCGTTCAGCCAGTCTGCTTGATAACCGGCTCGCTGCAGCTCCTGCGCCACGCGCTGCGTGTCGTCGCGGGTGTTGCAAAAAATGATCGCGCTATCTGGCGACTCGGACTGCAGGATACGCAGCAGCTCCTGCAGCTTGTCGCCCTGGCTGATGTAGACGAAGTGCTCAATCTCGAGCGCGCCGATCTGATCTCCGCTGAGCGTGATGAATTCGGGCTCGCGCAAGCGCGACTCCGCCACCCTCAGCACCGGCCGCGGCACCGTGGCACTGAACAGCAGCACCTGCAGCTCTTTGGGTAGCTGATTCCAGATGTCGAGGATCTGCGGCAAGAACCCCATCGACAGCATCTCGTCGCACTCGTCCAGGACCAGCACGCGAATCTTCGAGGGATCCAGGGTCTTGCGCCGCAGATGATCCAGCACCCGACCAGGTGTTCCCACCACGATCTGAGCGCCCTGCTTCAAGCCCTCGATCTGTTTTGGCATGGGCGCGCCGCCATAGATCGGCACCAGGCTCAGCCCCGTATTTTTCGCGAGAGCCTCGATCTCGCGGGTCACCTGCAGCGCCAGCTCTCGGGTCGGGCAGAGCACGAGCGCCTGGACCGCCTTGATCTTGCGCCGCACGATGCGGTCGACCAGCGGCAAGCCGAAGGCTGCGGTCTTGCCCGTGCCGGTCCGTGCCTGGACGACCAAGTCCTTGCCGCGCGACGCCGACTCGAAGACGGCTCGCTGCACCGGAGTGGGGTGCACGTATCCCAGATCGGCAACTGCGCTCTTCACCTCGGGAGTCAGCGGAATGATATCGAAGGTTGGTTCGTCCTTCGGAGTTTCGGCTTCTGATGCTATGGCCATGGCTAAACGTGATCTGGAGCGAGAGAGTGAGCTCAGAGCGTCCGGTCAACGGACTGTCGGAGCAGGGGAATGAAGCGCTTGACCTCTTGGCGGCGCTTCGCGAGATCGACGGCGCCATATCTTACGGCGTGTTCTTCCGCGTATCGGAGCCGATCCACGGCATGCAGGCGTCGAATTGCTGCTGCGTCGCCGGCGCAGGCTCGGCTGAGCGCTGGGCGATATACCCAGGCGCCCGCGAGTGCCCCACGAAATTGCGCCAGCGCGGCCTGCTCTTCGGCTTGATCGGCAGACGCGACACGGGCTGCTTCAATGGCCTCTACTAGCTGCAGAGTGCCGGCCGAACAGCCAACGGGCAACGGGGTGATGATGGGATTCCAGACCTGCCAGCAGATCTGAGCCGAACAAACGACGGTAAAGGTCGCCACGAGGAGCGAAAAGACAACGATGCCCAGCGTCCGACCAAGTTGTCGGACACGCGCTGAGCTCGCGTCTACGGAATGTGGCTCCACGCGTCCTTAGTGCACAGATGATCCGCGGGACGTCAAACCTGGAAGTACGACCGCTCGTCGAAACCTAAAAACCTTAGAACTCAGACGCGGCTCTTTCTGTTAAGACTCGCGCCAGACCCAGGGACATGACGCAAACCACAGACGCCGCGCTCGGAAGCCTTGCGAGATGTTCCGCTTTCTCCGCCGCTGAATTTCCCCTCGAAGGGCGCCTCGCTGAAGCGCAAGCGTTGCTGCGGGACGATCTCAGTGCCGTGGAGCGACTGCTGCGGGAGAGCGCCGCACAGGGGCCGGTGCCCGCGTCTGATGCGGCGCGTCATCTGGTTTCCCTCGGGGGCAAGCGCGTGCGTCCGATGGCGCTGCTCTTGAGCTCGGCGTGCTTTGGGCCCGTGCCCGAAGCGAGCCGGCACATGGCAGTGTGCGTGGAGCTGATCCATTCCGCCACACTCCTGCACGACGATGTGATCGACGAGGGCACCGAGCGGCGAGGCGAAGCAGCCGCGCGTGTGGTCTGGGGCAACGCAGTCAGCGTGCTCGGCGGCGATCTGCTGCTCACGCACGCGCTCGTCACCGCCCAGCAGCACGCACCCGCCCTGATGCCGGATCTGCTGCGCACCCTGCGGCGTCTGGTCGACGGTGAGATCGTCCAGCTGCGCGGGCGGGGGGAGCTAGACGTCAGCGAGTCCGTGTACTGGTCCATCTTGCGCGACAAGACCGCCGCGCTGTTTCGCTTCGCCACCAGCGCCGGAGCAGAGCTGGCGGGCGCCGCCGCTCGCAGCCAGGGGCTGCTCGCGGAGTTTGGGGAGTGCATCGGCATGGCATTCCAGCTGGTGGATGACCTGCTCGATTATTCCGGCGAGCAGACGGGCAAGACGATGTTCGCCGACTTGCGGCAAGGAAAATTGACGCTGCCGCTGGTGTTGGCGGTGGAGCGCGAGCCAGATCTGCTCGATTGGCTGCAGCAGATTCGCGCCGGCGACCAAGGGCGGGTCGTCCCGCTGCGGCAGCGGGTGATCGCGTCGCGAGCCTGTGAGCGCGTGGTCGAAAAAGCGCTCGGCTATACTTCCCGCGCCACCGAGTATCTAGAACAGCTGCCCCCATCCCCTGCGCGCGCGCTGCTCCGCAGCGTGGCCGAGCAGCTCGCCGCCCGCAGCCGTTAGCTCCGCCCGCGGCCTGAATCAGGTCCGCTCAATCAAGCCAGCTCGATCAGGCCAGCTCGCTATTGATCGACGCGATGCGTCCAGTCAGGTCGTCGCGCACCACTCGCAACCGCTCATCCAGGATCGCCCGCACCGGCGGCGTCTTCTCAGCGCGGACCAGCGC
>Ga0207675_100001789_pt1 | contig 21504 bp, 19 predicted proteins | sample KBSSwiS42_FD_184305 | JGI IMG/M metagenome (GOLD analysis project Ga0207675, IMG submission 184305) | Switchgrass rhizosphere microbial communities from Kellogg Biological Station, Michigan, USA - KBS Switchgrass S4-2 (SPAdes) (version 2) | ecosystem: Host-associated > Plants > Roots >...
CCGCGCCGTGGGTGCGGTCCGCACGCGCAGTCTCGCGGTCGGTGCGCTGGTCGAGCCACTTCGCGTAGGCCGCCTGCTCGGGGGCGGAGCGTGGGTTCACCGTCTTGGTGATGCGGAACATCGCGAACGTCCAGGGATTGCCCGTGTCGGCCAGGGTGCCCGCCTGCATCTTCGGCCACTCGCTGTGGATCACCGAACGCGCGTAGCAGACGAGCTCGCCCGAGAGGCGGGCGCGCACGCCGAGGGGGAAGAGCTGAGCCGTCTCGAACTGCTCTCTGACGACCTGCGCCTCCGTCTCGGCGCCGCCCCGCGAGGTGTCGAAGCTCTCGAACGCGAGGAAGACGACGAAGCCGAGGAGCACGGCGAAGCCGGTCGCAAGGACCCCGAAGACTCCGGCGGCGCGGTCTCCGTCCTCGAAGTAGCTTCCGGCGGGGGCGTGGCGGCGAACGAGCAGCATCGCCGTGATCGCGACTGCCGTGACCGCCGCAACGATGAGGCCGGCCCAGAGGAGGCTCACAACCTCCGAACCGTCCCTCTGCCTGTCGATCCCGGTCTCGCGTGGATCACCGTTGCATCCTGACGCTCGGGATGATCGGGTGCGCGCAGAACGCTCTCGGGCCGTGCTCGGCGAACCGCGTGTGAACCGGTCCGGGAGGTATCCGGCTTCGGCCGCTACGGCCTTGCGGCCGGCGGCAGCTCCATCGATGCGCGAAGCGATTCGAGTGGCGTCGCCGGAACCGTGATCAGTCCTCGCGTCGGTCGGTCGAGATCCAGCGTGACGAGTAGGAGGAGTGTCACGAGGACGGCGGCGGCGACGGCGGCGAGCAATCCACGGCCGAGAACCGAGATGTAGAGCGCGAGCAGGCCGACGACGACCGCGGCGCCGATCACCTCGAGCCCGAGGACGGCGCCGGGGACGCGATTGTTCAGCCCGGCGACCCGCACGGTCTGCTGGTCGATCATCTCGTTGAGGGTCTCGACGTAGAGACGTGGCGCGGTCTCGGTGGGAGCGCCGGCGACGGACTGCCCCGCGAGGCGCCAGAGGCGGCGCTGGAGCTCGGACTGCTCGGCCGTGGTCCGCTTCAGCCCGTCGCTGCCGGGCACGTCGCCCGACAGTCGGATCGCGAGGTCGGTGTAGCGCCGGAGCAGGCCGAGCGACTCGGAGCGCTCCGGTTCGGCGAGCATCTGGGCGCGGAGGTATGTCGTGCCGATCGTGTTGGCATCATCGACAACCGCGGCGCGTCGATTCTCGTATCAGCCGACGGCGAGGCTCAGGCCGAAGGCGAGGATCAGCCCGACGACCCCGAGGAGCGCACCCTGCAGAACGCCGATCGGCTCGCGAAGCGCGTCGGTGTGTCCCCGCAGGTAGCGGCCGACGATCGCGCCCGCGAGGCATGCGCCGCCGACGACGGCGAAGATGATGAGCGCGACGGCCCAGCTCGGGAGCGAGAAGAACACGGCATCACGACCCTAGACGGTCAACTCCGACGCCGTTGCTGCCGGTTTCGGCATCTCAGGCGACACGCGCTCGGGGAAACCGGGAGAATCGCGAGCGTGACGACCGCCCGGGTGCCGACTCGAAGTTCGCTCGAGGCCTCGGTGGCCGCGGTGGCCTCGTCGGTCGACGGCCGGCGCTTCACGTTCCAGTGGTCGATCCACGACCTCTCGGTGAAGGTCGGTGGATACGCCTCGCTCGACGGGCGGCTCGGCCAGGTGCACGCTGTCGAGGCCGCGTGGGTCGAAGGAGCGGCGCTGATCGCAGCCGTGACCGAGGAGGTCACCGATGCGTCGCACTTACGCATCGCGCTCGCCCGTGGTCACGGCGTCCTCCTCGAGGGCGACGGGACCCCGTTCCACGACGTTCCGATCGCGCGGGCGGACGCGACGTCCGTGGCCGGGTGGCTCGACCGGACCCGACCGCGGCGAACGTCACTCGACGTCGGTGAGCTGGCCCTCCGGCCCGGCGTGCGCTTCGGGCTCGACGCCGGCGGGTTCGACCGGCACACGTTCTTCTGCGGGCAGTCCGGCTCCGGCAAGACGTACGCCCTCGGCACGATCCTCGAGCAGCTCCTGTTGCAGACCTCGCTGCGGCTGATCGTCCTCGATCCTAATTCCGACTTCGTCCGGCTCGGCGAGCCCCGGGAGGGCATCGAGGAAGACGTCGCGTCCCGATACCGGCAGGCGGCCGATGGGGTCGTCGTGCGCACCGTCGGGCGTGGCCCCGAGCGGCTACACGTCCGCTTCCGCGATTTCGACCCTGTCGAGCAGGCGGCCGTCCTCCGGCTCGACCCGATCCGGAACCGTGACGAGTACGGCGCGCTCGTCGAGATCCTCGAGAGCGGGCTGACCTCGCCCTTCACGACCGCAGGCGACCTCGCCGAGCGGCTCGCCACGGCGGAGGGCGCGGAGTTCCGCGCGCTCGCGAAACGGATACGAAACCTGGGCCTGCACCGGTGGCCGGTCTGGTCGGTGGACGACCCCGGCTCGCTCCAGGACCTCGTCGCTCCAGGGGGGCCGCGCGGCCTCATCGTCGATCTGGGATCGCTCGAATCGGCCGCCGAGAAGGCGATCGCCGCCGAGGCGGTGCTCGCGGCGCTCTGGCGACGACGCGCCGAGCGAGAGCCGGTCCTCATCGTCATCGACGAGGCGCACAACGTGTGCCCGCGCGAGCCGGGTGACGAAGTCACCGCGCTCGCAACCGAGCACGCGGCCCGCATCGCCGCGGAGGGACGCAAGTTCGGCCTCTATCTGCTCGTCTCGACGCAGCGGCCCCACCGGGTCAACGATCTCGTCGTCTCTCAGTGCGACAACCTGGTTCTCATGCGGATGACGTCCGCCGGCGACCTCGCGTACGTCGCCGACACGCTCTCGTTCGCGCCGCCGGCGTTGCTGCAGGAGGCGACCGCGTTCCGGATGGGGGAGTCACTGGTCGCGGGCAAGATCGCCTCGCACCCCGCGTTCGTCCGCTTCGGGCCGCGGCTCTCCGAGGAGGGGGGCTCCGACGTGCCCGCCACGTGGGCGGGGCTGGACGCGGGCTAGGTAACCCCGCGCCTCTCAGGCGAGCGGCCGTCGTCGCCGAACATCGCGCAGACCACCGTCGGCCGGCAAGCTTGGTCCACGGCACGACGTACGGAGCACGCCCCCACCCGGATCACGACGCCACGCTACGCGGTCGTCGCACCCGAGGCGAGCTGACGCTCGAGGAGCGTCCCGAGGTCGGCGACGACGAGATCCGCCCCGTGAGCGCGGAGCGCCGGGGCCGCACTGCCGCGATCGACCGCGACGACGACCTCGAACCCGCCCGCGCGGCCGGCGTCGACGCCGCCGGCCGTCGTCTCGAAGACGACCGTCCGCGCTGGATCGACGTCGAGGTGGCGGCAGGCGGCAAGCAGCATGTCCGGCGCAGGCTTCCGCCGGAGCCGCTCCGCGAGCGCGGTGTTGCCGTCGACGTACTCGTCGATGAGCGTTCCGAGATGCGCGCGCTCGCAGAGGATGCGCGTGTTCGTCGAGCCCGAGACGACCGCGCAGCGCATCGCCGCGTCCCGCACGAGCTCGAGGTAGAGGCGGGCGCCCTCGAACGCATGCGCGCCGTGCTCCGCCAGGACCTCGAGGAGCGCGTCGTTCTTCCGGTTGGCGAGCCCGTACACCGTGTCGGTACCCGGCGGGTCGTCCGGGCTCCCGTCCGGGAGGGTGAGACCGCGGCTCGCGAGGAAGTCGTGGACGCTCCCGACACGCGTCCTGCCGTGGACGAGCGTCGGGTAGTCGACGCCGACGCTGAACGACGCCAACGGCACGCCCGTCCGCTCGATGTGCCTCGAGACGAACTCGTCGAACGTCCTCCGCCACGCCTCGGCGTGGATCGCCGCGCTCGGGACGAGGACGCCGTCCACGTTGAAGACGCACGCCACCGCATCCGGCGGAACGCCGAGGAGGCGCTTCGACTCCCACGACGTCGCGACGAGGCGGACGAGAAACCGCTTCGTCTGATGCTCGCGCGCGAAGGCGTCGAGGAGCCGAGCCGTCGCGGCGCGCTCTTCGGCGAGCCGGTGTCTCCGCATCCCGACCTCTCCGGGGAGGTCGTATCGCGCCGCCTCGAGCGCGGCGCGCGCCGCCTCGAACGCCCGTCGCCACCCGCCGATGAGCGCGTCGAAATCGAGGGGCTCGGCCGCCACGCCGTCAGTCTGAACCCGCCCGTGGCGTGCCGCGTCGGTGTTTTCCAACAGACGCTTGCGGGCAACGTGCACACATGAAACCGGCCGGGAGCGATGCGCGCGAGCACGTCGAGGCGGTCTTCCACGACGGCACCCGCTGACGCGCGTGGCGAGCGGGAGGTTCAGCTCTGGGCCTCCGCCTCCCGCTGCTGCTCGGCCGGCGCGTGGATGACGATGCGGTTCGACCACGCGAGGTAGGCGACCGCGCTGGATCCCGCGCAGAGCCCGAGCGAGACCAGGAGTGCCGCCGGCGACGGCCCGATCTCCGGCTGGTAGAGGACGCTCGGAGGCAGCAGCTTCGCGGCGGGAAGCGTGATGATCGTGAGCAGGAACTGGAAGACGGAGGCACCGACGCTGATCGGCGTCAGCTCGCGCTCGCGGCGTCCCCAGCGCACGACGAACTGCACGACGTCGACGTCCGGCCTCGCCACCCCCGCGCGGGCGAGCGCCGCCGAGACGGCGAGCACGAACCACGCGAGCGCGAGGACCAGCGGGACGAGCAGGAGCGAGACGGGTGCGACTCCCTCCTGCCACGCGGCGAGGACGACGAACGCGAGGCCGGCCCCCGCCCGCGCGAGGCCGCCCCAGTGCGGCAGCAGGAGCGCGGACGCCGCGAGCTTGACGTCGGTGCGTTTGCTCGTCTGCAACTCGGCCACCGGCAGCCGCCAGATGTTCGGCGAGAGGACGTTCGCGAGCCCCGACGCGAGCTCGACGACGCCGAACATCCCGATGAACTGCCAGCGCGTCCACGGCGCGACCCCACCCAGCGCCGTCGCGGTCACGAGGATCCCGACGAGGTTGACGAACGAGAGCGCGAACACGAGCGCGAGCCCCGAGAACGCCCGGCCTCGCGTGCTCGCGCTCGCGCCCGGAGCCGCCCGCTGCCGTTCGCCCACCGCAGGCACGCTTCGTGATTCCCGCGGCGGGCGCCGCACAAACGGGCGTTCTGCGCCCGCCGGCGCGCTGCCCGAAGTTCGGGCGGCGACGCGTCGGGAATGCACCCGGCACCCCCTCGCGAGGTCATGACGAGTGGGGCCTGTTCGCGGGGCAGGAGGGGCTGGTCCGGGACGAGTCGCTCAGAGTGAGATCGTCGTCCCGACAGCGCTCTGTACGAACGCGTCGGGGAAGCGTGCAGCGAGGCGATGCACAGCCTTCCAACCGGTGCAATGCGCGGGCATGAGCAGGTCGGGCTGGAGGTCATCGAAGGCTTCGACCGTCGGCTCGATGATCGGCTCGAACATCGGGCCGCTGAGATGGAACCCGCCGACGACGGCAGCGACCGCAGTCTCCCCGGTGAGCAGCTGCGCGTGCCTGACCACGTTGACGATCCCGGCGTGACCGCATCCCGTCAGCACCACGAGGCCGCGACCCGCCAGGCGCATCACAATCGCTTGGTCATCGAGGATCAGCGGGTCGGGCTCCCAGCTGCCGTGAACATTGGCTTCGTGTCCCTTGAAGCCCGTCTCGAACGGCGTCGTGCGATCGACCTCGCCCGTCACGAGTACCGAGCTGTCGAGCAGGAACGACGGCTGTCGTTCCTCGACGATCTCGAATCCCGCGCCCTCCAACGCCGAGCGGCTGGTCGCGGGCAGCTCGGCCGGATCGAGGCCGGGGATCGCTATGCGCCGACGCCGCCAGAAGTCAGGGTGTATCAGCACCGGTAGGTTCCGACGCCCGAGCTCCCTGGCGATCCCTTCCATCCCGGCGACGTGGTCCCAGTGACCGTGGCTGAGCACGATCGTCTCGATGTCGCCTGGCAGGATCTCGAGCCGACGCATGTTCTCGACTACGCCGTTTGGCGTCACGCCTGCGTCGAAGAGGATCGTCCGCTCGCGCCCGCCGCTCGTCACCCGAACGAGCGCCGAGAAGCCGGGCTGGGCGATCAACGCGTCAGGCAAGCCGTCCTCGGTGACGGCGGAGGCGGCGCGGGGCTTCGCCAAATGGTGAAACCAGGTCGTCCGCTCCACATGCTGCGTCGGGAACAGCAGCGGGTCCGTCACGTTGTCCATCAGGATCGTGATCCGGACTGCATCGACCGGCGTGAGCGGAATGGTGACCATGGCCGTGATTCAGGATGTCACCTCAGTACGGCCCACGCCAGCGACGGACCCAGCGGCGTCCTTTGACGGTCACCGATGCGGTTCTAGCTGGCGAGCTACCTGCGGATCGGGGAGCGGGAGCTCTAGAGGCGGGCGGACTGGAACTAGCTCACGCGTCGCTGCATGCTCGTAAATGCGCGACCATCCCGGGGAAAGGGTGCGCCTGGTTCGCCTGCTTAAGGAAGGAGCGACTAGCCATGACCGCACAAGTACAGACGGCGCCGCTGAAAGCTCTGGAGCGCCTCCACCATGCAATGAACGAGCACGATCTGGAGGCATTTCTCGCCTGCTTCGATGCCCACTACCGGAGCGAGCAGCCCGCTCATCCAACCCGAGGCTTCGGAGGTCGAAAGCAGGTCGAGCACAACTGGTCGGCGCTCTTCGAGGGCATACCCGACTTCCACGCCGAGCTTCTCGCCACTGCGACGGAGGGTGACACTGTCTGGTCCGAATGGCATTGGACCGGCACCCGAGCAAACGAAGCGACGCTCGACATGCGAGGAGTGACGCTGTTCGAGATCAAGAACGGTCGGATTGTCTCAGGACGGCTCTACATGGAGGAGGTCGACCAGGCCGGCGCCGATATTGACGAAACCGTACGCCGCCTCGCGGGAGGGGATCAGCCGGACGACGAGTAACTCGCTCGCCGCAGATGAGCGAGCGCATCCTTGTTCGGGGCTCGGGACGGTGGGAGCCGGAAGCTCGCGCCACAGTCGCACAAGCACTCGCCGACGGCGCGTGAAGCATCATCAGATCTGACAAGCGTCTGACACGCCATCGCGACACGTCCATCCATCAGCGCAATGGCTCCGAGATCGGGAGGCGTCCCTCCATGAGGCGTTGGGCGATCAGATTCCTCAGCAGAGCGCACCTGGCTGCATATCGCCTGAGCAGAGGACGTGTCCTCGGCTCGGTGGCCGGGATGCCAGTGCTTCTGCTCACCACGACCGGTCGGAGGTCCGGCAAGGCGCGCACGACCCCGCTCACGTTCTTCCGAGACGCGACCGACCTCGTGGTGGTCGCATCGAATGGAGGCGCCGATCGACCGCCCGATTGGTCGCTCAACCTTCAGCAGACCCCACGCGCGGTCGTCGAGATCGGCGCCGACAAGCTGGCTGTCACCGCGAGGACGGCGTCGCACCAGGAACGCGAACGACTCTGGATCGTGATCACGGCCACCTACGCCGGCTACGCCCGCTACCAGGAACGGACAACTCGACCGATCCCGGTCGTCCTTCTCACACTCGAAGGTCCGCACGGTCCACCGTGAGCCTCCTGGTGCGTCGTAACTTCCACCACTCCTCGCGCGCAACCTGCTGTGGTCGCTCGTCATCCTTGCGTTCGTTCTCTACAAGGACTTCCGAGGGGATCACGGGGTCGCATCCTCGGTGTTCTTCGGCGCTCCTCCACCGGAAGCACCTCTTGCTGTTCGGCTCGAACGGTGACGCGGCCTCCGGCGCCCCCGTGGACGCTACAGCTCCCCCTTGAGCAACGGCCCGTTCGATTCCATCCAGTCGGCCAGGTCGGTGAAGATGCGCACAGCGCCAGGCTTCCGCGTCGCGGTGTTCCACACGATCGCGCGGCGAAACCGCGCTTCGATCTCGTCGATCACCGCCGGTGGGTCGTCCCAGCCGTAGGCGTCGCAGAGAAGTCGTGCGCGGCGCGCCTGTTCTTCGATCGTGCCGCCCTGTCGCCCGACCTCGGCGAGGCACCAGACGGCGTGAGCGAAGTCGAGGATACGCGGGCCGGGTGCGACGTCCTCGTCCCAGTCGATGATCGCTTTGGCGTCGTTGCCCACGAAGACGATGTTGTGCTGGCCCAGGTCGGGGTGACAAACGACCTCGGCGGCGCCGGCGAGTGCGGTGCCCGCAGTTGCGTCGTGAAATCTGCGGATCAAGCGGCCTGCGCTGACGAGGTGCTCGTCGCCGAGGATGACCACCGGGTCGTCCACCTCGTCCGGGCCGGGGTACACGCGGCCCTCGACGTAGCTCAGGATCTCGCGGCCCTCCTCGTCGATCCCGAGGAACCTCGGTGCTCCCTCGAAGCCGACGGCCTCGAAATGACGGAGGAGGGCGTGGACGAACGGGGCGTTTTCGTGCAATGGGCGCCGAACGGTGTCGCCCACACGGACGACGCGCAAGCCGCTGGCACCGCCGGGTAGCTCCAACTCGGGATCGACCATGGGCCGCAGTCAGGAGACGAAGAGCGGCGTCATCCGAGCTCGCTCGACGAGCGCGTCGAGCGCCTCCGCATCGGGTGGGCCGGAGAAGCGCTCGGCGGCGTCGAGGACGCTCGGAAGAAGCTCCCTGTCTCCTACCGTGTTCAGGAACACGTTCTCGCGACCGAGGACGAACGCGACGGCGACGTCGATCTCGTCCCGCTCCGTCAGGGGCTCGTACCAGGTTCCCGCTGTCGGATCGGCACTGCCCCACGGCCCGCGAGTGATCGCCTTGATGGTCTGCAATGCAACGGTCCGCTCCGCACAGACCCGTGCGAGCGCCTCGAAATCGGGCCCGTACACCGGGTCGCGGAGCGCGACCGGGTTGCACGGTGCGAGCACGGCGTCGAACGGGAAGACGTCGAGCGCGCGGCGGTGCTGGTGCGCCACCGTCAAGCCGTGGCCGGTGACGCCGACGAAGCGGACGAGCCCCTCGTCGCGGGCCTCGAGCACTGCCTCGAGCGCTCCGCCGGAACCGAGCGCCTGCTCCCACTCGCCGGGATGGACGAGATTGTGCAGCTGGATCAGCTCGACCGAGGCGACAGCCATCCGGTCGAGCGAGCGGTGAATGGAGTCGCGCGCCGCGGCGCGCGATCGGGCCTCGGTCTTCGTCGCGAGGAAGAACGCGTCGCGATGCTCCGCGAGCCAGGGTCGCAGCTGGTCCTCCGAGTCCCCGTAGCTCGCTGCCGTGTCGATGTGGTTGACGCCGTGCTCGAGCAGCAGCTCGAGCACGGCGCTCGACTCGGCTGGTGTCGCGCCGCTGAGCGCAACGGCGCCGAACACGACGCGCGAGCTCATGTGGCCCGTGCGGCCGAACGGAATCCTCGGGATGCTCACCGAACGAGAATATGCCAGGCGCGTTGACCGCGACCGTCCGCGAGACGATGGACCCGCGCGGTCACGTCCGCCTGCGAGCGGCGCAGGTCGGACGAGCTAGGCTCTTCGCCCAGTGCCCGAGACCACGCCCGCGGTGGATCAGCCCTCGTTCCGCGTCTGGGCCCCGGGAAGGGTCAACCTCATCGGCGAGCACACCGACTACAGCGGCGGGCTGGTCCTGCCCATCGCGATCCAGTACGGGATCCGGCTCGCAGCCGTTCGGGCGGAGCGGGAGATCACACTCGAGTCCGAGGGCTACGGGAGAGCGGAGACGGTCGCCGCCGATGGAAGCGGCCCGCGGGCTCGGGGATGGGCGCGATACGCGCAGGCGGTGGCCGCCGAACTCGCGGACGCCGGCCGGCCCGCGATCGGCATGAAGGGCACGATCGCGTCCGACCTCCCGCCGCGAGCGGGCCTTTCCTCGTCGGCCGCCCTCGAGGTGGCGCTCGCGCTGGCCCTCTGCACGGTCGCCGACTTCGGACTGGAGCCGCTCGAGCTCGCCCTGCTCTGCCAGCGCGCGGAGCTACGGGCAGTGGGCGTTCCTTGTGGCATCCTCGACCAGGCGGCGTGCCTGCTCGGATCGAACGAGCACGCGATCTTGCTCGACTGCGACGCGCTCGAGTACCGGCGGATCCACGTCCCCTTCGACGCCGGTCTCCTCATCGTCGACTCGGGCGTGGCGCGGAGCCTCGAGAACACCGCCTACGCCGAGCGGCGCGGCGAGCTGGAGCAGGCGCTGCAGCTCGTGGGCGCCGCTCGCTCCACCGAGGTCGAGGCCGGTGCACTCAGCGCCCTGGACGACGCCCCGAAGCGCCGCCTGCGGCACGTCGTCACCGAGAACGAGCGCGTGACCCGGTTCGGGGCCGCGCTCGAGGCCGGAGACCTCGCCGGGGCCGGCGAGCTCCTCCGTGAGAGCCACGCGAGCCTCCGCGACGACTACGAGGTCTCGATCCCGGAGCTCGACCTGCTGGTCGAGCTGGCGATCGATGCCGGCGCACTCGGCGCGCGCCTGCTCGGCGGTGGGTTCGGCGGCTCGGTGCTCGTCCTCGCGCCGGCGCAGCGGGTGGAGGACGTCGGGCGCGCGATCGCTGCCCGGTACCGCGAGCGCGTGGGAACCGGCGGCGACACACTGCTCGTCCGCGCCTCGCGCGGCGCGACCCCCGGCCGGCCCGGCTAGCGGCTCCCGCGCACCCAACGCGGCGTGAGGACGTACGAGAACCGATAACGGCGGGCATCGAGCCGGTGTCGCGGATGGGTGTCCGGGCCGCACGCCGACGTCCCGAGCCCCCGCTGCGCGTGGTCGAGGCTGAGCACGGTCTCCTTCCGGGGCTGGAGGTCCGACGTGTGTCGGGCCTCGTAGAGATCCGTCGCCGTGAAGTGGCTCGCCGTGAACGCGATCACCGGGACGCCCTCGACGTCGAGCCCGGAGCCGGTCCCGTCGGTGACTGACAGGCGCCTGACGTCGCTGTGCCGCCCGTGCTCCTGGGGAAGGATGTACGGCACGAGCTCGTCCGTCACTGTGCTCCGGAAGGTGCCGACGACCGTCGAGGCGAGGCGGTCCGGATAGTCCTCCCACGGGCCTCGGCCGAACCATTCGAGCCGCTCGAGCCCGGGCCGGAGGACGAGCACGCTCCCGATTCGAGGCAGATCGCGGAGGTCGGCGCCGAGACGGACGTCGTTCTCGACGAGCAGCCCGCCCGACGCGAGCATGCGGAAGCGCTGTCGGTGGACGGCGTCGTCCCATCGACCGCGGCCGGATGCCGCATGCACGACGTCGACGGTGCCGGGCGCTGTCCGGATCGACTCGAGGCGGTGCTCGACGCGGTCGAGTCCCAGCTCGAGCCAACGCCCGAGAACGCCTCGACTGCGATCGGGCAGCAGTCGGAGGCCGTCGTTGTCGGTCGCCGCCCGCCACAGCTGCAGGACAGGGCCTGTCTGGACGACGTTCCCGCCGCCCGCGCCGGTGAGCTCCGCGAGCGTGCCGGTCGCCATGTCCACGACCGCCCTCGTGCCTCCGCTCTCGAGCGAGATCGCACCGTCCGTCTCGACGGGCCGCACACGAGAGAAGGCTCGCGCATGTGGCTCCGGCCGCGACGGCAGCGCGAGTTGCGCCCACGCGACCTCGTGGCCCGCGGGCGCCCATGCGGTCGCTCGGCGCTGGAAGAAGCGGAACGTGACGTAGCGCTCGCCGCGGCCCGCACGGCCCAGGTCGAGTCGAACGTCGAGCGAGCCGCCCGCCGCGACGTGAAGCGCGGGCAGCCTGCCGCGGCGCGCGGCGGCCCCGTCGGCAGTCAGCTCCCATTCGGCCCTCAGGTCGTTCAGGTCGGCGAAATCGCGCCGGTTGTGGACCCGGAACCGGCTGCCGCCGAGGCCCTCGACCGAGACGGGCTGTGAGACGAACTTCAGCTCGTGCAGCCCCGGATGCGGCGTCCGGTCGGGCCACACGAGCCCGTCGGCGCAGAAGTTCGCGTCGTGCGGCGTCTCCCCGAAGTCGCCGCCGTACTTCCAGTACGCACGCCCCCGCGCGTCATGCGCCCGGATCCCGTGGTCGACCCACTCCCAGACGAAGCCTCCCTGGAGCCGGCCGTGGCGCTCGAACGCGGCCGCGTAGTCGGAGAGCCCACCCCAGTTGCCCATCGCGTGGGAGTACTCGCAGAGGATCAGCGGACGTCGGTCGGTCGTCGTCTCCACCCAGGCCTCGATGTCCTCGACGGACGCGTACATCGGGCAGACCACGTCCGTCGCCGGCCTGCCGCCCGACCAGTCGCGCGCGATCGCCCCCTCGTAGTGAAGCGGGCGGGACGGATCGCGAGCGCGGATCCACCCCGCGGCCGCATCGTGGTTGGGGCCGTAGCCGCTCTCGTTGCCGAGCGACCAGAGGATCACGCTCGGGTGGTTCTTGTCGCGCTCGACCATGTTGCGAACGCGCGTGACGAACGCGGCCAGATAGCGGGGATCGCGGCAGATCTCGTCGTAGTAGGCGTGCGCCTCGATGTTCGCCTCGTCGACGACGTAGAGGCCCAGCCGGTCACAGAGGTCGAGCCAGTAGGGGTCGTTTGGGTAGTGCGAGCAGCGGACGGCGTTGAGGTTCGACTGCTTGATCAGGCGCGCGTCCGCCTCCATCAGCTCGCGCGTGACTGCCCGTCCCCGCACGTCGTCGTGGTCGTGCCGGTTGACGCCGTGGATCCGCACGGCCTTCCCGTTGACGAGCAGGCGCGCATCGCGTGTCTCGACGCGTCGGAACCCGACGCGGCAGGCAACGCTCTCCCGATCCGCGGCGCCCCGCAGGCTGACGACGAGCGTGTAGAGCGCGGGGTCCTCCGCCGACCAACGGCGAGGCGAGCGGATCGGCAGGCGCAGCGTGTGACCCGTGGCGCCCCGCTCGAGCGGCGCGGCCAGGACCGTGCTCCCATGCGGATCGAGCAGGCGCGCCTCGACCGACGAGACGTCGGCGTCCGGGCCCTCTACCCTCGCGTCGACCGCGAGCGTCCCGTGGCTGTAGTCGTCGTCGAGCTCCCCGCGGGCGAGCACGTCGGCGATGTACGTCGTCCCGGTCGCGTAGAGGAGCACCTCGCGGGAGATGCCCGCGTGCCACCACTGGTCCTGGTCCTCCACGAAGCTCGCGTCGGACCAGCGGACGACAGCCGCCAGGACCCGATTCGGCCCGACCGGGTCGACGAGACGCGTGACGTCGAACTCCGCGGGGGTTCGCGCGTCCTTGGCCAGCCCGACCGCGTGGCCGTTCACCAGGACGTGGAGCACCCCCTCGACGGCGCCGAAGTGCAGCACGACTCTCCGGCCCGCCCACTCGCGCGGGAGCCGGAAGTCGCGGCGATACAGGCCGGTCGGGTTGCGCTCGGGCACGGCGGGCGGTGACGTGTCGAACGGCATCACAACATTGGTGTACTGGGGCCGCTCGTCGCCGAGCATCGTCCAGAGGCTGGGCACGTCCACCGTCCGCCAGCCCGTGCGTCGATCTGCCGCTGCCGGAGCCGCCTCCGGTCGCTCGACGAGCCGGAACTCCCACGGCCCGTCGAGCGACCGGACCCAGGGCGAGCGCGTCCGGTCGAGGGTGGCGGCGAGCCTTGCCGTTGGGAACGGAGACAACGTCGCCCGGGGCGGCAACAAACCGAGCCCCGTCAGCTCCGGGCTCTCCCAGCTCCGTCTCCCGCCCGGGGAGAGGAGCGACCGCAGCGCGGACGGTGTCGACGGCAGCCGCCGGCCGCTGTCAGACGGCATCGCGGAGCGCTTCAGCGGCGTCCTCGGGACGCACCGGGTTGTAGAAGACCCCGGACCCGAGCTCTCCCGCCGCGATGAAGCGGGGCACGCCGGCGGATCGCCAGGGTGAGACGATCTCCACGTGGAGGCGGGCCGCGGGCCAGTGGCCGCCGTCGAATGGCCGCTGGTGAATCCAGAGCATGTACGGGATGGGCTCTCCGAACAGGCGATCCAGGCGCTCGAGCACGTCGACCAGGAGTGCAGCGAGCCCGTGGCGGCCGCTGTCGTCGAGCGAGGGAAGGTCGGGGACCGCGGCCTCCGGAATGAGGGTCAGCGCATACGGAAAGATCGGAGCGTCGGGCACCCATGCCCGCCAGCCGGGAGACGTGGCCACGAGCCGCTCGCCGGGGAGGGAAAAGCGCTCCCCGCGCCGCAGCTCTCGGAGCGGCTGGTCGGGCACGGTGTCGAACGCGTATATCTGCCCGTGCGGGTGCGGGATCGTCGCACCGACCTCGGCACCCCGATTCTCGAACACGAGCACGTATGCCAGCTCCTCGCGCGACCCGAGGGCCGCGCTGCGGTCGGCCCACAGGTCGACGACCTTGCGGGCGCCGCCGACGCCGAGCGACCAGAACGTCGCGTCGTGCTCCGGCGTGTAGAGGACGACCTCGCAGCGCGCGCCGGGCATGGCCGGCCAGCGGTTCGGAAACCATCGGACGTCGTACGGCTCCGGCGCCTCGAGACCCCCCGGGCAGAAGGGGCAGGTCGTGTCGGGCAGGTTGGGTCGTGCCTGGCGCGAGCTGACCACGAACACGGTCGCGCCGGTGTGAGTGTCGTGGCGGAGCTCGGAGTGCGTGGCGGATGCGTCTGCTGGCCGTGCCGGCGTTCGGGGCGGTGAGCTCACGGCGGGCCCACGGCGGGCTCGCCGCGACCTCGCCGCGCGCGGCGTGCCGGCGCGAGGACGACACGATCGACGTGGCCGGCGAGCGTGTCGTGCGCTTCGGTCGTGAGGCCGCTGTCGGTGACGACGACGTCCGCCTCGTCCAGACGGGCGAGGCGGCTCAGCCCGCGCACTCCCCACTTCGTGTGATCGGCGACAACGACCACGCGCTCCGCCGAGGCGATGAACGCGCGGTCCGTCTCGGCCTCGAGAAGGTTCGGCGAGGTGAAGCCCGGGTCCTCAGCCATTCCGTGGACGCCGAGGAACAGCGTGTCGAGATGCATCGAGCGGATCGTCGTCACGGCCATCGGCCCGACGAGGGCGTCGGACGGCGTGCGCACGCCGCCCGTGAGGATGACCGTGAGATCGGCCCGGCCTTCCCGGTGAAGGACGTTGGCCACGGGGATCGAGTTCGTCACCACCGTCAGGTTGGGGACGTCGGCGATGTGGTGGGCGAGTCGCCAGGTCGTCGTACCCGCGGTGAGAGCGACCGCCTGCCCGGGGCCGACGAGTCGCCGGGCAGCGCGCACGATCGCCTCCTTCTCCGCGAGCTGCTGGTGCGACTTGGTCTCGAAGCCGGGCTCGTGGGCGCTCAGGTGGCCCCGCGCGGTCGCGCCGCCGTGCACCTTCTGGAGGAGCCCCGATTCGGCCAGCGCGTCGAGGTCGCGGCGTACCGTCATCTCCGACACCGCGAGCAGCTCCGTGAGCTGCTTGACCCGCACCGCCCCCTGCGTGCTGAGCTCGTCGAGGATGCGTTTCTGACGTTGACCGGCCAGCATCGAGTCGTTGCACCCCCGGGGCAGCGCGTATACCGATTCCACCAATACCAAACACGTTCGCGCAGTCCGAGTCAAGCGGATCGAAGAAACCTGACGCTACACCTTGACACCCTGCCCGAGCTCATGAGAGGGTAAGTGGCGTTCGCACCATTGATCGATCAGGTTCGGTCGTGTTCGAATCTGATCGAGTATCCGAGCAAGGAGGGTCTCATGTCGGATCCATCGCCTCCTGCGACCGAGCGGAGGGAGGTCGGGAACCCGACCTTGAGCCGTCGCGGGCTCTTCGCCGGCGGCCTCGCCGGAGCGGCCGCTCTCTACGGGCTCACCGCCGGCGGCGCTGCCGCACGCAGTCTCTCCCCCGCCCTGCGGGGCGCGCTCGCGGCGGGCACGGTGTCGTTCGGGTCGAACGGGTCGGATCCGGTGCCGAAGAAGGCGTACGCGAACGTCTTCAAGGCGTTCACCAAGAAGACGGGGATCGGCGTCAAGGTCAACACCGTCGACCACAACACGTTCCAGGAGCAGATCAACACCTACCTCCAGGGTCAGCCGCAGGACGTGTTCACGTGGTTCGCCGGCTACCGGATGCAGTTCTTCGCGTCCAAGGGACTGCTGTCGCCGCTCGACGACGTCTGGGCGCCGCTCAAGTCGCAGTTCGCATCGGCTTATCAGAACGCGTCGAAGGGCGCCGATGGGCACTACTACTTCGTCCCGATCTACGCCTACCCGTGGGCGGTCCACTATCGCAAGAGCGTGTGGAAGCAGCACGGCTACACGGTCCCGAAGACCTGGGACCAGTTCGTCGCGCTCGCCAAGAAGATGCAGGCGGACGGGCTCACGCCGATCGCCTTCACCGACAAGGACGGCTGGCCCGCGATGGGGACGTTCGACATCATCAACATGCGGATGAACGGCTACGACTTCCACGTCCGCCTGATGGCGGGGAAGGCGCGCTGGGACAGCCCGCAGGTGAAGCGCGTGTTCAACACGTGGCGCGAGATCCTGCCGTACACCTCCGACGGCGCGCTCGGGCTCACCTGGCAGGAGGGTGCCCAACAGCTGGCCAACAAGGAGGCCGGCATGTACATGCTCGGCACCTTCGTGGGCCAGCAGTTCACGGGTGCCGTCCAGAAGGACATCGACTTCTTCGCGTATCCGATGATCAACCCGAAGTGGGGCCAGGACTCGATCGACGCCCCCATCGACGGCTTCTGCATGGCCCGGAAGGGGAGCAACTCCAAGGAGGCGAAGGCACTGCTCTCGTACCTCGGCAGCGCGGCGGCGGAGAACATCTACCTCGCCTCCGACCCGAACGACGTGGGGGCGAACCGGAACGCCAACAAGTCGCGGTACACGCCGCTCCAGAAGAAGTCGGCGCTCCTGATCGCGAAGACGAAGCACATCGCGCAGTACCTCGACCGCGACACCCGGCCCGACTTCGCCTCGACGGTGATGATCCCGGCCCTCCAGCAGTTCCTCAACAAGCCCGATGACGTGAACGGCCTCGTCAGCAGCATCCAGAAGCAGAAGGTGGCGATCTTCGGGTCCTGAGGCGTAGTCTGAGGTCGAGGCGATGGCGACCGAGGCCGCCCCGAGGCTGGCAACGGACGGCGCGCAGCGCAGGGGGCGCGCCGTCCGGCTCTCGACCCGTGACAAGCTCGCGCTGACGCTCATGGTCGGGATCCCGCTCGTCCTCGTCGGCGGGCTGATCTGGTTCCCGACCATCGCGTCGATCCTGCTCTCGTTCACGAACTGGGACGGGATCGGCGGGGTCACGACGGCCCACTGGATCGGCACGGAGAACTACCACCAGGTCGCCACGATCTATCCGCCGTTCTGGCCGGCGGTCGAGCACAACCTCATCTGGCTCGCCTTCCTGACGCTCGTCGCGACGCCGTTCGGCCTCTTCCTCGCCTACCAGCTCGACAAGCAGCTTCGCGGATCACGCATCTACCAGAGCATCTTCTTCCTGCCAGTCGTGCTGTCGTTCGCGATCATCGGCTTCATCGTCCAGCTGATCTACTCGCCGACACAGGGGCTCGTGAACGGCGTGCTGGGCACCCACACCGACTGGCTGGGCGACCCGAGCATCAACCTCTGGGCCGTGCTCGTCCTCGTCGGCTGGCGGCACGCCGGGTACATCATGATCCTCTACCTCGCCGGGCTGAAGGCGATGGACCCGTCGCTGCGCGAGGCGGCCGCGATCGACGGCGCGGGCGAGTGGCACGCCTTCCGAACGGTCGTCTTCCCATCGCTGTGGCCGATCAACATCGTGATCGTCGTCGTCACGGTGATCGAGGCGCTTCGCGCGTTCGACATCGTCTACATCGTCAACAAGGGCCGGAACGGGCTCGAGCTGCTGTCGATCCTCGTGACGAACAACATCATCGGCGAGGCGAGCCGGATCGGATACGGGTCGGCCATCGCGGTGATCCTGATCGTGATCTCGATCGTCCCGATCGTCGTCTTCGTGTGGAACAGCTTCCGGGAGACGGAGCAGGCGTGACGAGCGTCGCCGTCACCGAGGACACCCGCCCCGTCCGCAAGCGCCCGCTGACGCTCTCGCGAGTCGTCCTCCACGCATTCCTCATCGTCACCGCCCTCGTCTGGCTCGCCCCGGTCGCCTGGGCGGTGTTCACGTCGTTCCGCCCGTATTCGGACACCGCCGCGCACGGCTACGTCTCCTGGCCGACCACCCTGAGCCTCACCAACTACCGCAACGCGTGGGACCAGGGGGACATCCCGCTGCACTTCTGGAACTCGATGATCATCACGATCCCCGCGATCCTGCTGATCCTGCTGTTCTCCTCGGCGGTGGCGTTCGTCGTCTCGCGGTTCAGCTTCTGGTTCAACGTCCCGCTGCTCATCTTCTTCATGGCCGCGAACCTGCTGCCGCAGCAGGTGATTATCACGCCGGTCTACGAGATGTACCTGCGGATCCATCTTCCGACGTGGCTGTCCGGGAGCGGGCTCGCGTACGACTCCTTCATCGGGCTGATCGCGATCAACGTCGCCTTCCAGACCGGCTTCTGCACGTTCGTGCTCTCGAACTACATGAAGACCTTGCCGAAGTCGCTGAGCGAGGCGGCGCGCGTCGACGGCGCGGGCGTGACCCGTCAGTACTTCGGGATCATCCTGCCGCTCTGCAAGCCGGCGTTCGCGGCGCTCGCGGTGCTCGAGTTCACGTGGATCTACAACGACTTCTTCTGGGCGATCGTGCTGATGAGCTCGGGTGACAAGCGCCCGATCACGACGTCACTCGCGAACCTCTCGGGGCAGTACTTCACCGACAACAACCTCATCGCCGCCGCTTCGGTGCTCGTCGCGCTGCCGACGATCATGGTCTTCGCGCTCCTGCAGCGGCAGTTCATCAGCGGCCTCACGCTCGGGTCGACGAAGGAGTAGCGGTGGCTCGGGTCGCGTTCATCGGTGCCGGCAGCGTCGTCTTCACAAAGAACCTCCTCGGCGACGTCCTGGCTCTCCCGGAGCTGCGCGACATCGAGATCGCGCTCCACGACATCGACCCCGACCGGCTCGCGACGGCTGAGGCGATGGCCCGCTATGTCGCGCGGGAGCGCGGTGCCTCTCCCGCGATCTCGACGCACATCGAGAACCGTGAGGCACTCGAAGGCGCCGACTACGTGATCAACATGGTCCAGGTCGGAGGCCACGCGGCGACGCTGCTCGACTTCGAGATCCCTGCGCGTCACGGGCTGCGTCAAACCATCGCCGACACGCTCGGGATCGGTGGGATCTTCCGCGCGCTGCGCACAGCGGACCACATGCTCGCGCTCGGGCGTGAGATGGCGGTGCTCTGTCCTTCCGCCTGGTTGCTCAACTACACGAACCCGATGGCGATGCTCTGCTGGCTGGTCTACGGCGGCACGCCGACGCGGAACGTCGTCGGCCTCTGCCACTCGGTCCAGTTCACGACCGAGGATCTTGCGGCCCTCGTCGGAGTGCCGGCCGAGGAGGTCGCGTTTCTGGCGGCGGGGCTCAATCATCAGGCATTCGTCCTCCGCTTCGAACGCGACGGCGAGGACCTCTATCCGCTCCTCGACGACCGCATCGAGTCCGATCCCGAGCTCCAGCGCCGCGTGCGGGTGCAGCTCTACCGTCGGTTCGGCTACTTCCCGACCGAGTCGAGCGAGCATGCCGCCGAGTACTGCCCCTGGTTCATGGCGCACGAGGAGGAGATCGAGCGGCACCGCATCCCGGTGGGGGAGTACATCCGCAGGAGCGAGGGGAACCTCCTCGAGTACGAGCGCGTCAAGGGGATGCTCGAGCGCGGGGAGGCCGTGCCGCTCACGAGGTCGAACGAGTATGCGGCCTCGATCATCCATTCGATGGAGACGGGGGCGCCGTCGGTGATCTACGGGAACGTCCGCAACACGGGGCTCCTGCCCGGGCTCCCCGACGACTGCTGTGTCGAGGTGCCGTGCCTCGTCGACGCTACGGGCGTCCACCCGGTTGCGGTCCCCGACTATCCGGCCGAGCTCGCCGCCATGAATCGGACGTTCGAGAACCCCGTCGAGCTGACCGTGCGCGCTGTCCTCGAAGAGCGTCCGGATCTCGTACGTCAGGCGGCGATGCTCGATCCGAACACCGCGGCGACGCTCACGCTCGACGAGATCGACGCCCTCTGCGACGAGCTGACCCTGGCTCACGGCGACGCGCTGCCGGGACCGCTCCGCGCGTCTCGGCGACGCATCGGCGTTCCGGCCGTCGCCGCGGCGAGGAGCGCGTCGTGAGCGGGATCCGTCTCGACGCGGTCACCAAGATCTACCCCAACGGGGTCAGGGCCGTCGACCGCGTCAGCCTCGACATCCGGCTCGGCGAGTTCGTCGTCCTCGTCGGCCCCTCCGGCTGCGGCAAGTCGACGCTGCTCCGGATGATCGCAGGGCTCGAGGACGTCACCGTGGGCGACATCTACATCGGCGACACGGACGTCACCGATCGGCCGCCGCAGGAGCGCGACATCGCGATGGTGTTCCAGAACTACGCGCTCTATCCCCACATGACCGTCCGCGACAACCTCGCCTACGGGCTCAAGCTCCGGAAGATGCCGAAGTCGGAGTGGCGGAGCCGCGTGGACGAGGTCGCGTCGGTGCTCGGCCTCAGCGAGCTTCTCGGCCGCAAGCCCGCTGCGCTCTCGGGAGGGCAGCGCCAGCGCGTCGCGATGGGGCGGGCGATCGTGCGTAACCCGAAGGCGTTCCTGATGGACGAGCCCCTTTCCAACCTCGACGCCAAGCTGCGCGTCTCGATGAGAGCAGAGCTCGCGAAGCTGCACGAGCGTCTCGGCGTGACGACGGTCTACGTGACCCACGACCAGGTCGAGGCCATGACGCTGGGGCAGCGGGTCGCGGTCCTTCGAGACGGCGTGCTCCAGCAGGTGGACACGCCCCAGGCGCTCTTCCACGCCCCGGTCAACCTGTTCGTGGCGGCGTTCATCGGCTCCCCCTCGATGAACCTGGTCGAGGCGGAGATCGTCGGCGACGTCGTGCGATTCGCCGGATTCGACCTCGCGCTGGCCGCTGGCTCCTCCATGGTCGGCGCGAATCGCAGCGTGATCCTCGGCATTCGTCCGACCGACTTCGCGCATGACGATGCGGCACCGGACCTGCCGCGCATGCGCGTCAGGATCGACGTCGTGGAGGATCTCGGCGCCGAGAGCCATCTGATCTTCGCGATCGACGCCCCACGCGTCAGCGCGGAGGCGGTGCGGGCGGCCGCGGACCTGGCCGCGGACGACGAGGGAAAGCTGTTCGCGAACGACCAGCGGGCCGTCTTCACCGCCGTCGTGGGCGCCAAGCGGGCGACGACGCCCGGCTCGGAGATCGAGCTCGCGGTCGACACTGCGCACCTCCACTTCTTCGACCCCGCCACAGGGCACGTCGTCGGTGCGGAGAGGCAGGCGGTCGCGTCCGCCTGAGACGCCCATCCGCGGGTCACCCTTCGATGGGACGCAACCCGACGGGGCCTCACCTTAGCGCGCCGTTGAGCAGCTCGATACAGCCCTCTTGAGCCGTCTCAGGCGGTCAACAAGGCGAGGCCGGCCTCGAGGTCGATCTTCTGGAGAGTGCCCCCGGCAAGAATCGAACCTGCGCACGCGGTTTAGGAAGCGCGTAGCTCTGCCGCTTAACCATGCGGCATTCGGGGGCTGCGC